>PJUB01000040.1_pt1 | contig 175123 bp, 163 predicted proteins | sample 1512141 | NCBI WGS metagenome assembly PJUB01 (sample SAMN08177677, study PRJNA422409) | Soil metagenome, whole genome shotgun sequencing project. | isolation source: Soil enriched on filter paper: alkali lignin treatment | place: USA: Madison | collected 2015-01-15
GGCGTCCTGGATGCGGGAGACGATGGAGGTGAGCTGGTCGACGGTGGCGTTGGCGTCGTCGCGCATGCGGGCGAACACGCCGTGGAACTCGCCTTCCATGCGCACCGTCAGGTCGCCGGCGGCCAGGCCGGTCAGCAGGCGCGAGACCTCCGACAGGCTGATCGCGTTGGCGTCCAGCAGGCCGTTGAGCTGGACCGCCAGCTGCAGCAGGAAGCCATGCTTGTCGCCGGTGTCGATCCGGCCGGACAGGTCGCCGGCGGCGGCGGCCTCGACCACGCGCGCCACTTCCTGCTCCACGCGGATCTCGCTGCTGCGGTCGCGCCATTCGCACACGGTGCCGGCGAAGCGGCCCTCGTCGTCGCGGATCACCGAGATGCTCTGGGCGATGCAGGCCTCCCCGTACTGGACCTCGCGCGCGGCGCGGCCATCGCGTTCCAGGCGGGCCAGGAAGTCCTGGGAGACCTTGCCGCCGGTCTCCAGCGCATCCAGCGGGATGCCTTCCAGCGGCGCGGTCAGGTCCAGCTCCGGCAGCGCGGCGGCGATCTGGTCCGCGTGCCCCTGGAGCATGCCGGCCAGGGCCGGGTTGGTGTAGGCGACCCGGTAGTCGGTGTCGGCGATCAGCAGGCCGATCGAGGAGCTCTCCAGCGCGGTCCGGATGCGCAGGTTCTCCGCGGCGGCCTCCTGGTCGCGCTCGGTGCGCTCGCGCAGGTCGTGCTGCATGCGCTGCATCGAGCGCAGCAGGTCGCCGATCTCGTCCTGGCCGGTGGTGTCGATGCGGCTGTCCAGCTTGCCGCCGGCCACGTCGTTGGCCACGGACACCGCCTCGCGCACCGAGCCGGCCAGGCTGCGGGCGATCAGGAAGGCGATCACCAGGCCGCCGGCGATGCCGCCCAGCAGCATCACCCCGATCAGCACCACCGAGGCGGTGTAGGCGCCGGAGGCGCTGGCGCTGGCCAGGTCGGCCTGGCGGTCGGCGTCCTGGATCAGTGCGGTGACCGCGGCGGTGGCGGCGTTGTGCAGTTCCGAGGTCTCGCCCAGGAAGGTATCCAGCGCGTCGTCCGGCAACTCCAGGTCGATCATCTCGTTGACCGACTCCTGGGAAGCACGTGTCTTGGCCCAGCTCGTGGTCACGTCTGCCAGCAGCTTGCGCTCCTGGGGCGTGGTGGCGAGCTTCTCGTAGGCGGCGACATTGGCGTCGATGGCCTGCGCAAGCTTGGCCGAGCGATCGCGGGCGTCGAGCTTGACCGCCTCGCTGGCGCGGACCAGCCCGCGGTAGGAGGCGGTGCGGTACTCGCCCAGCAGTGCGCGCAGTTCGGCCGCCGTGGAGACGGTCGCCATGCTGTCTTCGGCCAGCGTGGTAGTGGCGCGGTTGAGCGAGGACAGCCCGTAGTAGGCGCCCACGCCCTGGGCCGTCATCAATACCAGCACCACGCCAAACGCCAGCATCAGTTTGGGCGTGAGCTTGAGGTTCTTCAGCCAATGCATGGAGAGTTACTCCCGGATCTGCGGCAACGACGGCCGGGGCGTGGCGCGCCCCGGCCGGGAACGGCTTACTTGAGGTTGGCCAGCTTGATGCTGGACGGCGAGGTCACGGCGATTTCGGCCCGGCTGGCGTCGCGCTGCACGGTGCCGACCACGCACACGTCGCGGCCTTCGAGTTCTTCCGGCGTGGGCTTGAACTTGCCGCGCTGGTCGCCGGGGATGCGTGCGGAGAAGGTGTGGCGCGGGAAGGCGCCGCCCATGTACAGGAAGGTCGGCTCGCCTTCGGTGTTCTGGGCGTAGCGGGTCTTCTCGACCTTGCCGCAGACCATCACGTCCTTGCCGATGAAGCGCACGGCCTGCTCCGCAGGCACGGCGTCCTGCGCCAGGGCGATGGCGGGCGTGGCCGCCAGCAGCACGGCGAGGAGGGTGAGGGGCTTGAACGAGCGGATCATTGGGGGTTACTCCGATGGCGGGAAAAAGACGGCTGCCGAGGGCTGTATCGGCACGCCGGGACGACGACTTTAGGCAGCCGGCTCCAGTACCTGTTCCTCTCCGAGGTCGGCGCTGTCCAGCAGGGTCTCGATGTCGAGCAGGATCAGCATCCGCTCGTCCAGGGTGCCGATGCCGCTGATGAAGCGGGTATCGACCGCGGCCCCGAATTCAGGGGTGGGGCGGATCTGCTCGGCGGCCAGCGGCACCACGTCGGACACGCCGTCGACCACGATGCCGACGACCCGGTCCTCGACGTTGAGCACGATCATCACCGTGAAGCTGTCGTAGCGCGCTTCCTTCAGGCGCAGTTTCAGCCGCAGGTCGATCACCGGGACGATGGTGCCGCGCAGATTGATCACGCCCTTGATGTAGGCCGGGGCGTCCGGCACCCGGGTCACCGCGTCGTAGCCGCGGATCTCCTGCACCTTGAGGATGTCGACGCCGTAGTGCTCCTCGCCCAGGGTGAAGGTGAGGAATTCGCCGGTGGACGGGGCCGGGGTGCTGCTCATGCGGTGTGGCTCCTGCAGGACGGGGCCGCGCGGTGCGCGGTGCGGTTCGCGGGAGAGATCGGCCGTTCCGGCCGCAACTTTAGGCCCGGTTACACCGCGCGCCGTTCGCGGGCGTTGCGCTGGCGCTCGACCTGGAAGATGTACTGCAGGATCCGCTGCTCGGCGTTGCGGGGCAGGCCGACGAAGCGGCAGCCCACGCGCACCGGGAACCCGGCCAGCAGCTGCCCGCGCGAGACGTGGGCCACCTGCAGGCGCACCGGCATCGGCGGGCCGCCGTCCGGCAGGGTGACGGTGCATCCGTCGATCTGCGCACCCGGCGCGAAGCGGCCCTGGTCCTCGTCGCGCACCGCCACGGCCATGCCGCCGCCGCTGAGGTCCAGCGCACGCGCCGACAGCTCCGGGCGTCCCTCCGCCGGTGGCGGCACCTGCAGGGTCACCGGTGGGCCGGGAATCAGCTCCAGCCGGTACAGCTCGCGCCGCTGCAGCTGCATCACCGCATCCGGCGCGGGCGCACGGAACGCCACCGGGCCTTCGCTGTCGATCCTCTGCAGCCCCTGGAGCCGGAACTGGATGCGGACCCGGTCCAGCTGCGAGACGCACACCAGGTAATCGGCGCCGGCCATGCGCTGGTTGATCGCCTCCTGCCGGTTGCCGTCGATCAGCACCTGGCCCTCGGCGATCTCCAGCAGGGCCGTGGGGCAGGGCAGTCCGCCGGGCATGAGGTGGGCGCTGATCAGCGCCCGGTTGTCGATCAGGGCCTGCAGCACGCGCATGACCTCCCGCGGGTCGCGCAGCAGGTAGCGCTCCGCGTCGGCCAAGTCCACCGGTGCCGTAGCTTGTTGGTTGCCTGCCGTCATCCTGGGGGCGGTCGAAGGGATATCGGTACCCGCCTTATCGGCAGGCCGCTTGCGGACTTGACCCCGCGCCGGCCGCCGGCGGCGGCCGTGCGCTCAGGCGGCCTGCGGCAGCTGGCGCTGGCGGGCCAGTCCGGCCACGTCCACGATCAGCGCCACCCGGCCGTCGCCGAGGATGGTCGCGCCGGAGATGCCGGGCACGCGGCGGTAGTTGCGCTCCAGGTTCTTGACCACCACCTGTTGCTGTCCGACCAGCTCCTCGACCTGCAGCGCCAGCTTCTGGCCATCGCCCTCGACCACCACCACCAGCGATTCGGCGCTGCCGCCGCCATAGCCGAAGCTGCCCGACAGCGACAGCATCGGCAGGTACTCGCCGCGCACGCGCAGCACCCGGCCATCGCCGGCCACGGTGCGGATGTCGCCCGGCTGCGGCTGCAGCGCCTCCAGCACGTGGCTCAGCGGCAGGATCAGGATCTCCCCGCCGCTGGACACCACCATGCCATCGAGGATGGCCAGGGTGAGCGGCAGGCGGATGACCACTCGCGTCCCGCGCCCGGGGGCGCTTTCCAGCTGCACCTCGCCGCCGAGGGCCTGGATGTTCCGGCGCACCACGTCCATGCCGACGCCGCGGCCGGACAGGTCGGTGACCTGGTCGGCGGTGGAGAATCCGGGCTGGAAGATCAGGTCCCAGACCTGGGCGTCGGTCGGGTTGTCGGGCACCTGCAGGCCGCGCTCGAGGGCCTTGGCCAGGATCCGCGCACGGTCCAGCCCGCGGCCGTCGTCGCCGACCTCGATCACGATGTGCCCGCCCTGGTGGGAGGCGGCCAGGGTGATCGTGCCGGTCTCGTCCTTGCCCGCGGCCTTGCGCACCTCGGGCATTTCCAGGCCGTGGTCGATCGAGTTGCGCACCAGGTGCACGAGCGGGTCGGCGATCTTCTCGATCAGGCCCTTGTCCAGCTCCGTGCCTTCGCCCACGGTGCGCAGCCGCACCTGTTTGCCCAGGCGGGTGGACAGGTCGCGTACCAGCCGCGGGAAGCGGCGGAACACCGCGTCCACCGGCAGCATGCGCACGCCGATCACCGCTTCCTGGAGGTCGCGGGTGTTGCGCTCCAGCAGCTCGAGGCCGGCGAACAGGCGCTCGGCCTGGCCCGGGTCCATGCCGCCGCTGACCTGCTTGAGCATGGCCTGGGTGATGACCAGCTCGCCGACCAGGTTGATCAGTGCATCGACCTTGTCCACGCTGACCCGGATCGAGCTCTCCGCTTCGGCGGCGGCCCCGGGGGCCGCGACAGCACCGGCGCCGGTGCCGCCGGTGCCGGCCTCTTCGCCCGCCGCGGCCGCGGCCGCCGGCGGGGCGGCCGGAACCTGCGGACGGATGTCCAGCTCGCAGTCGTCCACCACCCAGGCGAACACGTCGTCGATGGCGCTGCGCGGGACCTTGCCGCGCAGGCCCAGGTCCCAGGCGATGCAGGCTTCCAGCGGGTCGAGGTGGTCGAACTGCGGCAGTCTGTCCAGCCGCGCGTTGACTTCCAGGGGGCCCAGGTGCTCCAGCTCGCGGATGATGCGCAGCGGATCGTTGCCGCTCATGAACAGCGACGGCGCCGGAGCGAAGGCGATGTCCCAGCCTTCCGGCTCCGGTTCGGCCACGGCGGCGACGGCTTGCGCACCGGGCTGGCCCAGCTCGCGCTGCAGGCGCTGGTGCACCGCGTCCACCGCGGCCGGATCGGAAGGCCGGCCCTGGTCGGCTTCGGCCAGCAGCGCGCGCAGCACGTCCACCGAACCGAGCATGGCGTCCACCGCGCTGGCGGCCAGGCCGCGCTTGCCGGCACGGATCTCGTCCAGCAGCGTTTCCAGCACGTGGGTCAGCCCGGCCATCTTCTCGAAGCCGAACGTGGCCGCGCCACCCTTGATCGAGTGCGCGGCCCGGAACACCGAGTTGATGACCTCCGGGTCGGCGCTGCCGCCCTCCAGCGCCAGCAGCCCGGCCTCCATCGCGTCGAGGCCTTCGCGGCTCTCCTCGAAGTAGGTGGCGTGGAAGCGTTGCAGGTCCATGCTCATGGGCGCGCTCGTGATCGGGAAAGGGGCGGGGTTCCGGGGCTCAGCCCAGGACCTTCTGCACGGTGGCGACCAGCTGCTCGGGGTTGAACGGCTTGACCAGCCAGCCGGTGGCGCCGGCGGCCTTGCCTTCGGCCTTCTTGTCGGCGGCCGATTCGGTGGTGAGCATCAGCATCGGGGTGAAGCGGTAGTCCGGCAGCCCGCGCAGCGCGCGGATCAGCGAGATGCCGTCCATGTTTGGCATATTGACGTCGGTCACCACCGCGTTGAAGCGCGCGGTCTGGGCGCGGCCCAGCGCCACCTGGCCGTCCTCGGCCTCCTCCACGGCGAACCCGGCCGAGGTCAGGGCGAAGGAGACCATCTGGCGCATCGAGGCCGAATCGTCCACTACCAGAATGCGTGCGCTCATGCGGCGTTCTCCACTTCTTTCTTATTCGAGTCTTGTTGGTCGGTAAGCCCGAGCTGGGCCGAGAGCCCCAGCAGGCGCGCGGCGTCGCGCAGGGCGTCGCTGCATCCGGACAGTTCGGTCCGGCGGCCCAGGTCATGGCGGCTGCGGAAGAACGCGCACAGTACCTGCATCGCGGCGGTGTGCACGCGGCGCACGGCGCTGCCGTCCAGCGACAGGTCGCCGGATTGCAGGTGCGCCGTGAGGCGTTCCTTGAGCTCGGCGCTGGCCTCGATGCCGAGGTCCTCGCCCAGGGACACGGTGTTCATCGCGTCTCCATGCAGTGGGGTCGGTCTGGATAGCGGCCGCGGTGGCCGCGGCTTTAGCGCGCGCCGCCGGTGGTGGCCGGTGCCAGCAGGCAGGAGGCGTCCAGCAGCACCATCGGTTCGCCACCCTGGCGGGCGATGCCCCGGAACAGCTGGCTCATCGCGCGTCCGATCTGGGCATTGCCCGGCGGTTCGACCTGGCTGTCGGCCAGCGTCACCACGTCCTCGACCGCGCTGACGCGCAGGCCCAGCACCTCGCCCTTCTCCTCGATCACCACGAAACGGGTGGCGGCGGTGGCGGGCTGCGTGGCCTGGCCCAGGTGCATGCCCAGGTCCAGCACCGGCACGACCTGGCCGCGGAGGTTCATCACCCCGAGCATGGCGGCCGGGGTGCCGCGCAGCGGCAGCAGGGGCACGGGCAGCACCACCTCCTGGACCTTGAGCAGCTCCAGGCCGTAGGGCTGGGTGGCGCAGCGCAGCCGCAACCAGCGCGAGCTGCGGTCGGCGGCACGCCGCGCCGGTGGATCGTCGGCATGCGCGGCCAGGGCCGGGGCCGGGGAAGGCATGACCGGCGGTGGGCGCATCGACGGCAGCGGCGGGCTGCGCAGGCGCGGCGCGGCGGCCGGCGCGGCAACCGGTGCGGTCGCTGCCATCGGAACGGCATCCGCCTGGGGTGCGGCGGCGGACGCCGCGGCGGCGGTCACGCCCGTGCCTGGTTCGCCGCCGGCACCAGGCGCGTCGGCGGCGACACCTGCCGGTTCGCATCCGGCGGCGGGCGTCGTCGCCGACACCGCCGGCCGGCCGGAGGCGTCGGCGTCGCCGCCTTCGTCCTGCACGGGAGTCGGAGCCGGGCCTGCAGGCGCGTCGGTGGCTGCAGGCGTACCCGGCGCCGCGGCCGCCGGCTCGCCCGCCAGCAGGCCGTCTAGGTAGTCGTCCAGCAGCGCGGCCACGCTCATGCCGCCTGTTCCAGGGCCTGGCTGTCGCTGGCGAGGATCCACTCCAGCGCGCGGCGGTAGCTGGACAGGGCGCGCCCGGGATAGGCCGCGCCCTCGGTGGCCGGCTGAACCAGCAGTTCGGGATTGCTCAGGCGGGTGTCCACCGGGATCGCGTCTTCCCAGACGCGGTCGCCATGGTCTTCCTGCATCCGCCGCAGGGCCTCCTGGCCGGCGCGGGTGCGGCGGTCGTACAGGGTGGGCAGCACCGACACCGGCAGCGGGCGGCGGCGCGAGCGTTCGACCATCTCGGCGGTGCGGCGCATGCCGGCCAGCCCGTGCAGGGCCAGGGGTTCGGCCTGGGTCGGGATGACCACGTGGTCGGCGGCGGCCAGCGCGTTGATCATCAGCAGGCCAAGGGTGGGCGGGCAGTCCAGCAGCACGTAGTCGTGCAGGCCGCTGTGGCGCGACAGCGCCTGCGACAGGGCCAGGCCCAGGCCGGGCTGGTTGGCGCTGCGGCGCTCCAGGGTGGCCAGCGCGGTCTGCGCGCAGACGTAGGACAGGCGCTCCATCGCGCTTTCGCGGGCCAGCTCGGACAGGGCGCGCGGCGGAGTGGCGAACAGGTCCATCACTCCGTCGGGCGCCGGATCGGCCGGGACACCGAAAGCGCGGGTCAGCGACGAGTGCGGGTCCAGGTCGACCAGCAGCACGCGGCTGCCACGCGCGGCCAGGCCACGGCCCAGGGCCAGGGTGGTGGTGGTCTTGCCCACGCCGCCTTTCTGGTTGGCGATCGCCCACACGCGCATCAGTCGGATCCTCCAGTGGTTCGTCCGGCCACGGGCGCGCGCGGGGGCACGGCCGTGGAGGAAGCGGAGCCCGCTTCACCCGGGATGTTCGCGGCGACGGCAGCGCCGGCCGCCATGTCTGCTATCGGCGGCGATGGCGCGGTCTTGACCGCCAGCTCCGGCGCCGCTCCGCCGCCCGGCACGGCCGGATCCGGCGTGGCCAGCACGATCAGCACCACCCGGCGGTTGCGGTTGCGGCCCTCCTCGGTGAGGTTCTCCGCGCGCGGGCGGTGCTCGCCGTACCCGACCATCGCCAGCCGCGCCGGGTCCACGCCGTTGCCGGCGAACAGGTGCACCACGCTGGCCGCGCGCGCGGCCGACAGTTCCCAGTTGGAGGGGAACTGCACGGTGTTGATCGGGCGGTCGTCGGTGTAGCCCTCCACGCGCACCGGATTGGGCGCCTCGCGCAGCACCCCGGCCAGGCGCGACAGCACTTCGCGCGCCGAGGCGTCCAGCGCGGCCGAGCCGGTGTCGAACAGGATGTCGCTGTTGATCTCCACCTCCAGCCACAGCTCGGCGCGGCGCACGGTGATCAGGCGCGCGTCCACCAGCGGCGCCAGCGTCTTCTCCAGCTGCGTGGCGATGTTGCCGAGCTGGCGCTGGGCGCGCTGCACGGTGGCGCGGTCGGAGACGTCCATCGGCACGCCGGTGCGCATGTGCGAGGCCAGCGCCGGCAGCAGGGTGGGGTTGGGGGCGGGCGAGGGCGCGGACGGGCCGTGGCGCGCGCCGGACTGGATCGGCGAGGGCCGGTCGTGGTCGGAGCCCTGCAGCTGGTGGTTGCCGACCTGGACCGGGTTGATCGTGCGCGGGGCGCCGCCGAAGGCCGCCGTCAGCGCGTCGGACAGCACCCGGTACTTGCCCTCGTTGACGGTGGAGATCGCGTACATCACCACGAAGAAGGCCAGCAGCAGCGTCATCAGGTCGGCATAGGGGATCGCCCAGGCCTCGTGGTTGCCGTGTTCCTCGTGCTTCTTCCTGCGTGCCATGGACCGGTCCGTGTCAGTGCAGGAAGCCGGCGAGCCTGGACTCGATGTTGCGCGGGTTCTCGCCCTGCGCGATCGCGATCAGGCCCTCGATGATCATCTCCCGCTCGCCGGTGCGGCGGCCGATGACCGCCTTGAGCTTGGCGGCGATCGGCAGGAAGAACAGGTTGGCCGAGGCGATGCCGTAGATGGTGGCGGTGAACGCGGCGGCGATGCCGTGGCCCAGCTTGCTCGGGTCGGCCAGGTTCTTCATCACCGCGATCAGGCCGAACACCGCGCCGACGATGCCCAGCGTGGGCGCGTACACGCCCATGCTCTCGAACACCTTGGCCGCGGCCAGTTCCTGGTGCTCCTGGCTGTCCAGGTCGATTTCCAGCATGTGCCGGATCTGCTCCGGTTCCACGCCGTCGACCAGCATCTGCAGGCCCTTCTTGAGGAAGGGGTCGTTCTGCTCGCCGACCTGCTGCTCCAGGCCGAGCAGGCCCTGGCGGCGGGCGACGTTGCTCCATTCCAGGATCTGCGCCATCAGCGCGGCGCGGTCGGCCGCCGGCGGGCGCAGGATCCAGCCGACGATGGCCATCGCCCGGCGCAGCACCGGCGGCGGGGTGTGCACGAAGATCGCCGCCATGGTGCCCAGGATCACGATCACGAACGCCGCGGCGGACCACAGGGAACCGACGCCGGCACCCTTCAGGATGCTGCCGCCCACCAGGGCGATGACCGCCAGGAGCAGGCCGATGAGGCTGAGGATGTCCATGCGCAGGTTATCGGCTCGCGTGAAGGCTGACTTGAGGGCGACCGCCGCCAGGGCGGCCGCGCGATGCGTGCGGTGTGACCGGGTTGGCGGCGCGCGGCTGCCGCGCGATGCCTCAGGTGTCGGAGGCGCGCAGGCCGTCCACGTCCAGGATCAGCGCCAGGCGGCCGTCGCCGATCAGGGTGGCGCCGGCATAGCCCGGCAGCCCGCGAAGCGCACGCGGCAGCGGCTTGATCACCACCTCCTCGCGGCCACGCACCTGGTCCACGATCAGGCCGAAGCGCGCATCGCCCATCTGCAGCACCACCACCGTCAGCGGCCCGTTGCCGGGTGCCGGCTCCAGGCCGAGCCAGCGGCGCAGGTCCAGCAGCGCCAGGGTGTGGCTCTGGCGGTCCATCACCGGGCGACCGTCGAACCAGCCCAGCGCGGCCGGCTGTGCGTGCAGCACCTCCAGCACCCGCGCCAGCGGCAGCGCATAGACCGCCTCGCCGGCCTGGACCAGCAGGGTCGGCAGGATGGCGAGCGTCAGCGGCACACGGATCAGGAACCGCGTGCCGCGGCCGAGCTCGGACTGGATCTGGATCTGCCCGCCCAGCTCGCGGATGCGCGACTGGACCACATCCATGCCCACGCCGCGGCCGGAAATGTCGGTGACCTCGGCCTTGGTCGAGAACCCCGGCAGGAACACCAGGTGCAGGCATTCCTCCGGCCCCAGTCGCGCCGCCGCCTCCGGGTCGATCAGCCCCTTTTCGCGGGCCTTGGCGCGCAGCCGCTCCGGGTCGATGCCGGCGCCGTCGTCCTGCACCTCGATGGAGACGTAATCGCCTTCCTGCTGCGCGGACAGCCGCAGGCGGCCCACGCGCGGCTTGCCGGCCGCCTCGCGTACCTCCGGCGGCTCCACGCCATGGTCGATGCCGTTGCGCACCAGGTGCACCAGCGGATCGGCCAGGGCCTCGACCAGGTTGCGGTCCAGCTCGGTTTCTGCGCCGACCATCTCCAGCTCCACCTCGCGCGACAGCGAGCGGGCCACGTCGCGGGCGACCTTGGGGAAGCGCGAGAACACCTTGCCCACCGGCTGCATGCGGGTACGCATCACCGCCGACTGCAGGCGCGCGGTGGCCACGTCCAGGCTGGCCACGGCGCGGTCCAGTTCCTCGTCGCGCAACCGCGCGCGCAGGGTCTTGAGCCGGTTGCGGGCCAGCACCAGCTCGCCGATCAGGTTGACGATCGCGTCCAGGCGCCGGGTGTCCACGCGCACGGTGTGCTCGGCTTCGCCGCCACCCGAACGCGGCGGCGGGGCGGCGGGCCTCGGCAGTGCGGACGCGGTGCGCGCCGGCGCCGGCGAGGGGGCGGCCACGGCCGCGGCCACGGCGGGCGCGCCCGCGCCGGGCGCGGCGTCGCCGTGCAGCTGGTCCAGCAGGGCCTCGAACTCGTCGTCGTCGATCATGCCCGCCGCGGCGGGCGCGGCCGGGGCGGGCGCGGCGACGGCGCCGGGCATCGTGCCGCCATGCAACTGGTCCAGCAGCGCCTCGAACTCGTCGTCGCTGATCATGCCGTCGGCGCTGGCGGACGCGGGCGCCAGCGGCAACGGTGCCGGGGCCGCCGCGGGCGCGACTGCGTCCAGCGCGAACTGGGCGACCAGTTCGGCCGGCGCGTGCGGCGGCTCGGAGCCGTCGGCCAGCGCGTCGAGCATCGCCTGCAGCCAGTCCAGCGAACGCTGGGCGGCGTCGAAATGCAGCGGATCCAGCTCGGCCTGGCCGGCGCGCACCGCACCGAGGGTTTCCTCGGCCGCATGGCACAGCTCCACCATCGGCTGCACGCCAAGGAAGCCGGCGCCGCCCTTGAGGGTGTGGAAGCCGCGGAACACCGCGTTGAGCTGGCCGGCATCGCCGGGGGCACGCTCCAGGTCGACCAGCTGCTCGCCGAGCCGGTCCAGGATCTCCTGCGCCTCGATGATGAAGTCCGCGGCGATTTCCGGCGTGACCCCGCTCATGGCTACAGCCCCAGGTCCGACAGCAGCGCGTCGGCGTCGTTCTGCGACACCGCGTGGCGGTCGATCCCGGCCACGGCCGGTCCGGCCAGGGACGCGGCCGACGGCTCGGCCCGCGGCGGCAGCCCGAGCTCGCCGAAGCCTTCGTGCACGCGGCGCACGATCCCGGCGACGCGGCGGATGATCTGGCCGGTGATGTCCTGGTAGCTCTGGGTCAGGCCGATCTCGGTGAGGTTGCGGCGCAAGTGGTCCAGCGCCTGCTCCTGGCCCGGCGCCACGCCCGCTTCGCGCAGGCCTTCCACCAGGGTGCGGCATTCGTCGGCCAGGTCGAGGGTGCGGTGGGTCGCCTGCTCGGTCATGGCGACCACGTGGTCCAGGCGCGCGCAGGCGTCGTCCAGTTCCACCTCGCGGCCATCGCTGCCGGGGACCTGCGGCAGCTCGCCCAGCGCCTGGCTCAGTTCACGCGCCAGCCGGCCCAGGCCCTGGACCAGCGGACGGGTGCGGGCGGCGGCCAGCGCCTCGATCTCGGCGCGCAGCGCGCTCTCGTCGCCGCGCTCCAGCGCGTCCAGTGCGTCGTGCAGGCGCTGGACCAGGGCGGCCCGTTCCGGGGAGTGGGCGGCGCTCATGCGCTGGTCGCCAGCCGCTCGAAGATCTTGCCCAGCTTCTCCTCGAGGGTCTGGGCGGTGAACGGCTTGATGATGTAGCCGTTCACGCCATTCTGGGCCGCCTCGATGATCTGCTCGCGCTTGGCCTCGGCGGTGACCATCAGCACCGGCAGGGTCTTGAGCTTGGGATCGGCGCGGATGGCGCGCAGCAGGTCGATGCCGGTCATGCCGGGCATGTTCCAGTCGGTGACGACGAAGTCGAACGGCTGCGTGCGCAGGGCCGCCAGCGCGGTATGGCCGTCATCGGCCTCCGCGGTATTGCTGTAGCCCAGATCGTTGAGCAGGTTCTTGACGATGCGCCGCATCGTCGAGAAGTCGTCCACGATCAGGATCCGCATGTTCTTGTTCACTTCGTGCTCCGTTTGCGTTGCCTTGGGCGGCGCGTCAGTCCGTTTCCAGACCGGCGTCGCGTGATTCGTACTGGGACAGGCGGCCGCGCAGCCGCAGCACCGCCTGGCCGTGGATCTGGCACACCCGCGACTCGCTGACCCCGAGCACCGCGCCGATCTCCTTGAGGTTCAGTTCCTGCTCGTAGTACAGCGACAGCACCAGCTGCTCGCGCTCCGGCAGCTGGCCGATGGCGGCCGCCAGCTCGCGCCCGAAGTCGCCGCGCTCCAGCACCTGCTGCGGGGTGGGGCTGTTGCTGTTGACCTGCACGTCGCCGTGGTCCTCCACGTGCGAGTCCAGGCTCAGCACCTGGCCGCGCGAGGCGTCCTCCAGCAGCCGCAGGTAGTCCGGCAGCGGCATGTCGAGCCGGGCCGCCACTTCCTGGGGCGCGGCGGCGCGGCCGGTGGCCTGCTCGATCTCGCGCACCGCCGCGGCGGCGTCGCGCGCGCGGCGGTGCACCGACCGCGGCACCCAGTCGCCGCGGCGGATCTCGTCGATCATCGATCCGCGGATGCGGATCGATGCGTAGGTCTCGAACGAGGCGCCCTGGTCCGGGTCGTAGCTGCGACCGGCCTCGATCAGGCCGATCATCCCGGCCTGGATCAGGTCGTCGACCTCGACGCTGGCCGGCAGCCGCGCGGCCAGGTGGTGGGCGATGCGCCGCACCAGGTCGGCGTGGTGGGTCACCGTCTCCTCGCTGCTGCCGCGCTGCACGGCGCGGTATTCGGCCACCGCGTTCATGCGGCCGCGCCCTGGCGGATCCCGTTGCGGATCAGCCGGTCGACGAAGAACTCGATGTTGCCGCGCGGTGCGCTCGGGGCTTCCCAGCGCGCGGTGCGGCGGGCGATCTCGGCGATGGCGCGGGCCGAGGGGCTGGCGGGGTAGGCGGTGGCGACGGCCTGCTGGCGCTGCACCGCCATGCGCAGCCAGTCGCACTGCGGCACCGCACCGAGGAAGTTGAGCGAGACATCGCCGAGGAAGCGCTCGCACACCCGCGACAGCTTGTCGTACAGCGCCCGGCCCTCTGCCGGGCTGCGCACCATGTTGGCGACCACCTGGACCCGGTCCACGCCGCGCTCGCGCGACAGCACCTTGATCAGCGCGTAGGCGTCGGTGATCGAGGCCGGCTCGTCGCAGACCACCACCACCGCGTCCTGCGCGGCCTGGCAGAAGGTCAGCACGCTGTCGGTGATGCCGGCGGCGGTGTCCACCACCAGGATGTCCAGGTCGCGCTGGAGGTCGTTGAACACGTTGACCAGGCCCACGTGCTGGGCCGGCTGCAGCTCGGCCATGTGCCGGCGGCCCGAGGCGGCCGGCACCACCAGCATGCCGTTGGGACCCTCGAGGATCACGTCCTCCAGCTCGCAGCGGCCGGCGACCAGGTCCGCGAGGGTGTGCTGCGGCGACAGGCCCAGCAGCACGTCGACGTTGGCCAGGCCCAGGTCCGCATCCAGCAGCAGGGTGCGCTTGCCCAGCGCCGCCAGCGAGGCGGCCAGGTTAACCGACAGGTTGGTCTTGCCCACGCCACCCTTGCCGCCGGTGACGGCGATGCTGCGGACAGGAGCGGGCGGGGCGGGATTCATCGGCAGGTTGGCAGCGGCGGGAAAGGGGGGGCGGGGCTCATGCGACGGCATGGTCGTGCTCCGGGATGTTCGGCTTATCGGCAGCGCGGCGCAGATCTTCAAGGCGCAGCACCAGGCTCGGCGCATTGGCCCGGTGCAGGTCGTCCGGCACGCGCTGGCCATCGGTGATCCAGGTCAGCGGCAGCTGGTGGTCCACCACCACCGACAGGGCGCTGCCCAGGCGGCCGGTCTCGTCCACCTTGGTCAACACCACGCCCTGGGGGCGGGCCGGGGTGAAGCGGCGCACCACCTCGTCCAGGTCCGCGTAGTGGGAATTGGCCGGCAGCACCAGCAGGGTGCTGACATTGCGTGCGGCCCGCAGCCAGTTGAGCTGGCCGGCCAGGGCGCGGTCGCGCTGGCCCAGGCCGGCGGTGTCCACCAGCACCAGGCGGTAGTCCTGCAGGCGCTGCAGCAGCCCGATCAGGGCCGCGTCGCTGTCGGCCTCGTGCACCGCGATGCCCATCTGGCGGCCGTAGCCGTGCAGCTGCTCGCGGCCGCCGATGCGGGCGGTGTCGGTCGTGACCAGGGCGATGTCGCGCGGGCCGTGCTGGGCGACGAAGCGCGCGGCCAGCTTGGCGATGGTGGTGGTCTTGCCGGCGCCGGTCGGGCCGACCAGGGCGATCACGCCGCCGGCCTCCAGCGGGTCCACCGGGCAGACCGGCAGGCGCCGCGAGATCAGCCCCAGCATCAGGCCGCGGCCGCGGTGCTCGGGGGTGTCGGCCGGCAGTTCCAGCACGATGTCGCGGGTGATGCCGGCATCGAAGCCGTAATCCTCCATCAGCTCCATCGCCTGCAGCCGCACCGGCGAGCCGCGCAGGCGCTCGTCGGTCAGGCGGTGCATCTCGCGCTCGATCATCGTGCGCATCTGCGCCAGTTCCTCGCGCATGGCCAGCAGCTGGGCGTCATTGGCCGGCGCCGGCGCGGGGGGCACCGCGACCAGGGCCGGGGGCGGCGGCGCGTGCGCGGGGGGCGGCACGGGAGCCGGCGCCGGCTCCGGCGTGGCCTCCCGCGCCGGCGCGGCCATGACCACTTCCGGCGGCAGCACCGCCACCGCGCGTGCGGTGGGAGTGGCCAGCGCGGCAGCCATGGCCGAGGCGAAATCGGCCGCCGGCGCCGGATCGGCCACGGCGGCCGCGCCCGGCGCCCCGGTCGCGCCGGCCGGCTCGTTGCCGCGCTGGGCGTCCATCAGGGCGCGCTGGACCGCATTCTCGTCGTAGTTGCTCGCCGCGACGATCTCCACCCCTTCCTCGGTGCGGCGGTTGGACAGGATGACCGCATCCGGCCCGTGTTCGGCACGTACCATCCGCAGGGCGGTGCGCATGTCGGCGGCGACGAAACGCTTGATCTTCATGGGCTGCGACCGTGTCCGGTGATTGCTGGCTGGTGACTGGAAAAGGCGGTGTGGCGATGCGCTGGCACCGTTTCCGCTTCCCACCCGGTTGTTCTGTTCATGTCCCGCTCCTTGCCGTCGCCGCGACCCGCTGCTGGCGGATCACGCCTCACCCTCATCCCGGTCCGGCAGGTGCCTGCCCGGGTACCCCCTCAGCTGATCGTGCCCACCAGCTTCAGCCGCTTGTCCTCCGGCACCTCGGTGTAGGCGAGGACCGACAGGGACGGCACGCTGTGCCTGACCAGGCGCGCCAGCGAGGCGCGCACGGTGGCCGGGACCAGCACCACCGCCGGCTCGCCCTTGGCCTCCTGCCGCCCGGCGCAATCGGCCAGGCTCTGCTGCAGGCGTTCTGCGAGCCCGGGTTCCAGCGCCGCGGCGCCGTTGCCCTGCGTGGAGTCCTGCAAGACCCGTTCCAGAGGTGCGGCCAGGGTGAAGACCGGCAGCTCCGGCGAGGTCCCCGCGATCTCCTGGACGATGAACCGGCCCAGGCTGTTGCGCACCGCGGCGGTCAGCACGGCCGGGTCCTGGCTGTAGGCGCCATGCTCGAGCAGGGCCTCGGCGATCTTGCGCAACTGGCGCACGGGGATCCGCTCGACCAGCAGGTTCTGCAGCACGCGCGAGACCACCGACAGGGGCAGGGTCTTGGGCACCAGGTCCTCCGCCAGCTTCGGCGCGCTGCGGGCGAGGGTGGCCAGCAGCTGCTGCACCTCCTCGTGGCCGAGCAGTTCCGGGGCGTGCTCGCGGACCAGGTGCGACAGGTGGGTGGCCACCACCGTGGCCGGGTCGACCACGGTGTAGCCCATGGCTTCGGCCTGGGCCCGCTGGTGCGGCTGGATCCAGACCGCGTCCAGGCCGAAGGCCGGGTCCTTGCCCTGAATCCCGTCGATCTGGCCCAGTGCGCCGCCGGGGTCCAGCGCCAGCTCGCGGTCCGGGTGGACCTCGGCGCTGGCCACCGGCACGCCATGCACCAGCAGGCGGTAGTGGGTGGCCTGCAGTTCCAGGTTGTCGCGGATGTGCACCGGCGGGATCAGGAAGCCGATGTCGTGGGTGAGCTTGCGCCGCACGCCCTTGATCCGGGCCATCAGCTCGCCGCCCTGGGCCTTGTCCACCAGGGGGATCAGCCGGTAGCCGACCTCCAGGCCCAGCGGGTCCACCGGGCGCAGCTCGTCCCAGTCCAGTTCGGCGTTGGACTGCCCGGCGACGGCGGCCGGACCGAGCGCCTCGGCACGCGCGGCCTCGGCCGTGGCCTGTTCCTGGCGCCGCCACAGTTTCCAGGCGGCGTAGGCCATGATCCCGCCGAGCGTCAGAAAAGCGACGTTGGGCATGCCCGGCACCACGCCCACCGCCAGCAGGATGCCCGCGGCGATCGCCAGCGCCTTGTGCTGGCCGAAGGCCTGGCTGACCATCGCCTTGCCCATGTCCTGGGCGCGCGAGGCGCGGGTCACCAGCATGGCTACCGCCGAGGACACCAGCAGCGCCGGCAGCTGCGCCACCAGGCCGTCGCCGATGGACAGCAGGGTGTAGGTCGAGGCCGCATCGGTAGCAGCCATGCCGTGCTGGAGCATGCCCACGGCGAAGCCGCCGATGAGGTTGATGAACAGGATCAGGATGCCGGCGATGGCATCGCCGCGGATGAACTTGCTGGCGCCGTCCATCGCGCCGTAGAAGTCGGCCTCCTCGCGGACCTCCTCGCGGCGCAGCTTGGCCTCCTCGCTGGTCAGCAGGCCGGCGTTGAGGTCGGCGTCGATGGCCATCTGCTTGCCGGGCATGGCATCGAGGGTGAAGCGCGCGGTGACCTCGGAGATGCGCCCGGCGCCCTTGGTGATCACCACGAAGTTGATGATGGTCAGGATCGCGAACACCACGATGCCCACCGCGTAGTTGCCGCCGACCACGAACTCGCCGAAGGCGGCGATCACCTGGCCGGCGGCGTCGTGGCCCCCCTGGCCGTTGAGCAGGATCACCCGGGTCGATGCCACGTTCAGCGCCAGGCGCAGCATCGTGGTGGTGAGCAGGATGATCGGGAAGATGGTGAAGTCCAGCGGGCGCTGCACGTAGACCACCGCCAGCAGCACCACCAGCGAGATGGCGATGTTGAAGCTGAACAGCGCATCGAGCACCAGCGGCGGCAGCGGCACCACCACCATCGCCAGCAGCGCCAGCACCAGCAGCGGCGCGCCGGCGCCATTGCGGGCCATGTCCAGCAGCCGCCGCCCCAGCGGCTGGGGAGCGACCGTGCTCACGGGCGCTTACCCGGCGGGAACTCGTCCACCGCCACCTGCCCCAGCTGCGGCGGCCGCCCGTTGCCGGGGCGCCAGGTGCGCAGCTGGTACACGTAGGACAGGACCTGGGCCACGGCGGCGTACAGTCTCACGGGGATTTCCATGCCGATTTCCCCCTCCCGATACAAGGCCCGTGCCAGAGGCGGCGCCTCGACCAGGGTGATGCGGTGCTCGCCGGCCACCGCGCGGATGCGCAGGGCCAGCTCGTCCACGCCCTTGGCCACCACCCGCGGCGCGCCCATGGTGCCGCCGTCGTACTTGAGCGCCACCGCGTAGTGGGTCGGGTTGACCACCACCACGTCGGCGGTGGGCACCGCTTCCATCATCCGACGCTGCGACATCTGCATCTGCATCTGCCGGATCCGGCCCTTGATCTGCGGATTGCCGTCGGTGTCCTTCATCTCGTCGCGCACTTCCTGGCGCGTCATCTTCAGCTTCCGGGTCCAGTTCCACTTCTGGTACGGGGCATCGATGGCCGCCAGCAGCAGCAGCGCCAGGGCCGCCGCGCCCAGCAGGCGCCCGGCGAAATGCAGGCCGGTGCGCGCCGCCTCTTCCAGCGACTGGCCGGGCATGCCGCGCAGCACGTCGAAGCCGTTGGCCAAGACCATGCCGCAGGCGGTGCCCAGCAGCGCCACGCGCAGCAGCGACTTGGCCAGCTCGGCCAGGCCGTCGGCGCTGTAGACCCGCTTCAGGCCCGCCATGGGATCAAGCCGGTCGAGTTTGGGCGTGAGCGCCTTGCCGCTGAACTGCAGGCTGCCCATCAGCGCCGGCGCGATGAGGCAGGCCAGCACCGACAGCCCCACCAGCGGCAGTGCGACCGCCATCAGCTTCATCAGCAGCATGCCCATGTGGCCGAACAGCCGGCCGGGCTCGTCGAGCAGGGCCGGGTCGGGGGTCAGGGCGTGGCGCATCCAGCCGGTGGCGGCGCGGGCGAACAGCGGGCCGCCCGCCATCAGGCCGATCACGGCGGTGCCGAAGACCGCGGCGGTGGCCAGCTCGCGCGAGCGCGGCAGGTTGCCCTCGCTGGCGGCCTTCTCGCGTCTTCGGCCGGTTGGCTGTTCGGTCTTTTCCTGGCCGTCTTCGTTCTCGGCCATGTCGGCGCTCCGTGGCCGGGCGGTGGCCGGCGCGTCCCGGCTGCTGCAAGACCCGTTCCAGCGATGGCCGCGGCCGGTGGCGGGGGCTCAGCGCGAGGGCACGCCCACGCCGGCGTCGAAGGCGGTGTCGAACAGGGCCTGGATCGGCTGGGCGATTTCCCCGGCCAGCACCGACAGCAGGAACAGCCCGGTCAGCACGGCCACCGGCAGGCCCAGCTGGACCGGGTGCAGCGAGGGCGCCGCCTTGGCCAGGACGCCGAAGGCGAGGTTGGTGGCGAGCATGGCCACCATCAGCGGCAGCGCCAGGCCCAGACCGCCGCGCAGCACCGCCGAGAACAGCTCCACCGGCACCGCCAGGCCACTGGCGGCATTGGCCCAGTCCGCGCCGATGGGCAGGGCCTGGTAGCTGCGCACCAGCATGGCCACCATCGCCAGGTGCCCGTCGCTGGCGAAGAACAGCAGGCCGAACGCCAGGTAGAACCACTGCGCCACCACGCCGGAGCTGGCGCCGCGCAGCGGATCGTTCATCTGCGCGAAGGACAGGCCCATGCCCTGGGAGACCAGTTCGCCAGCCAGCGCGCCGGCCTCGAACACCAGCCGCAGGCAGAAGCCCATGGCCACGCCCACCGCCAGCTCGCGGGCCACGCCCAGCACGGTGGCCGCGTCCAGCCCGGCGAAGGCCGGCGGGGCCGGCAGCATCGGCGCCAGGGCCATGGCCAGCGCGCCGGCCACCAGGACCCGGAGCCGTACCGGCAGCGCACGCGTTCCGATCAGCGGCATGGCCATCAGCAGCGCGCCGGTGCGCAGCATGGTCCACATCACAGTGCCGATCATGCCGAAGGCCTGCTGGCCGTCGATCACCATGGCGGTGGTGGGGTCCACGCGCGTCCCGTCAGCCGATCAGGTGGGGAATGCGCTGGAACAGCGCCACGGTGTAGTCCACCAGGTAGGCCAGCAGGAAACTGCCCAGTGCGAACAGCGCGGCGGTCAGCGCGATGGCCTTTGTGACGAAGGCGATGGTCGGCTCGTTGATCTGGGTGGCGGCCTGGACGATGCCGACCACCACGCCTACGACGAGCATGACCAGCAGGAGCGGTCCGCCGACCCACAGCGCGACTTCCAGGCCGCGGCGCAGTTCGGTGAGGGCGAGTTCGGGAGTCATGTGGGGAGGGATGCAAGGTTGGTGCCACCGGCGCGGCGGCCGCCTGGCGCATGACGGGCAACGCGGCAGGTGCCGATCCGATGCGAACCGGTCAACCAAGCCAGCCAAGCAGAACCAGATGAGCCCAATGGGGCAGGCGGCCAGGTCACGTTGAGCTGGGCACCGTCAGGCTGGGCATGGGCGGTAATGCCGTTGCTGTTGCTGTTGCCGTTGCTGTTGCTGTTGCTGTTGCTGTGGTCGTCGCTTTTACCCGCCCGTTATAGCGAGCCGAGCATCGCAGCGACGGCGGGACAAAGGCGGCCCATCTGTCTGAGCGAAGCGAGTTATGGGCCGCCCCCGCCGGCGCGAGAAGCGCAGGGCACCGACTGGCGTAAGCCAGGCGGCGAGCGGTCCGGGCTGTGCTTTCTTTTGGTTACTTTTCTTTGCACAAGCAAAGAAAAGTGACTCGGCGGCCGCGAAGCGGCTGGCGAAACATGTTTTAACCTTTCGTCGCTTTGCTTGCGCGCTTGCCTGCGAAGCAGGAGGGAAAGCAAGAGCCGGTGCAGAACTAGGGGGGGGCTCCTGCGGAAGGCCTGAAGCAGAGCTTTCGCCAGCGGCTTCGCCGCTTGGGCGAGTCACTTTTTCTTTGCTCCTGCAAAGAAAAAGTAATCAAAAAGAAAGCAGGCCCGGTCGCGAACCGGCCGATGAAGCCGGCCGGTCCCCTGCGCTTCTCGCGTCGACGGGGGACGGCCCATAACTCGCTTCGCTCAGACAGGTGGGCCTCTACGCCCCCATCGCCGCTGCGATGCTCGGTTCGCTCCAACGGGATTCGAAAAAAGCGACGACGACGGCCAGAGCAATAGCCAAAGCCAAAGCAACCCCAGCAGCAACCGTGACGCGGGCGAAGCGAGCGTCGCCCGCGTCACACCCCGTTGAAGCTGGCCGCCAGCGTGCCCACGGTCAGTACCCAGCCATCGACCAGCACGAACAGCAGGATCTTGAACGGCGCGGAGATCAGCATCGGCGAGAGCATCATCATGCCCATCGACATCAGCACGCTGGCCACCACCAGGTCGATGATCACGAACGGGACGAAGATCAGGAACCCGATCTCGAAGGCGGTCTTCAGCTCGGAGGTCACGAACGAGGCGGCGAGCACCGGGAAGGGCACGGCGTCGGGGCTGGCATAGGTGCCGTGGCCGGCCAGGCCGGCGAAGGTCATCAGGTCGGTCTCGCGGATCTGCGCCAGCATGAAGGCGCGCAATGGCGCGATGCCCAGGTCCCAGCCCTGGCGGAAATCGATCCGGCCGTCGAGGTAGGGCGCGAAGCCGGCGTCCCAGCCACTCTGCCAGACCGGCATCATCACCATCGCGGTCAGGAACAGGGCCAGGCCGACCAGGATCTGGTTGGACGGCGTCTGCCCGGTGCCCAGCGCCTGGCGCAGCAGCGCCAGCACGATGATGATCCGGGTGAAGGAGGTCATCACCAGCAGCAGCGACGGCAGCAGGGTGATGGCCGTCATCAGCAGCAGGGTCTGCAGCGGCACGCTCACCGGGGCGTCGCCGATGCGGCCCACGGCCACGTCGGGCAGGGCCGGCAGCGCCGGGGCGGCGGCAGGCGCGGCCAGCGCCAGCAGCGGCGCACCGGCCAGCAGTATGGTGATGATCAGGAGCAAGCGGCGGAAGGTCATGTCACGGGGTCCGGCGCAGCCGCTGGGACAGCAGCTGGGCGAAGTTCGGGAGTTCCTTGAGGTTCGGCAGGCGCGGTGCCTCGGCGGGCGGCAGCGGTTCGGGCAGCTCCTGCAGCAGGCTGACCCCGCCAGCGGACACGCCCAGCAGCAGCTGGCGGCCACCGACCTCGACCACCACCGCACGCTCCTTGGTGCCCAGCGGCAGGCTGGCGACCACCCGCAGGCCCTCGGCCGGGCGCAAGCCCGAGCCGGGCATGCGCTTGAGCAGCCACGCCAGGCCCAGGATCAGGCCCAGCACCAGCAGCAGGGCGAAGAACGCGCCTGCCAGCCCGGGGCCGGCCCCAGCCGGCGGCCGCGCGGCCGGCGCGGCGACCAGCAGCAGCGGCAGCAGGTTCAACGCAGTCTCCGGATGCGCTCGCTCGGGCTGACCACGTCGGTCAGGCGCACGCCGAAGCGGTCGTTGATCACCACCACCTCGCCATGGGCGATCAGGGTGCCGTTGACGTACACGTCCAGCGGTTCGCCGGCGCCGCGCTCCAGCTCGATCACCGAACCCTGGTTGAGCTGCAGCAGGTTGCGGATCGGCATGCGGGTGCGGCCGACTTCCAGCGACAGGGTCACCGGCACGTCCAGGATCACGTCCAGGTTCAGGTCGCTGCCGGCAATGCCCGGCTCGGACTGCAGGGCGTCGAACTGCGCAGGCGCGGCAAGGGTGTCGATGGTGCTCATGCGGGCATTTCCTCTGGAGCGGGCTGGCGCGGCTGCGCCTGGGTGCCGGGCGGTTGGGTGCGGGTGATCTTCACCGCGTTGCGGCCGTTGGCCAGGCCGAACTGGCCGGTGAGCACCGGGATGTTCTCCACGCATACCGGCACTTCGGCCGGCAGCTCGATCGGCAGGATGTCGCCGACCTTCAGCCGGGTGAGCTGGCGCAGGTCGATGCGCTTCTGCGCCAGCACGCTGGACACGGTGACCTCGGCCAGCTGCAGCTGCTGGCGCAGGGTGGAGTTCCAGCTCTCGTCGCGGTCGATGCGGTCGCTCTGGATGCCGGCGTCGAGCAGCTCGCGGATCGGCTCGAGCATCGAATACGGCAGGGTGACGTGGATCTCGCCGCCGCCGCCCTCCAGTTCGACGTGGAAGCGGCTGACCACTACGTACTCGCGCGGGGTGACGATGTTGGCGAAGTGCGGGTTGATCTCGGAGTTGATGTACTCGAACTCCACGTTCATGACCGGCGCCCAGGCCTCGACCAGGTCGGCGAAGGTCTGGCGCAGCAGCAGCTGGATCACGCGCATCTCGGTGACCGTGAACTCGCGGCCCTCGATCCGGGTGGGGTAGCGGCCGTCGCCGCCGAAGAAGTTGTCCACCACCGCGAACACCAGCTTGGGCTCGAACACGATCAGGCCCATGCCGCGCAGGGGCTTGAAGCGCACCAGGTTGAGGTTGGTCGGCACGTACAGCGAATGCATGTACTCGCCGAACTTGACCAGGTCGATGCCGCGCACCGACAGGTCGGCCGAGCGCCGGATGAGGTTGAACAGGCCGATCCGCCACAGGCGCACGAAGCGTTCGTTGACCATCTCCAGGGTCGGCATGCGGCCGCGGATGATCCGGTCCTGGCTGGCGAAGTCGTACGGTCGCGCCACGCCCGGGTCGGCCGGCTCCGGGTCGGTGTCCACCGCGCCCGAATCCACGCCATGGAGCAGGGCGTCGATCTCGTCCTGGGACAGCAGGTCGTTGATGCTCATGCGCCGGCGGACCTCACTGGGTGACGAAGCTGGTGAACAGCAGCGCTTCGGCGCAGGGCTGCCCGGTCTCGGCGCGCATCAGCTTGCGCACCTCGGCCAGCGACTGGGCCTGCAGCGCCTCCTTGCCGGCGCGGTCGGCGATGCTGTCGGCGGTCTGCTGGGCCAGCAGCATCAGCAGCCGGGCGCGGATGGCCGGGGCGTGCCGCTGCAGGTCGGCCAGGGCGGTCGCGTCGCGGGTCATCAGCTGGATCTCGACCTGCAGGTACTGCGGGCCTTCCAGGCCGCCGTTGAGGTTGACCACGAACGGCGGCTCCAGCGCCAGGTACTGCGCCGGGGCCGGTAGCTTGGGCTTGGCGGCCTCGACGGCGGCCTGCTCGGCGGCGACCGCGCGCCGGGAGCTCCAGTACCAGCCGCCTCCGGCACCGGCCGCGACCAGCACCGCGACCAGGGTGATGACGATCGGCAGCTTGCTGCCACTGGGGCGGCTGGCGGGCGGGGTTCGGGGTGTCCTGTCGGCTGCGGTGGCCACGCGGTGGTCTCCTGGAGGTTGCCCCCCACGGATGCAAGCAGCGTGCCGCGGCGGCGGCGGCGGATTGACGCCGGGCGCGCGCAGGCGCCAGGCCCATGCCGATGGCGCCGCGCAGCCGTGGAGGTGCCGGCCGGCGGCCTCGCGTCGTGTCAGCGGTGGCTGCCGGGGCAGGTGGCGGCGGAAAGCCGCCGCCGGTCAGGCGTAGGCGTCGAGCAGGCCGCGGCGCCGCAGCACCGGCTCCGGCCGCACCGGCTCCGGTTCGGCGCCGTCGCCGCCGCCGGCGGGTTTGCGGGCGGACGGGGCCTGGCCGTGGCTGCCGCCGTGCCCCTGGTCCACGCCGGCGTGGGCCAGCTCGAAGCCGTGGGCACCCAGCATCTCGCGCAGGCGTCCGATGCCCTGCTCCAGCGCCTGCCGCACCTCGACCTGGGCACTGCTGAAATCCGCGCTGAGGCGGTCGCCTTCCAGGTGCAGGCGCACTTCGACCGGGCCCAGGTCATCGGGCGCGATGCGGATCACCGCATGGCCGATCTTCTGCCCGGCCGCCCACTGCACGTGGCTGCCCACCTCCTCGGCGAAGCCCGGGGCGCCGAGGTTGGGCGTCGGCAGATGCGCGGCGGTGGAGCCGGCCTGCACCGGCGCAGGGCCGGCGGCGGGCGCGGCCGGCAGGGCGGGCAGGACGAAGGTGGGCGCGGCCGCGTCGGCGGCCGGCCCAGCGCTGGCGGTACGGGCCAGGCCGGCGGCCTGGACCAGGTCCTCACTCGTGGCTGGCTCCATGGCCGCCGCGTCGGCGACATCGCCGGGGGCCGCGGCCACAGCGGCCGCGGCCGCCACCGCGGGCGCGGTGGCCGGGGCGGGCAGGGGTTGGAGCCGCGAGGGGCCGTCGGCCAGCCCGGACGGCGCGCCGGGCTGGGAGCGGATGGCGATGGCTTCCTGTGGTGGTGGCTGCAGCAGCCAGCCCAGGCCGGGTGGCGGCCAGGCACCGGGCTGCGGCGCCTCCGCGTCCGCCTCCGCGGCATCGCTGGCGCGGGTGTCGGCCGGAGCCGGGCTCGGCGCGGTGCCCGGATCCGGTGCCGGCTCCGCGTCGGCGGCCGGCGGCGCCGCGCCGGGGTCCGGATCGTGCGGGGACGGCGGTGCGGCGTCGGTCCTGCCGCCGCCGTTGCTGCGGTCCGGCTGTTCCTGCGCCGAGGCGCCCTGCAGCATCCGCGCGAAGTCCTCGCCGCCGCCGCGCGAGCCGGCGCGGGGTGCGGCCGAGGGTGCCGGCGTCGGCGCAATGCCGGCCAGGGCCGGGGCGCTCACTGGGTCTCGCCCTCGCGGCGTGCCTGCTGTGCCGCGCGGACCTGGCGGGCGCCGAGGTCGTCCATCTCGCGCTGGCTGCGGCGCTCGTCGATCTTCTGTTCCTGGGCCCGGTAACTGGCGGCCAGCTGCTCCAGCACCTGCTTGTCGCGGCTGGCCAGCAGCAGGCGCGCCCGCTCCGCCTCCAGGTGCTGGCGGCTGCTGTCGACGTTGCGGGTCTGCTGCTCGACCGCGCTCTCCAGGCGGTCCAGGAAGGCGCGGCGGTTGGCCAGCTGGGCGGGGCTGACGGCGGCCATCTGCCCGGCCGCGTACTCCTCGGCGTAGCGGCGCAGTTCCTCAAGGCGCGATTCCTGGAGCTGGTGCGCCCGCTGCCTCTCGGCCAGCTCGCGGGCCACGGCGTCCTCGCGGTCCTGGGCGCGGCGCAGCAGCGGATCGATGCGGCGTGACTGCATCATGCCTCGTTCTCCTCGTGGTGCAGCAGCCGGGCCAGCGCCTGGCGGCTTTGGGTCAGATCGGCGGCGTGGACCACGTCCTGGCCGAGGAACTGCATGATGTCCGGCCAGCGCTCCAGGGCCTCGTCCACGGCCGGGTCGTTGCCGCGCTGGTAGGCGCCGATGGCGATCAGGTCGCGGTTGGCGTTGTAGGCGGCGACCAGGCGCTTGAGCGCGCGGATGCGCGCCCGCCAGGTCTCGTCGGCGATGTCCTGGACCACGCGGCTGACCGAGGATTCCACGTCGATGGCCGGGTACAGGCCGGCGTCGGCAATCCGGCGCGACAGCAGGATGTGGCCGTCGAGGATGGCGCGCGCGGCGTCGGCGATCGGATCCTGCGGGTCGTCGCCCTCGGTCAGGACGGTGTAGAACGCGGTGATCGAGCCGCGTCCGGCCGCGCCGTTGCCGGCGCGCTCGACCAGTGCCGGCAGCTTGGCGAACACCGAGGGCGGATAGCCGCGGGTGGTCGGCGGCTCGCCCACCGACAGGCCGATCTCGCGCTGGGCCTGGGCGAAACGGGTCAGGGAATCCATCAGCAGCAGCACGTTCAGGCCCTGGTCGCGGAACCATTCGGCGATGGCGGTGGCGCGGTAGGCACCGTGCAGGCGGGCCAGCGGCGGGCGGTCGGCCGGGGCGGCCACGACCACGGCGCGGCGCAGGCCTTCCTCGCCCAGGGTGGTCTCGACGAAGTCGCGCACCTCGCGGCCACGTTCGCCGATCAGGCCGACCACGATCACGTCGGCGGCGGTGAAGCGGGTCATCATGCCCAGCAGGGTCGACTTGCCCACGCCCGAACCGGCGAACAGGCCCACGCGCTGGCCGCGGCCGATGGGCAGCAGCGCGTTGATCGCGCGCACGCCCACGTCCAGCGGCTGGATGATCGGCTCGCGGGCCAGCGGGTTTATCGCAACCCCGGCCATGCCGACGCTGCCTTCGGCGCGGATCGGGCCCTTGCCGTCCAGCGGCACGCCGTCCGAATCGATCACCCGGCCGAGCAGGCCTTCGCCGACCTCCACGCCGCCGCGGCGGCGCACCGGCACCACCCGGGCATTGGGCAGCAGGCCGTGCAGTTCGGCGCTGGGCATCAGCGAGGTGCGCTCGCCGGCAAAGCCGACCACCTCCGCCTCGACCCAGCCGCCGTCGGCCACTTCCACCTTGCAGGTGGCGCCCATCGGCGCCTCGCAGCCGGTGGCCTCCAGAGTCAGGCCCACCGCCCGGCGCAGGATGCCTTCGCGGATCAGGCCGCGGCCGGCCGCCGGGTCCAGCGCGATCCCGCCCAGCCGGGTGGCCAGGCGCAGGTTGCGGGCCGACAGCCAGTCCGCCGGCACCGCGCCGGGAACGGTCGCCGTCGTGGGCACGGCAGGCAGGGTCATGCGCCGGCTCCCGCACGCTGGATCACCCGTTCCAGCGCGCCGCGCAGGCGGGCCTCCAGGGTGCCGTCGATGCGCACGGCCTCGGCATGCACGCGCAGGTCGCCGCGGCCCAGGTTCGAGTCCGGCACCAGGCGCGCACCGGCCACCTGGGCCAGCATCGGGGCCAGGGCCTGGATGTCGTCCGGATGCAGCCGCACCTCGACCTCGCGGCTGGCGCCGCCGACGGCGTCCAGCGCCTCGGACACCAGCCCGGACAGCAGCGCCGGGTCGGCATCGTAGGCGCGACCGACCAGGCTGCCGGCGATGCGCACGGCCAGCTCGCCCAGCGCGGCGGTGACCTCGTCCTCGAGGCGGGCGAGGGGACGGGTGAAGTTGTCGAGGATGCCCTCGATCTGCGCGGTCAGCCGGCGCACCTCGGCCTGGCCCTGGCCGAAGCCCTCCTGGTGGCCCTGGGCGAGGCCGGCCGCGTAGCCCTCCTCGCGCGCGGCCTCCTGGATGGCCAGGATCTCCTCCAGGGTGGGCGGCACCGGCAGCGGCGCGTCCTCCACCCGGGCCGGCTCAGCCGCGGGGGCGGTATCCAGGTCCGGGGCCAGCCAGCGCACGGCGGTGTTCATACCAGCTCCTCGCCGCCGCCGCTGTTGAGCGCGATCACGCCCTCATCGGCCAGGCGCCGGACGATGGTCATGATCTCCTTCTGCGCGGCCTCCACGTCGGCCAGGCGCACCGGACCGCGGGCCTCCATGTCCTCCAGCAGGATCTCGGCCGCACGCTGGGACATGTTGCGGGTGATCTTCTCGCGCACCTTGATGTCGGCGCCGCGCAGGGCGATGCCCAGGCGTTCGCCGGAGACCTCGCGCAGCAGGGTCTGCAGCTCGCGGTCGTCCAGGTCGACCAGGTCGTCGAACACGAACATCAGGTCCTGGATGCGCTGGCACAGCTCGGTGTCGACCTTGCCGATCTCGCCGAGGATGGACTGGTCCTGCCCGGTCTCCAGGAAGTTGAGGATGTTGGCCGCCACCTTGACCCCGCCGATGCTGGAGGACTTGAGGTTCTGGTTGCCGGCGAACTGGCGTTCCATGATCTCGTTGAGCTCGTTCAGCGCATTGGGCGGGATGCCGTCCAGGGTGGCGATGCGCAGCAGCACGTCGGCGCGCACCCGCTCGGGCAGGAACTTCAGCGCTTCGGCCGCCTGGTCCGGATCCAGGTGGGAAAGCACGATGGCGACGATCTGCGGGTGCTCGTTGCGCACTAGGTCGGCCACCGCGCGCGGGTCCATCCACTTGAGCGTGTCCAGGCCGGTGGTGTTGCGGCCCAGCAGGATCCGGTCGATCAGGCTGCCGGCCTTGTCCGCGCCGAGGGCCTGGATGAGCATGTTGCGGATGTAGTCGTCGGCGCCGACGCCCAGCGAGGTCTGCCGCTCCAGCGCGCCCTCGAACTGCTCCATCACGCCCACCACCTGTTCGCGGCTGATGCCGCTCATGGTGGCCATCGCCAGCCCGAGCTTCTGCACTTCCTTGGCGCTCATGTGCTTGAGCACCTCCGCCGCGTCGCTCTCCCCGAGCGACAGCAGCAGCACCGCGGCGCGCTGCACGCCGCTCAGTTCGCCATGGCCATTAGGCTGCTTCATTGCCCAACCAGTCCTTCACCACCTGGGCGACCCGCTTGGAGTCGGAACGGACGGCCTCGCGCGCGTTGCGCAGGCGGTCCTCGTAGGCATTGGAGGGCAGCGCCATCGGCGCGGCCGGGGCGTGCATCCCGATCCGGGCGGTGTCCTCGGCCAGCGATGGCAGGTCCGCCTCGTCCTCCACCAGCGAGACCTCGGCGGTCTGGGTGCCGGGTTCGCGCTCGTTCCTGGCCTGGGCCGGCGATGCGATCTGGCGCAGGGCCGGGCGCAGCACGCCGAACAGCAGCGCCAGCACCACCACCGCACCCACCAGCAGGCGCAGCGCGTCGCGCACGCGCGGATCCTCCCACCAGGGGGACGGCTCGATCGCCTCGCCGGTCTCGCGTACGAACGGCGCGTTGACCACCGAAACCACGTCGCCGCGGGCGTCGTCGAAGCCGACGGCCTGCCGCACCAGTTCCTGCACGCGCGTCAGTTCCTCGGCCGACAGCGGCTGCAGGGCCTGCTTGCCGTCGGCGCCGGGACGCGGCACGTGGTCGACCAGCACCGCCGCGGTCACCCGGCGGATGCGGCCGGCCGGCTGGCGGGTGTGCTGCAGGGTGCGGTCCATCTCGAAATTGCGGGTGGCGCTGCGCGAGCTGGTCCCTGCGGCCGGTGCCGCGGCGGCAGCGGCAGCGGCAGCGGGGGCCGGCGTGCCATCGGGCTGCTGCGCGGCCACCGCGCCGGGCGGGGTGTTGCTGGTGGCGCCAGGGATGCCCTGCGGGCCTTCGCCGGCGGTGGTGTTCTCGCTGACCTGCTCGCTGCGGACCTTCTGCGGCTCGGCGTTGAACAGCTCGCGCGCCTCTTCGGTGACCGAGAAGTCCATGTCCACCGTGACCTCGGCGTTGACCCGGCCGCTGCCGGTCAGCGGTTCCAGCAGCTCGCGGATGCGCTGGTTGTAGGAGGTCTCCTGGCGACGCACCTGTTCGAACTGGGCCGCGCTCAGCGCCGAGGCGCTGTCCTGGCCGTTGCTGCTGAGCAGGCGGCCATTCTGGTCGACCACGGTCACCCGCTCCGGGGCCAGGTCGGGGATCGAGGAGGCGACCATGTGCACGATCGCATCGACCTGGTTGCGCTCGAGCAGCGCGCCGGAACGCATCTCCAGCACCACCGAGGCGCTGGCGGCCTCGCGCTGGCGGGTGAAGGCGGACGGCTTGGGGATGGCCAGGTGCACGCGCGCGTCGCGCACCGGGCGCAGGGTGGTGATGGTGCGTACCAGTTCGGTCTCCAGCGCGTGCTGGTAGCGGGCGTTCTCCACGAACTGGCTGACGCCGAAGCCGGGGTCGCGCTCCATCAGCTCGAAGCCCAGGCGGCCGCTCTCGGCCAGGCCCGAGCCGGCAAGCTTGAGCCGCGCATCGTGCAGGTTGGCCTCCGGCACGGAGATCGCGCCGGTGGCCTGGTCGAGCTTGAACGGGATCTGCGCGGTGCGCAGCAGGTCCGCCGCCTCGGCCGTGGCCTTGGGGTCCAGCCCGGTGTACAGCGGGGAATACGCCGGCTTCTGCGACCAGAAGAACACGTACAGTCCCGCGGCCACCGCCAGGGCGATCATCAGCATCGTGCCGGCACGCCGCATCAGCTGCATCTCCTGCAGCTTGACCACCGCCTGGGCCGCCTTCTCGGTGGCCTGCCCGCGGTTGAATGCTTCCTTGGAAAGGGTGATTGCCATCGTGTCTCAGTCCCCGGTCACAGCGGCATGTTCATGACGTCCTGGTAGGCCTGCACCAGACGGTTGCGGACCTCCACGGTGGCGCGGAACGCCACCTGCGATTGCTGCGAGGCGACCATCACCCGGGCCAGGTCGGCCCCCGGCTCGCCGCGCTCGAATGCCGCCTGCAATTCCCCGGACTTCGCCTGGGCGGCGTTGACCCCCTCCAGCGCACGCGCCAGGGTCTGGGTGAAGCTCGGCGCGGCCACGCCACCGGCGCCACCGGGTGCCTGTATGCCCCCCAGGCCCTGGATGGCGTCGCCGCGGGCCACGTCGCCGGCGCGCGCCGCGGACTGCCCCAGCTGCCCCTGATAGGCGCGGATCTGCGACAGGACGGAGCTGATCGAGTCGGTCATGGAGGCCTCTGGCGTTGCGAGCCGGTCTTGGCCTATGCCATGCAAGCCGCGTGCCGCGGTGGCGCCGGCTTTCCGGCGCGGCCGCTGCGGACGCCCCGCATGCCCCGGCGTGGAGGCGGCCCGGGCCGGCCCGGCAGGCCGCCGCCGATGGCGGCCGGCCGGCGCGCGCGCAGTGGCAATGCCTGGCGACGACCACCCGGAGCCGGCGCGGCCGGGAGCGCGGTAGCCGCCGCGACGCTCCGCTGGCGCGTCAGTCGGGCAGCCAGGCCCGCTGCCATTCCCGCAGCGCCTCGCCCTGCAGCATCCAGTCCCGCTGCACCGCCTCGCGCAGGCGCTGGCCGGCGGCGCGCGCCGCCTCCGGGTCGGCCAGGTGCGCGCGGATCGCCTCCACCCAGTCGCGATGGCGGTTGCGCACGCGGGTCACCGGCAGCCCGGGCTCGCGGTACGGCTCGATGTCGGTGCATACCACCGGATAGCCGCAGGCCCCGTACTCGAGCAGGCGCAGGTTGCTCTTGCAGGTGTTGAACCGGTGCAGCTCCAGCGGTGCGATGGCAAGGTCCAGGCGCAGGCTGGCAAGCACCCGCGGGTACTGCTCCAGCGGCACGCCCGGGCAGGCTTCGGCGACATAGGGCCGCAGCCGTTCCGGACACAGCCCCAGGAACACCCAGTCCACTTCGCTGGCCAGGCTGCGGACCACGTCGGCCATCATCTCCAGGTCGCCGGCGTGGCCTACGCCGCCTGCCCAGCCCACCCGGGGCTTGCCCGCCGGGCGGGGCGGGGCCGGCAGCGACTGCCACAGCTGCGGGTCCAGCCGGTTGCGGGCGATGCGGATGTCCGGATGCCAGCCTGCGAAGGCCTCGGCCAGGGCCGGGGTGGAAACGACGAACCGGTCCATGCCTGCCAGTCCCTCGCGGATGCGCCGGCCGATGTCCGCCGGCATGTGGCCGCGGTGGACGTTCTTCGGCGGCAGCTGCAGGAGGTAGTCGTCCAGCTCGTAGACGCGCAGGGCGCGCGCGTGCCGGGCGATGCGGCCGAAGCGGGCCAGGTCCGCATCGCCCACGCGGCGCTGCATGACCAGCACGTCCGGCTGGAAGCGCTCGATCTCCACCACGTCCAGCGCCCGTGGCACGCAGGCGCCATCGAGGTGGCCGGCCTCGCGCAGCGCCGCGAACGGCGCCATGAGCCGGTAGTGCCCGCTGCCGTGCTGGTCCGACGCCTGCGCCAGCACGCGCGTGACCGGGGCGCCGGGGCATGGCGGCTGGCTGAGCTCGGACAGTTCCAGCTCGAAGCCGCCGGCCACGTCCAGGCGCAGGTTGGGGTTGTAGGCCGGGTCGTGCGCCAGCTGTGGCAGCCAGCGGGCGAGCAGGGCGTCGCGGTCCGGCTCCGGGGTGTCGGCAGGCGGCGGTGCGTGCAGCAGGGTGGCGTGCGGCGTCCATACCGTCAGGTAGCCGGCCTGCGCCGCGGACAGGCACAGGTGGACGTCGGCGGCGGTGCCGGCCTGCGGATCGAATCCGCCCAGCGCCGCGAACAGCTCGCGTCGGACCAGCATGCAGCTGGCCGACACGGCCTGGTAGTCCTGCGCGACCTGCAGCCGGCCCATGTAACCGGTGCTGTCCATCGCCCGGCCGGTGAACACCCGGCCGCCATCCTCGGTGAGGCCCGGGACGAGCCCGGCATGGGTGATCTGGCCGCTGGCCGAAACGGTGCGCGCCCCCACCACGCCCACCTCCGGGCGCTGGCCGTGGTTGAGCAGTTCCGCCAGCCAGTCCGGGTGCAGGACCGCGGCGCCGGCATCCAGGAACAGCAGGTGGTCGCCGGCGGCCTGGCCGGCGGCCAGGTTGCGCGCGGTCCAGGGGTCGGTGGGCGGCTCGAGGGTGAGCAGCCGCACGCGTCCGGCGGCCAGTGGCTCGACCTGCCGCATCCACTGCGAGACCTCCGCCGGGGCGCCGTTGTCCACCAGCAGCAGTTCGTAGCCGGGGCCGGTGGTCTTCTCCAGCACCGAGACCACGCAGCGCTCCAGCAGCGCCAGGCCGTCCGGGGCGATGACCACCAGCGACACCCCGGCCGGCCGGGCGTGTGCGTAGTCGATCCGGTAGAGACCCCGGCCCGCCGCCGCCACCGTAGCCTGCGCATAGCCGCGGGCGTGCAGGTGGCGCAGCAGCACCCGGCGCTGGGCGGCGTCGTCGAAGCGCAGCGGTGCGCAGGCCAGCAGCGGTTCGGCGACATGGCCCACCGACGCGAGCCCGGCGTGCTCGACCAGGCGCAGCGCCAGGTCCAGTCCGGCCGCGCCGGGCTCCAGGTGCGGCAGGCGGCCGGGCTCCAGCAACGCGCTGCGACGGAACACCCAGTGAGCCGACATCTCGGCCGGATTGCCCAGCAGCAGGTCCAGGTTCATGGCCGGCCGCATGGCCGGTGCCAGCTGGCCCTCCACGTCGCGATACCAGCCATCCAGATAGAGGGCCTGCACCTCATCCCCGGACTGGGCCGCTTCCAGCGCCAGCCGGCGCAGGCCCGGGCCGAGCAGGGTGGTGCCGGCCTCCACCGCCAGGATCCAGCCGTTTTCCAGCGCGGCCACACCGGCGGCCAGCGCCGCCGCCGGATCCTGCCCGTCCCACGGCAGGGCCACGGCGCGCGGCCAGGTCCCGGCGGGAAGCCCGGCACCCAGCACCGCCACGTGCAACGCCTGGCGCACCGCCTCCGGCGGCGTCGCCAGGCTGGCGAGGGTTTCCCGGACATCGTCGGGCGCGGCCCCGGCCGCCAGCACCACGATGCCGATGGCGGGCAGCGGGGTGTGCTCCAGGTGCGCGCGCAGCCGTTCCAGCCTCGCGCCGCCATACCGGCGCTGGGCCTGCCACTGGTGCCGCGACCAGTGCAGTTGCGAGGTGGCCAGGGCCTGTTCCAGCGCGGCCTCCAGGTCCAGCGGCGTGGCCGCCGCGTCGGCGTCCATCGGCCGGCACCGCACCTGCCGCGGATCGTGGCCGGCGCGCACCCAGCCCAGCGCATGCAGGCCGTCGCGCAGGGCGAGGTGGCCGCCATTGCCGATGCCGGGGCGGTCGCGCCCGACCTGGCTGAACTGCAGGCGCGAAACCCGGAAGTCCACCCGCGGCCGGGCCAGCATCACCAGCGGACCGGAGCGCAGCAGCTTCACGTAGAGCGCCAGGTCGGCCACCCAGGTCACCTGGTGCGACCCGAGCCAGGAAAGCCGCTCGCCCAGCGGCAGCAGCGCGGCGCGGCGGCACATGACCGCGCTGGGTTCGCCGATGAAGTTGATGCTGCGGCTGGCGAGGTGGTCCACCAGGTCCTGGCCGTCCAGCACCAGGTCCCGGCCCTGCGGGAAGGCGGTGGCCAGGGTGTCCGCCATCGCCGCGCCGGCCGCGTCCACCCGCCGGCGCCGGGACGCGACCAGCGACGCGTCCGGAACCCGCGCGAAGGCCTCGACCATCGCCGCGATGCAGTCCGCATGCAGGACATCGTCGTCGTGCAGGAACTTGATGTACTCGCCCGACGCCAGGGAAACGGCACGCGCGGTGCTGCGCACCTCCCACAGGCGCGCGGAATTGCGCGAGTAGTGGACCGGCACGTCCGCGGTGGCGGCGAAGGCGTCCACCACCGCCTGCACCCGGTCGTCGGTGGAGTCGTCGCATACCACCACCTCCAGCGGGCGGTACGTCTGCGCCTGCACGCTCTGGAGCGCCTTGCCCAGCCACGTGGCCTTGTAGGCGGGCACCACCACGCTCACCAGCGCAGGGGGCGATGGGCAGGTGGTCATCGCAGCTCCGTGGTCCCGGCAAGCCGGCGTACCCGCTCGATCACGCGGGCCGTGTTGCCGGTGTCGCGGTGGCGGAAGAACATGCGCTGCACGTGGCGGTAGCCGGCGTCCGGCACGAAGGCCGGGGCGCCGAGCATGCGGTCCAGCGCGGCCAGCATGCCGTCGAAGCTTTCGGCCACCGGACCGGGGAAGGCCAGCGCCATGTCGTAGAGCAGGCCGTTCTGGTGGTCGCGGTAGTGTTCCAGGTCGTAGGCGAAGCCAAGCACCGGCAGGTCCAGGTAGAGCGCGTCGATGTAGATCGAGGAGTAGTCGGTGACCACCATGGCGCACTGGCGCAGCAGGGGCGCGGTCTCGTGGAAGCGCGCATGCCCCAGGTCGAGCACCCGGTGGTCGTCCAGGTGCCGCTGCGGGTCCAGCGGCGGGGCGCCGGCGTTGGCCAGGTAGTGGCCGCGCACGCCCAGCACCGCCCCGTGCCGCTCCAGCACCTCGCGCAGCGCCTGCGCCTCGGCATCGCTGAAGCGGTAGTTGAGCGAGCGTGCGACGCTGGCATCGCGGTAGGTGGGGGCGTACAGCACCAGTCGCCGGCCCGCGCACAGCGCGCGCAGGCGTGCCATGTCATCGCGCAGGGGCGCGGGCAGCTCCGCCTCGGGCAGGCGCAGGAAGTCGTTGCGCGGCAGCCCGGTGATCCAGACCCGGTCCGGGGGCAGGGGATGGAAGATCGCCGCCATCGCGTGGGCGTCCACGTCCGAGGACGCCACCAGGCCGTCGTAATGCCGGCGCTCACGGCGCCGGAAGCGGTTGCGGTCGCCGTTCCGGCGCTGCTGGGGGTTGGCCAGGGCGAACAGGCGCTTGAGCGGAATTCCGTGCCACAGGTTGACCACGACGCGGCGGCGCAGCGACGGCCGCGGCGCCGAGAACCCGCCGTCGCTCCAGGCCAGGGACATGTCCATCGCGCTGGAGTTGGTCAGCAGCAGTACGCCGCAGCGGGCCAGGGCCCACAGGCCGGCCAGGCTGCCCAGCTCCAGCACCCGGACATTGCCGGCCTCCACCACCGGCGCGTCGCCGCCACGGTGGAACAGGCAGCACTCGATGCCGGGATCGCGCCGGGCCTGCTCGAATACAGCGCGTGCGTTCTCGATCAGCTGGTCCGGCTTGAGCGGATGGCAGAAGAAGGCCCAGCAGCCGGGCTGCTTGGGCAGCACGCGGTCCAGCAGCCACCAGGCCGCCAGCAGCAGCCTGCCGGCCACGCCGGAGCTGATCCGCCGGTGCCGGAGGGGTCGTGCATTCCCGGCCGTGCCGTTCATGCGACGCGGAGCTTCACCTGCGAGGTGACCAGGCTGCAGATCCGGGCCACGTCGGACTCGGCAAGCTCCGGGTGGATCGGCAGGCACAGCACCCGCCGGGCCGCCGCCTGGGCGTTGGGCAGGTTGGACGGGGTGGCCGAGGGCAGGCCGCGGTACATCGGGAACTCGCTGATCAGCGGGTAGAAGTAGCGGCGCACGAGGATGTTCTGGTCCCGCATCAGCTGGTACAGCTCATCGCGGGACAGCGGGTAGCCATCGCCGACCATCACCGGGAAGTACGCGTGGTTGGACTGCGCGGCGCCGGAGGGCGCCGGGCAGTCGATCCCGGGCACGCCGGCCAGCAGCTCCCGGTAGAGGCTGTCGATCCGCGCGCGGTGGGCCAGCGCGCGGTCGATGTGCTTGAGCTGCAGCAGGCCGAACGCGGCGCAGACCTCGTTCATCTTGCCGTTGATGCCCGGCGCCACCACCGTGGTCTCGTTGACGAAGCCGAAGTTCTTCAGGTGGTCGATGCGCTGCTTGGTCCGCGCATCCGGGCAGATGATGGCGCCGCCCTCGAAGGTGTTGAACACCTTGGTCGCATGGAAGCTCAGGACCGACAGGTCGCCGTGGCGCAGCACGCTGCCGCCGGCGTCGCGCACGCCGAAGGCGTGGGCCGCGTCGTAGATCACCTTCAGGTTGTAGTTCTCGGCGATGCGGTCGATGGCGGCCACGTCGCAGGGCGCGCCGTAGCAGTGCACCGGCATGATGGCGGTGGTCTGCGGCGTGATCGCCGCCTCGATCCGGGCCGGATCCAGGTTGCAGGTGCCAGGATCGACGTCCACGAACACCGGCTTGATGCCGTTCCACAGCAGCGAATGGGCGGTGGCCACGAACGAGTACGGGGTGGTGATCACCTCACCGGTGATGCGCAGCGCCTGCAGTGCGGTCACCAGCGCCAGGGTGCCGTTGGCGAACAGCGCGATGTGCTCGACCCCGAGGTAGGCGCACAGCGCCTTCTCCAGCGCCTGGTGCATGCTCCCGCCGTTTGTGAGGATGCGGCTGTCCCAGATCCGCTGGAGGTAGGGGATGAATTCCTCCAGCGGCGGCAGCAGCGGGCTGGTGACCGGTATCGGGCTGTGCGCTTTCATGTGGGATCCCTCGTGGCACCGGTCGTGCCCGGTCCTCGGGGGAGGGGATGCAAGCCCCGTGCCTGGCGCCGGCGACGGTCAGCCGGCGAGCAGGCCGAGCCCGCCGGCCTCCGGCAGCAGGTCCAGGCGGCCGTGCCGGCCCTGCAGCGGCAGCCGCGACGGCAGCCCGGGCGCCAGCACCTGCCTGCCGATCCGGTAACGCCCGGCCAGGCCGTCGGGCGTGCGGTAGTGCAGCACCAGGCCGGACAGGGTGCCCGGCGCGCGCGGGGTAACGCCCAGGTCCACGTGGTAGCGCCACAGATGCATGTCGACCCGCACCGGCGGCTGCAGCGGCAGGCTGCCCTCGCCATAGATGTCCTGCAGCTCGAATCCCACCTCGCAGCCGTCCATGATCCGGTCGTGCAGGCGCAGGGTCAGCGACAGCTGCCGGTCGTCCATCTCCACCTCCACGACGTGGAAGAAGCCGATGCACGGGAAGTCCAGGCGCATGACCTCGCGCGCGACCGGGACCTCCGGGTTGTCCAGGAACGGCTGCTTCCAGTAGCACCTGCCGTCGATCTCGGCGATCCAGCCCCGCTCCTGGGTCATCCCGAGCAGGAAGCACAGGGCCTCGACCTCGCCACGCCGGATCAGCTCCAGGCACAGGCCGCGGCGTGGCCCGAGCGCGCGCCAGTCCAGGTCCCCGTACAGCGCCAGCAGCTGCTGCATGCCTGCCAGGAACGCCTGGCGGAAGCTTGGCGAGCCGATGATGCCGGGGGCCGCGTGCAGGCACCTCTGCAGGTTCGCCACCGCGATCTTGCGGCGGTAGGCGTCGGCCTCCGGGATCGCGGCGAAGTCGTTCCACTCGATCACCATCGAGCGGATCCGGTCGGCGAAGTTGTCCGCCTGCCGGAGGTTCTGCGAGATGGAGCTGCTGGAGCCCTCGGGCCTGACCCGCCAGTGGTAGACCAGGTCCGGGATGATCGCGGTGCGCCGGCTGTACCAGTACGCGCGGTGGACGAAGGGGCGGTCCGCGTACAGCAGGCCGGGAACCATGCCCAACCCGTGGGCGCGCAGGAACCCGGTGCGGAACACCTTGTTCCAGTAGAAGCAGTCGTGGATGACGTCGTCGAACCCGTGCACCGTGTCGAAGCAGCGGCGCCGCGACCAGACCCAGGGTTCGTAGAGGAAGGAGACGGCGGACAGGCCGCGGCTGGTGAGCCGGGCCGCGCGGCCGATGGTGATGTCCGCGCCGGTGCGCAGCGCCTCGTCCATCAGCAGTCGGTAACCGTCGGCGGTGACCACGTCGTCCGAATCCACCAGCGCCACGTACTCGCCGCGCGCCATCGCCAGGCCCAGGTTGCCGGACACCGCGCCGCCTTCGTTGGCCTTGGTGACGCAGCGGAAGCGCGGGCAGCGGGCCTCGTACTCGCGGCAGATCGCCAGGCTCCCGTCGGTGCTGGCGTCGTCGACGGCGATGATCTCGATGTTGCCGTACGCCTGGCCGAGCAGCGAATCGAAGCACTCGCGCAGGTAGGGCGCGGTGTTGTAGACCAGCACCACGACCGACAGCAGGGGGGCGGCGGCCCCGCCCGGGGCAGGGCCGGTCATGCGCGAAGCTCCAGCAGCTGTTCGGCCGCGTCGATGTCCAACACCGGGATGCCGCAGTTGCGGTGGACGTCCAGGCGCTCGCGGAAGGCGTCGTCGATGAAGATCGCGCCACTGTCCGCGCCGATCACCAGGCTCTTGGGCGTCTGGTCCTGCAGGTGCTCGATGCGTTCGAACAGCTCCGCGCAGATCCGGTGGTGGGCCAGGCATTCCAGCGGCCGCCCGGCGTGGCGCGTGATCAGCACCACCGGGATGCCGCGCGCCTGCCACTGGTACAGCAGCGCGACCAGCAGCGGGTTGACCGCGCCGCGCGTCACCAGCGTGTCGTCCAGGTCCAGGTACACGCGGCAGTAGCGCAGGCTGGTGCGGTAGCGGTTGGCCAGGGCGCGGTCCATCACCACCTCGTGATCCAGCGGCAGCACCGTGAATGGCCGCCCGGCATGGGCGTAGACGTGCAGCAGCGGGTAGTTGATGCCGCGCATGCGCGACAGGGCCATGGACCCGGCGATGCGCGGGGCCACCTCCAGCAGCCTGGGGGTCCCGTGGCGGTCCTCGCGGACCTGGAAGAACCAGGCGCCCCTGAGCCGCAGCTCGGCGGCGATCGCCCCGGCCATGGCCAGCAGCGCGGGGTCGTGCGCGGCCGGCGCCGAGCGCACGCTGATCCCGGACTTGATCCGCGCGCGGGTGCGCGGCGCTGCGTGCAGCAGCCGGCCCGCGGTGTCGGACACGCAGTCGATGGTGTACTCGGCGCCGGGCAGGTATTCGCTGAACACGTAATCCACGCCGGATCCGAGCAGCTGCCGATGGCGGCCGGCGTCGTCCACCCGCTCGGCGCCCTGGCTGCCCTGGCCGACGGCGGGCTTGGCGAAGATCGGGTAGGCGCAGCCCAGCCCCTGCACCGCGTCCGGGACGATGCCCAGGTGCTGGAGCCGGGCATAGGTCAGGTGCTTGTTGCGGCAGGTATCGGCCGTGTCGGCGTCCGGAACCGCAGCCGGCGCGCGCAGCGTGGTCGCCGCGGCCAGCAGCGGGATCACGCTGTCGTGGGCCGGGACAACCAGGTCGATCGCCCATTCGTCCACCAGCGCGTTCAGCGCCTCGACCAGGCCGGCCGACCCGGCCTGGGCATCGGCGTCGATCCGGCGGTAGCGGGCGTAGGCGAACTCGCCATGGTCCGACACGGAGGACGCACCGTGCAGCACGATGTCCTTGGCGTGCCGGAGCGCCGCATGGATCTCCAGCCCGATCTCCGAACCGCACGGGAACACGAGGACATTCAGTGCCATGTCGCCTCCCGGGACGGGGCGTCGTCGGCCGGGGAGGCCAGCAGCACCGCCTCCCAGCCGTTGGCGAGCTCCACCCACTTGAACCGGTAGCGGTAGTCGACGCCGAGCTGGTCGAGGAAGCGCGGGATCGCCAGCACGTCGTCCCACCTGTGGTACAGGCACAGCGCCAGCTTCGGGCGGAAGCGGCGCAGCGTGCCGGCCGCGCCTTCAAGCGCCGCCAGCTCCGATCCTTCGATATCCATCTTCACCAGGTCCACGCGCTCCAGGCCGGCACGGGCAACGTAATCGTCGAGCGTGATGGTGGGCACGCGAACCCCGTCCTCACCGCCACCGCCCACGGAGGTGGCACCCTGCAGCGGCGCTTCGCGTATCACCAGCTCCTGGCCGCTGCGGCTGGCCAGGGCCAGCGCATTGAGCACGACCTGGCGCTGGACGCCGTTGCGGGCGATGTTGTGGCGGAACAGCGCCAGGTTCTCCTCCAGCACCTCGAATGCGTGGACCTGGCAGTCGTTGCCGGTCTTGGCGCAGAACAGGATCGCGGTATCGCCGACGAAGCCTCCGGCATCGATGATCACATCGCCCGGCTGCACCCGGAAGCCGTCGGCCTGGTACTGGTCGTAGAACACGTCGTGGATCCCCAGCATCCAGTCGTAGGTCGCCAGCCGGAAGTCGTAACCCTGCGAGCACATGTCCTGCAGCGTGTAGCGGCGGCCATCGACCACCACCGGTTCGCGCACCTCGCCACGCACGCGCGCCTCGGTCTCCCGGTAGGCGGCCATCTCGCCGGGATCGACCCGGTCGATCGCCGCCCAGCGCTTGAGGAACCACAGCAGGAAGCGATGGCGGTCCGGGCCGGGCAGGCGTTCGTAGAGCAGCGAGGAGATCGAGCGGGCGTGCGCGGCGTAGCGGGTCAGCAGGTCCCGCAGGCGTTCGCCGGCGTCGGCGTGCAGCCCGGTCCCCAGGGCCTGCAGGTCCCGCACCAGCGGCACGGCGGACGCCGGTCCGAAGAAGGACTCGACCACGCGCCGGGCCGCCCCGCCGTCGGCCAGGGGGCAGAAACGCCTGCGGAACGCGGCGTAGCGCGCGGCGTGGCGTGCCTGCACGTCCGGGAGGCTGCGCAGCAGGCCTATCAGTTCCTGCGTGGTGCGCGCGACCGGCCCGGGCAGGTCGCGTTCCACGTCCAGGTAGAAGCCGCGCACCTGGCCGGCGTACTGCTCCAGGTCGTAGCAGTAGAACAGGATGGGACGGCCGGTGACCGCGAAGTCGAAGAAGACCGACGAATAGTCGGTGACCAGCACCTCCGCCAGCGCGCACAGCGCCGAGACGTCGTCCACGTGCGAGACGTCGCGCACGTTGGCAGGCAGCGCGTCGGGGTCCAGCCCGGCGGCGACCAGGTGGTGGGCACGCAGCAGCAGGATCTGGTCCGGCTCCAGCGCCGTGGAGACCGCGTCCAGGTCCAGCTGCAGGTCCAGGTCGAACTTCCAGTGTCCCACCGGCCGGTGGTCGCGCCAGGTCGGTGCATAGAGGACGAAACGGTGGCCCGCGGGCAGGCCCAGCTGCGCGGCCAGCGCGTCCCTGTCCGGGTCGGGGCCGGAAAGCATGTCGACCAGGGGATATCCGGCCTCCAGCACGGGCCCGTCGTAGCGGAAGGCGCGGCGCAGGGTCTGGCTGCTGAAGGGGTTGGCGCTCAGCAGGCAGGTCCAGCCGCGCGATTCCTGGTCGAAGCTCGCCCGTGCATCCGCCTCGGGCCCCGCCACCTCGATGTCATGGCCCAGGCGCTTGAGCGGCGTCCCGTGCCAGGTCTGCAGGTAGGCGGTCTGCGGCTTGCGCCCGGCCACCGGGAAACGAATGTTGTTGACGCGGTAGCCGGCGGTGGCCAGGACCCGGTAGTACTCGGCCGATCCGCGGTGGACACGGCGCGGGTTGCCCGGGATCGGCCCGGTGCCGTTGTAGGCCCACACGCAGTGCAGGTCCGGGCGCAGCCGGCGCAGGGTCTCGTAGATGTGGCGCGGATTGCCCGCATAGGCCTTGCCGAGGAAGCTCTCGAACAGCACCACGTCCGGCTCCAGCGGCAGTTCCTCCAGCCAGCGCGGGAAGGCGGCCCGGGCGTCCTCGGCCTGGGTCGTCCAGCGGTGGCCCCCGATCGGCCCGGTCATGAGCACCAGCGAACCCAGGGTGTCGCTGAGGTAGGCCGACACGCCGAGCTCGCCGTGGCTGTCGTTGAAGAAGTGCCGCGCCGGCACGGAGGGTAGCTGCGGACACAATGGCGCTTCCGCTCCGTCCGGGCCGACCTGGCGCACGTCCCAGCGTGGCAGGCCCCCGGTGGCGAGCGCCTCCAGCGGAATGCACGCGAGCGCCCCACCGCCGGCCGGATGCAGCGGCACCTGGAAGCCGGCGCCACCGTCGCGTCGCCGCAGCCGCAGCGCGGCGGCAGGCGCCGGGTCGTCGATCCGGAGTTCCAGGGCCGGCCCGCGCAGGGCGAGTGCGATGGCCGGGTTCATCGGCAGGCCACGCCGGGCCCGGCGGCCACCGCAGGCGCAGCCCGGCGGATCTGCTCCTTCAACGAGGTGGTCGACACATGCGCGGTACGCGGCAGGTAACGCACCTGGCACCAGGCACCGAGGTGGTCGAACCGGCCTTCCCAGTCCGAGCCCATCACCAACACGCCGGCGCCGAGGCGGCGGATATCCCCGGCCTTCTGCTGCCAGCAGTCCTCCGGGAAGACGTCGTCCACGTAGCGGATGGCGCGCAGCACCGCCTCGCGGGCGGCGAAATCCTGGGTCGCCCGCTTCTGCTTGAGCGCGTTGAACGCGTCGGTGGACAGGCCCACCACCAGCCGCTCGCCCATGGCGCGGGCGCGTCGCAGGAGGTTGACGTGGCCGACATGGAGCAGGTCGAAGGTGCCGTAGGTGAGGACGACGGTCATGGGCGGACGCTGGAGGACGGTCCACGTCCCGTTGCAAGCTCCGTGCCGTCAGCCGAGGTGGCGCAGCAGCTCGCCGCGGTCGACCAGGCCGGTGTCCACGCCCCGGCTTTCCAGCAGCTCCAGGCTGTGGGCCAGGTCGAACGCCAGCAACCGGCGCAGTGCGTCGAAGGCCGGGCGGGCGAAATCCGGCTCCGGCTCGTCCAGGGCGATGTCGTCCAGGGTGAAGGAACGGTCGGGCGCCTCGCCGGCGACCGCGCCGCCCGCCACGCGACGGGCGAGCTCCAGCCGGCTGGCCGGCCCGGCCAGGCAGTGCCGGGTCAGCACCACCACGTCCTCGGGCTGGTAGCGGTCCAGCAGCTGGCGCAGGCCCTGGTAGTAGAAGCTGAAGCGCAGCACCGTATGGTGCGGGAACGCGTGCCGGGAGGTGAAGAACGCCAGTTCGTACTCCAGCCGCTCGGCGAACCCCTGCTGGAGCAGCCTGCGGCTTTCCTCGTCGAAGTGCCGGGCGACGTGGCGCGAGGCGGTCCTCGGCGAGGCCTGCAGCACCGACTGGCGGCGCTGCTTGAGCCATGCCTCGCGCGCCGGCGCCGGCTTGCCGGCCGCGGCCGCATGCAGGCGGTCCACGAACTGGCCGGCCCCGTCGCCCTGCAGCGCCAGCAGCTTCTTCATCCGGTAATCGCTCCAGGCCCGCTCCAGCGGGTTGCGCAGGCATACCGCGATCCGGCAGGCGTGCTCGGGCAGGCGGCCCACGACCCGGGCGTTGCCGAAATAGCCCGGCGTCGCATCCAGGCGCGGCAGGTCGCCGGGCGGCGCGGGCGCGTGCGGGACGAAGCATGAGGCCGTCCTCAGGTAGGTGCCGGGCTCCTTGACCCCCGGCACGGCGTACTCGGCCAGTCCACTGCGGACCAGCCAGCCGGCCAGGGCGGTGGTGCCGGCCTTGGGCACGCCAACGATGAAGATGAACTCGGGTGTCACGTCGCTCTCCGCCCGGTGCCGGGCGACAGGCCGCCTGGCGATGCGGGATGTTGGGGTGATGCGGGGAAGGCGGGTCTGCGCAGCACCGGGTGCCACGCGCGCCGCCTGGCCGCGTCGCGTTCCGCTAGTCGCGCGTGGCCTGCCAGTAGGCCGGGCGCGCCAGCGGGTCGGGCGCGAACGGCGGATCGATCGACAGGTGCGGGCGTTCCCAGGCCACATCGCGGCGCACCACCCGCGCCGGGGTACCCACGGCGATGCAGTTGTTCGGTACCGGTCCGTTGACCAGGCTGCCCATGCCGATCACGCTGCCACTGCCGATCCGCGTACCGCCGAGGCAGCGCACGCCATAGGCCAGCCAGACATGCTCGCCGATGACGATGTCGCTGGCCGGGTTGAGGCGCTGGCCGGTGTGCACGTCGTAGATCGCATGGGCGTCGTCGGTGCGCAGCTGCACGTCGGTGGCGAGCATGCAGTCCTCGCCCAGCACCAGGCGCGCGCCCTCGCTGGCGGCAAGGAACACCTTCGAGGTGGTGGTGACGCGCGGGCCGACCTGGACCTCGCAGCCTTCCCCCAGCCTGACCACTGCCGAGAAACTGCCGCGGGGGCCGGCTGCGCCGATGCGGCAGCGGGCGTTGGAGCCGAAGAACTCGACCCGCAGCGAGCCGATGCGCGCGCCCGGCTCGATCTCCAGAACGCATCCGTGTCCCTTGAACACGGTGGTCAGGCCGGGCAGGGCCGCGGGCGCGATGACCTCGTTGCCGCGCTCGTCACGCCAGACGTCACGGCCGGAAGCGGACGGGCCCATCAGGTCTCCAGCGGCTCCTTCTCGATGCCGTACTTGCGCAGCTTCTCCACCAGGGTGGTGCGGCGCAGGCCCAGCAGCTGGGCGGCATGGGCGACCACGCCCTGGGTCCGCTCCAGCGCCTCGCGGATCAGCCGCAGCTCGATCCCCGCCATGTACTCGCGCAAGTCGAAGCCGGCGTCCGGCAGGGCGGCCGGCGCCGCTGCCGCCCCCGGGTCCTGGCTTGCCTGCGGGACCGCCGCCGGCGCGGCGGCCACCGGCTCGCTGCCGGCCCGCACGTGCGCGCGGTAGCGGGCGGGCAGGTCGTCCAGCCGCACCAGGCCGCCGGGGTTGAGCACCGCCAGGCGCTCGACCAGGTTGGTCAGCTCGCGCACGTTGCCCGGCCAGGCATAGCCGGCCAGCGCGGCCAGGGCGCCGTCGGCGAAGCGGATCTCGCCGCGGCCGGTGCGGGCCAGCTGGGCGGCGATGGTGTGGACCAGGGCCGGCAGGTCCTCGGTGCGCTCGCGCAGGGCGGGCATCTCGATCGGGAACACGTTGAGCCGGTAGAACAGGTCCTCGCGGAAGTGGCCCTCGGCGATGCGATCCTCCAGGTTGCGGTGGGTCGCCGCGATCACCCGCACGTTGCACTTGATTGTCTGGTTGCCGCCGACACGCTCGAAACTGCGTTCCTGCAGCACGCGCAGGAGCTTGACCTGCATCGGCAGGCTCATGTCGCCGATCTCGTCCAGCAGCAGGGTGCCGCCTTCGGCCATCTCGAAGCGGCCCTTGCGCGCGCTCAGCGCGCCGGTGAAGGCGCCCTTCTCGTGGCCGAACAGCTCGCTTTCCAGCAGCTCCGGCGGGATCGCGCCGCAGTTGATCGCCACGAACGGGCCGTCGCGGCGGGCCGACTGCTGGTGGATGGCGCGCGCGGCCACTTCCTTGCCGGTGCCCGATTCGCCCAGCACCAGCACGGTGGTGTCGAACGGGGCGACCTGGCCGATCATCCGGCGCAGGCGCTGCACCGCCGGACCGGAGCCGGTGGGGCCCTCGTCGGTGCCGGCGGCCTGCTGTTCGGCGTCCAGCCGCTTGAGGCTGGCGCGGCGCAGGCAGGCCTCCAGCTGGGCATGGCGGATCGGCGACTCCAGCGGCCAGACGCCGGCCTCGTGCAGCCCGTGGGCCGCGGCGAAGGGGGCCGGTTCACCCTCCAGCAGCAGCACCGGCGGCGGCACCGGGGTGGCGGCCAGCCATGCGAAGAAGTCGCGCGCGGTGCCGGCATCGTCCAGGCTGCCGACCACCACCGCCATCCAGTCGGTGGGGCGCTGGCGGGCGGTGGAGACGTCTTCCGGCGAGGAGGCCCAGCGCGGGTTGAGATCCATGAACTCGAGCAGGCCGCACAGGTGTTCGGCGCGGGCGGCCTGGCTGTCGATGACGAGGATGCGGGATTCACTCATGACGCTTGCCCCTTCAGGCGCTCCAGGATCGGCACCACTTCCTGGAGGTAGGAAAGTTTGCTGACGAAGCCGTCAGCGCCGGCGCGGGTGGCGTGCTCGCGGTGTTCGGCGTCGTCGAAATGGCTGGCGATGACGATGTAGGGCGGCTCGTCCTGGGCCTTGATCAGGCGCGTGGCCTGCAGTCCGCCCATCTCGGGCATGGCCAGGTCCATCAGCACCACGTCCGGGCGCAGGGCCTCGGAACGCTCGATCGCCTCCAGCCCGTTGCCGGCGGTGCCGGCCAGTTCCAGCCACTCCAGCTTGCGGAAGTGGCGCATGGCGGCGTTGATGAAGCCTTCGTGGTCGTCGACCAGCAGGACGCGGATCTTGCGCATGGGGAAATTCCGGATCAGCCCGCGCGGGCCAGCGGCGCGGGGGCGCTGCGGCGACGTTCGCGGGCGGTGGGGATGGAAAGCTGCTCACGGTACTTGGCGACGGTGCGGCGCGCGACATGCACCCCCTGGCGCGCCAGCAGGGCGGCGATCGCGTCGTCGGCCAGCGGGCGCGCCACCGGCTCGGACTCGATCAGCCGGCGGACCATCGCCCGCACCGCCGCGCCGGAAACATTGGCCCCTTCCAGCCGCACGGCGAAGAAGTGCTTGAGCTCGAAGGTGCCGCGCGGGGTCTGGATGTACTTGCCGCTGGTGATGCGCGAGACGGTGGATTCGTGCATGCCGATGGCGTCGGCCACTTCCTTCAGGGTCAGCGGGGCCATGGCCTCCTCGCCCTGCGCCAGGAACGCGGCCTGGCGCTCGACCAGGACCTTGGTGGTGCGCAGCAGGGTGTCGTAGCGCATCGACAGCCCGCGGGTCAGCCAGCGCGCCTCCTGCAGCAGCTCGCGCAGCGCGCTGGTGCCTTCGCCCTCGCCGGCCTGGGCCAGGGCGCGCTCGTAGCCGCTGTTCACCGACAGCCGCGGCGCGGTGGCCGGGTTCAGGGCGACGCGCCACTGGCCATCGCCGAGCCAGACAACGACGTCGGGTATGACGTAGCCGGAGGCGGTGTCGACCGCCTGCCGGGCCGGATGCGGCTGCAGCGACAGGACCAGGCGCACCGCTTCGGCCACGTCGCCTTCCTCCACCTGCAGGCGGCAGGCGATGGCGGCGTGGTCGTGCGCGGCCAGCTCGGCCACGCAGGATTCCAGCAGGCGCTGCGCCAGGTGCCGCCCGGGGCAGGGCGAGGGCAGGGCGGCCAGCTGCGCGCGCAGGCATTCGCCCACGTCGCGTGCGGCGATGCCCGCCGGTTCGCCCTGCAGCAGGCGCTGGCGGATCGCCTCGACGCGCTCCCCGGCCACGTCGAAGCGGGCGACCGCGCGCAGCAGCAGGGCGGCGTGGTCGCCTTCCAGGTAGCCGGCGTCATCGCAATGCTCCAGCCAGAACGCGGCGATCTCCAGTTCGCCCGGGTCCAGCTCCAGCGCCAGGGACTCCAGCACGCGCACGAACGGGTCGCTCGAGCCGGGCTCGGCGATCCGCTGCATGCGGTCCTCGCCCTCGCCGCTCCAGCTGGCGCCCGGCACGTCCCACATCGAGGGCTCGGGCAGCTCGTCGAAGGCGGCGGTGTCCAGGCTGCCGGCCTGGGCGTCGGTCCCCGCCGCCTCGGCCGGCACGGCGGCAGCCGGCTCCTCGTCCAGCTCGAGCATCGGGTTGAGCTCGAGGGCACGGGTGACCTCCATCTGCAGCTGCTGCGCGTTGAGCTGCAGCAGCCGGATGGACTGCAGCAACTGCGGCGTCAGGTTCAGTTGCTGGCCGAGCTGGGCCGACTGGGTGGCCTTCATCTTGCATTCTCCCCTTCGGCGCCGGGTGCGTGACGCCGATGTGAGGCATCGTGCCTGTGCCGCGCCGGCAGAAGAATCGGGGGGTGCCTGAGTCCGGCCGGTATTTTCCCTACCCGATGTCGGGGTTTTCCTGACAAGGCGGTTGTCTTTCCGGCAGGATCGCCCCCGCCAGGCGGTGGACGTGGCGGAATTCCGCCGCCTCAGCCCAGCTCGTGCTGGTGCCGGACCGCCAGCAGGACCAGCTCGCTGGCGCGGCGGCAGCCCAGGGCTTCCATCATCCGCGCGCGGTGGGTCTCCACCGTCTTGACGCTGATCCCGAGGCTGCTGGCGATCTCCTTGCTGCTCAGTCCGCGCCCGATCTGGGCCAGGATCTGCCGCTGCCGCGGCGGCAGGGCGGCGACGCCCTGCGGCCGGGCCTGGCGCGAACGGCCGATCAGCGGGGCGATCATCCGCGAGGAGATACGCGGGCTGAGGAACACCTCGCCGCCGGCGGCGGTGCGCAGCGCCAGCTCCAGTTCCAGCGGAGCCGCATCTTTGACCACGAAGCCGGCCGCGCCACGGTCCAGGGCATCGCGCACATGCAGCGGATCGTCGTGCATGGACATCATCACCACGCGCGTTTCCGGCACCTGCTGGAGGATCTCGCTCAGCGCTTCGAGCCCGGTACGGCCGGGCAGGGAGAGGTCAAGCAGGACCACGTCGGGGCGATGGATCGCCGCCAGGTCGACGGCCTGGTCGGCATTGGCTGCTTCGGCCACCACGTCCACACCTGCGAAGGTCTGGAGCAGCCGGCTGAGTCCGGCGCGGACCAGGGTGTGGTCGTCAACGATGAGAACTCGCACAGGCGCGCAGGTGATCCCCGGGGAAACGCTTGCACCTTAGCCGATGGGGGCCGGCTTTTGTAGACGGACCGGCGCGCGGCCGGCCCGCCGGATCAGCGCCGCCGCGCGTCGGCGACCTGGCGCCGGTGCATGCGGAACAGGTGGCGGCCCATCGCTTCCTCCAGCCCCGGCGGCATGGCCGGAAACCGCAGCCAGAGCCAGCTGGCCTGCGCATCCTGGTCGGTGGCGGTGACGATCACCGGCAGCTCCAGGTCCTCGGGGAGCCAGTCGGCCGGCTGCAGGCGCGCGCTGCCCGCCGAATCCAGGGCCGGCAGCGCGGTGCCGGCCGGCAGCTGCAGGCGCAGCCCGAGGCTGGACCACCGCAGTTGCGTCTCCGGCAGCGCCGGGCTGGACTGGCGGACCAGCCTGCCGAGCATGACCAGGACCAGGTCCAGCTTGGCGTCCAGCCGTTGTGCCAGCAGCGGCAGCTCGCCCCGCTTCTCCTCGCCGCCGGACTCGTCGCTGCGGAGGTCCTCGACCTGGGAAAGCCCAAGCAGCAGGGCCTCGGCCTGGGCGGTGCGGGCGGGGGCGCCGGCGCCGAAGCAGGCCGGCAGCACGGCGTCGCAGGCCAGCACGTCGCCGAACAGTTCGTGCTCGACGGTGCGCGAGCGGGCCGACCAGCTGGGATTCATGCGCTGCCTCCGGGAATGCCGCCGTCGTCGCCCTGGACCAGGTGCTGGAGCTGGAGCATGCCACGCAGGGCCTGGATCGGGGACTGGGCCCCGGTGGTCTGCACGAACTCGCGCAGCCGCCGGTCATGCCGGGCCAGTACGTCGCCGGCCGAACCGTAGTCCTCCTGTTCCAGGGCCTGGCGCAGGGACACCAGGTCGTGGAGCAGGGCGGCGAGGCTGGCGGCGGACATCAGCCTGCTTCCGTCCCCGCGTACGCGTGGAGCGCGCGGCTGGACTGGCGCTGGCGGCGCATGAGGTCCAGCAGCTCGTCCTGGCGCGCGCGCATCAGGGCGATGGTGTCGTGGTGGCGGTCGTGCAGCGCCTGCACGCCCTCGCGCACGGCGGCCGCCCCGGGCAGGGTGCAGAACTCGCGCACCGCGCCTTCGTAGGCGTCCAGCATCTGCGGCATGGTGTCGATGTGGCCGCGGTCCAGCATCTCGCGCAGGCCGTCCATCGCCTCGTGCAGCAGCGCCAGGCGCGCGGCGGCGTTCATTGCGCCACCGCGCCGCGCAGCGGCTGGGGAATCGAGTTCCACGCCGACTCCACCTCGCCCAGCAGGCCCAGCACCTCGGCCATCGCGCCGGCGTCGTTGTGCAGGTTGGCCTCGGTGAGCCGGCGCACGATGTAGTCGTACAGCGAGGACAGGTTGGCCGCCACCTCACCGCCGGCCTCGTGGTCCAGCGAGCCGTTGAGGTGGCCGACGATCGCACAGGCCTCGCCCAGCGCCTTGCCCTTCTGGGCCACGTCACCCTGCGCCAGGCAGGCCTGGGCGCGACGGATGCGCTGGCTGGCGCCTTCGAACAGCATGGCGATGAGCTGGTGCGGATCGGCTTCGGCCACCCGGGAGGACACGGCGGTCCTGCGGTACTGCTCGGCGAGGTTGCGGCTGGGTCCGTACATGGCGTGGTTCCTTGGTTGGCGGCCCCGGGATGCCGGGCGGGGTGTCCAGCGACGGGGCGCCTGCTGCAGGCGGTATCGGCCGGGCGGCCGCCGCGCTTTAGCGCTACTTGGTCGACAGCAGGTCGTTGAGCGAGCTGGCGCTGCCCTGCAGCTGCATGATCATGGTTTCCATGGCCGTGAACTGCTTGGTGTAGAGCGTGGTGAGCTTGTCCATCTTCACGTCGAGGCGGTCCAGCTGGTCCTCGAGCGAACGGATCTGCTTGTTCAGGCCGTCGGTGCGCAGGGTCAGGCTGCCCTCGAAGGAGTCCAGGGCCGCCTTGAACACCGCTTCCATCCCGGTGGTGTAGGTGCCCTCGCGGCCGAACATCCGGGTGACGGCATCCGGGTCGGCCACATTGGCCTTGTCGAAGGCCTCGGCGTCGAACACCATCGTGCCCTCCTTGGAGAGGGTGATGCCGAGGCCCTTCAGTGCCAGCGTGTTCTGGCTGACGTTGCCGCGCAGCTCGGACTGCAGCGTGCGCACCAGCGAATCGCCGGTGAGTGGCGATGCCTTCTTGGTGGCCGCGTCGAACGCGCTGGTGCTCTTCAGGGTTCCCAGCGCGCTGTTGTAGGCGGTGGCATAGGCGGCAAGGGCGGCCTTGATGCCGGCGGTGTCGCTGCTGACGGTCAGCAGCTGCTGGGTGCCCTCGGCGGCACGCGTCAGGTTGAGGGTGACGCCAGGCACCAGGCCGGTGACGACATTGCTGCTGGACACGCGTTCGAACCCGTCGACCCGAACCACGGCATCGCGGGCCGCGACCTTTTCCTGCAGGCCCCCGGGCGCGGTGGTGAGCGCGGCAAGGCTGCCACCATCGCCGCTGGCGGTGATCGACAGCGCGCCGGCACTGCCGGTGGCGGTGGCGCTGAAGACCAGGTGGTCGCCATCATCGGCCTTAACCACGCTGGCCACCACGCCCTTGCCGCCGGAGGCGCGGTTCACCGCGGCGGCGATCTCCGCCAGGCCGTGGCTGGCGGCGACGTTGACCTTCAGCGGGGCATCGCCCCCGTAGGCGATCTCCAGGGTGCCCGCCCCGGGCCGCGCGTCGCTGGCGAAACCGGTCGATGCCAGCTTCTGGGCCGTGGCCAGGCGCACCACCTCGACCGAGTACTCGCCCGCCAGCGCACCTTCGCCGGCGCTGGCGGTGAAATTGGAAGCAGTGGGCACGCTGGCCTTGAAGGCCGGCGACTGGGCGCCGCTGCCGACCTTCTTCAGCGCCTCCTGCAGGCCGCTCATCGCGTTCTTGACCTGTCCGACGGCCGAGAGCTTGGCGTTGACCGCGCTGCCGCTGGAGTTGATCCGCGCCTCGGCCGGGCGGCGTGCCACGGCGACCAGCTGGGACACCAGCGAGGTGATGTCCAGTCCTGAGCCGCCGGTGGAAATCGGTGTCGCCATGGATCCTCCCTGCCTGCGCGGTGCGCGGTCGCTGCCAGTGGTGTATCGGCCGCCGGCGGCGGCCCTTGAGCAGGACGGCCGTGCAAGTTCCATGCCCGGGTCGGGCGGGGCAAAAAAAAGCCCCTCCGGGGAGGGGCTTTTCCTGCATTGCCTGGCGCCTGGATTACTGCAGCAGGCTCAGCACGCTCTGCGGGATCGACTTGGCCTGGGCCAGCATCGCCGTACCGGCCTGCTGCAGGATCTGGTTCCGAGTGAGCGCCGCGGTTTCCTTGGCGTAGTCGGTATCCTGGATCCGGCTGCGGGCGGCCGACAGGTTCTCCGAGCTGGTCTGCAGGTTGGAGATCACCGAGCTGAAGCGGTTCTGGATCGCACCGAGGTCGGCGCGGGCGTTGTTGACGGTCGCCAGCTGGGTGTCGATGGCGGTCAGCGCGGCGGTGGCGCCGGAGGCGGTGGAGATGTCCAGGGCGGCGATGGCGGTGGCCGTGGCGCTCATGTCCACCGTGCTGATGGAGATCTGGTTGTCACCGGCGGCGTCGGCGCCGACCTGGATCGTGAAGCTCGTGGTGTCGCCGTTGATCAGCTTGGTGCCATTGAAGTTGGCGTTGTCCTTGACGCGGCCGATTTCCTCGGACAGCTGGCCCACTTCCTTCTGCAGCGCGGCGCGGTCCTCGGCGCTGTTGGTGCCGTTGGCGGCCTGCACGGCCAGCTCGCGGATGCGCTGCATGTTCTCGCTGATCGAGCTCAGCGCGCCTTCGGCGGTCTGGGCCAGCGAGATGCCGTCGTTGGCGTTGCGGGCGGCGACGTCCATGCCGCGGACCTGGGCGGTCATGCGCTGGCTGATGGCCAGGCCGGCGGCGTCGTCCTTGGCGCTGTTGATGCGCAGGCCCGAGGACAGGCGCTGGATCGTGGTCGCCATGCTCGCGCTGCTGGTGGACAGGTTGCGCTGGGCGTTCAGCGACATCACGTTGGTGTTGATGACTTGCGACATTGTGATTCTCCTCTTGGCGATTCATCCCGGCGGGTAGGACTGCGTAAGCCTTGGCCGGACCTCCGCAGGGGGGTCATCAACTGACCGGTGCCGCTGCTGTTTCTGATAACGGCGTCTGCGGTGGAAGCTTTAGCGTCGATCCGGCTTTTTTCCGCTTTGCCGCCGGGGGGTTACGCTGGCCAGGAAGGCGAACCGCGGGTGTGTCCGCCTACCGGTTGTGGTTAACGGCAAGCCGTCGGCGGGCTTTAGCGCCAGGACGAAAAACACGAGAAGGGGCGCAATCGGCGGCGCCTGCCGGATGACATGTCCCGCGAACAGAAAGGGGCGCCGTCGCCGGCGCCCCTTTCGTCGGTCCCCCGTGCGGTGACAGCGTCAGCGCAGCAGGTTGAACAGCGACAGCCCGTGCATGCGGGTGAATACCGTCTGCGCGGTCTGCAGCGCGGTGCTTTCCAGCTGGAAGCGGGTGATGGCCTCGGCATAGTCCAGGTCACGCATGCCCGACAGCGTGGTTTCCAGCGTGACCGCACTGGCCTCGCGCAGCTGCACGGCCTGGTCCAGCGCCGCCAGCTGCGCGCCACCGGCGGCACGCGCGTCGATCATGCGCTCGGAGGCGCGCGCCAGGTCGCGCATGCCCGACAGCAGCGCGTTGCGGCGCGCCGCTTCGGCCGCGGGGCTGGCCACCGGTGCTTCGAGCGCGTCGGCCAGCGCCTGCAACGTGGCGAACACGTCGCGCGTGCCGGCCGCCCCCACCTGCATCGAATCGCCTACGGCCGGCTGGCCGCTGATGGACACCCGCAGCCCGTCGAACTCGATGTCGGTGCCCGGGGTCCAGGTCCCGCTGGCCACCATGGCACCGCCCTGGTCGAGCACGTCGTAGCCGTTGCCACCGGTGAAGCGGACCTGGTAGCCGGCGCCGCTCCAGCCACCGTTGGCGGTGCGGCCGAAGCCGTCGATCACGGCGCTGCCGGCGTTGCCGGCGGCCATCTGTGCGTCGATGGTGCCATCGCCGGTGCGGATGCGTACGAACACCTCGCTGCCGGGCAGCGCGTCCTGCACGAAGGTGCCAGGGGCGATCTCCATGCTGCGCTGGGTCTGGTCGCCACGGTAGGCGACGCCGCCGGCGCCGCGGTTGAAGGGCGGGGTATCGTCGGCGGCGCCGGCGAACAGGTAGCGCCCGGCGCCGTCGGTGCTGTTGGCGAGGCTCACGAGGTTGTCGCGCAGCGTGCGCAGCTCGGCGGCGATGGAGCGGCGGTCGTCGGCGGACAGGGTGTCGCTGTTGGCCTGCACCGCAAGCTCGTTGATGCGCATCAGGTCCTCGCCGGCCAGCGCCAGGATGTTCTCCTGCATGCCCAGCCGGTTGCCCACCGTGTTCGCGTTCTGGCCGAACCTCTCCAGCTCGGCCAGCGAGCGGTCCAGGCCGACCGCGGCGCCGGCGCCCACCGGATCGTCCTTGGCGGTGACGGTCTTCTTGCCGGTGGCCACCTGCTGCTGCAGCTGCGACAGCTGCTTCTGGCGCGCAAGCATGGTGGCCAGCGTGGTGTCGAACATCATGCTGGTGGAGATGCGGTTGCTCATCGGCGGACGGCGCTCAGGATGGACTGGAACATGGTGTCGGCGGTGGAGATGATCTGTGCGGCGGCCTGGTAGGCCTGCTGCAGGCGCAGCATGTTGGCCGCCTCCTCGTCCAGGTTGACCCCGGCCACCGCATCGCGGGTGGCCCGGGCGTCGTCGTGGATCACCTGCTGCGCTTCGGCCGCGTACTCGGCCTGCCGCGCGGCGGAGCCGACCATGGTGGTGAGGCCCCCCACCGCGCCGTTGAGGCTCATCGTGCCGCCGCTGACCACGCGTGCGTCATCCAGGTTGGCCAGGCGCGCCGCGTTGCCGTTGTCACCCGAGCCGGGGCCGGTGCGGGCGATGGTGAACTGGTCGCCCGCGGTGGGCATGCCGTCCAGGGTGACGCTCCAGCCGTTGCCGCTGATGCGCTGGCCCGGCGTGAACGGGAAGGGCCCGGCCCCGTCGAGCATGTACTGGCCCGCATCGAGGAACTCGACCACCGCCTCCTGCAGTAGCGCCGGATTGGTGGCATCGTCCACCCGCAGCCCGGCCAGCACGCCGCTGCCGAGGTTGGAAAGCGCCGCCTTGCCCTGCACCGGGGAAGCCGCCGCCAGGCGCGAGGGGTCGCTGATGGCCACGCCCAGCGCACCGGCTGCGCGGGAGGTCGGCTGCAGCAGGAAGCGGTCGCCCGGCTGGGCCGCGCCATCGACCACCACCGACATGCCGCCGACGCGGAACGGGTCGGCCGCGGTGCCGCTGCCGGTCATCGGCACCGGCTGGCCGGTGCCGGGATCCAGCGCGCTCCAGCCACCGTCGCCCAGGCGCAGCACCAGGTCCTGGCCGGTGAGCGCGCCGATGTCGGCCACCTGCGCCTGGATGCTGGCGGTGCCGGTATTGGCCGCGTGGCGGGTGGCCACCGGGGCCGGCACGTCGAAGAACCTGCCGCCCAGGGTGCCGTAGAGGTCCATGCCCGCGGCATGGCCCTCGTTGAAGGTGGACGCCATCGCCACGGCGATCCGGCCCAGCTCGGCGGCCGCCGGATCCAGCACGCTGGCGCGGAACTCGAGCAGGCCGCCGATGCGTCCCCCCAGGGCGCGCTGGTCGAGCAAGGTGCGCGTGCCGCCACCTTCCACCGTCAGCTGCAGGCGCTCGGGCCGGTAGGGATCGGGAACCGTGCCCAGCGTCGATGCCTGGCCACCGACGACCAGGGGCTGGCCGCCGGCGGTGAACACGTTCAGCGCGCCGCCGTCCTGGAGCACGGCGGTACCGCCGGTGTAGCCGACCAGCTCGGACACCAGCTGGTCGCGCCGGTCCAGCAGGTCCGGCGCCGCCTTGCTGGCGTCCGAGCCGATCACGCCGTTGATCCGCGCGACCTCCGCGGCCAGGCGGGTGATCTCGCTGGCGCCGGCGCTCAGGCTGTTGTTGACCTCCCCATCCAGCGAGCGCAGTTGCCCGTCCAGCTGGCGGAAGCGCGAGGCGAGCATGCCCGCCTCGGAAAGCACGTTCTGGCGCTCGGCGGCGCCGGCGGCATTGGAAGACAGCGCGCTGACCGAGTCGAAGAAGTTGGACCACACCCCCGCCAGGTTGGTGGCGCCATCGGAGAACAGCGAATCCAGGCGGCCGCTGAGGCTGGAGATCTGCTGCAGGCGCGCCAGCTCGCCGCCGCTGTCGAGCAGGCGCGAGGTGGCCAGGTCGTCGGCCATGCGCCGGATGTCGGCCACCTGGGTGCCGTTGCCGACGTACCCGTAGCCGCGGTCGGACGGGTTGCGCGCGGCGAAGTCCACCCGCTGGCGGGTGTAGCCCTCGGTGTTGACGTTGGCCACGTTGTGGCTGACCGTCGACAGGGCCCGCTGGAAGGCGAGCAGGGCGCCGGTGCCGGTGGAGAGGACGGACATCGGCTTACCTCCTTGAAAGCGTGGCGGCCAGGTCGCCGGCCGCGGCGACCGTTGCCCCGCCGGTGCGCGCGGCCACGCCGGCGATCGCCTGCATGGCGCGCGAGACGGTCGGCCCGTTGGCGATGGCGGTGATCTTGGCCGCGTAGGACGGGTCGGTCGCATAGCCGGCGCTCTGCAGCGCCTGGGCGAAGCGGCGCACGTCGCCACCGGACTGCAGCGCCTGCTGGTAGCGCGGGTTCTGCTTCAGCATGCGCACGTAGTCGGCGAAGCTCTCGGCCGGGGAGGCATACGCGCGGAACTGCGCGGTCTCGGTCTGGCGCACGCCGCCGACGTACTCGTGGGTGCGGGTGGTGGCGCGCTCGCCCTGCCAGCCGCTGGCCTTGATGCCGAACAGGTTGTGCGCGCTGCCGCCATTGTCACGCTGGATCTGGCGCCGTCCCCAGCCGGTTTCCAGCGCCGCCTGCGCCACCAGGGCGCGGGCGTCCACGCCCAGTTCGCGTGCCGCGGCCTGCGCCTGGTCCCAGATGCTGGCCACGAACCGCTCGGGGCTGCGGGGTTCGAAACCCTCGGCCGCACGCGCGCCGGCGCCGGCGGTGGACGCGGAGGCGACGGCCGCCGCCGGCGCCGCCATCAGCCGGCGCACGAATGCATCCATCGGCGAGGCGTCGCCGCCGGAGGCATCGCGGCCGGCGATCAGGTCCAGCGCGCGGCTGGCCTCCGGAGCGAGCATCGGCGCCGCCATGCCGTCGCGGTCGCCGGGCAGGGCGGCAGCGGCGGCCAGGGTGGGGCCGCGCGCCGGCTCCAGGCGGGTGTCCAGTGGGGCGGCGGCCGCGGCCGGGTCGGCGCCGGACTCGCGCGCCAGCTGGCGCGCGATCATCGGCGCCAGTCCCAGGCCCTTGCCGCCGGTCATGGCCTGCGCCAGCTGCTGGTCGTACATGTCGCGGAAGGTCTGGTTCTCGCCGGGGAACAGCGAGTCGCCGAAACTGGCATCGCGCATGCTCTTGACCAGCATCTGCGCGAACTGGCCCTCCAGCTGGCGCGCGACATGCTCCACCCGCGCCGGGTCGGCGGGGGCCTGGGGGGCCAGCTGCAGCGGTCGGGCGTTGATGTGCATCAGATCACTTCCAGCTCCGCGCGCAGTGCACCGGCCTGGCGCAGCGCCTCGAGGATGGCGATCAGGTCGCCGGGCGCGGCGCCGACCTCGTTCACCGCGCGCACGATCTCGTCCAGGGTGGTGCCCCCGTTGAAGCGGAACATGCGGCTGCCTTCCTCGGAGGTGCTGATGGAGGAGCTGGGCGCCACCACGGTGCCGCCGCCGGCGAAGGCGCCCGGCTGGCTGACCTGCACGCCCTCGTTGATGGTGACGGTGAGCGCGCCATGGGCCACGGCCGCCGGCATCACCCGCACCTGCGAGCCGATCACCACGGTGCCGGTGCGCGCGTTGACGATGACCTTGGCCGGCGCGCTGCCGGGGGTCAGTTCCAGGTTCTCGACCCGCGCCAGGAAGCCGATGCGCGCGCCCGGGTCGGTCGGGGCGGCCACCGCCACGGTCACGCCGTCGACCGCGCGCGCCACGCCCCGGCCGAAGGCGTTGTCCAGCGCCTCGACCATGCGCGAGACGGTGGTGAAATCGTTGCGGTGCAGGTTGAGGGTGATGTCGCCGCCGCCGTCGAGCACGCTCGGCACGGCGCGCTCGACGGTCGCGCCGTTGGGGATGCGGCCGGCACTGGGGATGTTCACCGCCACCCGCGAGCCGTCCCGGCCCTGGGCGCCGAAGCCGCCGACCACCAGGTTGCCCTGGGCGATCGCATAGACCTGGCCGTCGGCGCCCTTGAGCGGGGCCATCAGCAGCGAGCCGCCGCGTAGCGACACCGCGTTGCCGATCGAGGACACGGTGATGTCGATGGTCTGCCCGGGCTTGGCGAACGGCGGCAGTTCGGCATGGATCGCCACGGCGGCGACGTTCTTCAGCTGCGGGTTCACGTTCGCCGGGACATTGACGCCCAGCTCGGCGAGCATGTTCTTCAGGCTCTGCACGGTGAAGGGCGCCTGGCTGGTGCGGTCGCCGCTGTTGTCCAGGCCCACCACCAGGCCGTAGCCGACCAGGGCGTTGCCACGCACGCCGCCGACCTGGGCCAGGTCCTTGATGCGTTCGGCCTGGGCCGGCACGCACAGCGCCAGCAGCGCCAGGGCCGCGGCAAGCAGGCCGGATACACGGAGGGAGTGGGTTTCCATGGCCGGCCTCAGTAGGGGTACAGGCGTGAGTTGAAGAAGCGCGACAGCCAGCCCATCGCATTGGCCTGGGCCAGTGCGCCGCGGCCGCCGTAGACGATGCGCGCCTCGCCCACGCGGCTGGAGGGCACGGTGTTGTCGCGGCTGATGTCCGCCGGGCGCACGATGCCCTGGATCTGCACCAGCTCGTCGCCCTGGTTCAGGCGCAGGTTCTTCTGGCCCTGCACCACGAGGTTGCCGTTGGGCAGGCGCTGGACCACGCTGACGGTGACGTTGCCCTGCAGCCGGTTGCTCTGGCTGGACTTGCCCTGGCCGTCGAAGTCGCGCTCGCCCTTGGCCCCCGCCGACAGGATCTCGCGCCCGTTGTAGGTCACCGGCGCGCCGAACAGCGAGGACACGCCCACCGACATCTCGCTGTCCTTGCCCACCTGGGTGGTGGCGCTGGTCTGGGCGGTGGTGGATTCGACCAGGGTGATGGTCAGCAGGTCGCCGACATCGCGCGCGACGCGGTCGCCGTACAGCGCCAGGCCCTGGCCACCGGCATAGATCGCGCCGGCGGTCGGGGCGGCCTGTACCGGCATCACCGGCACGATGGGGGCCAGGGCCGGGTAGGGGCGCACGTCGCCGGCGGCCACGCAGCCGCCGAGCAGCAGCGCGGCGGGCAGGGCGCAGGTGGCGGCGAGGCGGGAACGCAAGTTCATCGCGGGCTCCAGCGGCGCGGGGCGCCGGTCAGATGTTGTTGTTGAGGTAGCCGAGCATCGAATCGGTGGTGGAGATGGCCTTGGCGTTCATCTCGTAGGCGCGCTGGGTCTCGATCATGCTGACCAGCTCCTCGACCACGTTGACGTTGCTGCCCTCCAGCGCGCCCTGCTGCACCAGGCCCAGGCCGTTGAGGCCCGGCGTACCGTTCTGGGCCGGGCCGGAGGCGGTAGTCTCCAGGTACAGGTTCTCGCCGCGCGACTGCAGGCCTGCGGGGTTGATGAAGTCGGTCAGGGTCAGCGCGCCGATCTCCAGCGCCTGGCCGTCGCCGGCCATCTGCACGGTGATGGTGCCGTCGGTGCCGATGGTCATCGACTGGGCGCCCTCGGGCACCTGGATGCCCGGCTGCACCGGATAACCGCTGCTGGTCACCAGTTCGCCCTGGGCGTTGACCTGGAAACTGCCGTCGCGGGTATAGGCCGAGCTGCCGTCGGGCATCATCACCTCGAAGAAGCCGCGGCCGTTGACCATCACGTCCAGCGCGCGACCGGTCTGCTGCGGGTTGCCCTGCTGGAAGTCCTTGGCCGTGGAGACCACCCGGACGCCGGTGCCCAGCTGCAGGCCGGAAGGCAGCTGCGTCTGCGCCGAACTCGAGCCGCCGGGCTGGCGCACCTGCTGGTACAGCAGGTCCTCGAAGTTGGCGCGGTCGCGCTTGAAGCCGGTGGTGTTGGTGTTGGCCAGGTTGTTGGACACCACGGCCATGCGCGTCTGCTGCGCATCCAGACCGGTCTTGGCGACCCAGAGTGCCTGATTCATGACGCGGTACCTCGGTTGACGGAGTGACGCCGGGATCCATGCATGCGGCGTGCCAGAGCGCGGCCGCCGGCCCGGCGGCCCGGTCGCGGATGGGCGCGGAGGCGTGAGGGCACGCTGGCGGGCAGCGGGCCAGGCGGGCCAGGCGGGGCAGGCGGGCCGGATGCCGCCAGGGCGGCGGCGAACCCGGCGCGGCAGCGGGGCCGATCCTGCGGGTGTGGGCAGGCGGGGCGCCCGCCGGAGCGGGGCCGGCCATGTCGCAGCGCGCCTGGCCACCCGGCCGTCTGGCCCGGTGCCGGTGCCGGTGCCGGTGCGCGATGTGCAGGCTGCCGGGGGGGGCGGGGCCTCAGCCGCCGCCCAGGCGCAGCAGGCCGTTGGCCGCGCGCGCGTTCTCGTCGCCGGTCTTGATCACCCGGACCTGCATCTCGAACTGGCGCTGCAGCTGGATCATCTGCACCAGGGTGCCGGCGGTGTCGACGTTGCTGTGTTCCAGCGTGCCGGTGGTCATCACCGCACCGGGTGCCTGCAGCAGCGGCTGCTGGGGGGTGGTGTTGCGCATCAGGCCGTCCAGGCCGCGGCTGAGCCGCGCGGCCGGGGCCTCGACCACCTTCAGCCGACCGAGGACCGCCAGGGTGTCGGCACCCTCCCCGAGCGGCACGATCGACACCGTGCCGTCATGGCCGATCTCCAGCGCCTGGTGCGGCGGCAGGGCCATGGGGTTGCCTTCCTGGTCCAGCAGCGGATGGCCGCCGGCCGTGACCAGCTGGCCGTTGGGGGTGAGCGACAGGTTGCCGGCGCGGGTGTAGGCCTCGCTGCCGTCCGGCGCCTGCACCGCCAGCCAGCGGTCGGCCTGCAGCGAGACGTCCAGCGCGTTGCCGGTGACCTGCAGCGTGCCCGGGCGCGCGTCGAAGCCCTGGTCCACGTGCAGCGCCGCGACCCGCGAGGCATGGCCGCTGCCGCGTACCGGGAAGGCCTCGGTGTTGGCCAGTGCGGCCTTGAAGCCGGCGGTGTCGGCGTTGGCCAGGTTGTGGCTCACCGTTCCCTGCGCCTGCAGCGTGGCGCGGGCGCCGGTCATCGCGATGTAGAGGGCTTTGTCCATGGGGAACCGGCGTCCGGGTCAGGGGCGTGGAGCGGCAGGCGGGCTCCGGTGCGGGGGCGCGCCAGCGCCACCCGCGCCGGATGCGCGGTCACCTGATGTTTATCACCGTCTGGGTGGCCTGGTCCTGGGTGGAGATCATCTGCGCGTTGGCCTGGAAATTGCGCTGGGCGGTGATCATGTTCACCAGCTGCTCGGTCAGGTCCACGGTCGACGCCTCCAGGGCACCGGACTGGAGGCGGCCGAAGTCGGACGAATCCGGGGCGCCGCGGCGTGGCGTGCCGGAGGCGTGGGTGGCCATCCACATGTTGTTGCCGGTGGCCTGCAGGCCCTGGGGATTGACGAAGTTGGTCAGCACCACCTGGCCCAGGGCGACATCATCGCCGTTGGTGTAGCGCGCATAGACCACGCCGTCCTCGGCCACGTCGATGGTGGTGAGCTTGCCCGAGGCGAAGCCGTCCTGGTTGAGGCTGCGCAGGGCGAAGCTGCTGCCGTACTGGGTGCTGCCGCCGAGGTCCAGGCTCATCTCCAGCACGCCGGCGCCGGTGCCCGGGGCGTACGGATCCATCGCGATGCGGCCGTCGGCGGGCGTCACCATCGCGCCGTTCTGGTCGAAGGCCAGGGTGGCCGGGGCGCCGACCGGGTTGCCGTCCACGTAGTTGTGGACCTGCCACTCGTTCGGGTTCGCGGTCTTGACGAAGTAGGAGGTCTGCACGTGGGCCACGCCCAGCGAGTCGTACACGGTCACGCCGCCGCTGCTGGCGTTGTAGCTGTTGGAATCGGCCGGGTCGAACGGCGTGGCGGCCGGTGCCGACGCGGCGCCCGGCAGGGTGACCATCAGCTCGACCAGGGCGGTCTGCGAGGGCGGGCTGTCGGTGGTGGCCAGCTGCAGGTCGGTGGTGCGGCCCACGTCGAAGCCGCCGGTGGCGTTGGGCGCGTACACCTGCAGGCGGCCCCCGTCGGGGGTGACCACGAAGCCGCGGTTGTCCGGCTGGAAGTTGCCGGCCCGGGTGTAGAAGGTGTCGCCGTTCTTGTTGACGGTGAAGAAGCCCTCGCCGTCGATGGCGAAATCCAGGCTGCGCCCGGTCGGGTCGATGTTGCCCTGGGCGAACTGCTGGGCGACGTTGCTGACCTTCACGCCCGAGCCGACCGCGCTGTTGGCCAGCCCGTAGCTGGTGGAGGAGAACAGGTCGGCGAACTCCGCGCGCGAGGTCTTGAAGCCCACGGTGTTGGAGTTGGCGATGTTGTTGGAGGTGACGTTGAGGTCGGCGTTGGCCGCGTTGATGCCGGACAGCGATGCGTTGAAGCTCATGGCGGACTCCTTGCGGATGCGTTCGTGGTCGGGTGCGTCAGCTGATGCGCAGCACGTAGTCGAGCGGGACGTTGCCCAGGCCCGGAAGGTCGAGGAACAGGCCGCCGCTGCCGACGGTCACGCTCTGGACGGTGCCGCGGACACAGGTGTCCACGGCCTTGGCGGTGCCGTCGCTGGCGGTATGGCGCGCGGCGATGCCGTAGCTGCCGGGCGGCAGGCGCTGGCCGCTGGCATCGGTGCCATCCCAGGCGAAGGGCACTTCGCCGGCCCGGGCCGCCGGCACGGTGAACTCGCGCACGGTGCGCCCGGTCGCGTCGGTGACGGTGAACTGCACGCTGCCGGCATCGGGCACGGCCACCGCGCCCTCGGTGCCGCCGGATTCGCCCAGCGCCATGCGCGTGGACGGCACCAGCACCTGGCGCCCGACCAGCGCCGCGCCGCGCAGCATCTGGTCGCTGCCCATCGCCGCGGAGAACGCGTCCACGCGGCTGTTGAGCGACTCGATGCCCTGCACGGTGGAGAACTGGGCCAGCTGGCCGAGGAAGGCGCTGTTCTCCAGCGGCTTGAGCGGGTCCTGGTGCTTGAGCTGTTCGGTCATCAGCCGCAGGAAGTCCGCCTGGCCCAGCGCGTCGCCCTTGCGGTCGCCGGCGGCGGTGGCCGGGCCCAGGCCCAGGCTGGAATAGATGTCGCTGGAGATCGCGCTCATGCCGGAGGTCCTCAGCGGCCCATGGACAGGGTGGCCAGGGCAAGCTCCTTGGCCGTGGTGATCACCTCCACCCCGGCCTGGTAGCTGCGCGAGGCGGAAATCAGGTTGACCATCTGCGCCACCGGATCGACGTCCGGCGCGAACACGTAGCCGTCGCCGTCGGCCAGCGGATGGCCCGGCTCGTAGCGGCGTACCGGTGGCGCTTCGCTCTGTGCGATCTCGCGCACGCGCACGCCGGTCAGGGCCGGGTCGTGGCCGCTGGCCTGGGCCTGGAATACCGGCTCCAGTGGCCTGTAGACCGCTTCCGGCGAGCCGGCGACCGAGTCGGCGTTGGCCAGGTTGGAGGCGATGGTGCTCAGCCGGACCGACTGGGCCTGCAGCGCCGAGCCGGCGACATCGAAGATCGGGAGGTTGCTCATGCCGGCTCCTGGTTACTGTCCGGTGATCGCGGTGAGCAGGTTGCGCACCTTGGATTCGACGAAGCTCAGCGAGGCGCGGTATTCCAGCGCCGCGCGGCCGTAGGCGGCGCGCTCGAGGTCCGCGTCGACGGTGTTGCCGTCCAGGCTCGGCTGGGCCGACTGCCGGGTGTACTGGAACGGCGCCAGGCCGGTGGCGATGGCGTCGGTGAGATGGCCCTCGCGGGTGGCGGCCAGCGCCCCGGGACGGCCGGGGTCGGCGCCCGTGCGCGCCCGGGCGGCGGCATCCAGGGCGGTATTGAAGTCCAGGTCCTGGGCCTTGTAGCCGGGAGTGTCGGCATTGGCCAGATTGCTGGCGATCAGCTTCATCCGCTGCTCGCGCAGGGGCAGGGCATCGGCGTGGATGCCCAGGTAGGAAGAGATCGGATTGGACATGGCGCCTCCGCACGGATGGTCGCCAGGGAAGAGGCAAGACCCGTGCCAGGACGCCGCCCCGCCGGCCGCGGGGAGCCTCAGGCCGCCTGGGCGGCCACCTGGCGCAGGCGCGCCAGCACGTGTTCGGCCAGCTCGTGCGGGCTGTACTTGGCGACGAAGGCATTGGCGCCCACGCGCTCGACCATGGCGTTGTTGAACACCCCGGAGAGGGAGGTGTGCAGCAGCACGTAGAGGCCGGCCAGCCCGGGGTGGCGACGGATTTCCGTCGTCAGGGTGTAGCCGTCCATCGCCGGCATCTCGATGTCGGAGATCACCATCGCGTAGCGCTGCGCCGGATCCTCGCCGCTGGACTGCACCTGCAGGAGGTGTTCCAGTGCCTGGCGGCCGTCGGACAGCAGGGTCACGCCCACGCCCAGCTGGTCCAGGACGCTGCGGATCTGCTGGCGCGCGACCCGCGAGTCGTCGACCACCAGCACCTGCATCGGCGGCGCGTTGTCCGGCAGCGCCATTTCCGGCGCCAGCACCGCGTCCATCCGCGCCTGGGTGATGTCGGCCAGCACGCTCTCCACGTCGAGCACCTGGATCAGCTCGCCCTGGAAGCGGGTCACGGCCGTCAGGTAGGTGCTCTCGGCGCCCAGGTCCGGCGGCGGGTGGATGTCCTCCACCGCGATGTTGACGATGCGCTCCACGTCGCTGACCAGGAAGCCCTGGACCGAGCGGTTGAACTCGGTGACGACCAGGTACTGGGTCGGCCCCTCCTCGCCGGGCAGGGTGCGCTCGGGGTGGGCGATCGCCATGCCCAGGTCCAGCACCGGCACCGAGCGGCCGCGCACGTCGGCGGCGCCGGCGAACTGCGGCGGCAGCCCCGGCAGCTGGAACAGCGGCGGCCGCCGCAGCACTTCCTGCACCTTGAACACATTGACGCCAAAAAGCTGGCGCCCGCCCAGCCGGAACAGCAGCAGCGCCAGGCGGTTGTGGCCGGCCAGCCGGGTGCGCTGGTCGATGCGGTTGAGCAGGTTGTGGGTCATGCCTGCGGTATCGGCAGCCGCCGCAGGGGCTTGAGCAGGGCGCGCGGCACGGCTCTTGCACCACCGGCGGCGAACCGACCACCCCGGATCGCCATGCTGCGTGCCCGCCAACTCCTGATGCTCCTGCTCGCCTGGCCGATGGCGGCGGTGGCTGCCGCCGGCTTCCAGCCGGTGGAGGCGATCCGCGCGGCGGCGGTGGGCGCCGTGCCTGGCGGACAGGCCGAGGCCAGCCTCGACCCCGCCCTGCGCATGCCTGCCTGCGACGCGCCGCTGGAAGCGCGCCAGGCGACCGCCGCCACGGTCGAGGTCGCCTGTCCCGGTGGCTGGCGCCTCTATGTGCCGGTCAAGCAGCGGCGCAGCCAGGAGGTCGTGGTCCTGACCCGCAGCGTGGCCGCCGGCCAGACCCTGACCGCCGACGCGCTGGCGACCGAACAGCGCGACGCCTCGCGGGTCGCCGGTGGGGCGCTGTCCGATCCGGCCCAGGCCGCCGGCCAGGTCGTGCGCCGTGCACTGCAGGCCGGCGCCGTGCTGGGGGCCGGCGACCTGGCCGCCCAGCGCGTGGTCCGCCGCGGCGACCAGGTCGCGCTGGTGTCCCGGCGTGGCGGGGTGGAGGTCCGGGTCGCCGGCCGCGCCCTGGGCGATGCGGGGATCGACGAGCGCGTCAGCGTCGAGAACCTCTCCTCACGGCGTATCCTCCAGGGCCGGGTCGGTCCGGGCGGGGACGTGCTGGTCGCTCCCTGAACGCCGGGAAAATTTTCGTGACCGACCTCTAAAGTTGCCGACGCCCGATGCCGATACCCACCGCGTACCCCGCCCAAGGACTCATCTCCATGAGCCAGAAGATTGAAGGCAGCCTCCCGCCGCAGGCCCTGCGCAGCACCGTGCAGGTCGGCCGTGGCGCGCCCGGCGCCGACCGCTCCGAACCGGTGGAAGCCGTGCGTGCCGGCGACAGCCTGCGCCTGACCGGCGAAGCCGCCGGCCTGCAGGTCCTGCAGCGCGAACTGTCCACCGCCCCGGCCGTGGACGCCTCGCGCGTGGCCGAAGTGCGCCAGGCGCTGGAGTCCGGCAGCTACCGGATCGATCCGGCCCGCATCGCCGACCGCATGCTTGAAATGGACCGCCTGCTCGGCTGAGCCTGCCCATGACCGTCCCGGCCGCCAACGACGTCGCCCTGGACCGCCTGGCCGCCGCCCTGGCGGACGAACGGCGGGCGCTGCTGGACCACGACGTGGACCTGCTGATGCGCTCCACCGGCGAAAAACTGGCGGCCCTGCGCGAGCTGGAAGGGGCCGTGCCCCAGGACCAGGCCGCGCGCCTGGCCGAACTGGCCGAGGCCAACCGGCGCAACGGTGCGCTGCTGGCGCGGCGCCGCCGCGAGGTCAACTGGGCCCTGCGCCATCTCGGCCGCGCCGAGAGCGCGCCTGCGTACGACGCCCACGGCCAGGCGCAGCAGCTGCAGGCATGCCGCGACCTGGCCATCGCCTGATCCGCCCTCGCCACCGCTAGAATCCGGGGCTCCCGGAAGCAGGCGGTGCGCCTCCCATGTCCCATCTGAACCGCGAAGGCCCCATGCCTTCCCCCGCGATCCTCGACCAGCTCGCCGAGGCGCTGCACGAGGGCGTGCTGCTGTACAGCGACTCCGGGGCGCTGGTATACGCCAACCCCGCCGCCTCGGCGCTGTGCCAGGGCGCCAGCACGCCGGCCGGCAGCATCCTGGCGCTGGAGGCGCTGCTGCCGCGCGACGCGCTGCCGCACGCGCGCAGCGAGGGCCGCTGGAGCGGCCACCTTTCCTTCGGCCCGGATTCGATCCTGCTGGTGCACGCCTACCACTGCCCCGGGGACGGTGGCTGGTTCCTGGTGCTGCTGCAGGACCTGCGCGAGGTGCAGGCCTACGAGCAGGACCTGCTGCGCCGCCACGCCGAGCTCAACGTGCGCCTGACCGCCGCCCAGGCCAAGCTGCTGCAGGCCGAGAAGCTGGCCTCGATCGGCCAGCTGGCCGCCGGCGTGGCCCACGAGATCAACAATCCGATCGGCTACGTGCATTCCAACCTCGGCAGCCTGCAGGAGTACCTGCACAGCCTGTTCGCGCTGATCGACGCCTACGAGCGGGCGCTGCGCTCGCCGGATCCGCGCGCGATGCTGGGCGAGATCGACCAGACCCGCTCGCGGCTGGACATCGACTTCATCAGCCGCGACCTGCCGCAGCTGATGACCGAGTCGCGCGAGGGGATCGAGCGGGTGACCCGCATCGTCAAGGACCTGAAGGACTTCTCCCGCTCCGAGCGCGACGAGTCCTGGAAGCTGGTGGACCTGCATGCCGGCCTGGAGTCCACCCTCAACATCATCTGGAACGAGCTGAAGTACCACGCCGTGCTGGAGAAGCACTACGGCGAGCTGCCGCCGGTGGAGTGCCTGCCCTCCGAGCTCAACCAGGTGTTCATGAACATCCTGATCAACGCCGGCCAGGCGATCGGCGAGCGCGGCACCATCGGCCTGGCCACCGGCCATGCCGGCGACGAGGTCTGGGTGGAGATCTCCGACAGCGGCCCGGGCATCCCGGCCGATGCCGTGCAGCGCATCTTCGATCCGTTCTTCACCACCAAGCCGGTGGGCAAGGGCACCGGGCTGGGGCTGTCGATCTCCTACGGCATCGTCGCCAAGCACCACGGCCGCATCGACGTGGACAGCCAGCCGGGCAAGGGCGCGCGCTTCCGGATCGTGCTGCCGGTGCGCCAGCCGCGCCAGGCGGCCTGACCGCGCGCCCCGGGCCGATGCGAGGGCGGCGGCCTCACGGCCCGTCCGGACGCAGCGGCTGGCGCTCGGCGTGGGTGCGGAACGCCTGGCGGATGTGCTCGCGCAGCTCGTCGTCGTTCCAGGGCTTGGTCAGGAAGCGGTAGATCGCGCCACGGTTGATCGCGTCGGTCACCGTGGCCAGGTCGGTGTATCCGGACAGCACCATGCGCACCGTATCCGGGTACAGGGTCTTGACCCGGCCCAGGAACTCGGTGCCGCTCATGTCGCTCATGCGCTGGTCGGACAGGATCACCTGCACGTCGTTGGTGGCTAGCAGGTCGAACGCGTCGCGCACGTTGCCCGCGGCCAGGATCCGGTAGCCGTCGCGGCGGAACAGGCGTACCAGCGAACGCAGCACGTTCTCCTCGTCGTCCACCAGCAGCAGGGTCTGGTCCTGCTTGGTGGCGGCGAACAGCTCCGGGCGCATGTAGCGCCGGCGCAGCACCATGCCGGCGGATTCGGCCGGCATCGGCTCGCCGAACAGGTAGCCCTGGAACAGGTCGCAGTCGCTGCGCCGCAGGTAGCCCAGCTGGGCCTCGCTCTCCACGCCGTTGGCGATCACCTTCATGTTGAGCTGGTGGCCCATGGCGATGATCGCGCGCACGATCGCCGTCTCGCGCTCGCCGGCCGGCGCGCTGCGGATGAAGCTGCGGTCGATCTTGAGCATGTCCACCGGGTAGCGCACCAGCGCGCTGAGGCTGGAATCCCCGGTGCCGAAGTTGTCCAGGGCCAGGCGCACGCCCTCACGGCGCAGGGCCGCCAGGCCGTCGTGCACCGGGGACACGCTGGCCGCCAGGGTGCTTTCGTTGATCTCGATCAGCAGGCTTTCCGGCGGCAGCCCGGCCTGCCGCAGCATGCCCAGCACCTCCTCGACGAAGGCCGGGCGCAGCAGCTGCAGGGTGGAGACGTTCACCGCCACGAACAGGTCGTCGAAGCCGCCTTCGCGCCACGCCCTGGCCTGGGCGATCGCGTTGCGCAGCACCCAGTCGCCGATCTGCACGATCACCCCGAGCCGCTCGGCCACCGGCATGAAGCGCTCCGGCACCAGCAGGCCGAGGGTCGGCGACTGCCAGCGCAGCAGGGCCTCCATGCCGACCACCCGGCCGTCGCGCGCGCTGATCTCCGGCTGGAAGCGCAGGCGCAGCTCGCCATTGGGCACCGCGTCGACGATCTGGCGCGCGATCACGCTCTCGTTGTGGACGTTCTGCAGGCTGGCGCCGCCGTAGAACTGGATCCGCTCGCCGACGTGGCTGGCCTGCCGGGCCGCGATTTCGGCCAGCCGCAGCAGCCCGTCGGCATCGGTGGCGTGCTGGGGGCACAGGCTGATGCCGGCCTTGGCGGTCAGGAACAGGGTGTACGGCAGCACGCTCAGCGGCGCCTCGGCCTCGCCCAGCAGTTCCTCGGCCAGTTCCTCCGGTGGCGCCATCCCCGGCAGCAGCGGCAGCAGCGCCACGAACTCGTCGCTGCCGTGGTGCCACACGTGGCCACGCCCCTCCAGCACCGACTGCAGGCGCCGGGCAAGTTCCTCCAGCGCCTGGTCGCCCACCGCCACGCTCATGTTCTCGTTGACCGAGGCGAAGTGGTCGATGTCCAGGTGCAGCGCCATCAGCGGCGGCCCGTCGCCGGCCGCGGCGGCCACCAGGGCCTGCAGCACGGGGTGTCCGGCACCGAGTCGTCCGGGACTGGAGGGCGGGGTGGGGGCGGGCGGAGCCGCCGGCAGGATCGGCTGCATGGGCGGCACCTCAGGTACCGGCCGCATATGGCAGCAGCAGCTCGATGCGGGTGCCATCGCCGGGGCGGCTGTGGATGGCCAGGCTGCCGCCCACGCTCTGAGCGCGCTCGCGCATGATCACCAGCCCCAGCCCGCCGGCCTGGCGGGGGTCGAAGCCGCGGCCGTCATCGCCGATGCGCAGGCGCAGGCCGTCCCCGTCGCCGGACAGCGACAGGTCGACGTGGCTGGCGCCGGCATGGCGCAGGATGTTGGTCAGGGCCTCCTGGGCAATGCGGAAACAGGCCTGCTCGACCTCCCGTTCCGGGCGCCGCGGCAGTGGCGGCACGTCCAGCGCCAGGGCCACGGGGTTGTGCCGGAACACGCTGCCGGCATGCCAGCGCAGCGCCGCCTCCAGGCCCAGGGCGTCCAGCTGCGGCGGCCGCAGCAGCATCGACAGGTTGCGCAGCTTGTCCAGTGTGGCGTCGGCGGTGGCAGCCACGTCCTCCAGGTCCTCGCGCCGGCGCTGCGGGTCGTCCTCGCCCATGGCCGCGTGCGCGGACAGCTTCATCGCGGTGATGGACTGGCCCACGTCATCGTGCAGCTCGCGGGAGATCGCGCGGCGCTCGTCCTCCTGGGCCGAGAACAGCCGCGCGGCCATGGCCTGCAGTTCGCGGTTGCCGTTGGCCAGGGCATCGCGCATGCGCTCCGGCTCGCTGAGGTCGCGAACCAGCAGCAGCTGGCAGTCCTTGCCGCCATAGCGCGCCGGGGCCTGGGACAGGGCCACCCGGAAACAGGTGCCATCGGCCCGCCGCATGCGCGGGGTGACCTCGGCCTGCGCGCCGTCAAGCCAGGCACGCAGCGGCTCCAGGTCCTGCGGCTCGACCAGGCTGGCGAGCGACTCGCCGATCAGCGCCTCCGGGGCGCGGCCGAACAGTCCGGCGCAGGCGGGGTTGGCGTAGAACACGCTCTGGCCATGCAGGATCACCAGACCGTCGGGCAGGATCCGCACCAGCTCGCGGAACTGCTGCTCGCGCTCGCCCAGCAGGCGGCGGGTCTGCTGCTCCTCGGTGACGTCCTGCGCGGTGCCGCGCAGGATCGGCACGTCGCCCTCCTGCAGGCGGCGGCCGCGCACGTGCAGCAGCCGCTCCTGGCCGGCCGGGTCCAGCACCGGCAGCAGCAGGTCCAGCTGCGGCTGGGCGCCACTAGCCAGCTCCTCCACCATGCGCTCCAGGCGGGCGTGGCTGGTGGCATCGGCCGCCACCAGCACCCGGGTCAGCGGCAGGTCCGGGCCCGGCGGATGGGCCACCAGCTGGCGCATGATCGGGCACAGCCGGGTGAGCCGGCGCTCCAGGTCGATCTCCCAGGAGCCGAGCCGCGCCAGCTCCTGGGTCTCGCGCAACCGTGCCAGGGCCTGCTCGGACTGCTGCTGCGACAGCACCTCCGCGGTGCGGTCGCCCAGCACCATGAGCCGCTGCCGGCTGCCCCCGGACACCGGCGCCAGGTCGCTGCAGCGCAATTCGACGTGTCGCAGGCGGCCGTCGCTGGTCCGCAGGCGCGCCATGGAGACGTGCAGGCGTTCGGGCTGGGCGCGGACCGCGCTGACCCCGCGGTCCAGGGCCGGGTGGTCTTCCTCATGCCACAGCTGGGCCACCGGCATGCCACACAGCTGCTCGCGGCTCCAGCCGAGGAACACCGCGGTGGCTGGGTTGGCATCGACGATCCGCAGCGAGGCCATGTCCACGGCGAACATCGGGTTGGGATTGGCCTCGAACATCTCGCGGTGCCGGGCCTCGGACGCCTTGGCCCGGCGCGTGGCCTCCAGCAGTCGGTGCACCAGGCGGTAGACCAGCAGATACAGCAGCACCGCGCTGCCAAGCATGTACAGCGCGCCTTTCCACGTCTGCAGGCGGGTCAGGACGACCGGGTCGGTCGCCACCAGCGCCAGGGCGCGGTCGCTGAACACGATCCACAGCACGCCGGCGACCACGAACAGCAGCGCGATGCGCAGGGCGATCGAGCGTGCGCGGGCGCCGGACGCGGCCGCTGCGTCGCGCGGCTCGGCCGTCCCGGGCCAGTCGTGCTGTGCCATCCGATCCCCCCGCCTGCCAGTGGCCCAAGCATACCAGCGGGCATCGCGCGGTTCGGGCTCAACTGTCCGGCGGTGCGGCCGTTAACGGCATGACCGCCCCGCAGCTCCGGGGAACGTTTGGAGAAGCAGGGCGTGGATCCCGGCGCGATTGCCAGCCTGTTGCAGCACCCGATCGACAGCGCCCTGCTGGTGCTCGATGCCGAGGGACACCCGATCGCCGCCAACCCGGCGGCCCAGTCCATGGCATTGCCGGACGCGGCGGCGCGCTACTCGAGCCTGCTGCAGGACCTGCGTGCCAGCCTGGCCGCCGGCGAGCGCCAGGCCGTGGCCTGCAGCCTGCCGGGTCCGGACCGGCGCCTGGACGGCTGGCTGCGCGGGGTGCGCGACCCGGACGGCGGCACCATCGCCTACACCCTGAGCATCCCCGATCCCGAGGGCGCCAGCCGCTGGCAGGTCGCCCTGGACAGCGCCGGGCACGGACTGTGGGACTGGGACATCGGCGCCAACCGCCTGTTCCGCTCCGAGACCTGGCGCGCCATGCTCGGCTTCACTGCCGAGGACGCCCCGGACAGCAGCCTGGAATCGGCGCTGGCGATGGTCCACCCCGAGGACGTGGAGCGGGTGCGGGCCGCCCTGCGCGCGCACCTGGACGGACGCAACACCTCCTACACCTGCGAGCACCGCGTGCGCCACTGCAACGGCAGCTGGCGCTGGGTGCGCGACAGCGGCCGGGTGGTGGCCTGGTCGGCCGATGGCCGGCCACTGCGCATGATCGGCACCCACACCCCGATCGACGAGCAGAAGCAGCTGGAGGAGCGGCTGCGCGGCCAGCAGACCCTGCTGGAGGAGATCCAGCGCCTGGCCGGGATCACCTCCTGGTCCTGGGCGCCGGACGCGGACACCGGCTGGTGGCCCCGCGAGCTGTACCGCAAGCTCGGCCATCCGCCGCGCGACCGCGACAGCGCCCGCGCCTGGCTGCGGCGGCTCCCGCGCGCCACCGCGCTGGCGCTGCGGCGGGCGTGGCAGCGGATGCGCCGCGACGGCCTGCCGGTCCGGTTCGAGCTGGAACTGGCCGACGCCCAGGGCCAGCCGCTGCACCTGCAGGCCTGGGCGCGACCGCAGCTGGACGCGGCCGGCCATATCGAACGGGTGCTGGGCCAGTTCCAGGACGTGACCGCGCAGCGCCGGGCCGACGCCCTGCTGCGCTGGCGCACCGAGCTGCTGGACCGGGTCTCGGCGCTGGGCCACATCGGCGGATGCGAGATCGAACCGTCGACCCGGCGCGTGCAGTGGACCGAGGAGTGCTACCGCATCCATGGCCTGCCGCCCGGCGAGCTGACCCTGGACGATACCCTGGCGCTGTATACCCGTGATTCGCGCGACGCGTTCGAGGCGGCGATGGCGCGGCTGGCCGGGGGCGGCCCGGCCGAGCGTCTGGAACTGTGCTTCTACCGGCCCGGCGGGCAGCGCGTGTGGGTCCAGGTCACCCTGGAGCTGGACCGGCGCGCCGGCCTGGCCGAACGCTTCGTGGCCCTGTTCCGGGACATCAGCCGCGAACGCGAGACCAGCGAGCGCATCGAGCTGCTGTCGCACTACGACCTGCTGACCGGGCTGCCCAACCGCTTCCTGCTGCGGGTCCAGGTGGAGGAGGCGATCGCCGACGCCCTGGCCTGCGACGAGGCCCCCCTGGCGCTGCTGCTGCTGGACCTGGACGGCTTCAAGAACATCAACGACACCTTCGGCCATGCCGCCGGCGACGCGATGCTCAAGGCGGTGGCCGGTCGCATGCACATGGAACTGGCGCAGGGCGACCTGTTCGGGCGCCTCGGCGGCGACGAGTTCATGGTCATGCTCAGGGCCGGACCTGCCCAGGCCCAGGCCACCGGCCTGAGGCTCATCGCCGCGCTGTCCGAGCCGCTGCCCTTCGGCAACGAGCTGCTCAAGGCCGGCGCGAGCGTCGGCGTGGCGGTCCTCGGCGAGGACGGCAGTGCCTTCGACGAGCTGCTGCGCGCCGCCCACGCGGCCCTGCGCGTGGCCCGCGACCGCGGTCGCAACACGCTGCAGATGCACGACGCGGAGATCCAGCGCGACACCCGTCGCCGGCTGGAGATCGAACACACCCTGCGCGGGGCGCTGGAGCGCGAGGAGTTCTCGCTGGTCTACCAGCCCCAGATCAGCATCCGCGGCCGCCATGCACCGGGGATCGAGGCCCTGGTGCGCTGGCACCGCCCCGGTGGCACCTGCCACCCGGGCGAGTTCATCCCGATCGCCGAGCAGACCGGCGAGATCGTGCGGCTGGGCGAGTGGGTGATCGCCGAGGCCTGCCGCCAGGCGGTGGCCTGGCATGCGGCCGGGCTGGACTTCGGCCGGGTCGCGGTCAACGTTTCCGGTGTGCAGCTGCGCGACCGCGGCTTTGCCGAGCGCGTGATCGCGCTGTGCCAGCGCGCCGGCTGGCCGCCGGCGCGGCTGGAGCTGGAGCTGACCGAGTCGGCCCTGATCCTCGACAGCGACAGCCTGCGCCACTGCTTCCAGGTGTTCGAGCGGCACGGTATCCAGCTGGCGGTGGACGACTTCGGCACCGGCTTCTCCAACCTGCATTACCTCAACCGTTTCCCGGTGCAGCGGCTGAAGATCGACCGCAGCTTCGTCAGCGGCATGCTGCACGACGCCAATGCCGGAGGCGTGACCCAGGCGATCATCCACCTGGGCCACGCGCTTGGCATGCGGGTGGTCGCCGAAGGGGTGGAGACGCTGCAGGAGCAGGAGCAACTGCAGCTGTGGGGGTGCGACGAGGTGCAGGGCTACGTGCATACCCGGCCATTGCCGCCGCGCGAGCTGGCGCAGTGGCTGCGCCAGGCCAACGAGGCCGGCGTGATCGAGTGGGGCGAGGCGGCGAGCCGCGCCCACGAGGTGCAGCCGGTACGCTGAGCGCGGTGGCCGGATTCCGGCCACCTTCGGCGACCACGCGCTGCCGCGACGCCGGCTCGACCGGCCCGGCGCCTGCCCGTGTCAGGCCTGCGGCGGCGTCCACTCCGTCGCCGGCACCGTGTTGATCATCCACGGCACCCCGAAGCGGTCCACGCAGCCGCCGAACCCGGGCGACCATAAGGTCTCGGCGAACGGCATGGTCTGCCTGCCGCCTTCGGACAGCTGCTCGAACCAGCGCCGGGCCTGCTCCAGGTCCTGCGTGTGCAGGGTGACGTCGAAGCCGTTCTTGGGCTGGTCGATGGCCGGCGCCCAGGCCAGGTCCATGTCGGCGCCCATCAGGGCCTGGTCGCCCACCTCCAGCCAGCAGTGCATCATCCAGTCGCTGTACCGGGCATCGACCGGCATGCTGTCGCCGGGCGCCTGGGCGTAGGGCACCGCGGCGGTGATCCTGCCGCCCAGCACCTGCGCATAGAACTGGAACGCCTCGTCGCACTGGCCGCGGAAGCTGAGGCTGGTGACGATCTTCATGGATGTTCTCCGTTGGGGCCGGCGGGCGGGATTGCCGGCCGGTCGTTGCGTTTTCCTGCCGTCCTCGACGTGCGGCGGGAGCGCGGATCGACATCCGGGCCGCCCTCCGTGGAAAGGGGACGTGGCCTGCGCCTCTCCGGCCGTGCCGCTGCGGTCCACCGTCCGGGCCGGGCCGGCAGGAGGAGCGGGGGACGCAGCCCCGTGCGCACCACGGCACGGGGCGATGCGCGCGGCGCGACGTCGGCTGCTGGCATCCGGCGTGTGCGGGTAACATCGCCGCGCACGCCGGCCGCCCCTGGCACCGCGTGCGGCCCCCCTTGTGCACGGAGGTGCGATGGAACCGGCCGGCGAGCAGCGACGCGCCACGGCGCGCGGAACGGCCATCGAGGTCTTCGGCGCCTTCCTGCGGCTCGGACTGACGTCCTTCGGCGGGCCGATCGCGCACCTGGGCTACATGCGCGGGGAGTTCGTGCGTCGGCGCGGCTGGGTGGAGGACGCGCGGTTCGCCCAGCTGCTGGCGGTGTGCCAGTTCCTGCCCGGGCCGGCCAGCAGCCAGCTGGGTTTTGCGATCGGCCTGCTGCGGGCCGGCTGGGGCGGTGCGCTTGCGGCGTTCGCCGGGTTCACGCTGCCCTCGGCGGTGCTGATGGCCGGCTTCGCCGGGCTGGCCCTGCACCTGGACACCCGCTACGGCGCGGCGATCGTCCACGGCCTGAAGCTGGTGGCGGTGGTGGTGGTCGCCCACGGGCTGGCGGGCATGGCCCGGCAGCTCACCCCGGACCTGCCGCGCGCGCTGGTCGCGGCAGCCACCTGCGCGTTCGCGGTGCTGGCTGCCGCGGCCTGGGCGCACCTTGTGGCGATCCTGGCGGGCGCGATCCTCGGTGCCCGGCTGTGCCGCGGCGTGACCCCGCCGGCCGCCGCGCGCTTCCCCTTGCCCTATGGCCGGCGCATGGGGCTGGCATGCCTGGGCCTGTTCCTTGCCGGTCTCGCTGCCGCGCTGCTGGCACCGGCCGGCTCGCCCGGCGTCGCAGGCCTGGCCGCGGCCTTCTACCGGGCCGGCGCCCTGGTGTTCGGGGGTGGCCACGTGGTGCTGCCGCTGCTGGAGGGCAGCCTGGTCCGCGGCGGATGGATGGATGCCGGCACCTTCATGGCCGGCTATGGCGCGGCACAGGCCGTCCCCGGGCCGATGTTCTCGCTGGCGGCGTTCCTCGGCGCGGAAGTGCCCACGGGGCTGCCGGCGCCGGCCGGCGCGCTGGTGGCGCTGCTGGCGGTGTTCCTGCCCGGGTTCCTGCTGGTGCTGGCGGTGCTGCCGTTCTGGTCCTTCCTGGCGCGCTGGCGCCATGGGCCCGGCGTGGTTGCCGGCATCAATGCGGCCGTGGTGGGGCTGCTGGCGGCCGCCTTCCTCGACCCGGTCCTGGTCCAGGGAATCACCCGTCCCGCGGACGTGGCCATCGCCGCTGCCGGTTTCGTGGCGCTGGCGTCCGCGCGCCTCGGTCCGCCGTGGGTCGTGCTCGGATGCGTGGCCGCGTCGCTGGCCCTGGCATTCCAGGGCGGGTAAGACTGCGCGGACGGTGTACGTCCGCGGTGCGACGCGGGCGCGCCGCCCGTCTCACATGCTGTTGATCGCCATGCGGCCAGGCTCCAGGCCAGGCAGACACCCGGAGGCTCCCATGGGCGCGATCTCTTCCCTGACCGGCGAACATTCCGACAGCAAGGTGGCGTCGGTGTTCGAAAGCCATCAACGCGCGCAGGACGTGGCGCGCATGGCGCAGCAGCAGCTCGGGCTCCAGCCCTCACAGGTACAGGTGGTCAGTCCGCAGGACGCCAATCCCGGGCGCAAGGTGGAGCCGGAGAGCCGCGGGATCTTCCGCACCGGCCTGGTGGCGCACCTGAAGCTCGGGCTGGCGGGGCTGGCGGTGGGCGCCCTGGCATTCGCACTGCTGTACCTGCTCGGCGTGCCGGCGATCACGCGCTCGCCATGGATGGCCGGCTGGTCGATCACCGGACTGGGCGGCTTCCTCGGGCTGATGGCAGGCGGACTGGTCATGCTGCGTCCGGACCACACCCCGATGCTGGCCAAGGTCGGTTCCGCGCTGGAAGAGGGGCGCCACGCGGTGGTCGTGCATGCGTTCGACAGCGGCGAGCGCGACCGGGCCCAGGCTTTCCTGGCCGGGCAGGGCGGCGAGACGGTGCGTACGCTGTAGCGGCAGCCGGATCCGAGTCGCCCGCGCCACCATCGGTCTTCGACCTTGTTTCCCGTGGAGACCGAGATGCCTCTCCGTCCCGGCCTGAAGGTCTCGCCGGTATCGCTTGCGCTGTGTGTGGGCCTGGGCGGATGCGCGACGTCCGCGTCGCCGCCCGCCGGATCCGCGCAGGGCGCCCGAATCATCGAAGGCACCGTCGCGTCGATTGACACCCGCCCCTGGACCTACGACGGGTCCGCGCAGGTGGAGCTCGACGTGGCCGGCGGTGGGCGGGTGGTCGTGCGGCTGCCGGCGCGATGGAACCTGTGCAAGGCACCGCCAGTCGACATGCAGGCGCTGGCCGTCGGCATGCGCGTCCAGGCCGTGGGCGAAGCCGAAGAGGACGGAGGCATAACCGTGTGCGCGGCGCCCGGGCATCGCCTCGGGCCACGCTGAGGCGCACGTCCCGCACTGGCACGGGGACGCCAGGTCGTGGACCTCAAGGCCCTCTCGCGGTGCCAGGTGCGGCCACCTGCCCCGGCATCGGGGTCCGCCGCGACCGCCGCGGGCGGGCCCTGCGCCGCTTCCTTGGCGTGACCCGGGACCGGGCAGGCCGCGGCGACCGCCGCGCCCGACCACGAACCGGCTTCGTGGACGAGGTATCGCTGACGGCGCGCGCAAGGCATGTCCGCGCTCGCGGCCGGACTCCTGTCCCGGGATCGGGCCCCGGCGCGCCCGGATCGCGGTCCGGGCGTGACGCCGCCGTGCGCCATGCCGCACCGCAGACCACGGACACCAGGACCGGCTTCCGCTTGAGGCGGTACCGCCAAGCCTGCCCCGAGATCAGGCGTGGCGATGATCGCGTCACTGCGCGCTGCGGGTGACCTTGCGTACCGTCGCCTGGACCTGGGTCTTGGCCGCGGCCATTGCCGAGACGAGGGTGGAGGCCGAGGACGCCTTCCACTGCTCGTAGGCCTCGTCCAGTTCCGCCAGCTCCTGCGCGGTGAACAGCTTGCGCGCCATGGCGAACATTTCGTTCTCCTCGTCCCGGGCGTGATGGTCGATCAACTCGCCGAACACCTTGACCCGGCCTGCAAACTGCGGAGTGCCGATGTCGGCCGCATGCACGTCCGGGATCACGGTCTTCTCCACCGCACGGTGCTCCTCCACCGCCTCGGCATGGGTCTTGAGCCCTTCGCGGTCGGCACGCTCGGCGAACTTCGGGTAGAACACCGTCTCTTCCCACTTGGCATGCGGCAGGAGGTTGGCCTCGATCTTCTGCAGCAGCTCGGCCCGCTTCTTCTCGGCGCGGTCGGTCGTGCCCTCCATCTGCTCGAACAGGTCCCGCAGCTGGTCATGTTCGGTCTTGAGGGTCTTGAGGATGTCGCGCGTCGCCATGTCGTTCTCCTGCCGGGGTTGGACGGCAAAGATGGGCCGACCCGTGTCGGAACCAGGTGAGCAGCGGCGGTGGCCTGGTGCACGTGTTCTCCGCCCAGCGGTGGACCATGGCGGGTCGGCTGCACCGCAGCGCTTCAGGCCGGGCCCGTGGCGCTGCCGGGACAAGGGCAGGCCATGGACGCCGGGCCGCGATCCTGGCGCGTCGTCGGCTGAGTGTTGCGAGGAAGGGCGCAGCGCCTGTGCGACACCTGTCATACGCACGTCGCCCAATGTGCGCCTGGGGGTCATGGTCCGGTAACGCTTCATTGCAAGAATCGCCGCGCTCTCCGGACGGCCGACGCCGATCGATGGCGGAGATGCTGCAGTGTTTTCGGAAACGGGCCAACGAAGCTGTGCTGACGCGAACCAGGTTGTACTTGCTGCTGTCCCTGTGTCTTTGCTTTCCGACGTACGCGGCGCCGGGCGCGCCGATGCCGCCGCTCAGCCAGCGTGCCGGCCCATGGACCTCCGGTCATGTGCAGGGCATCGCCGTGGACGTGCGAGGGGGCTACATCTATTACTCCTTCACCAACCTGCTGGCCAGGTACGACTTCAGCGGCAACCTGGTCGGGACGCTGCAGGGCTGGAACGGGCACCTGGGCGACCTGGACTTCAATCCTGCCGACGGGCGCATCTACGGGTCGCTGGAGTACAAGAAGGACAACGCGTTCTACATTGCGGTGATCGACGGCGAGCGCGTTGATCGCGTGGGCATCGATGCGCTGTCGAGCGGGATCATCGGGACGGTGCACCTGCCCGAGGTCGCACGGGATTTCGCCGCCAACGCGCTCGGCCAGATGCCCGCGGCGGCAACCGCAGCGGTGCCGCCACGCCGGTATGGGACCTCGGGGATCGACGGCGTCGGTTTCGGTCCGCGGTTCGGCACGGTGGAGGGTCCTGACTACCTGACGGTCGGCTACGGGGTGTTCTCGGACACCGGGCGCACGGACAACGACCACCAGGTCCTGCTGCAGTACGACGTGCGCGACTGGGCGCGCCACATCCGTCCCCTGGACGAGGCTCGCCTCCACTACAGCGGGCCGCCGGTTCCGCACGGCAAGTACTTCGTGCGTACCGGAAACACCACCTACGGCGTCCAGAACCTGGCCTACGACCCGGACCTGCGGCGCTGGTTCCTCGGCGCATACCGCGGGCGCAAGGATGCATTCCCCAACTACACGCTGTTCGCGGTGGATGCGCTTGACGCGCCGCGTCCCGGCACCCTCGCCGGTGTGCCCGGTCCCGGGGGCGAGGGCATGGCGCGTGGCCTGCTGCTGCCGCTCGCAGCAGACGGGCTGTGCGATCGCGCGTCCGGCACCCGCGGCTGGCACCAGAAGGCCGACGTGGGATTCCAGCCCATCGGCGATGGCCTGTATTACCTGGCGCGCGATGCCGTCCTCGATGGCAAGCAGGCGGCCGAACTGACCCTCATGCGCTGGACCGGAAACCCCGGTCAGCCGTTCGCGCCTGCAGCGCAGGACGCAGCGGGTTCCTCCCACTCCCATACCGGAAACTGAAATGCACCAGTTCAGGAAGTCGGCGCTTTCCGGCGCCGTCCTTGTGGCCCTGCTCAATCCATTGCACGTGCTGGCACAGGCGCCTTCCGCCGCGGCCCAAAGCCAGGACACCGGCGGCATCCGCGGGCGTGTCCTCAACACTGCCACCGGCGAGTACGTACGCAACGCCGAGATCCGCGTCCAGGGTACGGGCATCGTCGTGTACTCGGAGGAGGGCGGCATGTTCCGGATCAGCGGCATCCCCTCCGGTCCGGCCACACTGACCGTGCGCTACACCGGCCTCAGCGAAGCCATCCGGACCACGACGGTCACGGCGGGGCAGGTAGGCACCCTCGAGATCGCACTGGAAGCGCCGGCGCATGCCAGCGCCAGTGCTGGCGCGGGCCAGGCCACGGAGCTGGACACCGTACGCGTGGTGGGCAGCTTCACCGGCCAGGACATCGCGATCATGGAGCGGCGCGCTGCGATGAACGCCAAGAACGTGGTGCCCGCGGACACCTACGGCGCCCTGACCATGGGCGATGTCGGCGAGTTCATGAAGTCCATGCCCGGGATCTCGCTGGACTACACCGAAGTCGACGCCACGGCGGTGCGCATCGGCGGGCTGGATCCGAAATACTCGACCTTCACCCTCGACGGCGCGCGCATGGCCACGGCCACGTCGAACAACAACAGCGGCCGGCAGAACTCGTTCGAACAGATGTCGGTGACCGGCATCGAGTCGATCGAACTCAACAATACGCTCACCGCGAGCATGGATGCGGACGCCCCGGCGGGCAACATCAACCTGCGCAGCAAGTACGCTTTCGACCGGACCAAGCGCGATTTCGTGTTCCAGCTCGGCGCGGTGGGAACCTCGGATTCGAAGTTCTTCTCGCGCCAGTACTTCCCCGACGACCGCAAGCACGCCACCGTCTATCCCTCCGGCCAGGTCGGATACGCCGACGTGTACCTGGACGGCCGCTTCGGTGTGGCGTTCAACGCCAGCTACAACGCCAACTATGTGCAGCAGGAACGTATCCAGACCGACTGGGCGTACTACCCCGATGGGCGCGTGCTGCCGTACCGCCTGATGTGGCGCCCGGGGCCGAAGATGACCAGCCGCACTGCGGCCAACCTCAGTACCGACTTCCGCATCAACGACCAGTGGACGGCCTCGCTGCGCAGCGCCTACTCGCTGTATGACGTGGAGTACTTCAACCAGTACACCTACCTTTACCTTGGCACGACCTCGACCACCTATGCGACGCCGGATTCCACGCCGACCCACCTGGTCGTCAACCCGGTCGGCACAGGTGGCTCGAGCCCGCGCCTGCGCACCGAGTACTCCCACCGCTACGCGGCCACCCCCACCGTCACCCTGGCGCCGAAACTCGAGTTCAAGGGCGAGACCCTGGATGTCGCGCTGCGCGGCAACTACTCCACCTCCGAATTCAACTTTCGCGACACCAGCGAGGGATTCTTCCAGCGGACCGACAGCTGGCTGACCCGCCTGGGCTTCACCGCCGACCGCGAATCCGAAGGCTCGCACGCCTGGTATCTGCGGCAGACCGCCGGCCGCGACTGGAGCAACCCGGCCAACTGGAACCTGGACGACGACATCGGCAGCAACGTCCGCAACAACGAGTCGGACGCGCGCAACCGGCAGACCGGCCTCAACCTGGACGTGAAGAAGGAGCTGGAGTTCGCTGGCCATCCGTTCACCCTGCTCACCGGCCTGGGAACCCGCACCAACGACTGGGAAACCGACGAGAGCCACTACCAGCAGTACCAGTACGTGGGCCCCAATGGGGACATGAGCCAGCGCGACCCGGCCGCCGCGATCCCCTGGACGGAGCACTACCGGTTCGGCTTCCTCAACCTCGACGCCGGCAATGTCGATTCCCTGGGCTGGCGGGCGGACAACAACTACGCCATGTACGAGGTGTACAAGGCGCACCCGGACTGGTTCGTGCCCGACACGCTGGGCAACCTGAAGCGGGTATTCGACAACAACAAGCGCGTACGCGAGACGGTCAACGCGGCCTACGTGGAGGGCCAGACGCGCTGGGGTGATGCCCGCTTCGACCTGGGCCTGCGCTACGAGCAGACCGAGACCGAGGCGCGTACGGCGGTAATCCGACCGGCCAGCGAGGTCGTGGCGGCGGGCCTGTCCACCTCGACGCCGGAGGGGCTTTGCTACCAGTACCATTGCGTCGACGGCAAGCCGACGTACTCCAACCGGAAGGGCAGGTACGAGGACTTCTTCCTCAGCGGCGGGGTGAAGTACGACTTCAACGAGCGCCTGGTCGGCCAGCTGGCCTTCAGCGACTCGATCCTGCGCCCGGACTACGGAAACCTCGGTGGCATCGTCAGCGTCAACGATGACACCATGATCGTGACGGTGCCCAATTCCAGGCTCAAGCCCGAGCATTCGACCAAGTATTTCGCCGGCCTGCAGTACTACTTCGAACCGGCGGGCGTGCTCGGTGCCTCGTATTACCGGCTGGACATCGAGGACATGCAGGCCACCGGCTTCACGGTCGACCCGGAGGACGTGGGCTTCGGCCCGGACGAGTACGCCGGCTACGAGTTCCGAAGCGCGCGCAACATCCCGGGGACCAGTACCAACGAGGGCCTGATCCTCGAGTACAGCCAGCAGCTGGCGTTCCTGCCCGGCGCGCTGAAGGGACTGGGCCTGCGTGGCTCCTACACCCGCATCAGGCCCGATGGCGAGCGCGTCAACCTGCCCGAGGAAGTGGCCAACTGGGGGCTCGGATACCGGTACGGGCGCCTGGATGTCCAGGTCAATGGCAACTACCAGTCAGGCTATCGCGTCAGTGGCCTTAACGACACGCCGACCACGGCCAACAACGGCGTGCTGTACCGGGACGCCCGGCAGATGTGGAACGTCAGCGTCAACTGGAAGCTGTCCGAGCACTTCGACCTCCAGCTGGCCGGCCGCAACGTGTTCGACGAGCCGGATGTCGTCTACTCCAACGTCCGCAGCCGGGTGCAGCGCTACGACAGGTACGGCTCGATGTGGAACGTAGGCATCCGCGGACGCTTCTAGCGCACTGCGCGACAGCAGCCAGGCCGCCCCCGCGCGGGGCGCCTGGCCACGGCCATGGGCAGAGGGATAGGAATGGGCATCGATATCGAACGGCGCCGGCTGGTGATCGCGGGCACCCTGGGCGCGGGGATCCTCCTGCTGCCGGGTGGCAAGGGGCTGGCGTCGGAACTGCTGGGTGCCACCGGGTTCACCCACGGTGTCGCCAGCGGCGAGCCGGCCGCCGAAAGCATGCTGCTGTGGACGCGCTATGTGCCGTCCGCCGGTGATGGCGAGGTGCGTCTGGAGGCGGAGGTCGCGCTGGACCGGGAGTTCAGCCGGGTGGTCGCGGGGGGCACGGTCCGCAGCGGTGCCTACCGGGACTGGACGGCGAAGCTGACCGTCACCGGCCTGGCGCCGGGTGCGGTCCACTGGTACCGCTTCATCGCACCCGATGGCACGCGCTCCCCGGTGGGGCGCATGCGCACGCTGCCGGTCGGGCCGGTCGAACGTTTCGGTCTGGCGGTGTTCTCCTGTTCCAACCTGCCCAACGGCTGGTTCAACGCCTATGCACATGCCGCCCAGCGCCAGGACCTGGACCTGTGGCTGCACGTGGGCGACTACATCTACGAGTACGGGATCGGTTCGTACCGCCAACCCGAGCGCATCCCCGGGCGCATCGTGATGCCGGCACACGAGCGGGAGATGGTGTCCCTGCTGGACTACCGCCTGCGAATGGCCTGCTACCGTGCCGATCCGGACCTGCAGGCGCTGCACCAGAATGCGGCCATGGTGGCGCTGTGGGACGACCACGAGATCACCAACGACAGCTGGGAGGGCGGGGCGCAGAACCACCAGCCGGCCACCGAGGGCGATTGGAGCACCCGGCGCGCGGCTGCGGTGCAGGCCTACCGCGAATGGATGCCGGTGTCGGACGAGCCGTGGAAGGCCTACCGGATCGGGACCCTGGCCACGCTCTACCGGACCGAGTCCCGGCTGACCGGCCGCACCCGGCCGCTGTATCCGGAGCTGGACGAGGCCCATCGTGCGGGAAACCCGAAAGCCGCGCTGGAAACCTTCCGCGACGGAGCCTGGCAGGACGCCTCGGCGAGCATGCTCGGCTGGGAGCAGGAAGCCTGGCTGGAGGACACCCTGCAGCGCGAAGCACGGGTGACCGCATGGCAGCTGGTGGGCATGGCGACGATCATCGGGCGAACGCTGATGCCGGAGGAGACAATCGGCTGGCTGCGCGCGGAGGCCAGCGAACGCACCCGCGAGGCCTTCCGCCGGAATGTCTATGCATCGCGGCTGGGGATGCCGATGTGGATGGACCGCTGGGACGGCTACCCGGCGGCGCGCTCGCGCCTGCTGCGGGCCGCGCTGCGCGCCGACGCCGACCTGGTGATGCTGTCCGGGGACAGCCACAACGCCTGGGCGTATTCGCTGCTGGAGGACGGCCAGCCTGCGGGCGTGGAGTTCGCGGGGCAGGCGGTGACTTCGCGCGGCATGGAGGGCAGCCTGGCAGCCGATCCGGGGGACGTGGCCCAGGCGTTCATCAGGACCAACCCGGAACTGGCCTGGGCCGACACCAGCCAGCGCGGCTACATGATGATCGATGTCGCCCCCGGACAGGTGACCGGGCAATGGGTGTTCATGCAGGACATCAAGCACCGCACCACGGCGCTGGCGGGCACGCACCACATGTCGGTCGTCCGGGGCCGACGCCGGTTCGCCTGAGCCCGGCAAGCCCTGCAGGCGCACTGACACAGGCTTCGCGTCGGCGCCGGCAGGGTTCAACCGGTTCCCGGACGAGGTGATGCCGTGCGACTCGAAGGTTCCTGCCACTGCGGCAAGGTGCGGTTCCGCTGCGAGGCCTATGCGCCGGTGCCGTTCATGCACTGCTATTGCTCGATCTGCCGCAAGACCGCAGGTGGCGGTGGCAGCGCGGTCAACCTCGGCGCGCATGCCGCCACGCTCGAGGTGGAAGGACGCCAGTACCTGGGCGTGTACAACGCCCGTATCCGCGAAGACGATGGCCGCTGCCGGGTGAGCCGGGCACTGCGGCATTTCTGCATGGAGTGCGGCAGCGCGCTGTGGCTGTTCGATCCGCAGTGGCCCGAACTGGTGCATCCACACGCCTCGGCGATCGATACGCCGCTGCCGGTGCCACCGGAGCGCGTGCACATGCTGCTGGGCTCGAAGGCCGGATGGGTGAAGGTGCCGGAGGGACCGGGCGAACGACACCTCGACGGTTTGCCGGAAGAGTCGCTGGAGCAGTGGCACCGGCGCCACGGACTGTCCGGCGGATAGGCCGCCGCGGCCCCGCCCCTACTTCTGCCGGGGCGGTTCCAGCCCGGACCCGGCATCGGGCCGGCCGTGGCGCAGCTGCCGCACCCGTTCCAGCAGCGACAGCGCCGCGTTGCGGGCTTCCTGGAACATCGCCGGCGCGTCATCCAGGGCCTGGTGGCTGGTGGCGTAGGGCTCGTAGTAGCCAATGTAGCGGTCCACCTGCGAGGGGCCGCCGGCATCCACCATCCCCATCCCGCGCAGCCAGTCGGTGAGGATGTGGCGTACGCCCCGGGTGCCCTCGGCGTCGCCATGCACCACCACCGAGAACGCACGCCCCGCCAGGTGTTGCGGGTAGCCCCAGCCGGCCAGCTCCAGGGCCTTGGCGCGGCGGGCGTCCTTGCCGCCGGTGGTCGTGGGATCCGGGTTGCCGCCATCGGCGCAGACCAGCCGGTCCATCATCAGCTTCAGCGGCGAAGTCGGGCTGTTCCAGTGCACCGGGGTGATGATCATCACCGCGTGCGCCTCGGCCCAGCGCACGTAGATCTCGTTCATCCAGTCGAGGTGCTGCCCCAGGCCATGGTTGGGATAGCACGAGCACGGCCAGTGGCACAGCGGCATCGCGGTGGACACGCAGCCCTTGCAGGGATGGATCTGGCGGCCGTATTCGGAGGTGGTGCGGTTGAGTTCCAGCACGTCGCACTGCGCACCGGCGGCGGTGAGGGTGTCACGTGCGGCCTCCAGCAGGCGCCAGGTCTTGGACATCTCGCCGGGGCAGGTGTGCTCGCTGCGCGGCGAGGCACATACCAGCAGCACACGCGGCGGCGGGGCCGGGTCGCGCTGGCGTGCCTGTGCCGCATCGATGGCGTCGCGCGCGGCGCGCCATTCGTCGGAGAGGTCGTAGTCCGGGTCGGCAAACCCTTCGCCCGCCGGATGGGTAAACGGCGCCTTGCGCCCTTGCTGGTAGGCCTGCCACGCCACCTCGGTCAGCCGGTCGACCGCTTCGCGGTGCGGCGCGAACGCCGGGTCGGTGAACGCGGCACGGTAACGCTGCCCGAATGCCTCGCGGCTGAGCTTGCTATCGGGCTGGCCCTGGCGTGGAGCGGGAGCCGGTACGGCGCTGTCGGACATGAGGCAACCCGAGGGTAGGGGCCATGACCATGCCGGTGTACCGGTGAAACCGCCGTGCGCCCCGGACCCCGGCGTGGACGACGCCTTCACCGTTCCCTTACGCTCCGTGACCCAGACCCTTTGCCGCCGTCGATGCCCCGGATCCTGTGCGTCCTGTTCGCCGCCCTGGTCGCGCTGGGCCTGGTCCAGCTGTTCGGCGGCTGTGCCGCGCGCGACGCACGCGGCGAGGCGCCGGCCACCACCGTCGTCGGGCCCGCCTTCGAATACGCCTATCTGCCACCGGCTTCGCCCGCACTGCAGCCGGTCCACCAGCGGGTGCGCGACGCCGATCTGTGGCGGCGACTCCCGGAAGTGCAGGCGATCGATGGCATGTTCGCCCTGCCGCGCCCGTTGCGCTATGTGACCACCGAGTGCGGCGAGTTCGGTGCGTTCTATCGCCCGGCCAGCGCCGAGGTGGTGCTGTGTTACGAGACCCTGCGCACCCTGCACGAGCGCGGCCAGGAGCATGGCCGGCTGCTCGGCCTGGACGATGGGCATGCGTTGCGCTACGTGCTGGCCAACGTCCGCTTCATCGTGCTGCACGAGACCGGCCATGGCCTGGTCCACCTGCTGGACTTGCCGGTCACCGGACGCCAGGAGGACGCCGTGGACCAGCTGGCGGCGATCCTGATGCTGCGCTTTTCCGGGCTGGAGGAAACCCCGGGCCAGGTCATCGCCAACCTGCGCCTGGCCGCGAACTGGATGCTCTCGCGCAGCACCGGCGCCTACAGCCTGGATGCCTATGCCGACGAGCACGCCCTCGGCGAGCAGCGCTACTTCAACCTGCAGTGCCTGATCTACGGCACCGACCCCGAAGCCTTCGGCGGCATGATCGAGGCAGGCGACCTGACCGCCGCGCGCGCGGCGGTGTGTCCGCGCGACACCCGCCTGGCCACCCGGGCGTGGCTGCGCCTGCTGCTGCAGCACCTGGCCGCCGGGCGCGATGCCTACCACGAGGAAGGAGCCCGCTACCTGGAACGCACGCCCCAGGTCACCGGTGACATGCCGCTTCAATAGCGCGTTCGGCCGCGTCTAGGCCTGCAGGCAGGCATCCGCGCGCGGTGACCTCCGGAGCATGGACACCTGCCGTATCCGCGCACCACCCCGGAAACAGACAGTCCGGTGGCCGGCGGCCGGTAGCCGGCGTCGCGCGGCCGAGGTGCACGGACTCCAGCGATCGCCGCGGCACCGCCGCGACGCAGTCCTGCCCTTCACCCGCCACCGGCCACACTCCACCCCATGCGACAACTCTCGGACAGCTTCTGGAACCTGCGCGGCAGCCATCGCGTTGCCGGCGTTCTGGACGTCGGCACGCACCTGTCGCTGGTCAGGCGTCCGGATGGCCGGTTCGTGGTGGTCGATGGCGCACCGCTGGACGGCGCCGCGCGTGAGTCCCTGCTGGCCCTGACCGGAGGCGGTGCGCTGGTGGACGCGGTAGTGCACGTGCATCCTTTCCATACCCTGCATGTCGAGCCGCTGCACCGCCTGTTTCCCGCGGCGCGCCTCTACGGCACCCGGCGCCACCGGCGCCTGGCACCCGACCTGCCCTGGGCCGGAGATCCGGTGGAGACCTGGGAGCCCAACCACCCGCTTGCCGACGTGTTCGACCTGTCGGTGCCGGACGGCGTGGACTTCGTGTGCCTGGACGAACGGGTGCACGTGGCTTCGGTCCTGGTGCGGCACCGGGCCAGCGGCGTCGTCCACGTGGACGACACCTTCAACGTGATGGCCGCCCCGGGGTTCCTGGGCCGGCTGCTGCCGAACTCCCCGCTGCGCATGCACCCGATGCTGGGCAAGGCCCTGACCGCCGGCCCGGGTGCGGCCGACGCCTATGCCGCCTGGGCCCGCGGTCTGGCCCGCGCGTGGGCCGACACCCGCATCGTCTGCGCGGCCCATTCGGCCGTGCGCGAACTGCCTCCCGGCGGCTTCGGGCGCGAGGTGGAAGAAGCGCTGCAACGCGTGTCGCGCACGCTCGAGCGCCATCGCCGCCGCCACGGCTGAGGTCCCCCCGGCGCGCCTGCGCGGCCGCCGTTCCATCCCTGTCGATCCAAGGACTCGTCCCTCCATGACTTCGCGACTGCTTTCACCATTGGACCTGGGTCAGCTCAGGCTGCCCAACCGGGCTTTCATGGCGCCGCTGACGCGCTCCCGCGCCGGGCAGCCCGGCGACGTGCCCACCGCCCTGAATGCGGAGTACTACGCCCAGCGCGCCTGTGCGGGACTGATCGTGTCCGAGGCCACCCAGGTCTCGCGCCAGGGCCAGGGCTATGCCTGGACCCCCGGCATGTATACCGACGCCCAGCAAGCCGGCTGGAAGCAGGTGACCGACGCGGTGCATGCCGCCGGCGGCCGCATCGCCGCGCAGCTCTGGCACGTGGGTCGCATCTCCCACACCCTGTTGCAGGAAGGGGGGGGCGCTCCGGTGGCGCCTTCGGCGCTGGTGGCGGAGGGTGCCAGGGCGTTCGTGGTGCGTGCCGACGGCAGCGCCGGCAACGAGCCGACCTCCATGCCGCGGGCGCTGGAAACCGAAGAGATCCTCGGCGTGGTGGCTCAGTACGCGCAGGCCGCCCGCCGCGCGGACCGCGCCGGCTTCGACCTGGTCGAATTGCACGCGGCCAACGGCTACCTGCTGCAGCAGTTCATTTCCACCAACAGCAACCAGCGCAGTGACCGCTACGGCGGCTCGATGGAGAACCGGGCGCGCCTGCCGCTGGAAGTGGTGGACGCGGTGGTGGCCGAACTGGGCGCGGCGCGCGTGGGCGTGCGCATGTCGCCGCACTTCGCCGGCCACGGGATCGCCGACGCGCAGCCGGAGGAAAGCGCACTGTACCTGGCGCGCGAGTTCACCCGACGTGGCATCGCCTACCTGCATATCGCCGAGCCGGACTGGGCGGGAGGGCCGAAGCTCAGCGACAGTTTCCGCGCCGCACTGCGCGAAGCCTTCGGCGGCGTACTGGTGTTCTGCGGCGGCTACACCGCCGAACGGGCCGAGGCACTGATCGCCTCCGGCGTGGCCGATGCGGTGGCCTTCGGTCGCCCGTTCCTGGCCAACCCCGACCTGGTCCAGCGCTTTGCCAGGGGCGCCGCGTTGAACGCGCCGGATCCATCGACCTTCTACGGCGGCGGTGCGCACGGCTACACCGATTACCCGACGCTGGACGAGCAGGGCTGACCTCTGCCGGGCACCGTACCGGTGGGGCGGGACAAGAGGGAGGGGCGGGCGGGGGGGCCGGGGGTGCCGGCCCCGCCTTGGCTCACTTGCGGTTGCGATCGTTCGCGGCGGCCTCCACGATCAGCTTCGCCACGCCTTCCGGGTCCTCCTGGTGGGCCACATGGCCGCCCGGGAAGGTGCGGATGCTCCAGCCGCGGGCTTCGGCGTTGCGCCAACCGCGGTCGGTTTTCGAACGCTCGTCGACCGACTGGTCCTTGGGCACGAAGGCCACGTACGTCACCGGCAGCGCCTTGGCTGCCGGGTTGTCGTAGGACACCGGCTGGCTGAAGCACTTGATCGAGTGCTTGACGCTGTATGGCGGCTTGTCGCCGGCCTTGACCCACGGGACCTGCATGAAGCCGTCCCTGAAGCGGTCCGGTGGCAGCGGCTGGTTGGCGCCGAAGATGTCCCACAGCGACTGCCCGTGCTCGGGCACGGCAGCGTCCAGGAACACCACGTGCTTGAGCCGTTCGGGAATGCGGTTCATCACCCCGGTGACGACCATGCCGCCGTAGCTGTGGCCGGTGAGCACGACCTCGTGCAGGTCTTCGAACAGGATGGTGTTGACCACGTCGTTGATGTGGGTCTCCAGGTCGACGTCGGTGCTGTTGAGGTGTTCGCGCTCACCCAGGCCGGTGAGGGTGACGCGGTAGACGGTGTGGCCATCGTCGGTGAGGAACTTGCCGGTGCGCTTCCACTCCCAGGCGCCAGCGGTGGCACCGTGCACGACGACGAAGGTCTGGCGCTCGGCGGCAGCCAGCGGCGCGACCATGGCCGCAAACAGGGTGGACACGCCCAGCAGGACCAGCAGGCGGCGGAGCAGGGTTCTCGAGAACATGCGGTTTTACTCCCCAGGTGGATATCCCCGCGAGAGATTGCCACGCTCCGGGCACGCCAAGGGAGCCAGGCGCGTGTGCGATCCACGATCTGCATGGCCCGATGCCAAAGCTGGATTGCGGGTTGTGCCTGCAACGGGCTCACGGGCCACATGCACCGGCTTCGCGTTGCCGTCATGCTCCCCAACCGCTTCTGACCGTATACACCGGACGCGCAGGGCAATACACGCGAACATGCAGTGGCGGCGGATAGCTTGCCCACCATGAACAACATCGCACTCAGGCCACGCTGTCCCCACGCCGGCGGCGACCTCGCCACCCGCTTCCTCTCCTTCATCGACGACCCATCCTTTCCCTGCGTCGGTTCCAAGGCGGCGCTGGCGCGCAAGGCGATCGAGCCGCACCAGTTCGGCCGGCTGGGAGATCGCACCAATGATGCGCCGTTGCTGGACGCGCTGACCGCTTTCGCCAGGCGGATCGAGGCGACGCCGGAGCAGGACACCACGGTGCACTCGTTCGCCGCGCTGTTCGATGGGCCGGCGGATACCGACGAGCAGCGCTTCGAGGCCATGCTCTGGTCACAGCTGCAGCGGCTGCACGACCTGGACGCACGGCGCGGAACGCCTTGGGCGGCCGATGTCAGCCGCGACCCGGACGATCCGCGCTTCAGCCTGAGCCTCGGCGGGCATCCGTTCTTCGTGATCGGGCTGCACGCCGGCGCCTCGCGCCTGGCACGCCGCTTCGAGGTTCCGGTGCTGGTGTTCAACTCCCATCGCCAGTTCGACCGGCTGCGCGCCGACGGGCGCTACGCCAAGATGCAGGCCGCCACCCGCCAGCGGGACACCGCCCTGCAGGGCAGCATCAATCCCAACCTGGCGGACTTCGGCACGGCCGCCGAGACGCGCCAGTACAGCGGACGCAGGGTCGAGGCCGGATGGACCTGTCCGTTCCACGTGCGGAGGCCGCGATGACCCGGGGCGAGACGGTGCGCATCTCGCCGTGCTCCGGGCATGCGGTCGAGCTGGAGGCGGGCGACGAACTGGTGGTGATCGATCCGATGGGGCAGCAGGTGAGCGACCTGACCGCCTTCTGTCGCGATGACCTGGATGAATACCTGTCGTCGGGCCGCTCGATCGACTACGCCTCCAAGCTGTGGCTCACGACCGGCGACGTGCTGTATTCCAACCGCAGCCGGGTGATGTTCACCATCCTGGAGGATACCTGCGGCCGCCACGATTTCACCCTGACACCGTGCTCGAAGGAGATGTTCGAGAAGCTGTACGGGGAGGAGGAGGGCCGGCCGGGGTGCGAGGGCAACCTGGCGCGGGCGCTGGCGCCGTGGGGCATCGGCCGCGACCGGGTGCCGGTGGCGTTCAACATCTTCATGCATGTGGCGGTGGAGGCCGACGGCAGGATCGCGGTGCTGCCTCCGCTCAGCAGGCCGGGCGACCACATCCGCCTGCGCGCGGAGGTGCCGATGGTGGTGGCCATGACCGCGTGCTCGGCCGGCCAGTCCAACAACTTCAGCTACAAGCCGATCGACTTCCGGGTGGAACGCGCCCACCCGCGGGCCGGCGCTGCGCGGGCCTGATGCAGCGGATGCACGTACCGGCCCGGGCCGGGCCAGAATGGGAGCATCGGGCAGGTGCCCACCACGGGAAGGCGATCATGGGCCTCAAGGTGCAATGCCGCTGCGGGCAGGTCGGCGGGGATCTGGATGCTTCGGCCGTCCACTCGCGCGTGAGCTGCTACTGCCGGGACTGTCGCGGCTGGTCGCAGTGGCTGGGCGCGACCGCGCTGCTGGACGCGCGCGGCGGCACCGACGTGGTCGTCATTACCCCCGCACTGCTGCGGCTCGAACGGGGCCAGCACCACCTGGCCTGCGCCACCTTCAGCGGCAAGGTGTTGCGCTGGTACGCCAGCTGCTGCAAAACCCCGCTGGCCAATACCGGCGCCAGGGCCACCCCGGTGTTCGCAACGCTCAACGCCGGCATGCTGGAGCCGTCCGCACTGGCGAAGGTTGCCGGGCCGCCTGCGCACGCCGTGGCCCATCACCGCTCGGCCACCGCCCCGGTGCGGGCGACGCCGCTGGCCCTGGCCGCCGCCGTGGCGAAGACCGCGACCGGCCTGCTGGGCGCCAGGTTGCGCGGCCAGCGGGATTCGCCCTTCTTCGACCGCGCCAGTGGCCAGCCGCTGCGTGCGCCGCAACCGATCCGCCGACCCAGCCCGGAGACCGCGCAATGAGCCGTATCCGTGATCTGGCTGTACAAGCATCCTTCCTGCGCCCGCCTGCGGCACTGGCGCTGCTGGCGGTGCTGGCCGCTGCCGGCTGCCAGGACCAGGGCGGTCCCCGGGGCGCTGCCGACACCGAGGTCTTGACCCGCCCCGACGTCGCGGCCACCGCGGCGCCTGCCGGACTGCAGGCCCTGTCGCTGGCGGAACTGGAAGCCCTTTCCCTGCCCGGCGAGCTGGCCTGTGCCTTTACCGATGGCGGGCAGACCCTCCTGCTGGCACGGGGTGACGCGGCCAGCAGCCAGCCGGCTCGCGGCGTGGTGCGCCTGGCCGGAGGCCTGCGGACCCTGGCCGCGCCCGGCGGCTTCGACGCCATGCTGCATGGCACGCGGTTCGAGGGTGAGGGCCTGGTGATCGAAGTCGTGCCCACCGGACCGGCGATCGGTCGCGGCGAATCACCGCCGGCTCCGGCCGAACTCCTGGTGACCCAGGCGGCAGGAACCGCGGCGCAGACCGTGGCCGGCCAATGGCAGTGCGGCCCCTGAGGCCGCGCCCGCGCGAGCGCCCGCGGCTGCAACCGGCCGACCTGGACCTGCAACTGGCCGATCACGACGAGACGGCGCTGTTCGGCTGGTTCCTGGCCTGCTTCCTGGCCGGCAAGCGCATCCGCCAGTGCGTGGCCCTGCGGGCCTGGGCGGTGCTCTACCACGACCACGGCTGCCGCACCGCTGCGCAACTGGGCACCTGTAGCCACGGCCAGCTGGTGCGGTGGCTGGGCGAGGGAGGCTACCGCCGCTACGACCAGTCCACCGCCACCCTGTTGCTCCAGCTCTGCGACAGGCTGGCACAGGAGTACGGCGGCGGCATCCTGGCTGTACGGGCGGCCAGCAGCGACCGCGCCGGCTTCGAACGGCGGCTGCTGGCCTTCGGCGGGGTCGGCCCGGTGACCCTGCGCATCTTCATGGAGGCGGCCGCCCCGGTGCTGTTTGGCCAGGCGCCGGGGTGATTCAGCGCCGGGTATAGGTCGCGTTGCCCAGGCCGGTGCCGATGGTCAGGATCGCCCAACGCCGCGCGTCGGCCATGCGGTCCAGTTCGCTGAGGCCCTGGACCACGGCGTCGTTGTGCATCACCACCGCCGGCACGTGGCCGGCCACCGGGTCCAGGTGCACGGCCAGCGCCTGCGGCAGGTTGAACGGGCGCTCCCAGTTGCCGGGGAGGTTCTGCGCACCGGCCGACAGGGTGCCGTCCGCTTCGACCGTGCCAGGGCAGGCGATACCCACGAACGGCGCCAGCTTCAGGCCCAGGGTGCGGGCGAACGCCGACAGTGCATTGAGCATGGCCGCCATGCGCTGCACCGCCTGCTCGCGGTTCGGCCCGTCATCGGCATGCCGCCACACCAGGCTTTCGACCACCCGGCCACGGCCGCCGCTAGCATCGCGGCCGAGGCGGTGCTCGACGATGCCGCACCGCAGCTTGGTGCCGCCGACGTCCACCGCCAGGAAAGCGTCGTATCGCCGTGCGGCCGCCGGCAGCAGCGGCGACCAGCCCAGCAGGCCGCCTTCGTCCGGGTCGTGCCGCAGCGGCAGAAGGTCCACGCCGGTGTCGGCCAGTTCGAGCAGGCACATCGCCCGGCGCATCGCCAGCGCACCGGCCTCGTGTTCCGGGAACCCGCCGCCGATGACGATCCTTTCCACGCCGGCCCAGTCCGCCTGTGCGAGGAACATCTGCACCACGTAGCAGAGCTGGCGGGCGTACTCCTCCACCGCCAGGTGCAGGGCGTGGGCCGCGTCCGGGTTCCCGCCCACCAGCACCAGGTCGATCTCGTCCTTGCCCAGCTGGCGCGACGGCGTGCGCCCGAACGGGTCGCGGCCGTCCAGGTGGTGCTCGCGGGCACGGTCGATCAGGCTGCGGAACGCCGTCTGGCTGGCACGGTCGCCGAGGAAACCCTCGCCCTCCGGATCCGGGAGCGGCAGGCTGTAGCGGTCGATGTACAGCCCGGGCAGGTGCACGGCGGCGTGGCGGCCGCGGTCATCGGGGGAGGTGGAGCGCCTGCGGGAAGCTGCCATCGTCGACCTGCGTCTGGGGACTGCGCGGATGGTGCGATGGAAGCGGTTAGGCCGCGGTGAGCCGGCGGCAGAACGTTCACGCCGGCCGCCCCACCATGGCGTCCCCCCGCCAAGGAGCTATCGATGGCCCGGACCGAACTCCGCGACCCCATGTCCGGCGCGACCGCGCCGATGCACACCGCGGCCATGCGGGCCCGCGTCGGGAAGGCCTCGCTGCGGGCCCGGGTGTCGATCTCCACCGGCGGCCTGCTGGCGGTGGCCGGGCTCGTGGCCGGTACCTTGCTCTCGACCGCGGCGCTGGTGGCCGTGGCCACGCGCAAGCTGCCGGAGGGTGCGATGCCGGCACGGATGACGCGCAGCCGCGGGTAGCGTCCCCGGGCCGCCGCGCTGCGGTGCACGTTGTCCTGCCCGAGCCGCGCTGGCTACCGTGTGCAGTCCGGGAACAACAGGATTGGACCAATGAGGAAGGCTGCCGCCACGCTGCTGGGACTTTGCATGATGCTGGCCGGGGCGCCGCAAGCCGCCGCCGGAGCGGCCGCCGCGCCGCTGTCGGCCCACGAACAGGTCGCGCGCATGGGCGCGGGCGTCAACGTGCTCGGTTACGACGAGTACTGGAAGCCCGGGGCGCAGGGGAACTATCGCGAAGAGCACTTCCGCGCCATCCGCGAGGCCGGCTTCAGCACCGTGCGCGTGGTGCTGTTCACCTTCCCGCACCTGGACGGGGAGGGCAGGCTGGAGCCGCAATGGCTGGCCAAGCTGGACCAGGTGGTGGCCTGGGGCCGCGCCCACGACCTGCAGATGATCCTGGACGTGCACGACTTCATGGCCTGCGCCGAGGACGCGGCCAGCTGTACCGGCAAGCTGGAAAAGGTGTGGGGGCAGCTGGCCGCCCGCTACGCCGACCAGCCGGCCTCGCTGATGTTCGAACTGCTCAACGAGCCGCATGGCCAGCTGGACGTCGATGCCTGGAATGCCCTGCTGCCGAAGCTGCTGGCGGTGGTGCGCAAGACCAACCCGACCCGCAACGTGGTGGTCGGGCCGGCCAGCTGGAACAGCTTCCGCTACCTGGACCGGCTGCAGCTGCCCGAGGACGACCGCCACCTGATCGTGACCTTCCACTATTACGAGCCGTTCGACTTCACCCACCAGGGCGCCAGCTGGGTCGAGCCGGAGGTGTCCGGGCTCAGTGGCGTGCGCTTTGGCAACCCGGAGCAGCTCGCGCAGATCGGCCGTGATTTCGACCAGGTCCAGGCGTGGTCGCTCAGGCATGACCGGCCGGTGTTCCTGGGCGAGTTCGGTGCCTTCGACCACGCCGCCATGGAGGACCGGGCGCTGTGGACCTCGACCGTCGCCCGTGCCGCCGAGGCGCTCGGCTTCGCGTGGGCCTACTGGCAGTTCTCCAGCGACTTCGTGGTCTACGACTTCCAGCAGCAGGCCTGGGTGCAGCCGATCCTCAAGGCGCTGCTGCCCCACTCGCCGGCGCTGGAGGACTGAGCGTCGCGCCCCTGGCCGCCGCCACCGCCTGAACCGGTGGCGGCTCGAGGGGGCCGGGGCCGGGCAGGGGATGCCGCGCGACGGTAGGATGGCGCTCCCCCGAGCAGAACGCCTTCCCCGATGCGGGCCAGACACTTCCACGCCCGCGCCCGGGCATGAGCGAAGCCAGCCTCCCCACGCCCAAAGCCCGTACCCGCAGCGAGCGCCTGCAGCCATGGCTGGCCGCGGTGGCCAGCGTGGTGCTGCACCTGCTGATGCTGGCGGTCCTGATGTGGGCCAAGCCGCCACCGGTGCTGGCCGACACCTCCGGCGCGGCCAGTGGCGGGCGCATCCGGGTGGATTTCGTCGGCCAGCCGCAACCCGATCCGCCGCAGCCGCAGGACGCCCGGGCCACGCCGCTGCCGCCGGCGCCGGCGCGCCGTCTCGATCCGCAGGAACTGCTGGATCCGGACCGGCTGCTGCTGGCGGCCGACCCGGAGCCGCAGCCCGAACCGCCCGAGCCGCCCCCGCAGGTCGAGCCCAGGCCCTCGCCGGCGCGCACCGCCCGGGCCGAGGCGGTCCCGGACCGTTCGCCCCTGCGGCAACCGCCGCACCCGTGGAACGGTCGTCCGCCGGGCATGGTCGAGGACACCACCACCGAGCTGGACGACGGCCGCGACGGCGGCATGGCCGACAACCAGGGACGCCGCGACCAGCCCGACGCCGGATCCCAGGTGATGGACGTGGGCGGCTACCAGGTGATCTACGAACTGCTCGGCGAGCAGACACTGCGCGACTGGATCGCGCAGGGGCTGACCGAGGTGGCCATCCCGCTGCCGGGCACCCGCCAGCGCATGGTGTGTCCGGCGGAGGTCGCGCTGCGGCGCGGTGCCAGCAAGTGCCGGATGCTGGATCCGGCCTCGGCCGAGATGATCGGGATCGGCGACGCGCGCGAGGTCATCTCGGTGCGCTACGTCTACCACCTCGGCGAACTGGTGTGGCGCGGGCCAGGGCCTTACCGCTGACCCGCGCCACCCGGCTCAGGACTTCTTGCGGTCCAGGTAGCCGTGCATCTTCAGCCACGCGGCCCAGGCCTCGAACCAGCCGGTGCTGGTGGTGTCCTTCTGGTACATGCCGAAGCCATGGCCACCCTGCTCGTAGTAGTGGAATTCCACCGGGCGGCCGGCCTTCTGCCAGCTCTCGACCAGGCCGAAGCCCTGGTTGTTGAACAGGCCGTCGTCGGCGGCCAGGGCCACGAACATCGGCGGGGCGTCGGCCGGAACATTCTCCGAGGTGGTGATCGGGCCGTAGATGTTGCCGATGAAGGCCGGCCTGGCGTCCTCGCCGTGCAGGGCGGTGGTCAGGGTCAGCATCGCGCCGGCGGAGAAGCCGATCATGCCGATGCGGTCCGGATCCACGTTCCACTCGCCGGCCCGGCTGCGCACCAGGGCGAAGGCGGCACGGGCGTCGGCCAGCTGCGGGGCCAGCATCTTCGCCGCATCGACCGCGCCCGGGTCACGCGGCGGACGCGGGCCGGAAAGCATCTGCCGGATCGACTCGGCAAAGCCGTCCAGGTCGGCCGGGGTCTGGTTGAGGCGGTACTTGAGCACGAACGCGGCCACGCCCTTCTCGTTGAGCGCGCGGGCCACGTCCCAGCCCTCGTTCTCCATCGACAGCGAGCGGAAGCCGCCACCCGGGGCCACGATCACCGCCGCGCCGGTGGCCTTGGCCGGGTCGGGCAGGAACGGAGTCAGGGTGGCTTCGGTGACGTTGCGCGCGAACACGCTGCCGTACTGGCTGTGCCAGGCCTCCTTCTGCCTGGCATCGGGCAGCGGGCCGGTGGGAAGCTTGATCGCGGTCGGCTGGGCCGGAATCTGGATCGGGGTCATCCGGTCGTTCTGGGCCAGTGCCGGCGCCAGGCCGGCGCCCAGCAGGGCGAAGGCCAGGGCGAGGCTGGCGCCACCGCGCCGGGCACGTGAGCCGGCGCGGGCAAGACGGGTCTGCAGGGTCATCGCGTATCTCCGTTGGTTGAAGCGGGACAGGGCCCGCGCGGGTATGCGCACTCGCATCCTTGCCGGTGAAACCACTGCTGCAGCGCGGGCGTGCGGGTACCGGATGGGGCGCGGCCGAGCATACGTCAGGCCCACCAGCGATCACCGCGGTATTGGAAAAAAGCCGCGACCGATACCGCTTTTGGAATCGCTGATGCAGGGGTGCGCGGCTACGCTCTGGCCTGCGTTTTCCGCGCCCCGCGGGAATCAAGGAGGATCCGATGACCCGACCCCTGCGTGCACGCCCGCTGGTGCTGGCGCTTGCCCTGTGCATCGCCGCGCCACACGCCATCGCCCAGACCGGCCCGGCGCAGCCGACGCAGGTGGCCGTGGCCAGCGCCGACACGGCGCGGCGCGCGGAGGAACTGGCCGGCGCACTGGTGGCGAAGATGACCACCGACGAGAAGCTGGACCAGCTGCTCAATGCCGCACCGGCCATCCCGCGCCTGGGCGTGCCGCGCTACAACTGGTGGACCGAGTCACTGCACGGCGCGATGGGCACGCTGCCCACCACCAACTTCGCCGAGCCGATCGGCCTGGCCGCCACCTTCGACGACACCCTGGTACGGCGCGTGGGGCAGGTGATCGCCACCGAGGTGCGCGGCCTGCACGCGCTGGCGCGCCAGACCGGGCGCACCGGGCGCATGGGCACCGGCCTCAACACCTGGTCGCCGAACATCAACATCTTCCGCGACCCGCGCTGGGGCCGCGGCCAGGAGACCTACGGCGAGGATCCGTTCCTGGCCGCGCGCATGGGTGTGGCCTACGTCAGGGGCGTCCAGGGCGACACCCCGGGCCTGTACGACATCGTCGCCACGCCCAAGCACTACGCGGTGCACAGCGGCCCCGAATCGACCCGGCATTCGGCCAACGTGTACGTCTCCCGCCACGACCTGGAGGACACCTACCTGCCCGCGTTCCGCGCGGCGGTGGTGGAGGGCGGCGCCGGCTCGATCATGTGCGCCTACAACCGGGTGGACGGCCAGCCGGCCTGCGCCAATGACCTGCTGCTCAAGGACTACCTGCGCCGCGACTGGTCCTTCGACGGCTACGTGGTCTCCGACTGCGACGCCGTCACCGATATCAACAGGCACCACCACTACGCGCCGGATGCGCCGGCGGCGGTGGCCGCGGCGCTGCGCTCGGGGGTGGACAGCGAGTGCAACGGCGCCACCCTGGTCGACGCCGCCGGCCTGGCCGAGCCGTACCGCCAGGCGCTGCAGCGCGGCTACATCACCCTGGCCGACGTGGACCGCGCCCTGGTGCGCCTGTTCGCGGCGCGCTACCGCACCGGCGACCTGCCGGGCCTGCGGCCGCTGTCCACCGAGACCGTCTCGCCGGCCGACGTGGGCAAGCCGGAACACGCCGCGCTGGCGCTGGAGGTGGCGGAGAAGAGCCTGGTGCTGCTGAAGAACAGCGGGGTGTTGCCGCTGCGGCCGCAGGCGCGCGTGGCCCTGGTCGGACCCCTGGCCGACGCCACCCGGGTGCTGCGCGGCAACTATTCCTCGCCGCAGTCCGCGCCGCCGGTCTCGGTACTGGACGGCCTGCGCCAGGCGATGCCGGAGGCAAAGGTCACCCACGTGCCCTTCAGCCCGACCTACACCGATGGCGACCCGATCCCGCCCGCCGCGCTGCTGACCGAGGACGGCACGCCCGGCCTGGTGGCCCGTTACTACAACCCGCGGCAGAAACCGCCGACCCGCTTCGGGCCGGGCGAGATGGACGCGTGGCTGGAACGGGTGGGCTACGAGGATGCGCCGGTGGTCACCCGCGTCGAGCCGGACGTCAACACGCGCAGCCTCGACCTTGCGCAGGTGCACGACATCCACCGCGTGGAATGGACCGGCTATCTGGTCGCGCCGGAAACCGGCACCTACCGCCTGGGCCTGGGCGGCTTCAACGGCGCGCTGGAGTTCGACGGCAAGCCGCTGCTGGACCTGTCCGGCGCGTCCTGGAACAGCCTGCCCACGCTCAAGACAGTGCAGCTCGAGGCGGGCAAGCGCTATCCGATCAAAGTCACCACCGAGGCCCGCGTGCTGGCCGGCATCGGCCTGCTGTGGAAGCGGGTCACCGACAACCCGATCGAGCAGATGCGCGCGGCCGCGGCCGAGAGCGACGTGGTGGTTGCGGTGGTCGGCCTGACCTCGGACCTGGAGGCCGAGGAGGCACCGGTGGAGGTGCCCGGCTTCAAGGGCGGCGACAAGACCAGCCTGGACCTGCTCGCCGACCAGCAGGCGCTGCTGGAGGCCGCGCGGGCCACCGGCAAGCCGCTGGTGGTGGTGGTGATGAACGGCAGCCCGGTGAACCTGGCGTGGGCGAAGCAGCACGCCGCGGCGATCATCGAGGCGTGGTATCCGGGGCAGTCCGGCGGCCTGGCCGTCGGCAACGTGCTGGCCGGCCACGCCAACCCGTCCGGACGGCTGCCGCTGACCTTCTACCGCTCGGTGGAGGACCTGCCGCCGTTCGACGACTACGACATGCGCGGGCGCACCTACCGCTATTTCGAAGGCGCGCCCGTATACCCGTTCGGCCATGGCCTGAGTTACACCACCTTCGCCTACGCCCCGCCCACCGTGCAGGCGGCGGCCGGTGGCAGCCACGAAGGCATCCGCGTCACTGCGGAGGTGCGCAACACCGGCAGGCGCGCCGGCGACGAGGTGGCCCAGCTGTACCTGGACTTCCCTGACGTCGACGGGCTGCCGCGGATCGCCCTGCGTGGATTCCAGCGCGTGCACCTGGCGCCGGGCGAGCGCCGGGTGCTGGAGTTCGACCTGGACCCGCGCGACCTCAGCGCAGTGACGCCGGAAGGCCAGCGCCAGGTATTCCCCGGCCGCTACCGGGTGTTCGTGGGCGGCGGCCAGCCGGGCACCGGAGCGCCCGGGCGCGAGGCCGCGTTCAAGGTCGGACAGGTCCGCCCGGTCGAGCGCTGACCGGAAGGGGAGGCGCGGCCCGGCCGGTACGGTTCAGGGCCTCCGCCGGGCGATCCAGCGGTCCAGCTGCGCGGCGAACGCCTGGCGCTCGCGGGCGCCGTAGGCCGACGGCCCGCCGGTCTGCACCCCGGCGCCGCGCAGCTCCTCCATGAAGTTCCGCACCGACAGCCGCTCGGCGATGTTGTCCGGGGTGAAGACTTCGCCGCGGGGGTTGACCGCCTCGGCGCCGCTGGCCAGCACGCGCGAGGCCAGCGGGATGTCCTGGGTCACCACCAGGTCGCCGGGACCGGCGCGCAGCGCGATGGCGTCGTCGGCCACGTCATAGCCGCCCTGGACCTGGATCGCCCGGACGAACGGCGAAGGCGGGGTGCGCAGCCACTGGTTGGCCACCAGGGTGACGTTGACCCGGGCGCGCGTGGCGGCCCGGAACAGCATGTCCCGCACCGGGACCGGGCAGGCGTCTGCATCCACCCAGATGCAGGTGGCGCGCCCGCCCGGGTCGCTCAAGGCTGCGCCGGTTCGCCGGCGGGCCGGGCGGCGTCCTTGGCGGCCCGCTTCTTGGCGTCCTTCTCGTCCTGCTTCTTCTTCTTGGCCAGTTCGCGCTGTCGCTTCTCGAAGGAGTAATTCGGCTTTGCCATGTCTGCTTCCGTGTGGATTCGAGCCGCCAGTGTACGTGGCGGGGGCCCAAGCGCGGCCGAACGGGGGTCCGGGACGCCGCGGGACGTGCCCCCGGCGGCCGGGCGATGCCGCCTCAGCCGCCCGGTGCGGCCGGCAGGACACGATTCCGGCCCAACGCCTTGGCCCGGTACAGCGCCGCGTCGGCGGCGCGCAGCAGGTCGTCCGGGTGGCAGCCACCGGCCGGCCTGACGCTGGCCGCGCCGGCACTGACGGTCAGCGCTTGGCCGACGCTGGAGGCCCGATGCGGCAGGGCCAGCGCGCGGATGCCGTCGACGATGCGCCGCCCCAGCTCCAGTGCCTCGTCCGCGTCGCAGTCCGGCAGCAGCACCGCGAACTCCTCGCCGCCGTAGCGGGCTGCCAGGTCTTTGGGGCTGCGGCGGATCGCCGCCAGGCGGCCGGCGACCGTGGCCAGCGCCGCATCGCCGCCGAGGTGGCCGTAGCTGTCGTTGTAGGCCTTGAAGTCGTCCACGTCGACCAGCAGCACCGCCAGCGACGCGTCCCGGCGGGCATGGTCGTCCCAGGCCCGCTGCAGGCAGCGGTTGAACTCGCCGCGGTTGGCGATCCCGGTCAGCGCGTCGCTGGCGGCGATCTTCCGCAGCCGGGCATTGGCCTCGCGCAGCGCCTCGGTGTGCTGGGCCACCTGCCGGGTGAGCTGCTGTTCGCGCGAATGCGCCGCCCGCAGGCGCCAGCGGACCCCCAGCACCACCAGGCCGAGGCCCAGCACCAGCACCAGGCCGCGCAGCCACCAGGTCTGGTGCCAGCGCGGCAGCAGGGTGAAGCGCACGCTGCTGCCCTCCATGTTCCAGACCTGGTCGTTGTTGCTGGCCACCACGCGGAACACGTAGTCGCCGGGCGGCAGGTTGGTGTAGTGCGCCGTGCGGGTGTTGCCCGCCTCGGTCCAGGAACGGTCATAGCCCTCCAGGCGGTAGCGGTAGCGCACGGCCGCAGGCGCCACGAAGCTCATCGCGGCGTAGTGCATCTCCAGCCGCTCCACGCCCGGGCCCAGACTCCCGGGTCGGCCGGGATCGACGTCCACGCCGTCCACCAGCAGGCGTTCCAGCGTCACCGGCGGGGGCAGCGGATTGCCGCGCAGGCGCCGCGGGTCCACCGCCACCACGCCGTTGGCGGTGCCGAACCACAGGCGCCCGTCGCCGGTGCGGCCGGCCGGCGTCTGCGAGGCCCCGTTGCCCTGCGCGCTCAGCATCCCGTCGGCGGTGCCGTACCACTGCGGCTCGACCGTGGGCACCTCGCCCAGGTCCAGCGCCTCGATCGCATTGCGGGCGATCCGGCCGATGCCGCGGTTGGAGCTGAACCAGAAGCGCTGCTGGTCGTCCTCCAGCAGCGAGAACACCGCATCGCCGTGGAAGCCGGCGCGTTCGGCGTAGCGGGTCACCGTGCCCTCGCGCACCCGGACGATGCCGTTGCTGGTGCCCAGCCACAGGGTGCCGTCGGCATCCTCGTGGAAGGCGAACACGCTGGTACCGGGCAGGCCGTCGGTACCGCAGCGCCCGAGCTGGCCGCCCTCCAGGCAGCGCAGGCCGCTGCGCAGGCCGATCCACAGGCGGCCGCCGGCATCCTCGTGCAGCGCCCGGGTGTCGTCGCCACGGGTCGCCTCCAGCACGTGGACCGCATCGCCCTCGATGCGCGCCACGCCCTGCAGCGTGCCGACCCACATTCCCCCCTGGCGGGCCGGCGCGAACGCAAACACGATCGTGCCCGGCAGGCCGTCGTCGATCCCGAAGCGGCGCGCGCGGCCGTCGCGACCGAAGCGCACCACGCCCTCGGTCCCGCCGACCCACAGCCGGCCGCCGGCATCGGTGAGGATCGCGCGGACCAGCTGGCTGGGCATCTGCCGGTTGAATGCGTCCGCCGGCTCCAGCACCGGGTCGCGATAACGTGCCAGGCCGCCGCCATCGGTGCCGATCCACAGAGTGCCGTCCGGCGCCGGGTGCACCGCGCGCACCGCGTTGGACGCCATCTCGCCGGTGATGGTCACCAGCTTGGACTGGCTCAGCCGGTGCAGGCCGCTGGAGGTCGTGCCGATCCACAGGTTGCCCTCCTGGTCCTCCAGCATCGAGCGCACCGTCTCGCCCCTGAGGCCGGCCAGCCGGTCGTTGCAGGAGAACGCGGCGGGCGTCAGCCGGCACAGGCCGCCATCGAGCGGGGCGAACCACACCGCGCCCTGCTGGTCGCCGTGGAGCGTGTAGATGCGCGCCCGGTCCAGCGCGGCCGCACGCGGTTCGCGGTGGAAGCGGCCGGCACGGAAGTAGGCCGGTCCGTGCTGGGTGCCGACCCATGCCACGCCGGCGGCATCCACCGAGAGGCTGTAGACGGCATTGCTCGGCAGGCCGTCCGCCTCCTCATACAGGCGCGCCCGGCCCTGGTGCCAATGCACCACGCCAAGCCCGTCGGCCGCGATCCAGACCCCGCCGGCGCGGTCGGCGGCGATGGCGCGGTAGAAGCCGCGCGGCGGGAAACCGTCGGCGTCGCCCAGCAGGCGCGCAGTGCCGTCGACCATGCGGACCACGCCGGCGTCGGTGGTCAGCCACAGCGCGCCGCTGCTGTCGTGGACGATCCCGAACACACTGGTGGCGCCGGCGGGCAGGGGCACCTCGCGCAGGGTCCGGTCCAGCCGGTGGTAGAGGCCGCCGTTGAGCGTGCCGATCCACAGCCCGCGCCCGCCATCGGGCGCCAGCGCGGTGATCGCCGAGCTGCGCAGGACCGGATCGCTGCGGGGATCGATAACCGCGAAGCCCTCGCCGCTGTGGCGGACCAGGCCGGCGTAGGTCGAAAGCCACAGCGCGCCATCGGCATGCTGGGCCAGGCTCAGGACCGTGCCCTGCGGCAGATGGTTCTCGTACCAGACATGGGTGAACTGGCCGATCGGCCGGTCCGGGTCCAGCGCCGACGCAGGCGGTGACGCCGCAAGCAGGCACAGCAGGGACAGCGCGCCCAGCACGTACGACACCACGACGCGCACGCGCGTCGCACCCGACCCCATCCGGTTCGCTGACATCGGCCCCCCTGGCCACGTGCAGGGCATGGTAGCAGCAGGCGCGGCCCGCCCAGGCAGCATGCCGCCCGAGCCACCAGCGAAAACGCGGGGCAGTACGCTGGACAGGAAGCGGACGGCGGGGGAGGGGGCCCGGCGGTCAGCTTCCGCGCACGGCCGCCTCGATCGCGGCCACGTCGATGCGCGTCATCTGCATCATCGCCTCGAACGCACGCCGGGCGAGGGCACGGTCGGGGCTGGCGATGGCCTCGGTCAGTACGCGGGGAGTGATCTGCCAGTTCACCCCCCAGCGGTCCTTGCACCAGCCGCACGCGCTCTCGCCCCCGCCGTTGCCGACGATGGCGTTCCAGTAGCGGTCGGTCTCGTCCTGGTCTGCGGTGGCGACCTGGAACGAGAAGGCCTCGGTCTGGGGAAAGGCCGGCCCCCCGTTGAGGCCCAGGCAGGGAATACCCAGCACGCTGAACTCCACGGTGAGCACGTCACCCTCGTTTCCGGACGGGAAATCGGACGGGGCGTGGTGCACGGCGCGCACCTGGCTGTCGGGAAAGACGCTGGCGTAGAAGCGGGCAGCCTCCAGCGCGGTGCCGTCATACCAGAGGCAGATGGTGTTCCTGGGGATCATCGCGGTCTCCTGTTGGCCGATGCCGACGGATCGCCGGCGTCACAGGGGGTGCGACGTGCGGGGGCGGGGCGGATCGACACCGCTGGTCATGGCGCCCATGCCGTCTCCGGTGTGGCGCCTAGCGCGTGCCGGTCCGGCCTGCGCGCACCCACGCGCGCCGTGCGCGCATCCGCCGCACGCCCAGGGCGACGGCGCCAGTGCCGGCGCAGAGGAACACGCTGGCGGCATAGAGCGTGCGTCCCGACTTCTCGCTGCCGGGTCCCGCCAGGACCGCCAGGACCACGATCCCCAGTGCAACGGCACAGATACCGGCCACCAGCATCGACGTCCCGCGCGGTGGACCGGCCTGGCCCTGCGCCTGCAACCGCGCCGCCTGCTCGCGCCGGCGCCGGGCAAAGGCCATGAACGCGAAGGTGATCGGGACGATCAGCACCAGCATGACCGCACCGAACACATCGCGTTCGAACGGGCCGAAGGCCACGCCCAGCAGCAACGCCGCCGGAAAGGCGACCTGGCTTGCCAGCAGCGCGTAGCCGATGGGTCGCAGCACCCGCATCAGGCGGTCGGGTACGGGTTCCAGGTAGGACATGCCGGCTCCTCGGGTGAAGGCCAGGCAAGCATAGACCGAGGCGGGCCACGGCGGCGCCGCGGGCAGGCCTTGCGCTACCTTTGCAGCCCGCGCCGGTGCCATGGCACCGTCATCTTTCCCGTTCCCGGACCGGAGACTCCATTGGACGCACCCGCAACCGCATTGCCATCCCTCGTGGTGCTCGTCACCGGCGGAGCGCGCGGGCTGGGACTGGCGATCAGCCGGGCCTTCCTCGCACAGGGCGCGCGGGTGGTGGTGAACTGCCACCGCAGCCTGGAGGCCGCCACCGCCCTGCAGCGGGAATCCGGACCGGAGCGCGCCTATGCGGTGCAGGCCGACGTGACCGACCCGGCCCAGGTCGCGGCGATGGTCGCGCAGGCCCGGGCCCACTTCGGCGCGCCGGTCACCGCGGTGGTGAACAACGCGCTGGTGGATTTCGCTTTCGACGGGGATGCGCGCCCGCACGCGGCCGAGATCGGCTGGGAGCGTTTCAGCCGCCAGTTCGACGGCGCGGTGCGCGGCGCGCTCAATACCGTGCAGGCGGCATTGCCCGGGATGCGCGAGGCCGGCTTCGGCCGGGTCGTGAACATCGGCACCAACCTGTTCCAGAACCCGGTGGTGCCGTACCACGACTACACCGCCGCCAAGGCCGCGTTGCTGTCGTTGACGCGCACGCTGGCCCATGACCTGGGGCCGGACGGGATCACGGTGAACATGGTGTCCGGTGGCTTGCTGCGCACCACCGATGCCAGCGCCGCCACGCCGGAGGCGGTGTTCGACCTGATCGCCGCCAGCACCCCGCTGCGCCGCGTGACCACGCCGGCGGAGTTCGCCGACGCGGTGCTGTTTTTCGCCTCTCCCTGGGCCCGCGCCGTGACCGGCCAGAACCTGGTCGTCGACGGCGGCCTGGTCAAGGACTGACGGCCGCAAACGGTCGCCCGGGGTCCGGGCAAGCCTGGAAGCGGGCAGGGCATGCGTTGCACGCCCGTCTGTGCCGCAAGCCGTGCAGCGGCGCCCGGGTATCCGGGCGACGCCAGCTGCAAGGGCGTGCGCCGGCCACGCGACCCGGACGATCCGGGAACGCTGATCCTGATTGCGCAGGGGCGTGGCGGCGCGCGACCCCGGCCGGATCACGTCACGGACGCGACCGCGCCACGGACCCTTCGCTCAGGCCTCCGGTTCCAGCCGCAGCAGCCAGCCCTTGCCGTCGCGCATGCCGTCCTCCAGCAGCCAGACCGCGCCATCCGGGCCCTGCTCGACTTCGCGGATCCGGCGACCCATGTGGTAGCGCTCGGCCTCGCGCGCGCTGGTGCCGTCGAACGCCACCCGCACCAGCGATTTGGAAGACAGCCCGCCGATCAGGCCCGAGCCCTGCCAGGCCGGGAAGCGGTCGCCGCTGTAGATCACGAAGCCGGCCGGCGAGATCACCGGGTTCCAGGTGATCGCCGGCGCGCGGAATTCCGGGCGGGTGTCGTGGTCGGGGATCGGCCTGCCCTCGTAATGGTCACCGTTGGAAACGACCGGGTAGCCGTAGTTGGCGCCACGCTCGACCAGGTTCAGTTCGTCGCCGCCCTTGGGGCCCATCTCGTGCGCCCACAGCCGGCCCTGTCCGTCGAAAGCCACGCCGAGGATGTTGCGGTGCCCCAGCGACCACGCCTGCGCCGCCACGCCGCCCTGGTCGGCAAAGGGGTTGTCGGCCGGCACGCTGCCGTCGTCGTTGAGGCGGATCATCTTGCCGAGGTTGGCCTGCATGTCCTGGGCCGGGTCGAATTTCTGCCGCTCGCTGGAGCTGATCCACAGCTTGCCGTCGCGGTCGAAGGCCAGGCGCTGACCGTAATGGCCCTGGCCGCCGACCTTCGGCACCTGACGCCAGATCACCTGCAGGTCGTCGAGCCGGCCGCTGGTGGCGGAGTCCGCCACCAGCGTCGCACGGGCGACCGCCGCGCCGGCGGTGCCGCCTTCGCCGGCCTCGCTGTAGCTGAGGTAGACCAGGTGGTTGTCGGCGAAGCCCGGATGCAGCACCACGTCGGCCAGGCCGCCCTGGCCTCCGTGGGCCACTGCCGGTACGCCGCTGACCGTTCCGGCCTGGCCGGTGGCGGGATCGAACAGGCGCAGCGCGCCGGCCATCTCGGTCACCAGCAGGCGGCCATCCGGGAGGAAGCTCATCGCCCAGGGCGACTGGAAGCGGTGCACCTCGGTCACCGCGAACGGAAGCGCGCGGGCGGCCGGCGCGGCCGCACCGGCGTGCGCCTGCGGCCCCGGCGTGGCGGTAGCGGTGGCGGCCAGCCCCAGGGCGGCGAGCAGGCACAGGGTCAGGCGGGGTGCGTCCATGTCGGAACCTTCGCGGCGGGCGTGTGGACGCCGAAGCTAACCCGCCACGACGCCCGGCCGCGTCAACGGGCCCGCCCACCGGCGGAACGGTGGGTTCCCGCACGCGCCCGGCTTCAGCCCGCGCCGCCGTCTTCGTCGGACACGACCCGGCCGTCGACCAGGGTGATGGTGCGGTCGCAGGTTTCGGCCAGGCGCGGGTCGTGCGTGACCACCAGCACCGCGCAGCCGTACTGCTCGTTGAAGCGGCGCAGCAGCCGGAACACCTCGGCGGCGGTTCTGGTATCGAGGTTGCCGGTCGGCTCGTCGGCCAGCAGCAGGGCCGGACGGGTGACCAGCCCGCGTGCGATCGCCACGCGCTGCTGCTGCCCGCCGGAAAGCTGGTCCGGCAGGCGGTCGGCGAACTTCTCCAGGCCCACATCCGCCAGCAGCCCGCGGGCCAGGTCCACGCTCTCGCGATCGGGCTTGCCATGGGCCACCATCAGCGGCATCAGCACGTTCTCAAGGGCGGTGAACGCGCCGATCAGGTGGTGGAACTGGAACACGAAGCCGATCCGGCGCCCGCGCAGCGCGGTGCGCGCCTCGTCGTCCATCTCCCGGGTGGGCTCGCCGGCCAGGTAGAGTTCGCCCTCGGTGGGCGAGTCCAGCAGCCCGATGAGGTTGAGCAGGGTGCTCTTGCCCGACCCGGACGGGCCGACCAGCGCGGCGAAGTCGGCGCTGTCCAGTCGCAGGTCGATGCCGTGCAGCACCTCGACCTCGTTGGGCCTGCCGAGGTTGTAGGACTTGCGCAGCTGCTCCAGGCGCAGGACTTCGCGGGGCTCAGGCATGCCGGATCGCCTCCACCGGATCCAGCCGCGACGCCCGCCAGGCCGGCACCAGTGCCGCGCCCATGCCGGCCAGGGTCGCAAGGGCCATGGCCGTCGGCACCAGCGACGGGGGCAGGGTGATGGTGAACAGCTTCGGCCCGAAGGTGTTGAACGCGGCCACCAGCGCCCAGCCAGCCAGCGCCCCGGCCGCCGAGCCCAGCAGCCCCAGCACCGCGCCCTGGACCAGGAACACCCGCAGCATCTGCCGGCGGCGCGTGCCCATGGCCCGCAGGATGCCGATTTCGCGGGTGCGCTGGGCCACGCTGACCGCCAGCACGCTGGCGATGCCCAGGGCCACCGAGATGGCCACGAAGAAGCTGATCATGCTGGTCGACAGGCTCTGCGAGGTCAGCGCGTTCATCAGCTGGGCGTTGCTCTCCATCCAGCTCTCGGCCTTGAGCCCGGTCAGCCCGCGGATGCGCGCGGCCGCCTGGTCGGCGGCGAACACGTCCTCCACGGTCACGTCGATCACGGTCACACCGCCGGGCAGGGCCAGCAGCGACTGCGCCTGCTTCAGGTCCACGTACACGTACCGCGCGTCCAGCTCGCGCACGCCCAACTCGAAGATGCCGGCCACGTTGATCACCGCCTCGCGCCCGTCACCGGCATCCAGGCGCAGCTTGCCCCCGGTGCGCAGGCCCAGGTCCTCGGCCAGCTGGCGCCCGATCACGCCATTGCCGGAACCGACCTCGAGCCGTCCGTCGACCATGTTCTCCTGCAGCGGGATCACGCGCACGTAGCGCGCCAGGTCGATGCCCACCAGCGCCACCGATTCGGCGGCCTCGCCGCGCCGGCCGAACGCCGGGCCCGACACCACCGGCGATACCGCGGTCACCCCGGGCAGCGTCCCGATCACGTCGCGCACCTGCAGCCAGTTGTCGATCGGCCGCAGCGACTGCGGACGCGGATCCTCGAGCACCAGCTGCAGTGCGCCGGCCGGTGCCGGAGCGATGCGGTTGACCTCGCGCGGGGCCTCCACCCGCACGTGCGCCTGGGTCCCGAGCGTGCGTTCCACCAGGTTCTGCTGCAGCCCGGAGATCAGCGCGGTCACGAACACGATCACCGATACGCCCACGGCGATGCCGAACAGGATCAGCAGCGACTGCGCCCGGCCCTGGCGCAGGAAGCGCATGGCGATGGTGGCCTCGATCCACATGGATCAGCGTGCGTCGGCAGCGGCCGGCGCAGGCGCCGCGTCGCCCGTACCCGCCTCCCCGTCGGCCGGAGGCACGGGGGCGTCGGCCGCCTGCACCGCCGGCACGGCCTGGCGCCGCAGGCGCACGCGATCGCCATCGCCAGGCAGCTCCGACGGGTCCAGGGCGCCCGCCGCCAGTACCTCGTCGCCTTCCGCCAGCCCCTGGCTGACCTCGGTCATCGCCAGGCCGCGCAGGCCCAGCGTCACCGGCACCCGCCGTACCCGGCCGCCACTGACGCGCAGCACGGCGGCCTCGCGTGCACCGGCGTCGTCGTCCAGCAGGGCATCGTTCGGGACGACCAGCGCACGGTCGCGCTGGCCGGTGAGGATGGTCGCGGTGACGGTCATGTCCTGGCGGACGAAACCGGCCTGGGGATCGATCCGCAGGCGCACATCCACCGTACCGCGCGCCGGATCGATCGCAGGGGCGATGTGGTACACGGTGGCGCCGAACCGGCGCCCCGGCCAGGCGTCGGCCACGCAGGTCGCCGGCTGCCCCACCTCCAGCAGCGACAGGTTCTTCTCGTCCAGCGGCAGCAGGATCTCGCCCGGCGCGTCGCGGGCGATCTCCAGCAGCACCTGGCCGGGGGAGACGATGTCGCCCGGCTCGACTAGGCGGACCAGCACCGTGCCGGCGACCGTGGAGCGGATGACCGCCCGCTCCAGCTCGGCTTCGGCCGCCCTCAGGCGCTCGACGGCCTGCGCCTCGCGTGCGCCGCCGGCGACCGCCTCGGCCGCCACGCGCGCCTGGTCGGCCGCCGCGCGCGCGGCGACCACGGCCTGCTGCGCCTGTTCCACGCTCTCGCGCGAGACCAGCCGGTCCGCGCCCAGCTCGCGCCGGCGCGTGGCCTCGCGCCGGGCCTGGGCCAGTTCGGCCTCGGCCTGGCGCAGGCGCGCCTGTGCGTCGGGGCGCTCGGACTGGCGCAGGGCCTCGAGCGCGGCGCGCGCCTCGTCGCGGCGGGCCTGCAGGTCGGCCGCGCGCAGCACCACCAGCACCTGGCCGGGCTCGACCCGGTCGCCCTCCATCACCTGCCGCTCGAGCACCAGCCCGGAGATCTCCGCGCCCACCTGCACCCGCGACAGCGCCGCGACCCGTCCGGTGGCGACCACGTTCTGCACCAGCGGAGCCGCCGCCACCTGATAGCCGGGGAGGGCAGGGCCGCGCCAGTGCGCCAGCGCCACCCCGCCCGCGGCCACGGCCACCCCGAGGACGGCTGCCATCAGCCATGTGCGCCGTGCGTGGGTCTGGGGCATGGGGCGGGAGCCGGAAGAGGGGGCGTCATCTTGACCCGCCCCGCGTGAGCGGGACAACGACCCGGATGCGGCGATGCCGGCGACGGTGCGTCTCGCCTGCGCGGTTGCGGATTGCTAGGCTCGACGGCCCACGGGGAAGGAGCCTTGCATGCATCGGCGCGAATTCATCGGCGGCGCGCTCGCCGCGTCACTGCTGGCCTTGGGCCCGGCGCCATCGGCCCTGGCCGCAACCCCGCGGCCGCAGCGCGTGCTGCCCCCGGCCCTGCGGCCTGGGGACACCGTCGGTCTGGTCAGTCCGTCATCGGCCACCAGCGACAGCTTCAACCTGCAGCTGGCGGCCGAGGTGATGGAAGCGCTCGGGCTCAAGGTGCGCGCCGGCGCGCACTACGACCGGCAGCACGGCCATCTGGCCGGAACCGATGCCGAGCGGGCGGCCGACCTCAACGCGATGTTCGCCGACCGCGAGGTGCGCGCCGTGGTCTGCACCCGCGGCGGCTCCGGCGCGGCGCGCCTGCTGCCGCTGCTGGACTATGGACTGGTCCGCCGCAACCCGAAGATCCTGCTGGGCTACTCGGACATCACCGCGCTGCACTGCGCGATCCAGGCCCGCACGGGCCTGGTGACCTTCCATGGACCGATCGGCTCCGGCAGCTGGAACCGCTTCAACGTGGACCAGTTCCGGCGGCTGTTCTTCGAACGCGAGCTGATGGAATACCGCAATCCGGCCGCCGAGGAGGACGAGCTGGTGCCGCGTGCCAACCGGACCATCACCCTGCGTGGCGGCAAGGCCAGCGGCATTCTGCTGGGCGGCAACCTGTCGGTGCTGGTCGCGCTTGCCGGCTCGCCCTACCTGCCGGCGTTCGATGGCGCGATCCTGTTCCTGGAGGACGTCGGCGAGGCCCCGTACCGGGTCGACCGGATGCTGACCACGCTGAAGCTGGCGGGTGCGCTGGACCGGATCGCCGGCTTCATCTTCGGCCGCTGCACCGACTGCGACCCCGGTGACGGGTACGGCTCGCTGACCCTGGAGCAGATCCTCGACGACCACATCCGCCCCCTCGGCATCCCGGCCTACCGGGGCGCCCAGATCGGCCACATCCGCGAGCAGTTCATCGTGCCGGTCGGTGGCCAGGTGGAGATGGATGCGGACGCCGGCACGTTCCGCCTGCTGGAGCCGGTGCTGCGCGGCTGATCGGCCCGCCTCGCCCGGCACACACACCGGGCGTGTGCAGTGCCTGCGCGGCGCCGGGAGGATCGGGCTGCAGCGGCGCGATCGCGGCCGCCGGGCACACGGCCACCGCGCGGACCCGCACCGGACAGTCCATCGCCGCTGCCGCGACACGCCTGGCGCGACGCCTCCGCCGCCGCGATCCGGCCCGGTCTGGCAAGCGCGGTGCGGGCCGGACAGCCTGCGTCCTGTCGCTCCGGGGGGGGGCTGCGCCTGCCGGGCCGCGGCCGGCGCCGGTGGACTTGACCTTCCCACGATGGGAAGGTCCACCATGTCGCCATGGATATCCGGAACATCGTCGCGCCACCCACTGCGGGCGGCGCTCCCGCCACCCTGCGCCTGCCCGTCGAAGGCATGAGCTGCGCCTCCTGCGCCGGACGGATCGAACGCGCCCTGGCGGTGCTGCCGGGCGTCGAGTCGGCCAGCGTCAACGTGGTCAGCGCCATCGCCGAAGTCCGTGGCGCCACGCTGCCGCCCGCGGCCCAGGTGATTGCCGCGGTGGAGAAGGCCGGCTACCGGGTGCCCGTTGGCGAGGTCGAACTGGCGATCGAAGGCATGCACTGCGCCTCGTGCGTGGGCCGGGTGGAACGCGCCCTGGCCGCGGTGCCGGGGGTGCTGGAAGCCTCGGTCAACCTGGCCACCGAACGGGCGCGGGTGCGCACCGCCGGCGCCGCCGATCCATCCGTGCTGGGCGAGGCGGTCCGCAAGGCCGGCTACCGGATCGCCGCGCCCGACACGCCCATCGCGACGGCCGGGCGTGCCAGGCCCGCCGGGACCGGCCAGGGCCAGGCGCCCGCCCCGTCGCCCGCCAGGCCCGGGCCGTCTGGCGAAGCCCGCCACCTGCTCATCGCCGCGGTACTGGCGGCGCCGCTGGTCCTGCCCATGGCCGGCATGCCCTTCGGCAGGCACTGGATGCTGCCGGGCTGGATCCAGCTGGTGCTGGCCACGCCGGTGCAGTTCTGGCTGGGCGCGAGGTTCTACCGCGCTGGCTGGGGGGCGCTGCGTGCCGGCACCGGCAACATGGACCTGCTGGTGGCACTGGGCACGACCACCGCCTATGGCCTGAGCCTGTTCCACCTGCTGCGCGAGGGCGCGCACGCGCCGCTGTACTTCGAGGCCTCGGCCGCGATCATCACCCTGGTCCTGCTGGGCAAGTTCCTCGAGGGCCGGGCCAAGCGCCAGACCACCGCCGCGATCCGCGCCCTGCAGGCGCTGCGCCCGGCCACGGCGCGCCTGCGCACCGCGCAGGGCGAATCCGAGGTGCCGGTGGACCAGGTGGAAGTGGACGACCTGGTCGTCGTGCGCCCGGGCGAACGTTTCCCGGTGGACGGGATCGTGCAGGAGGGGCGCACCGATGCGGACGAATCACTGGTGACCGGCGAGTCGGTGCCGGTGGCCAAGGAGGTGGGCGACCGCGTCACCGCCGGCGCGGTGAACGCCGAGGGCGTGGTGGTGGTGCGCACCGCGGCGGTGGGGGCCGAGACCGCACTGGCGCGGATCGTGCGCATGGTGGAGGACGCGCAGGCGGTGAAGGCGCCGATCCAGCGCACGGTGGACCGGGTCAGCGCGGTGTTCGTCCCGGTGGTCCTGGGACTGGCGCTGCTGACCCTGCTGGGCTGGGGGCTGTCCACCGGCGACTGGGACCGCGCCATCCTCAACGCGGTGGCCGTCCTGGTGATCGCCTGTCCCTGCGCCCTGGGCCTGGCCACGCCCACGGCGATCATGGCCGGTACCGGCGTGGCCGCACGTGCGGGCATCCTGGTCAAGGACGCGCATGCGCTGGAGCTGGCGCGCTCGATCCGGGTGGTGGCATTCGACAAGACCGGCACGCTCACCCAGGGTGAGCCGCGCCTGCTGGAAGCGCTGGCCACCGATGGCGATCGCCAGGGCCTGCTGGCGCTGGCGACAGCCTTGCAGCAGCACAGTGCACATCCACTGGCGCTGGCGGTGCTGCGGGAGGACGTGCGCGCCACGCCGGCCGCCGAGCTGCAGGCGCTGCCCGGACGCGGCGTGCGCGGACGGGTGGAGGGGCGCCAGGCCTGGATCGGCAACCTTGCATTGATGCGCGAGGTCGGAGCGGAGGTGGACGCGCTGCTGGAACGGGCAAGCGCCCTGGAAGCCAGCGGCCATACCCTGTCCTGGCTGGCGGTGGAGGAGGGCGGCCACGTGCGCCCGCGCGGCCTGCTGGCCTTCCGCGACGAGCCACGGCCGGGCGCGCGGCTGGCCATCGCCCGCCTGCATGCGATGGGCGTGCGCAGCGTGATGCTCTCGGGCGACAACCGTGGTGCCGCCACCGCGGTGGCCGGGGTACTGGGCATCGACGAGGTGCAGGCCGAGGTGCGGCCGGAGCAGAAGGTCGCTGCGGTGCGGGCACTGAAGGCTGGCGGGGTGGTGGCCATGGTCGGCGACGGCATCAACGACGCCCCGGCGCTGGCCGCGGCCGACGTCGGTATCGCCATGGGCTCGGGCACGGACGTGGCGATGCACGCGGCGGCGATCACCCTGATGCGCCCCGAGCCGCGGCTGGTGGCCGATGCGATCGATGTTTCCCGGCGCACCACCCGCAAGATCCACCAGAACCTGTTCTGGGCGTTCGGCTACAACATCATCGGCATCCCGCTGGCCGCAGCCGGTCTGCTGAGCCCGGCCCTGGCCGGGGCGGCCATGGCCTTCTCGTCGGTGAGCGTACTGGCCAACACCCTGCTGCTGCGCAACTGGCGACCGCAGGCGGGGGGCGACGATGGGCGCTGACACGCGTCGTGCGGACGGGGCCGGCGACAACCGGCTGACCATCGGCGAGGCCGCTGCGCGCTCGGGCGTGTCCGCGAAGATGGTCCGGCACTATGAGCAGATCGGCCTGATCCCGCTGCCACCGCGCACGGCGGCCGGCTACCGCCTGTATGCGCAGGCCGACGTCCACCGCCTGCGGTTCATCAGCCGTGCGCGGTCGCTGGGCTTCGGCATCAGGCAGATCGAAGTGCTGCTGGCGCTGTGGTCCGACCGCTCGCGCGCCAGCGCGGATGTCAGGCGGCTGGCCCTCCAGCACGCGGCCGGGCTGGGCGAGCGCATCGCGCAGATGCAGGCCATGCAGCGCACCCTGGAGTCGCTGGCGCGGCGGTGCCACGGCGACGAGCGGCCGGAATGCCCGATCCTCGAGGACCTGGAGCGCGGCTGCGGCGACCGGTGACCGGCCCTGCCGCGAAAACCCGGAGGGTTGGCCTGAGCGGCCCGCTGCCCGGCAGGACATCCGTCGCCACAGCGGCGGGCACGACGAAAGCCATCCGGGTTGCGTCGCCCCAGGGCCCTTGCAGGTGGATGGTCGGTGACGGTGTCCCGGCGCACGCCGCTGTGCGCCGGGTGCTGGCGGATGACCCCCCGCGCGGGCCCGGTGGCCAGTGAACCCGCCCCGGGGGCGACGCCCTTCCGTGAGCGGGATCGGCCACTTCGCGCACTCGCGCCCGGTGCGAAAGCGAGGGTGGACGGGCACTTGCCGGCAGTTCACATCCCCGGGAGCACCCTGTCGGCGTACTGCGGAGGAGGAAGGTCCCATGGCAACCGGATGGGCCGGCGACAACGCCGTCAACGAACAGATCGATGCGACCGTCAAGGACGCGGTCGAGCGCGCGCGCGCGCGCCTTCCCACCGGGCCGGGCCTGGAGCGCTGCGAGGAGTGCGACGCGCCGATTCCGGAAGCACGTCGCCGCGCGGTGCCGGGGGTGCGCCTGTGCATCACCTGCCAGGCGGCACATGACGAAGAGGCCGGCTTTGCCGGCTACAACCGCCGCGGCAGCAAGGACAGCCAGCTGCGCTGACGCATGCGTTTGGGGGCGGCCGCCGCGCCGCGGCTCAGGCCGGCGGAGTGGCTGCCGTGTCCGCGGCATCGGCCGGCGGCGCCAGCCACGCCAGCGGCACTTCGCTGCCGCGCCAGCGGCGCACCACGCGCTGGAAGAACAGGCTGTTGGGCACCTGCAGGGTACTGCCAGCCAGGCCGGCATCGCGGTCGAACTCCTGCAGGGTGGTGTAGATCAGGTTGACGTCCACCACCCGGCCCTTGAGCCCGGGTTTCTCGCCGTTCTCCACCACCTCGATGTGGTCATACAGCCGGAACGGACGGGTGGTGAAGATCAGCACCGTGCAGAAGATGTTGGACAGCACGCTCCAGGCGGCGAAGAAGGCCACCGCGCCGACCGCGGCGAAACTGGTGAAGGCGGTCCACAGCACCGTTCCGCTCACGCCCAGGCGTTCCAGCACCAGCAGCAGCGCGGCGAAACCGATAACGGTGGCCGACACGCGGCGCAGGACCGCCGCCATCTCCGGCGGCAGCCCGCGCCGGCTGGTGAGCCGGCGGGCGATGTGGCGCACCAGCTGCTGCAGCAGCCAGGCGGCAAGCACGATCAGCAGGGCCTGGCCGATCGGCACGATCGTGCCCAGCCAGTCCTGCACCCAGGCGGGCAGGTATTGCTTCATCAGGGGTCGCACCGTGCATCCGGCGGGCTTGCGCCGGTCGTGGATCGTCGGGGGGGTCCGGCCAGCGCCCTTGGACGCCGGGCGGGGTTGGCGGCGGGGAGGGCTCGGAAGGGCGTCACGCTGGCGCGTGCACCCGGATCCGCGCGCCTGGCGCGGCGACCACCTGGCCCGCGCGGATCTTGCAGGTCTTGCGCAGTTCCTGGACCCCGTCGACCTGCACCGCACCGCTGGCGACCAGCGCCTTGCCGGCCCCGCCGCTGTCGCACAGGCCCACCAGCTTGAGCAGCTGGTTGAGTTCCACGTACTGGTCTTCGAGCTCGAAATCGATGGTTTCCATCGGCGCGATTCTAGCGCGTGTGACTGGCGTGGCCGGCCTCGTTGGCACGCCATCGGCGCAGGTGCTCGAGCTTGCCGCGATAGGCCGTGCGCACCGGCTCGGCGTCGCCCAGGGCCAGGGCCCGCCGGAGCTCTCGCTCGGCGGGGTCCAGGCGCCCGGACAGGAAGTACGCGCGCGCCAGCCCGAAGTGGAACTGGTGCTCACCGGCCTGGCTGCGGATCGCATTGCGGTAATGGGCGATGGCGCCGTCGTAGTCGCCCGTGTCCTCGCACTCCAGCGCCCGCATGAACTGGTGGAACGGATCGCCATGCTGCACCCGGTCCAGGCGGGCGGCGTAGCTGGCCGCCAGCGCCGGCTCGCCCTGGCGCTGGTGCAGGGCGACCAGGTTCGCTAGGGTCGCGGCGTGTTCGGGGTCGAGCGTGCGGGCCGCGTCCAGCGCGTGGCGGGCGCCTTCCGGATCACCCTGGCGCTGCAGCAGCACGCCGAGGTTGTTCCAGATCGGCACGAAGCGGCGGTCGGCGCGCAGCGCCGCCTCCAGCGATGCGCGCGCGCCCTCGAGGTCGCCGGCGGCCATGAGCTCGGCGCCGCGGTTGTTGTGGAAGTGGGCCATGGCCCGGGCATCGGACACGCCGCGCGGACGGTTGCGGGTGGCCAGGATGTTGCGGTCCACGTCCACGGTCTGGTGCTGGATGCCGGTGCGGATGCCGGCGTTGACGTGGTTGGCGCTGTAGATCACGCCCGCGTCGCGGTACCAGGCCAGCACCTCGCCCACCTCCTGCACCTGGGCGTCCAGCCCGGCGGCGCGCGCCAGGGCGACGAACAGCAGCGTGTAGGACAGGCAGTTGGCACGTCGGTCGCGCCAGGTCTCGGCTACGGTGCGCGTGCGCGCGTTGTCGTATTCCACCGCCAGGCCGTCCGGGTCGAACACCAGCGCGACCAGGCGCTGCACCCGCGCCTCGCGGCTGGTGGTCGGCGCGATCACCCGCTCGTGCAGCAGGGCACGCAGCTCCGGTGGGATTTCCATCACCTGCCGCGCGTCCGGCACGGCAACGGCAGCGGCCGTCGTCGCCTCCATGGCCGGGGCGCCGTACTGTGCAGACGTGCCGTCCGGCGCCCCGGAGGTGGCCAGTGCGGTCACCAGCAATAGTCCCAGCATGATCCACTCCCGCTGCCTGCCCGCGCCCAGTCTACGCCCGGGCAGGCGTAGGATCGGCCCGGAAACGGAGGCGCCCGCATGGCCCGCAAGGACACCCCCAAGACCCAGCCCGGCAGCGAAACCCTGGACGATTTCCTGCAGGCATTGCCGGAGGCCCGGCGCGATGACGCCCGGCTGCTGGCACGGCTGATGCAACGGGTTACCGGCGAGCCGGCGGTGGTGTGGACCGGCGGCATCGTCGGCTTCGGCCGCTATGCGCAGCGGTACGCCGACGGGCGCCAGGCGCCGTGGCCGCTGCTGGGCTTTTCGGCCAGGGGGCGCGAGATATCGGTTTACCTGATGGGGGGCGTCGACCGCCACGGGCCCCTGCTGGCGCAGCTCGGTCGCTGCCGCACCGGAAAGTCCTGCCTGTATCTGAAGCGGGTGGCCGATGTGCCGGAGACGGCCCTGGTGGCGCTGCTGGAGGCTGCCGCCGCCGACCTGGAGCCGTGGCGCATCCGGGGCTGAGGGCTGGCGTTGTATCCTGCGCCACCGCGACTGCGGTCCCACCTCCAGCGAAGGAACCCCTGATGATCCAGCGTTTCGATGTCGGCCCGCGCATGTCCGAGCTTGCCGTCCACAACGGCGTGGCATACCTGGCCGGGCAGATCCCGGAAGACGCCTCGCTGGACATCACCGGCCAGACCCGCCAGGTATTGCAGGCGATCGACGCACTGCTGGCCCAGGCCGGTACCGACAAGACCCGGATCCTGCGGGCGCAGATCTTCCTGGCCGACATCGGCGAGTTCGCGGGGATGAACCAGGCATGGGACGAGTGGGTGGTTCCGGGCCACACGCCGCCCCGGGCGACGGTCGAGGCGCGCCTGGCCGACCCGTCGTGGAAGGTCGAGATCGTGGTGATGGCGGCGGTCTGACCGCACCACCGGATGGATGACCTGTTCGCCGCGCCGGACGAGCACCACAGTCTGTTCTTCGCGCTGCTGCCCGACCCGGCCGCCGTCGCCGGGATCCAGGCGACGCGGCAGGCGCTGGAAGCGGCCCTGCCACCGCAGAAGGGCGCGGGCGTGCCTGAGGCGCGGCTGCATCTGACGCTGCATTGGCTGGGGGAGTGGTCGCAGCTGCCCGAAGCGGTGGTCGACGGCGCACGGGCCGCGGCCGCTGCGGTCCACGCGCCCGGCTTCACCCTGCGCCTGGACCACGCCGCATGCTTCGGTCATGGCGAGGCGATCTGGGTGTTGCAGCCTGGCGAACATCCACCCGCGGCGCCGGATGCGCTGTCGGGCCTGCATCGTGCGCTCGCCGCATCCTTGGCACGCCACCGCGTGCGCCTGCCTGCCAGTCCGGCCTTTGCGCCGCACGTCACCCTGCGCCGACGCGCCAGCTGCCGGCTCGCCGCACAGCCGGTGCCGCCCGTGGTCTGGGAGGTGGAGGCGTTCTGCCTCCTGCACAGCCGGCGCACCCCTGCCGGCACCCGCTACACGGTGCTCGGTCGCTGGCCGCTGGCGCCGGTGCGCTGATCCGGCCCAGTTCGATGCGTCACCGCTCCGCGGGGCGTACTCCGCTTGCGCGCACCCGGGTAGTGGGCAGGGCAGGGCCCGCCGCCCACCGCGGCCGCGACGCCGGGCCGGCGTCTGCGCCATGCAATGCGGTCCGGGCATGGCCGACGGCACGTCGTGGCGTGCCGGTTGGTGCGGTCGCGGCAGGCAGGCCGCGTGGCGCCCCTGGACCGGCGCGGTACCCGACGGCCCAGGTCAGCCAGCGACCGCGTGTGTCCAGCGCGCCGCGCCACGTCCGGCCACCAGGCCGCTGGCAAAGCACGCAGTGAGCAGGTAGCCGCCGGTCGGCGCCTCCCAGTCCAGCATCTCGCCGGCGCAGAACACGCCGGGCAGGGCGGTGCACATCAGGTCCGGGTCCAGGGCCTCCAGCCGCACGCCGCCGCCGCTGCTGATCGCCTCGGCCAGCGGGCGCGGCCGTTTCAGCACCAGGGGCAGGCGCTTGAGCGCCGCGGCGACCCGCTCCATGTCCTGCAGCTCGGTCGCATCCAGCACCTCGCGCAGCAGCGCGGCCTTCACCCCGCTGATGCCGGCCTGGCGGCGCAGGTGTTCGCTGAGGCTGCGTCCATTGCGCGGCCGGCCCAGTTCGGCGCGCAGCCGCTGAAGGTCGCGGCCCGGCACCAGGTCCAGTGCCAGTACCGCCCGCCCATCGCGCGCGATCGCATCGCGCAGCGGGACCGACAGCGCATACACCAGGCTGCCCTCGATGCCGGTCGCGGTGACCACGCATTCGCCCTGCAGCGCGTGCGCGGCGCCGCCGGCGTCCTGCCAGTGCGCGATCACGGGCTTCAGCGGCGCGCCGGCATGGCGGCTGGCGAAGTGTTCGCTCCAGCCGATGTCGAACCCGCAGTTGGACGGCGCCAGCGGGGCGACCTCCACGCCGCGTCCTGCCAGAAGGTCGACCCAGGCGCCGTCGGAGCCCAGTTGCGGCCAGCTGCCGCCGCCCATGGCCAGCACCGTGGCCGGGGCGCGGAACAGGCGCCGGCCCGGGGCCGTGTCGAAGCACAGGGCGCCATCGGCATCCCAGCCCTGCCAGCGGTGCAGCACATGGAAGCGCACGCCCTGATCCTTCAGCCGTCGCACCCAGCCACGCAGCAGCGGCGCGGCCTTGCGGTCCAGCGGGAACACACGCTCGGAACTGCCCACGTAGGTGTCCACGCCCAGGCCGCGCGCCCACTGGCGCAGGGCGTCGGCACCGAATTCACCCAGCCAGGACGCGACCTGGGCCTGGCGCATGCCGTAGCGGCTGGCGAAACCCTCCATCGGTTCGGCGTGGGTGAGATTGAGCCCGCCCTTGCCGGCGATCAGGAACTTGCGCCCGACCGAGCCCTTGGCGTCGAACAGGTCCACCTCCACGCCGGCGGCGCGGGCGACCTCGGCGGCCATCAGGCCGGCCGGCCCGCCGCCGACGATCGCAAGGCCCGGCAGGGATGTCACGACGCCCTCCATGGATCAGGGCGCCTCCACGTCCAGCAGCTCCACCTCGAACACCAGCGAGGCGTGCGGCGGGATGACCCGGCCGGCCCCACGCTTGCCGTAACCCATGTCCGCGGGGATCCTCAACGTGCGCTTGCCACCGACGCGCATGCCGGCCACGCCCTCGTCCCAGCCGCGGATCACCTGGCCGGCGCCCAGCAGGAAGCTGAAGGGCTCGCCGCGATCCAGCGAGCTGTCGAACTTGCGGCTGCGCCGCTCGGGCACGCGCTCGTCGTACAGCCAGCCGGTGTAGTGGACGGTGACCTTGCTGCCCGGGGTCGCCAGCGCGCCGTCGCCGGCGACCTGGTCGATACGCTCCAGCGCCGCGACCGAGCCGCCCGGCGGCGGACCCGGTTCGCTGCAGGCGGCCAGCACGAGGGAGCACAGGAGGATGAGGCAGGTCAGCAGCAGGCGGCGCATGGCGGGCGGGATCCGTGACGGGGGTGCAAGGGTAAACCTCCGCAACGGCCGCGGCGACGGCCGCGTATCATGGCGCGCATGGCAAAGCTGCTGTTTTCCCTGCGCAACGTTCCCGACGACGAGGCCGCCGAGGTGCGTGCCCTGCTCGAACAGCACGGGTTTGGCTGGTACGAGACCGAAGCGGGACTGCTCGGCCTGTCCGCACCGGCGTTGTGGCTGCGCGATGCCGACGAGTATCCGCGCGCCCGCGACGTGCTCGATATCTACCAGCAGCAGCGCCGTACCCACGCCCGCGCCCAGGCGCTGGAGCGTCGCCGGCGCGGCGAGGAAGAGACCTTCCTGCAGCTGCTCCGCAGCCGCCCCGTCTACATGCTCCCGCGCCTGCTGGCGATCGTGGCGATCATCGCCCTGACCCTGGCGTTGCCATGGTGGCTGCTGCGCTGAGGCGGCCGGCGGCGGCGCCTTACAATGGCGCCATGCTCAATCTCGCCGCCTACCTGTTCGTCACCATCGACGACCCGCACGCGCTTGCCGCGCAGCTCGAACATTCCGCCGGCGATGCCGGGCTCAGGGGCACGATCCTGGTCGCCGAAGAGGGGATCAACCTGTTCCTCGCCGGTCCGGATGCCGCGCTGCGCGCTTTCGTCGACGCGCTGCGCGCCGATCCACGCCTGGCAGCCTTGCAGCCCAGGTACAGCCACAGCGCGTCGGTGCCGTTCGCGCGGCTGAAGGTGAAGGTCAAGCCGGAGATCATCAGCTTCCGCGAGCCGCAGGCCACGCCACTTGCCCAGGGCCAGCGCGCGCCCGCGGTGGACCCGCGGACCGTTGCGCGCTGGCTGGCCCAGGGCGGGCGCGACGACGCCGGCCGTCCGGTGGTGATGCTCGACACCCGCAACACCCAGGAAATCGAGTACGGCACGTTCAAGGATGCGCTGACGCTGCCCATCAGCCGCTTCACCGAACTGCCCGCGGCCTTGCAGCCACATCGCCAGGCGCTGGCCGGGGCCACGGTGGTCAGTTTCTGCACCGGCGGCATCCGCTGCGAGAAGGCGGCGCTGTGGATGCGCCAGGACGGCATGGACAACGTACTGCAGCTCGATGGCGGCATCCTGGGCTGGTTCGAGCAGGTGGGCGGGCAGGGGTACGAGGGCCGCTGCTTCGTGTTTGACGAGCGCGTGGCGCTGGATCCGCAACTGCGTCCGCTGGTGGATGCAATGCCGGAGGAAACGCTTGCGGAAGTCACCGGGACTGGCTAAGATTCGCGCCCTCAGCTTCGTGGGGCCATAGCTCAGCTGGGAGAGCGCCTGCATGGCATGCAGGAGGTCGGCGGTTCGATCCCGCCTGGCTCCACCAATCAGCCTTGTGGCTGTTGAAGCGACGATTGTCCCCATCGTCTAGAGGCCTAGGACATTACCCTTTCACGGTAGCGACCGGGGTTCGAATCCCCGTGGGGACGCCATATTCAAGCGGTACCGCAACAGCCTCCGGGTTGTTGCCTGTGGGGCCATAGCTCAGCTGGGAGAGCGCCTGCATGGCATGCAGGAGGTCGGCGGTTCGATCCCGCCTGGCTCCACCACTCTCAAGTGGTGTGGATTTCGCAAGCAGGATCCTGTCCCCATCGTCTAGTGGTTAGGACACTACCCTTTCACGGTAGCGACCGGGGTTCGAATCCCCGTGGGGACGCCACACCAGGCAGTACACAGCGGTAGCCACCGTTGTCCGTGGGGCCATAGCTCAGCTGGGAGAGCGCCTGCATGGCATGCAGGAGGTCGGCGGTTCGATCCCGCCTGGCTCCACCATCCGCGTTGTCAATCTCGCGCCAGCCGATCGCGGTTGTCCGTCGTGGGCCCGATCGGCTCGATCGCGCGCAGGGTGGGTTGATCCCCGACGGCGGTCGGGTGTGCGCCTACGCGTGGCTCGCGCGGCGGCGACACCGCCAGGATGCGGGATGCACCCCTCCGTGGACGCGAGACAGGCGGGTTCGATGCGGCACCGCGTGGCGTCCTCCCCCTCGCGTCGGCCCATCCGCGATCTCGCGCAGCCAGCGATGGCACTCCGCACGCACCTCTCGTAGTCCGAACGCAGCTGGCCACGGCCGGGCACGCCCTGCCTGCGCCAAGGCCGGGCAGGGCAGGGCGGCGCAGCCTGCCGCCTCCGGCGGCTGCGCCCGGTGCATCACCTTGCCGCCACTCGCGGCGTCAGCGCCTCACGGTCCGTGCAGCCCGGTCGTCCACGGTGCCGCGGTTGCGGATTCATGTGCTGCTGCACCAGGCTCGCCTGGCCGCCGGCGTCCATCGCCCGCGCCACCGATGGCATCACCCAGATTGCTGCCGGCAGTACGGCGGCGGACCGCGCAGATCTGGTGGTAGATTCCCGGCCCATCGTGCGCATGGCCGGCTCGATGGAGCGACACGCCGCCCCTTGGTGTCGGTGGAAGGATCGGCGTGCGCGTTGCCAGCGCGATCTGGCCAGCAGGCGTGGGCCAATGCATCGATTGCAGTGCTGGAAGGAGACACGCAAGGCGGCTTCGTTGATCGGCCCGCTGGAGACCCACGCGTTGGAAATGCCGGTGTGTACTGGCGCGCCGCAGCGTGACTGCCCGCGAATCCGCCGGCGGTGCGCAGGTCACGCCCTGTCCACGTATCCCAACCCAAGCTGAAGTCATGAAACGGCTGCACGAAAAAACGCGGCTATATTCCAGATCCCCTGACGAAGGAGGAAGTGGAATGCTGACCAAATCGAATCTCTCCACCGCACGCGTGCTCGGCGTGGGCCTTGTCGCCGCGCTCGGCCTTTCCGGCTGTGCCACCTACAGTGACGAGTTCGCGACCATCAACTCGCGTCTGGACCAGCTCGACAGCCGGGTGCAGGGTGCCGCCCAGAGCGCCGAGTCCGCCAACCAGTCCGCGCAGCAGGCCAACCGCCGCCTCGACCAGATCGAAGGCCGCGTCCAGCAGCTGGAGACCGCTCCGCGTCGCGTCCCCCGCGGCTGACCAGACCAGTAATGCCGCATGCGGCACAATGCTGCCCCCGGTGGTCGTCGTCGGCCATCGGGGGCAATCCCGACCGATCAGGAGGAGTCACCATCGACAGGTTGCATGGCCCTGCGTCCTGGCTTGCCAGCGGCGCACTGATGTTCGCACTGGCCTTGCCGGCGCTGCCCGCCGCGGCAGCCGAGGATCAGGTCACCTCCCCCCAGACCGCGTTCGACCAGCTTCCCGAAGGCCAGGATGTCTCTGAAACGGTGATCGAACTGGCGGGCTGGGTTGTCGCCTCCCGCGACAGCGAGGGCTATCCCTTCGCGGTCATCGACAAGCAGTCCGCACAGGTGCTCGTGTTCGGCGGCGACGGACGCCTGCGTGGTGCTGCGCCAGGCCTGTTCGGGTCGGCCGTCGGTGACCACACCGCCCCGGGTATTGCCGGCCTGGCGCTGCGCGAGATCCCCGGGCGTGACCGCACCACGCCGGCCGGGCGCTTCGTCGGCGGCTATGGTCCCTCGATCGATGCCGGTCGCGTGCTCTGGGTGGACTACGGGTCGGCCGTCTCGATCCATCCCACCGCCACCGGCGTACCTTCCGAGCGCCGGGCCGAGCGCCTTGCATCGCCGTCGCCGGACGACAACCGCATTACCCATGGCTGTATCAATGTCGCACCTGATTTCTACGAGCAGGTGGTCAGTCCGACGTTCCAACGCGGCGGCGTGTTCTACATCCTCCCGGACGTCAAATCGCTGGACGAGACGTTCCCGGAGTTCGCACGGCGGGACGCCAGCGCCAGGGGCAAGGGCGCAAGGCGCTGGCGCCGGGAATAACTGGCGGATACCACCGGCGTTGCGACGTCTGGCGCAAAGCATGGCTACACGTGGGTGCAGTTGCGGCGACAGCCCGCCTGCCAGACAAGCCGGGGTCACTGTCGTCCGTGCGATGCAGTGATCCGGTCCGCACGGTGGCCTCGTCCGACCCCAGCGCTTAGTATCGTCGGCCTCGCCCGGCCAGCGGCGCGTCAGCGGCAACTCCCGGGTTTTCCTCATACGGAGCTGTCCATGCGTGCTTTCGCCCCCCGTCCGTCCCTTCGCCTGTCCAGGCTCGCCCACAGGCTGGCCCTGGCCGCCGTCGCGCTGGTGTCACTGGGGGCATGCTCGGACAAGGCGCCGCGGGGGCAGGAAAGCGAACTCACCCTCTACACCACCCGCGAGCCCGCACTGGTGCAGCCGTTGCTCGACGCATTCACCGCGCAGACCGGGACCCGGGTCAACACCGTGTTCGTGCGCGACGGCCTGCCCGAGCGCCTGCGCGCCGAGGGCGAGCGCTCGCCGGCGGACGTGCTGATGACGGTGGACAGCGGCAACCTGCTCGAACTGGTCGAGGGTGGATTCACCCAGCCGGTGGAATCGACGGTGCTCGAAGCCGCGATCCCCGCCCACCTGCGCGCGCCCGACGGCCAGTGGTTCGCGCTGTCCCTGCGCGACCGCGTGCTCTACGCCCGCAAGGACCTGCAGCTGGACGGCTTTGCCTATGAGGACCTGGCCAAGCCCGAATGGAAGGGCAGGGTCTGCATCCGGTCCGGACAGCATCCCTACAACGTGAGCCTGTTCGCGGCCATGCTGGTGCACGCCGGCGAAGCGGCCACCGAAACGTGGCTGCGCGGGGTCAAGGACAACCTGGCGCGGAAGGCCGCCGGCGGCGACCGCGAGGTCGCGCGCGACATCCTCGGCGGCATCTGCGACATCGGCATCGCCAACGCGTATTACGTGGGGCGGATGAAGAACAGCGAGCCGGGCTCCGAACAGCACCAGTGGGGCGAGGCCATCCAGGTGGTGCGGCCGGTCTTCGCCTCGGCGGAGCATGGCGGCACCCACGTCAACATCAGCGGGGCCGCGGTGGCCCGCCACGCGCCCAACCGGGACAACGCGGTGGCGCTGCTGGAGTACCTGGTCTCCGACCAGGCCCAGAGCCTGTATGCACGCGCCAACTACGAGTACCCGGTGAAGGCGGGCGTGGAGCTGGATCCGGTGGTGGCCAGTTTCGGCACGCTGGCCAGCGACCCGCTGCCGCTGCAGGAGATCGTCGCGCAGCGCAGGAAGGCCAGCGAGCTGGTTGACCGCGTGGGTTTCGACAACTGACAGCCGTCGCCATGAAACCAGGCTACGCGGCCGGGCACCGTGGCTGGCGCCTCGCCGCGGCCTGCATAGCACTGGCCGTGACGATGCCGCTGCTGGCGATGGCGTGGGAAGCGGCCAATGGCAGCAACGGGATGTGGGGGCATCTGGCCCGCTACGTGCTGCCGCAGGCCGGCCTGAACACGCTCGTCCTGCTGCTGGGCGTCGGAACAATGGTGGGTGTCGTGGGCACCGGCACGGCCTGGCTGGTGACCGCGTTCGACTTCCCCGGGCGCAAACTCATGTCGTGGGCGCTGCTGCTGCCGCTGGCAGTGCCCACCTACATCGTCGCGTACGTCTACCTGGACCTGCTGCACCCGCTCGGGCCACTGCACGCCGGCCTGCGCGCGCTGCTGGGGATCGACGACCCGCGCGGGCTGCGCCTGCCCGATGCACGCTCGCTGGCGGGCTGCATCGTGCTGCTGGGGTTCGTGCTCTATCCGTACGTCTACCTGACCACCCGCGCCATGTTCATGACCCACGCCGGCAGCTTCCTGGAGGCCGCGCGTTCGCTCGGCACGCCAGCCACATCGCTGTTCCACCGCGTGGCATTGCCACTGGCGCGTCCGGCGATCGTGGTCGGAATGGTGCTGGCGCTGCTGGAGACGCTCAACGACATCGGCGCCTCCGAATTCCTCGGGGTGCAGACTCTCACCGTATCGGTGTACACCACCTGGATCACGCGCGGCGACCTGCCCGGGGCGGCGCAGATCGCACTGGGGATGCTTGTCGTGGTCGTTGTGCTGATCCTGCTCGAACGCCAGGCGCGCGGCCGCCAGCGCTACGCCGCCGCGCGCCGTCCGCAGCCGATGCAGCCGCTGCGCCTGACCGGCCCGCGCGCCGTTCTGGCGCTGCTGTCGACCCTGGTGCCGGTGCTGGCCGGGTTCGCGCTGCCGTTCGCGCACCTGCTGGCCAGCGGCTGGGAGCAGTGGCAGCGGGCCGGCGTGTCGGCACAGTTGCTGCGGAGCCTGTCGAACACGCTTCAGGTGGCGGTGCTGGCGACCCTGGCCACCCTGGCATGCGCGCTGGTCGTGGTGTGGGCATTGCGGCTGGCGCGTGCGCGGCGGCAGGCGAGGGTGGAGGCCGCGAGCCTGCGTGTAGCCTCCCTCGGCTATGCCATCCCCGGCACCGTGCTGGCCCTGGGACTGCTGGCCTCGTTTGGCGCGTTGGATGCCGGGTTCGCCGCGGCCATGGCACCCCTCGGAGTCGCACCGCGCCTGTGGCTGATGGGATCGGTCACGGCGCTGGTGGCGGCGTATGTCCTGCGGTTCCTGGCCATCGCCCTGGGCAACCTGGAGGCAGGCATGGAAAGGATTGCACCGGCGATCGACGACGCCGCCCGTGGCCTGGGCCGGCGGCCGGGGGCGATCCTGGCACGCATCCATCTGCCGCTGCTGCGGCCGGCCCTGGCGGCGGCGGCGCTGCTGGTGTTCGTGGACGTGATGAAGGAACTGCCTGCCACCCTGATGCTGCGTCCGATCGGATTCGAAACCCTGGCCACCTGGCTGTACGCGGACGCCGCCCGCGGCGCTTACGAGGAGGGCGCGATCGCCGCGCTGCTGATCGTCGTGGCCGGCATCGGGCCAGTCATCCTGCTGGCACGTGCCGGCCACCGCATCGGGAGGCGTGCGCCATGAGCCACGGCACAGTGCTGCACCTGGACCAGGTTACGGTCGGCTACCCGCGACCGGACGGGTGGCGCCCCGTGGTCCAGGCGCTGTCGCTGGAACTGCCCCGCGGCGAGATCGGCGCCCTGCTCGGGGCTTCGGGCTGCGGCAAGACCACGGCACTGCGCGCCATCGCCGGCTTCGAACCGGTCGCGGGCGGGCGCATCGTGGTGGACGGCAGCGAGGTCGCCCGCCCAGGCCATGCCGTCCCCCCGGAATCCCGGCGCGTCGGCATGATGTTCCAGGACTACGCGCTGTTCCCGCACCTGGATGTGGCGGCCAACATCGGCTTCGGCATCCACCGGCTGCCCTCCGGCGAACGTGCCGGGCGGGTGCAGGAACTGCTGGAGCTGGTCGGTCTGGCGCACGCGGCACGCATGTATCCCCACGAGCTGTCCGGCGGGCAGCAGCAGCGCGTGGCGCTCGCCCGCGCCCTGGCCCCGCGACCGGCGCTGATCCTGCTGGACGAACCCTTCTCCAGCCTCGACGGGCAGATGCGCACGCGCCTGGCCGCAGACCTGCGGCAACTGCTCAAGGCGACCGGCACCACCTCGCTGGTGGTCACCCATGATCAGTCCGAGGCCTTCGCCATGGCCGACCGGGTAGGGGTCATGGCGCAGGGCAGGCTGCTGCAATGGGCCAGCCCTGCCGGGCTCTACCGCGCGCCGGCCACCCACGAGGTCGCCACCTTCATCGGCCGCGGCGTCCTGTTGCCAGGCGGGCTGTTGGGGCAGGGGAGCGGACGCCTGGTGCTGGTGCGGCCCGGTGACCTGCGCCTGGATCCGGGCGGGCCCCTCGCGGGCGTCCTCAGGGAGGCCAGCTTCCGCGGCCCGCACTACGAAGGGCGCGTGGAGCTGCCTGGCGGCCACGTGGTGGAGGTGGATCTGGGCAGGGACACGCCTCTTCCCCCCGGCAGCCCTGTGGCCCTGTCGCCGGTGTGCGGCGGGCTCCCCATCCTTGCTGCGTCCACCGCCGCCGGCACGGCCTAGGACCTCCGCCGGCCAGGCTGTCATGCCGCCGCGACCGGCGCCGCCGCTGGCCGTCGTTACCGGAGCGTTCGCTCGCCGGGGCTGTCCGCTTCGGTCGGAAACGGACGTTCGTCCGGCCTCAGATGCCGTGGGCCTTCCGGATGATCTCCGCAGCGCGCTCACCGATGACCACGCACGGCGCCATTGTGTTTCCGCTGGGCACGTCCGGCAGGATGGAGGCGTCGGCGATCCGCAAGCGGTCGATGCCATACACCTGCAGGTCGGCGTTGACGACCGACATCGCATCACGTCCCATCCTGGCGGTGCAGGCCTGGTGCCAGAACGTCACGGCCGAATCGCGCAGGTAGGTCTCGAGTTCGCGCGGTGACAGGTTGCCGGGCATCGCTTCGCGCTTGAGCAGCGGCTTGAACGGAGATGCGTGCGCCATCTCCCGGGCCAAGGCGATGGTCGCCACGGCGGCACGCAGGTCGTCGGGGTGCGACAGGGTATTGGCCTGGATCCTGACGGGCGCGCGGGCGTCGGCACCGGTCAGGTGCAGCGAGCCCCGACTTCTGGGATGCGACAGCCCGGCAAAGGTCATCCAGCCGTGCGCAGGGACCCCACGGTGCGCGGTTTCCGGAGTGGGTACTGGGAACTCCAGCTGGCAATGGAACAGGTCCGGAACCGCCAGTGCGGCATCCGTCTTCCAGTACAGGGTGGCTTCGGAGCCGCCGCTTCCCACATCGACCGGGGCATTGGACTCGAACAGGCAGCCGAACGAGACATGGTCCTGGTGGTTCCGGCCCACGCCCGGCAGTGCCTGGACCACCTTGATGCCGTGGGGAACGAGCTCATCCTCCGGGCCGATACCCGACTGCATCAGCAGCCTGGGCGTGTTGATCGCGCCCATCGACAGGATCACCTCGCGATCGGCTTCGATCCGCAGGCGCCGGCCACTTTGCAGGACCTCCACGCCTGCGGCGCTGGTCCCGTTGAGCACGAGCCCGGTCACCCGTGCGTTGATCATCACCGTGAGATTGGGCTGCCCAAGCTTCGGGAAGACATAGGCGCGGAAGATCGATGAGCGCCGTCCCGCCTTTACGATCAGGTCGTTCAATGCCGCGCCGCCGCGCCCTTCCATCATCGCGCCGTTGGGGCTGTCGAAGGTCGGCATGCCAAGGGCGCGGGCCGCCTCGACCATGGCGCTGGCCACCGGCCGGGGAGACGGTGGTGTCTCCACGTGCACCGGTCCCCCCGTGCCGCGCCGGGTGGGATCGGGCTGGCCGCGCCAGTCCTCGATGCGCCGGTAGATATCGAGCACTGCGCGGTATCCCCAGGCGTCATCGCCGGCTTCGGCCGCGAAGTGGTCCCAGTCGCCCTGGTGGCCGCGTGCCCATACCATCACATTGATGCCCGAGCCGCCGCCCACGACCTTGCCCATGTTGAGCGGAATGGCGCGGCCGTTGAGATGCGGGTTGGGTTCGGCGACGAACGCCCAGTCGCGCTCGGACCCCAGGTTCAGGGGCCACTGCGCCGGATCGAGGACCTCCGGCAACTCGTCGGCACCGCCGGCCTCGATCAACAACACACGCACGGACGGATTCTCGGCAAGCCTGCCGGCGAGCGCACAGCCGGCGGGGCCTGCGCCGCAGACGATGAAGTCATAGCGCCCGGGATTCTGGAGATCGGTGGTATAGGGGGAGAGCGTGGAAGAAGACGTACTCATGTCGGCGGGCTCCAGGCAAAGTGAGGCCATCCAGGCGGCGCATCTGCGCTGCCTGTGGCGGGTGGAATGCAACGGAAGAGGCGAAGACGCGGAGGCGCGTGGCGGCGCCGCGTCCGCTTGAGGCTTACCTGGGCTGGCGGGTGGCTTCCCTGGCCGCGCGGTCGATGGTGTCGGCCACCACCTTCGGCTGGGTCATGAAGACCGCGTGGCTGGCGGACACCTTGGTGATGCGTGCGTTGATGCGCTCTGCCATGTGGACGAGCATCGCCTGGTCGAAGGCCTTGTCCTCGGTGGCGATCACCGCCCAGCTGGGCTTGCTGCGCCACGCGGCATGGCTCAGCGTGGTCTCGAACGCCGACATCCTGATCGGCACCTGGGAGTCGCGCATGAACGCCGCATCGGCATCGCTGGTGTCGTGCGCGAAGGCGGCCTTGAACCTGTCCGGGCTGATGAAGCCGTAGCCATCGGCGCTGGTCTCGATCACGAACTCAGGCGTGGGCGCGAAGCCCTTGTACTGCTGCGCCGTGGTCTCACCGGCGTCCGGCGCCAGCGCGGAAACGTAGACAAGCCCGGCCACCTTGTCGTGCACGCCGGCCTCGGTGATCACCGTGCCACCCCAGGAATGGCCAACCAGGATGGCCGGGCCGTCCTGGCGGTCGAGCACGCGCCGCGTCGCATCCACGTCGTCGGCGAGGGAGGTCAGCGGGTTCTGGACGATCGACACGCGATAGCCACGCGCGGTGAGGTCGTCATAGACGGGGCGCCAGCCGCTGCCATCGGCGAATGCGCCATGCACCAGCACCACGTTCCTGATACGGCCTTGGCGGTCGGCGTCATCGGCGCGGGCAACGGAGGGCAGGCTGCTGCTCAGGGCCGCGGCAAGCAGGGTGGGGATGAGCTTGAACATGATCGTGTCCTCGGGAGTGATGGGAACGCTGGGGGCGCGCGGCTTCGGCCGGCAGGGCTACTTTGCTGGCTGCGTCGGGATGATTTGCCTCTTAAGATCCAGATAACTTGATCGATCGTCTTTCGTGCGTGCGAACAGCCTTGTCTGTCTAGGCAGTGGACATCGGCGCCGGAAAGATCCGCAGGGTGCTGCGCCAATGCCTGGCCGGGTTGGGCGTTGGACGCTATCTGTAGAGGGCGCCCACCCCGGGTCGACTACCGGGCAAGCCGTTCCTTCAGCAGGCGGGGCAGGTGCAAGGCCGCGGTGTCGGCCACGTCGCTGACCAGCGCGAAGCTGGTGTCCCGGTAGGACCAGTACTGGGCGAGCAGATCGCCGTCGCGGCGCTGTCCGGCACCCTTCAGCTTTCCGCGCGGCCGAAGGTAGAAGCCGACGCGCGCGCCGGAACCGTCCTGGTAGACCAGCATCGCGGCCGGCCCCTGCTCGGTGGACAGCACCCTCCCGCCCGTCAGCCGGTAGCCTGCGGGCGCGAAATCTGGCACGTGCCCGGTCTCGCCGAAGTGGCGCAGCAACCACCGTTGCAGGTCCTGGCGCCGGCTGGCGTCGAAGTCCATCGTTGGCGCATCGACATCGGCGAACTGGCGATAGGCCGCCACCGCATCGGCCATCGGCACGGTGTCCGGGTGCAGTTGGCGGGCCTGCCACCCCGTGCCACCGCCGATCCCGAAGGCCAGCAGCAGCGACGCCGCGATTCCCAGGCGATGGCGCCGGCGCGCTTGCAGGCTCTTCCGGATCCTTGCCGGCTCCAGCGCCGGGTTGGCGGGCCAGCGTTCCGGAGACGCGTGCAGGGCGCGCAGGTGCTCGGCATCGCGCTTCCAACCGCCGATCTGAGCGGCCCGCGCGGGATTGGCCTCCATCCAGCGCTCGATGGCCTCACGATGGGCCGGGTCGAGCTGGCCATCGACGTAGGCGTGCAGCTCGGCCTCATCGGGGCCCGGTGGCCTCGGGATGTTCATTTCAACGACCTCAACGATGGGACAGGGGGGGCGTCTTCCTGCATGGCCCGCAGTGCCTGGCGCGCCCGCGACAGGCGCGACATCACCGTGCCGATGGGTATTCCCAGTACGTTGGCCGCCTCGCGGTAACCGAAGTCTTCCACGCTCACCAGGATCAACAGGGCACGCTGTTCGTCGGTGAGCCGGGAGAAGTCCGCCAGCGCGGTGCGCGCGGCCAGCACCTGATCGGGAGTGGCCGGGCGCACGTCATCCTCCACGGAGAACACGCAGGCGATGCGCTTCCAGCGCCGTGCACGGCGCTGCTCGTCGATGAATTTCCGGTACAGCACCGAGAACAGCCACGGCTGCAACGCGCCTTCCGTCCTGCGTTCGGCCCCATGGGTGAGGGCACGCTCCAACGTCGCCTGGACCAAGTCGTCGGCGGCCGCCTGGTCCTGCGTCAGCGACCGGGCGAAACGGCGCAACCGCGGAATCAGTTCGCGCAGGCTTTCATCATTCAGCGGGGGCGGTGGTCGGTGCATGGGCCAGGGCAGGGTGCAGATCCGGATGTATGACGTCCAGGCGGATCGTTTATTCCCGGGAACCCTCAAACGACGCCAACCGGGACACCGGGACCGCATCGGTGCACCTCGCGGCGCGGGCAATTACTGGTCGCAACGGATAGCGCGCCCGTTATGCGTAATGGACTCCCGGCCGCTGGCGGCGCGCTGTAGCGGCGTAACGCCTCTGCATCCAGCGCCAGGTGGGTAGGTGCGGCACCGGTGGAGCTGGTTGGCCTGCGTACGCCCTGGACAACGCGCTCGACGCTAACCACCTGCGCGCGGGTCGCTTCAAGGTGCCGCAGGTCTGCGACAGCCTGTTGCGCGACCATGCGGTTGTCGTGTGCCGCGAAACCCGCTGCTACCGCCACCAGCGCCACGATGCCCGATGTGACCTGCCAACCAGTCTTGTCCATGGTTCCCCCGTGAGCTGCGCCAGCAATTCAAGACCACCGTGCAAGGGCTGGATGGATCGGGATCTCCCGCGGAGACCACTTCACCCGCGCCCGGTTTGGCAGGTTACTCCGCGCACGTGCTCCCGGCCGCTGATGCCGTACCGTCGACGCGTTTCCACGTCGCGCGTTCCGGCCAACCTTGGCCATTCTTGAGGCGTGCGCTCGCCGCACGGCCAGTGGTGCTCGATCGGTGGATCAGCGCTTCGTCGGCCGTGTCCTGGTGCTTTAGGCCCGGCGGGCGCGTCGTAGCGGGTGTGCCACGCTCTGGTGGAACGTGGTTCCGGGTTACATGGTCCCGCCTGCTCGGCGCAAGCATTCGGGCAGGGCTGGCCGGCTGGCCAACACGGCCACGGTGATTGCTCGCGGTCAGGCCCGTGGGTGGGGCTTCATGCGTGGTTGCGGTGTTCACCGCACCGCAGTGTGGCTTTTCCAAGTCATTGATTCTTGGAAAGATGTGCGCACGATGGCATACCTTTGAGCGCTGCTGGGGCTGCAGACAAATGGATACAGCCGCGCACATTCCGCACTGAGACGGGGACTGCGGAGAAAGCCCCGCAGTCCATTGGGTACATGGGATTCAGTGCCGCAGACCCGTGGGTACAGCTTCCAGCGTGTTTGCCTGCGCGCCGGTGCGGTCACCACTTTTTTCGCAGAGCGTCCTTGGTGACGTCGTTCTCGAACAGCTGCTCGGCCAGCAGCTTCTTCAACCGCGTGTTCTCGGGCTCCAGCTCCTTGAGCCGCTTGGCCTCTGGCACGCTCATGCCGCCAAACTTGCTGCGCCACAGGTAGTAGGAGGCCTCGCTAAAGCCGTGCCTGCGGCACAGCTCCTTGACCGGTAGGCCAGCTTCGGCTTCACGCAGGAAGCCGATGATCTGCTCTTCGGAAAAGCGCTTCTTAACGTCCAATCTCCGTCTCGTTGGGGATTGGACTCCAAATCGACCTGCTACTCAAAGATGGGGGGACGTCGTAGGGGTCGACCTGCTTGAGTCAACTCCAGAATTCATTGAACCCCATCCGCTATATCTCGATGCGCAAAGGGAAGGCGACGCAGTCAATGGCGGTTCTGATTGGATGTCAGTTCGAGAATGGTGATCATTGCCTTATAGCGGTGTGCCATTGCTTCATCACCTGGATTGCGCCCTCCAGATCTAGCTCGGCCGCCGCATAACCTTTGACTAGTAGATCCGGTTGCAGGAACTGATCGAACTTGTTACGTGTCAACCCTTCCTTCTGCGTTGCAAGAATCATCGGATCGGCCGGAACGCGCCGCAGCGCTGCCTCTAGAAACTTCGGAACATCATCTTCCGTCACGCCATTGATCTCGACGAATGGGCCGGCACTGACGGCCTCGACCTCCAGCCATTGGAGCCACAACACGATCGCCAGGCCAACCCGATGGCCGGCCCAATGGGCCAGATGGACTGCCTCGCCTGAGGCAATGAGGGGACTTTGGTCGAAGCCAAACAGGCTGTAAGCCTCCCGCGCATCCAACAGCCCCTGTTGGGCCACCGGGTCCAGGTAGACCGGAATATAGGCCTCTTCCAGAAGCTCACGCATGCGCTGGTGCACGATGCCGTGCACACTTAGACTGCCTCCGCCAAAACTGGGCGGCTTGCCGCCTTTAGCTGGCGTGAGCAGGACCACGCGAGCCTGTGTATCGACCTCCAGAATACGCCAGCGTCGGCCGGCAAAGAGCATCAAGCGCCCAGGGACGAGGGGCTCGATCACCGGAACAGTGCCGAGCCGTTTGCCGTTGCACAAAAGCTGGTATTCCTCAGGGGTGAAGAAGGTAGCGTAGAAGCTGAAGTGCTCCATCAGCCGCTCACCCACCGCGCCCGGCAGAAGGGTCCCATCGTCGACCTGCTCGATAACCTGCGCACTGCCCAATGAGCGCAACAAGTCGGCAAACGTGGCCTGATCGATATTGGAGAAGGCTCCTCGCAGGCAGAGTTCACGGTACAACTCGGCAGCCGAACAGCCACCACCGCTCTGGGCAATCAAAGACAGGATCTGCTGAACCAGCGTTGACAGGTGCAAGTCGCCTTGGGTCGGTGGCTCGAACCGACCAGCCAGCATCAGTTCGATAGCGGCAATGGCCTGCAGCAAGGGCAGGCGCAGCCATTCCACCGGATGGCTGCGCGAGGTCAGTGCCGGTAGGACAACGTACTGCCGCAGGATCTGTGGCTGACCTGGCCGGCGGCCTGAGCGACCAATGCGCTGTTTGAGCGAGGCCACCGACGGGGCAGGGCCGATCTGGGCCACCGACACGACATCGCCCAGGTCCACGCCCATCTCCAGGGTGGAGGTACATACCGCAGTCGTAGGCAGCTTGCCGTCTCGCAGCCGCTCTTCCACGCTCAGGCGAAGTTCGCGCGAGAGTGCGCCGTGGTGTGGGAAGAACTCATTGGGCAGCGCCCTGGCCTCAGCTCGTTCGCGCAGTTGATCCGCGACGATTTCCACCTGGGCCCGCGCGTTGGCGAAGACCAGATGACTTTCGCCTCGCAGGCGCTCGAACAGATGGTCGGATACTTCGTCCAAGGCGGTGGTGTACCGATCGGCTGGGGCTTGCTCGCTGTCCTCCAGCTCTTCAAACGTTTCGGGTGGCACCGGCAGTGGAACATGTTCATCAACCGGCTGTCGGGCGATCTGTGCGAGTAGCCGCTCCACCGCATCACCCGCTGCCTCCATGGAAAGGACCTGATCATCCTCCTGATCCCGGTGCTGCTGGATCGCGCGCAGCTGCAAGCGCAACTCGCCGCCATCGGATGCCGAGGTCAGCACTTGGCTGGGAAAGTCACCACGTGGACGCAGGAATGCACCTGCACGCGCGGGCTCCCCCAGGGTTGCCGACAAAGCAATGCGGGGCAGGGGATGGGGAACCAGACGCTCCACGCGCTGGAGCAAGGAGCGCAGCTGTGCACCGCGCTCGCTGCCGAAGAACGCGTGCAGTTCGTCCACCACCAGATAGCGTAGCTCTCGGAGCAGGCCGCCGAATTGCGCACCACGACGCATCAGCAGCGCCTCCAAGCTCTCCGGTGTGGTGATCAGGATGTTCGCTGGGCGCTTCCAGAAACTGGCGCGCCCGGCCGACACGTCGCCATGCCATGGCTGTACCCGCAGGTCCACCGCCTCGGCCATTGAGATCAGCCGGCGGGTCTGATCATTGATCAGGGCGCGTAGCGGGGAAACGCACAAACAACGCAGACCCGGACCCTCGAAATGGGCCAGGTCGGTCATGATCGGCAGAAAGGCCGCTTCAGTCTTACCGCCGGCCGTCGGTGCTGAGATAACTACATCGCTCTGCCGCCCCAGCACCAGGGGAATGGCCTGCGCCTGGATCTGCCGCAGGGCCGGCCATCCTTGTTGCCACACCCAGCGCTGGACTCCCGGGTGTAGTTGTTCAAACGGATCTACCACGGATTCAGAGCCGGAACGATGAGAGCTCATCATCATTAGCGGTAGCCCGTGCCTCGGCAGGGTTTGAGCCCTCATCCTCGGTATCGCGATAGGTGTTGACCTCCGGACTGACGTCCAACTCTTCAATCAGATGGTTCCAGTCCAGATCAGCTTGTTGTTCCAGCACGCTGAGCAGGTCCAGAAACGCCCGCACCGTGTTGCGAGGGGTCTGGAAGTACGCCGCACCAATACGCTCATTACAGTGGGTCAGAAACGCCGGCAAAGCGGCATCGGGCAAGGCGTACTGGGTGGCATCGCCGCTCGCGTGCAGGTGCCGCAGCTTAGTGAGCAACACGTAGAGGTCTTCGGGTGTCAGGTTGGCTAGTCGGATGACCGGGCCGCCGAAATCCTGCAGTCCCTGCTGGGCGGCAAAGGCATTCTCAGATAGGCGTGACTGCAGGGCTTGGTAGCTATACAGGCCGCGACGCGCGTCCAACAGGGTTTCCGGCGTTCCACCGAAGACAAAACCCAAGCCCTCACTGCTGCCCTGCAGTGTGTCATTGAGAATGCGCAGGATCTGCTCGTAGTTGGTATTGCGGGCCGTCGCGTGAGGCAGCTTGTAAAGGTTTACCAGCTCATCCAGACACACGAGTAGGCCACCATAGCCGGCAAGTCGGATAAACCGGGCGAGCAGCTTGATACCGTCGTAGACCTGATCATCTTCGATGATGGTGCGCACGCCCAAGGCCTGCCGTGCGTCGGTTTTGGTATTGAACTCTCCGCGCAGCCATCGGACAGCATCGGCCTTGAGTTGCTCGTTGCCTTGATCATGTCCGCGCCAATAGCACTCAATGACCTGGGCGAAGTCGTAGCCACCTACCAACTCGGTAAGCGATTGCAGGCGCTGCTGGATCACTGACTCCACTGATTCACCGGTACTCTTGGACTGCTGAAGCGCCGTGGTGATGAAGCGCTCCACCACGCTGGCCATGGCACCGCCTTCAGGCTTTGTTCGCGTGGCGATGCTGCGGGTAAGTTCACTGTACAAGGACCGGGCCTGGCCGCCACTGCCGTACAAGCGGCGATCAGGGTTCAGGTCAGCGGTCATGGTGACCAGTCCCTTTTCCAGCGCCACTGCACGCACCAGGCTCAGGAAGAAGGTCTTGCCCGCGCCAAAGTCGCCGATCACGAAGCGAATTGCGCTGCCCGCGGCATTGATACGATCAATATCCTTGATCAGCGCCTCGACTTCTCGGGCGCGGCCGACCTGAATGTATTGCAAGCCGCGGCGCGGTACCACGCCGGCGCGTAGCGCCTGAAGCACGGCATCGCGATCACGGGGCGGGATTCGGACAGCAGTTCTCATGGGCTTGGCTTCTTCTGATAGGTCAGGGTTTGCGCGAGTTGCAGGCGCACATAATCATTTACGTACATCGGATCGTCACCTTCCAGCAGCGGTTCGCCGGCGACAAAGAAGGCCGCTTCGTTGAGCATCTCCGCTGCGCCAGCGGGCAACAAATCCAAGGTTTCACAGGCCGCCTCAAAGTCGCTTTTGGACCATTGATCTTCGGGTGTGTCCAACACACGTTGCAAAAGCACCATGTGTTCCGCATCCAGCCCCTGGATCGACCCGTCTTGTGATTGGCAGAGGGCAGGCATGGCGTCTGCTGCTGGAGCTACAGGCACGGTGGGCGATGACGCGGTGGCGGCCACCGGTGTCTCGGCCTCATTGAAGATTTGCGCCAGCATCGATTGCACCCGCCCGGTTTCAGCCAGCTTCTCAGCAATGACATCAGCGTTGAGCGTGGCGCCGTTACTGGCATTCGGACGACCACCAACGCTAGCATGGTGGAGGTCATCCGACACCCGCGCGGGATCCAACTCCAGTGCGCGGTAGAAGCGCTCGATCACTCGCACCTCGGCCGGTGTGATATGACCGTCGGCGGCCGCGATCTCCAGCAGAACTCCCGCAAACGCTTCGCGTTCGGAAGCAGGCAGCAGACGCACCCGGTTCTCAAGACGTGGCAACGTGATGGGGTTGAGCTGCAGCCAGCGCACATGAGCCTCGATGCGCAGCCGCTCGCTCTCCGGAAGCGCGAACTGACGCTCGATGGCTGCTACGGCCACATCAAGCTCGGACTGGATGATCTCGCTGTTTCGTCCCGCCACAGCGAGGGCGGCCTGGAGCATCAACAGTGCGGCGGCATACGCAGCACTTGGGGTGCGCGCTGCATGTTTCGGCAGGCGGAACACGATCACCTGCCCATCGATTGCAGGTGGATGCCCGTGAAAGCGCACATCCGGCTCGATAGCAAAGCCCAAGGCCTCCAGAGCCTGAATCATCGATGTGGCTTCCCGCTTACCCAGCCGGCCGGGTGCGGTCATGCCACAACCAGCAGTCAAGCGCGAGGTCGCGATGGAGGCAACAGCCTGATTCGCCAACAGACCGTCCAATTCTGATGCCAACGCGCGAAACGTGGCGGGCACCTGTGTGCCACGTAGCGCCTCCGGCATGGCCGCCAGTTCCGCTATCGCTGTACCGTTCTTGCTACGTCGGACACGGCGCAGGGTTTCCAACTCTCCCATGGCCTGTTGAACGAGCGCAACGAGGGGACGGATCGGTGCATGGCTACGAGTGATATCCGGCAAGTCGGTTTGGATCGTCTCCACGCCTTCGCCCGGACCTGCCCAGCGATAGTTCAGGGTGAGTCTGGAGCGACCTGGCTTGATCACCACTCCCTCGCCGAACCGCTGTGCGTACAGCTGACAGAATCTCTTTTTGATTTCAGGCCGGACCACATCCCAAGTGGTAGACCGCGCCTCATCGGTCAATGCCTGAGCCCAAGCAAAGGCCAGATCCACGTTCAGCGCCTGCTGGCGCGCAACCGCTTGGGCTGCTTTGACATGCTGAGACAGGCTCCACCCATCGGCTGCGCCCGCAGTCCCGTCGGGCAATCCGAGCTTAAAGCGCCCTACCGCGAGCAGTTCCTCGCTGTAACGGCCGAAGGAGCCTTGGTCGCCATAGTGCTGTTGCAGACGCAACAATTCATCCAGGATTTGCTGGCCCTCGGCTCGACTGCTTTCACCATCGGCCAGTCCACGCAGTAAACGGTGTTCCAAGCCGTAGAAGTACAGGAACACGTAGCCGATACCGACAGTAGCCGCTCGGCGCTCTGAGTTCAGGAATGCCAGGAAGGCCCCGCGCTCGCGATCATTGAGCCCGGCGTATCGTGGCCAATAGCCCAACCCTTCGCCGCGCCAATCGGCTTGCCCTGAGAAGGGCAAGGTCGGATCGATCGTGGCCAGCCCGCTGTCCTGATAGCCTCGCGGTGTACCCAAGTAGAAGCCACCACCAACGATTTCCTGGCCTCGGATAGAAACCGTTTCACCAAAGGGCACCCAGCGCGGCGGCGCCGGTTGCCGGATGGGGCTAGCCGGCTCGACCAGCGCACGCAATGGTGAGGTCGTCCGGACCGGAACGGGATCTTGCACAGGAACGGGACGGCTGGACGGAGCTACGGAAATAGCAAAGTGGTCCGCGACCTGGTTTCTGATCGGCGGTCGTTCAACTACGGGACTTGAGGGCAGGGAAGGTGGGGACAGCGCCTGCTTCATCGGCGGTACAAACCCGGTGGTCTCCTCCGACGGCTTCTGGAAGCCTTGGTCAGGCGTAGGCGCGGACGCAGGTCGAGTGGATTCCTCCGACACGCTGCGGATGTCTGGGAACTTCGCGCGCAGCATCTCCGCTCGTCGACGGTTTTCGCTGGCAACCTGCTCTCGCTGACTCTCCCAGGGCGTTTGGTGCAAGCTCACACTAGACGCAACGTCCATATCTTGCACAGGAACGGGACGGCTAGACGGAGCTAGGGATGGAGCAAGGCGGTCCGCGACCTGGTTTCTGCTCGGTGGTCGTTCAATTACAGGACTTGAGGGCAGGGGCGGCGGGGGCAGAGCCTGTATCATCGGTGGTACAGAACCGGTCTCCTCCGACGGCTTTTTGGAGCCTCTGTCAGGCGTAGGCGCGGACGCAGGACTAGTTAATTCTTCCGACACGATGCGGATGTCTGGAAACTTCGCGCGCAGCATCTCCGCGCGTCGACGGTTTTCGCTGGCAACCTGATCTCGTTCAATCTCCCGGCGTGTTTGGTGCAAATTCGCACTAGGCGCATCGTCCACAGCCGGATCCTCGACGGCCTGCGACTGGGCGAATTCCGCTTCGGGAAGACGAGCCGAATGAGACTTGTGGTGCGCATCACTCGCGGCAATCTTGGCGCGGAGTTCGTCTGATCGCGCACGATTGGCTGCGGCAATCGTGTTCCGATTGTTAGCCCAATCGCCAAACGGTGAAGTCGTCAGCTCAGTGACGGCTCGTCCAATACCGGCCGTGGCTTGCGGTCTGGGATGTGGCGGCGTGATCGCGGATGGTGAGGGCAGGGGATGCGGAACGGAGACCTGGGGGATGGGGACGGAGCCACTCGTGCGGCTTGTTGCCGGGGGAGGACTTCCCGATGATTCACTCAGAATTTCCGCCAGCGTCTTGCCCGTGTCCTTTGGCGGCGGGGGCAATACCGATGTCTGCCTTGCGGACTGCCAAGTGCGGAACAGGCGCCAGCCCACCCAACCAAGGAGGGCCACTACGGAAGCCCAGAAGAGCGCGATCCAGACCTGTTTGGGGATCAGTAGAATGACCGCCAACGCGCCAAGCAACAACGCACCGATTCCGCCCCCGCCCCTCTTGCGCCGCCCCATCGCCAACCCCGCTCTCCGCTCGCCGGAAATCTCCCCTTCTTCCACTGTACACCGCAGGCGCGCCGGGTAGTGGCCTGCAGTTCCCTGAGCCATCACTATTAGGGTGCATGGCAATTTCCGACTCATTGCAGCCAGTCGCGGCCGGCTGCCTTTGGGTAGGCCAGCTTTGAGTGTCCCAGATAGGTTGTGCCCAAAAGGTACGCAGCGCCGGTCGCTCGAGATCCTTCTTGGCCTTGGCCCGCTGATGCGGCTGCGTATGGAATCGGCACCTGCCGACCATTTCCGGCCGTAGCTTGACGTGGCGAAGCTAACGACCAACCCTCGAATAACTTCCGAGGGTCTACGGTTCCGTGACGCTTAGCTCGCTTGCGGCAAAGTAGTGTCGACAAAAAGCACAAGGTTCTCACCGGCCAGATCCTTCAGCTCCTCCCTGTATATAAGAATGTCTTGCTCGGAGCGACAGCCGATATAGACCTTCCGGCCTTCCTTGATGAGCGGGCGTAAGGCCGCAGCGAGTTCGAAGTGACGGGAGGTCATTCGGACTCGAGTTCCGTCAAGATAGACGGTCCTGCACTCCGGACCGAATGCAAATACCTTTGGCCGTCCATACGGTGCTCCGATGCTCGACTCTTGAATGCGCAGTGAGCACTTTTCGCGGGCCTCGCGCAGAGCTCTGGATGCTTTTACGAGGCTGAAGGTGTACTTGTTCCCCTTGAGTCGTTTGCTTTTCCCTACGGCCAGGTCCATCGCCGCTGTCTCCACGCCGAGCTTGAGCAGGGACTGCACGGCCATCGCGCCCCCGCGCCCGGTTGTCAGGTCTCTGATGTCGTAGGCGTCGCCGTCGTCCTCCATCACGACCTTCGTTGAGTGGAAACTGATCAAAGCCCTGTTCGCTTTTCCATGTCGCACGGCGTTCTGGACGACCTCTAGGATTGCGGCAAGAAGGTGCCGAACAAAGGTGGCGTTGTAGTCATCGGACACGTATTGCCGAAGCTTGTACTCGACACGCTGACCGATACCGAATTCGAGATGATCCGTCAGGCTCTGTTCTTTTGCCTGGCGGACGTCAAACTCGATTGTGTCGCCAGAGAGCAGGTCGTGCAGATGTGCAGTCTCGGCGGTGCTCTTTGGTGGACCGACAACTTCATGCTTCTGCAGCAAGGCCAGGAGCGGCTCAATGACAGCTGCTGCTCTAGTCGCCGCCTTGCCTTGCTTCTCGCGGGAAAAGTCAGTCCCGCCCGAGTCGGATACTGCTTTGACGACAAGCCAGGAGGAACCGCTCTCCAAGAACCCGAAGGCTTCCATTTCCCCACCTAGTAGCTCGGGGTGCTGATCAATCAGCTTCTCGCGCAAGCTGTCGCTTCTATATAAGGTCTCAAGGCTGGCGAGAGATCCGATCCGGACCTTGAGCTGATCCTTAAGTTCCTGAGCGTGCTCTTCAAGAGAGACACGGCTTACCAGCGACGAGGCCTGTGTGACTTCGGCGCTACCTTCCGCATGCCGCACGTTAAGGGCGAGGACTTCCGTGGCGACAACACAGGCCTCGGCGTCGACATTCCTAAGGTTTCCCCAGCAGAAGCCTGTTAGAACGGTGATAAGCGGACTAGGGAAGGACTGGCTCTTGAGCAAAGCGTTTGCGATACGGGCCACGGAGCGCGGCTTGGAGACCCCACTCTCACCGGTCACATGAAGCACAAAGCGCCCACCAAGAGTACCCAGTGAACACCCCGTAGTTTCGCACCCAATATCGGCATTGCGGCGATCTCGCAGCACTGCATTGACTGCGTTCTTCTCCACGCTATTGGAAGTCAATAAAAGGAGGTAGTTTTCCTTCAGCGCCGGTATGTGTTCACGTATATGAATGACGTGGTCCATGCTTCAAGTATCTTGTGAGTGGCCATTATGGTGTTGCCACAGCCCTGTTGAGCTGCGTCAATGTGCCGCCAGACACCCTTTTACGGTATCCACCCTGTGAGGCGCCAGTTGTCACTCGCAGCGACCGCTTATGGGCATAGCAGGCATCGGCGCGGAAGGAATTACGTAAGTTTATCGGGGGTAGGGGCATGGCAGCTTCCGACCGAGCTCAGGTCTGATGGCTGCCGTCAAAGGCCATACGCCAGCATAGCGGGCCGATCGGTGTACATCTTTAAGCGCAGAGCAACCAGCGGTGTACACCCTTGTCTGCAGCGCTTCTTCGGCTGTACATCTTTAACCGCACGTTTTGTACACAATTAGCGCGGCGCCGGGACATCCTTAGGCGCAGTGAACATGCGGCCGGGCAATGTTGCGGATCAGGCGTCGGAGAAGGGTCCACGCGGCGTGCCGGCGGCTCGGATGCACCCGCATATAACTGCGCATAATGCTGATTATGTAGGACAGCACTGGCCAGTTCGTGTGAGGCCTGTCCATCGTGACTGTTTCACGAAGCAATCCTCTTGCGCCTGGTGGCCCCGTTGCTCCTGGCACCCTCCGCGACCTGACAGATGCGCGGTCGATGGTGGCGGCACATCCATTCCCGTTGGGGGTTTCCCGGTGCGGTCACCGGCGGGCGTGCGACTGGCCCATCGCCAGATTTCGCACCTGTTCCAGCACGTGGATCCAAGTCCACCGCCCGGCTTGGGGGCTTCGGGGGATGTGATTGGTGGTCCGGTGCCGGTTTTTTGTCGCCGCATCCCCGGTGTGGCTGTGGCCAGGCAGCGGCCGCCTTGGGCGGGATGGACAGTTTGGAGATTCGGCGGTGGCGGGCGGCTGGTCCTTTCACGCCGCAATGCTGGCGGCCGCGCCAGATCTGCTCCACAACGCTGCGCGTGACCTGCTGTCATCCCTGCGGCCGACGTCGGCAGCGTCGGGCTGGCTGCCCCCCGGGTTCTATTCCTTCCGAGCCGGCGCTCGAGGGCTCGAGGCCACCGGCACGAGCAGTTTCCAGCCGGCCGCGCCAGACACTCGGGGCCAGTCACGGCCTGGGCGCGAGCGAACTCGAGGACGGACCGTATCGGTACAAACGAAGCACATGTTGGCTGCCCGGTGACACCAGGGTGCAGCTGTACGGGTGCGGATCGGCCGCGCACCGGCGCTGCTGAAAGTCGTCCACCAGCACCAGCCCGCCTATCCGCGCTAGCCCCCGGCTGGCGCTGCCCTCCCCTGTGCCGGTACCTTGCCTTGCAGCGATGCCGCACGTTCGCTGTGGCGCGTTCCAAAGTCATCGGATCCGGGGAGGGAACCAATGTATCGTCGTCGCATCCTGGCGCTGGCTGTCTGCGCCTGTCTGGCCATGCCCGCTGGTGCCACCAAGCGGCTCGAGCTCAACGAGCAGGGCTACTTCGAAGCGCCGGGACTCAACGTCACCGTTTTCGCCGATATCTATCCGGATGGCCACCAGACCGGGGTCACCGTGATCCAGCACGGCGAGCGTGTGGCCGCCAATGGCGACCTCCGTCTCGAGCCCTCGCCCGGCCAGTGGTCGCCGGTCCCGGCCGGCGACGGGAAAGCCACCCACGACCCGGCCACCGGCACGGTGACCCAGGCGTTGCGGTATCCGGACGAGAGCAAGAACCGGAAGGGCTTCAACCCCATCGAATATCCCGATCTGGATTTCCGCTACGAGGTGGCGGTCACCCCGCTGGACGGTCATGCGTTCCAGATCTCGGTGCACCTGGACAAACCCCTGCCAGCGCAATGGGAAGGCAAGGTCGGCTTCAATTTCGAACTGTTCCCCACCGATCTGTTCGGCAAGTCGTTCCTGATGGATGGCCAGGCAGGCAGCTTCCCGCGGCAGGCTAACGGGCCGGTGGCGACGATCGAGGGCCATACGCTGACCGCGCCGATGGCCAGCGGGCGCACCCTTGTCGTGGCGCCGGAGAGCGGGCTGCAACGCATGAAGATCGAGAGCCGCAGCGGCCAGATGGTGCTGCTGGACGGACGCGGCAACATGAACAACGGCTGGTACATCGTGCGCGAGCTGACCCGGCCCGGCGCCACGCGCGATGCGATCACCTGGGTGGTCACGCCCAATGTGGATCCGCGGTGGCGTTACGAACCGGTAGTACAGGTTTCCCAGGTCGGCTACCGCCCCGGACAGGCCAAGACAGTGGTCATCGAGCAGGACAAGCGCGACACCCGCGCCGATCCGCTCATCCTCTACCGCATCACCGAGGAGGGCCCCAAGGAAGCAGCCCGCCATACGCCCAGGGCCTGGGGCCGGTTCCTCCGTTACCACTACCTGACCGCCGACTTCAGCGAGGTGCGCGAGCCGGGCATGTACGAGGTGTCCTACCGGGGCAAGCGCACCCACGCCTTCCGCATCGGCGAGGACGTGTACGACCGCGGCGTATGGCAGCCCACCCTGGAGTACTTCCTGCCGGCCCAGATGTGCCACATGCTGGTGAAGGAGAACTACCGCACCTGGCACGGCCTGGACCACATGGACGACGCGCGCATGGCGCCGGCCGGCGTGCACTTCGACGGGTACGACCAGGGCCCGGACACCCTCACCCGCTACAAGCCCGGCGAGCGGATCCCGGGCATGGCGGCGGGCGGCTGGCACGACGCGGGCGACTACGACCTGCGCATCGAAAGCCAGATGGGCACGATCAAACTGCTGGCCCAGATGGTCGAGGAGTTCGGCCTGGATTACGACGCGACCACCGTCGACCAGCAGCGCAAGGAGACCCACCTGCTGCGCCCCGATGGTGTCAACGACGCTATCCAGCAGATCGAGCATGGCCTGCTGAACGTGCTCGCCGGCTACCGCGCGCTGGGTCGCACCTATCGGGGTGTGATCGAGCCGACCCTGGAGCAGTACGTACTGCTGGGCGACGTCACCAGCCAGACCGACAACCTGGCCTACGACGCCGCCCTGCCCGCCGGCGCTCGCACCGGCACGACCTCCTCGCTGCAGGACGACCGCTGGGTGTTCACCGAAGACAATCCGGATCGTGAGCTGGGCACGGCCTCTGGCCTTGCGGTGGCGGCGCGGGTGCTCAAGCCCTCCAACCCCGCCATGGCCAGGGAGGCGCTGGACGCCGCGATCGACCTGACCGGCAAGGCACTGGAACGGGCCACCAGCATCGGCGCCAAGGTCGCGGCACTTTCCGAGCTTGCGGTCAGCACCGGCGACCCGGCCTATGTGGCGCGGCTGGTCGCGTTGAAGCCGCAGATCGTGCAGGCCATCGACAAGACGGGGCCCTCGCTGGCCGTCGCCCTGCCCCTCATCGGGGACGCGGCATTCCTCCACGAGGTGGACGCGGCGGTAGCCGCCCACCAGGCCAAACTGGCGGACGACGCGACCAGGACGCCCTATCGCGTGCCCTACGTGCCCCATATCTGGGGTGCAGGCTGGGACATCCAACGCTTTGGCGTGGACCAGTACTTCTTCCGCAAGGGCTGGCCGCAACACACCAGTGACGCGCTGCAGATGGACGCGCTCAACTTCGTGCTGGGCGTGCATCCGGGCAACGTGACCGAGTCCTTCGCCTCCGGCGTGGGCGCGCGCTCGGCCACGGTCGCTTATGGCACCAATCGCGCCGACTGGGGTTACATCCCCGGCGGCGTGATCTCCGGCACGGCGCTGATCCGCCCGGATCTGCCGGAGCTGAAGGTCTGGCCGTACTTCTGGCAGCAGCGTGAGTACGTGATCGGCGGCGGCGCGGAGAATTTCATGTTCCTCGCGCTGGCCGCTGCGCGGAGCGAACGCCTCTCGCGCTGAGGCGGGCCGGGGCGCGAGCGCGTCCGGTCCCTTGGCAGCCCTGGGGGTGGCGCGCCGGCCGGTACCGGCGCGCCGCCCGCTGCCGCGCAGATCAGCGCTGGCAGGCGTCGGCCACGTCGCGGTCGAGCTTGCGCCGCAGTTCCATCGAGCGATGTCCGATGCGCTCGGCCTGCAGGCGCGCCTCACTCCGGCGCCTGGCGGTTTCGCAGCGGTCCGGGCGCCCGGCACTGGCCGGGCGTGCATCCCGCTGGTCGCGCAGGCGCGCAACCGCCGGGCGCGCCCGCGACTGGCCCGTGGCCCCCACCGCAGCGGGCGGCGGCGGTGCGTAGCTCCCGTGTTCCCAGGTGCGGGCCGGCGTGCGGCCGTCCTGGCAGGGCGTGGACTGGTAAGAGACCTGGCCCGATTCCACGCATTTGTAGACGTGCTGGGCCATGGCGGGCGCCGGCATCCAGGCCAGCGCCCCGATCAGGAGCATCCTTTGCATGTGTTGTCTCCGCTGCGCATCCTTGCCCGCGGAGGCCACCTAGCCTCCCGGTTGCAGCCAGCGCCAGGTATACAGGCCAAGCGCGGTCATGCCCAGTGAGCCCAGCAGGTGCACGGCCGCGCCGAGCACCGCGGCGCCGTACTGCTGGCGACCCAGCTGCTGCACGATCTCGGCCGAAAAGGTGGAGAACGTGGTCAGTCCGCCCAGCAGGCCGGTGACCACGAACAGCCGCCATTCCGGCGGAAGCCCGGGGCGTGAGGCGATCCACGCCAGCGCCAGGCCGACCAGATAGCCGCCGGCAAGGTTCGCGGCCAGCGTGCCCAAGGCCACCGGACCCCGCCCGCCGTTGAGCCACATCGCAAGGCCCCAGCGAAGCCATGCGCCCAGTGCCGCACCCGTGCCGACGGCGATGAACCCCCGCAGCAGGTCCATCACAGCTGCTCGCTGCACGGTCGGCAGCGGTCAGCCACCTTCGCCTGCCCCCGGCACCTGTGGGCCGCGGCCCCGGGCGTGCGCCCTCGCCTCGCGCAGGCGGTCCAGTTTCTCCTTCAGCCTGATCTCCAGGCCGCGCTCGACCGGGCGGTAGTAGACCTGCTCGCCCATCACGTCCGGGAAGCCGGTCTGGTCCAGGGCGATGCCGCCGTCGGCGTCGTGGTCGTACTGGTAGCCCTTGCTGTAGCCAAGCTGCTTCATCAGCCTGGTCGGCGCGTTGCGCAGGTGCAGCGGCACTTCGGCGGTCCCGTGGCGGCGCACATCGGCGCGGGCGGCGTTCCAGGCCGCGTAGGCGGCGTTGGATTTGGCGGTGCTGGCCAGGTAGATCGCCACCTGCGCCAGCGCCAGGTCGCCCTCCGGGCTGCCGAGGCGCTCGAAGGTGTCCCAGGCATCGACCGCCATCTGCAGCGCACGCGGATCGGCCAGCCCGATGTCCTCCACCGCCATCCGGGTCAGGCGCCGGGCCAGGTAGGCCGGGTCGCAGCCACCATCGAGCATGCGTGCCAGCCAGTAGACGGCCGCGTCGGGGTTGGAGCTGCGCACCGATTTGTGCAGGGCCGAGATCTGGTCGTAGAACTGCTCGCCGCCCTTGTCGAAGCGGCGGGTGCGGTCGGCCAGCACCTGCAGCAACGTGGTCTCGGTGATCTGGCCGCCCTCGTCCGCCGCCAGTTCGGCGGCGATCTCCAGCAAGGTCAGGGCGCGCCGCACGTCGCCGTCGGCCGCTCCGGCGATCTCGCGCAGCGCGCCCTCCTCCACCGCGATCCCCTGCCCGCCGAGCCCCCGCTCCCCGTCCTCGAGGGCGCGCTCGAGCGCGTCGACGATGTCATCGGCCGACACCGCTTCCAGCACGTGCACGCGGCAGCGCGACAGCAGCGCGGAGTTCAGTTCGAAGGAAGGGTTCTCGGTGGTGGCGCCCACGAAGACGATGCTGCCGCGCTCGATGTGCGGCAGGAACGCGTCCTGCTGGGTCTTGTTGAAGCGGTGCACCTCGTCCACGAACAGCACGGTACGGCGGCCGCCCTCGAAGCGTTGCGCGGCCTCGGCCAGCACCTGGCGCACCTCCGGCAGCCCGGACAGCACCGCCGAGATCGCGCGGAACTCGGCATCTGCGTACTGTGCCAGCAGCAGCGACAGCGTGGTCTTGCCGCAGCCCGGCGGACCCCAGAGGATCATCGAATGCACACGCCCGCCTTCCACCGCACGGCGCAGCGCCGAGCCAGGCGCCAGCAGGCGCCGCTGGCCGACCATCTCGTCCAGGGTGCGCGGGCGCATGCGTTCGGCCAACGGACGCATCGCATCCTGGCGCGCGTGGTCGGCGGGAGTGGCGTCCCGGCTGGATGCCAGGAGACCCGGCCCGGCGTCAGAAGGAATACGGCGACTGCGACTCATGGTGCCCATGATAGGGCTACGGCGGCCGCCCGCCGCACGCGGGCTGGCGGGCTGTGCGAGGCCGCGGCCCGGGTGGCCGGCGCTACTGGCCGACCACGTCCACGCCCTTGGCCGGGGTGAACTTGAAGGTGCCCGTGGCGAAGGAAGGGTTGCGCTTCCAGCCGTCGAAGCGGATCTCGGTCTTCTGGCCGACCAGGTCCACCACCTGCATCCGGGCCAGGCCCTGCGGACCGAACCCCAGGCGCGCCATCTGGAAGCTGGCCTCGGTGTCGATCTTCGGGGTCAGGGTCAGCCACTGCAGGCCTTCGCTGGCGGTGGCCTCCTCGCTGACGTCGAACTGGCGGTCAAGGCGGGCCGGGTCGAACAGCGCCACCAGTGGGCTGTTGCGCTCCTCCTCGCCCTGGGCCTTGACCGTGGCCTGCTGCAGGTCCGGCTCGTACACCCACACCTTTTGCCCGTCGGCGACGATCAGCTGGGTGAACGGCTTCTGGTACTCCCAGCGGAACAGCCGCGGTGCCGAGACCGCCACCGTGCCGCTGCTGCGCTCCCTGGCGCGACCGTTGCCGTCGAACACCTGCTGCTCGAACCGGCCCTCCAGCCCCTTCAGGCCGCTGGTGAAACTCGTCAGCGCGTCGCGCGCACCGGCAAACGCCGGCATGGCGAGGGCCAGGCCCAGGCCGAGGGTGGCAAGGCGGACAAAACCGGAGGTCGAACGCATGGTCTTCTCGCTGAGGGGAATTGCCGGCGCAGTGTGCCGCCGGAAACCTGAACAGGCAGGCATTGAGCGGCCAGGGCTTCGCCAGTGGACCGGGCTCAGTCCCGCGGCGGCGGCGGCGCCAGCACGCTGCGGTCGCCGTTGTGTTCGGGCGGGCTGACCACGCCGGCCGCCTCCATCGCCTCGATCAGGCGTGCGGCGCGGTTGTAGCCGATCTTCAGCCGCCGCTGCACGCCGGAGATCGACGCGCGGCGGGTCTCGGTGACGATCCGCACCGCCTCGTCGTACAGCGGGTCGGACTCGTCCCCCCCGCTGCTGCTGGTCTCGGGCAGGCCGGTGGCACCGACCACCACCCCGTCGCCCAGGGTCTGCACCTCGTCCAGCACGCCTTCCACGTAGTCCGCGGTGCCGCTGGCCTTGAGGTGCTCGACCACGCGGTGCACTTCCTCGTCGCTGACGAAGGCGCCATGCACGCGGTCCGGCATGCCGGTGCCCGGCGGCAGGTAGAGCATGTCGCCGTGGCCGAGCAGGGTCTCGGCGCCGGACTGGTCCAGGATGGTGCGCGAATCGATCTTGGAGCTGACCTGGAACGCGATGCGGGTCGGGATGTTCGCCTTGATCAGGCCGGTGATCACGTCCACGGACGGGCGCTGGGTGGCCAGGATCAGGTGGATGCCGGCTGCGCGCGCCTTCTGCGCCAGGCGCGCGATCAGCTCCTCGACCTTCTTGCCGACGATCATCATCATGTCGGCGAACTCGTCGATGAAGATGACGATGAACGGCAGCGGCTCCAGCGGGCGCGGCACCTCGCCCAGCTCGGGGTTGGGCTTGAACAGCGGGTCCATCAGCGGCTGGCCGGCGTCGATCGCGTCGCGCACCTTCTTGTTGAAGCCGGCCAGGTTGCGCACGCCTACAGCGCTCATCAGCTTGTAGCGGCGCTCCATCTCCGCCACGCACCAGCGCAGGCCGTTGGCGGCCTCCTTCATGTCCGTGACCACCGGCGCCAGCAGGTGCGGGATGTCCTGGTAGACGCTCAGCTCGAGCATCTTCGGGTCGATCATCAGCACCCGCAGGTCCTTCGGCGTGGCCTTGTACAGCAGGCTCAGGACCATGGCGTTGACCGCCACCGACTTGCCCGAGCCGGTGGTGCCGGCCACCAGCAGGTGCGGCATGCGCGCCAGGTCGGCCACCGTCGGCCGGCCGGCGATGTCCTTGCCCAGCGCCAGGGTCAGCGGGCTGGCGGACTTGTCGTATTCCTTGGAGCGCAGCAGCTCGGAGAGGAAGATCATCTCGCGGCTGGTGTTGGGGATCTCCAGGCCGATCACCGACTTGCCCGGGATCACGTCGACCACGCGCACCGACTTGACCGACAGGCCGCGGGCGATGTCCTTGTCCAGCGAGCTGATCTGGCTGACCTTTACCCCCGGCGCCGGCTCCAGCTCGAACCGGGTGATCACCGGGCCCGGATAGGCGCCGACGACCTGCACATCGATGCGGAAGTCCTTGAGCTTGAACTCGATCTGCCGCGACAGCGTCTCCAGGGTCTCTTCCGAATAGCCCTTGGTCTGCGGCTTGGGATCGTCCAGCAGGGCCAGCGGCGGCAGCCCGTCGGGGGTGCCGCCGGTGCCCTGGAACAGCGGGATCTGGGTCTCGCGCTTGGCGCGCTCGCTCTTCTCCACCACCGGCGCGGCCGGCGGCTCGATCCGCACCGGCTCGCGGCGCGCCTGGCGCACGGCCTCGGTCTTGCGGACCTCCTGGCGCTCCTCGCGCATCTCGCGGGTGCGCTTCCACTCCCCGGCCTGCTGGGACTTGCGCCGCAGCAGGTCCGGCAGAGACATCACCCAGCCGCCGATCCGCTCCATCACCCGGAACCAGGACAGGCCGGTGGCCAGGGTCACCGACACCAGCAGCAGTACGACCAGGAAGAGGTTGGCGCCCAGCGGACCGAACCCGGCCTGCAGCGACTTGCCCAGCAGCTGCCCGATCACCCCGCCCGCGCGCGCCACGTCCACCGTGTAGACGCCGACCAGGCGCACATGCAGGAAGCCGGTGGCGCCGATCAGGAACCCGAAGATGCCGACCAGTCGCAGGGCCGGGCCAAGCTCGTCCTCCTCGCCCAGGCCGAACAGCGCGATCCAGGCCAGCGCGCCCAGCACCACTGGCAGCAGGAAGGCGGCGTGGCCGAACAGGGTCAGCAGCACGTCGGCGATCCAGGCGCCGGCCTTGCCACCCAGGTTGTGGATCGGCGCCACGACGCTGCCACTGTGCGACCAGCCCGGGTCGGACGGCGAATAGGTGAACAGGCACGCCAGCAGGTACAGCAGCAGCGGCGCCACCACGATCAGGGCCAGGTCGCGCCACAGTCGCTGGCGCCCCGGACTGGGCACGCGCGCTTCGCGCGGTTTGCCGCGGGTGGACTTGCTGCGTTCCGTCAATGCCTTGGCCACGTCGCTCCGCAATCTTGAACTGGCTGCAGGAACCCTGCGTTAGGCATTGATCTTAAACGAGTCGGGGGGATGCTTCATAGGAAAGCGCGGGTGCCCGTCCCGGACACCGCACGGTGGATGCCCGGAGCGGCTCGCCTTGATTCGCCTGTGCCCGGCCGCCACTCTATGCCCCGGCCCCGCGCCCCATTCTTCCCTCGAACGACTATACATGACCGCCACCAAGCACTCGCGCCTGCTCATCCTCGGCTCCGGCCCCGCCGGCTGGACTGCCGCCGTCTACGCCGCCCGCGCCAACCTCAAGCCGGTGGTGGTCACCGGCCTGCAGCAGGGCGGGCAGCTGATGACGACCACCGAGGTCGACAACTGGCCCGGCGACGCCCACGGCCTGATGGGCCCGGACCTGATGGCGCGCATGCAGGCCCACGCCGAGCGCTTCGACACCGAGGTCGTCTTCGACCACATCCACACCGCGGACCTGTCGCAGCGGCCGTTCCGCCTGGTCGGCGACAGCGCCGAGTACACCTGCGACGCACTGATCATCGCCACCGGCGCCACCGCCAAGTACCTGGGCATCGAGTCGGAGGAGAAGTTCAAGGGCCGCGGTGTTTCGGCCTGCGCCACCTGCGACGGCTTCTTCTACCGCGACCAGGACGTGGTGGTGGTCGGCGGTGGCAACACCGCGGTGGAAGAGGCGCTGTACCTGTCCAACATCGCCCGCAAGGTCTACCTGGTGCACCGCCGCGACACCCTGCGCGCGGAAAAGATCATGCAGGACAAGCTGTTCGCCAAGGTCGAGGCCGGCAAGATCGAGCCGGTGTGGCACCACACCATCGACGAGGTGCTGGGCGACGATGCCGGCGTCACCGGCGTGCGGGTGAAGTCGGCGATCGACGGCAGCACCCGCGACATTGCCGCCCACGGCTTCTTCGTGGCCATCGGCCACCACCCGAACACCGGCCTGTTCGAGGGCCAGCTGACCATGAACAACGGATACATCGAGATCCGTTCCGGCCTGGGCGGCAATGTCACCCAGACCTCGGTGGAGGGCGTGTTCGCCGCCGGCGACGTGGCCGACCAGCACTACCGCCAGGCCATCACCTCCGCCGGCTTCGGCTGCATGGCCGCGCTGGATGCCGAGCGCTACCTGGACAAGGGTGCCTGAGCCCGGGCTGGCCGGTACGGCGTCCGCCTTCGTGGACCGGCGGCTGGCACCTGTCGTGCGCGCGGCCGCGGCGTGTGCCGGTGGTGCCGCCGTGGCCGGGGCGCGCGTCCGGTGAGCCTCCAGGCGCGCTGCCTGGACAGTCTGGCCGGCATCGAGCCGGCCCGGTGGGATGCCCTGCATGACCAGCGCAATCCGTTCCTGGCCCACGCCTTCCTCGAAGGCCTGGAGCGCCACGGCTGCCTGCGCCCCGAGTGGGGCTGGACCGCGCGCCACCTCACCCTCTGGGAGGGCGACGCCCTGGTGGCCGCCGCCCCCGGTTACCTGAAGACCAACTCGCACGGCGAGTTCGTGTTCGACCATGCCTGGGCCCACGCGTACGCGCAGCACGGGCTGGAGTACTTTCCCAAGTGGCTGTTCGGCGTGCCCTACTCGCCGGTGACCGGGCCGCGCCTGCTCGCCCCTACCGACCGTCTGCGGCGTGCCCTGGTGGAGGCCATGCCGGACCTCACGGCCGGCAGCGGGCTGTCGTCGGCCCACGTGAACTTCCATCCCGGCAGCGAAGCGGCCGCCTTCGACGACGCCTGGCTGGCGCGCGCCGACATCCAGTACCACTGGCACAACCCGGGCCAGTGGCGGGACTTCGACGGTTTCCTGGCCGCGATGGACCACCGCCACCGCAAGAACATCCGCCAGGAGCGGGCCAAGGTCGCCCGCGCCGGCGTGCGTTTCCGGCGCCTGTCCGGGGCTGAAGCCGGCGAGGCGGAACTGGACGCGATCCACCGCTTCTACCTGCAGACCTTCCTCGAGTACGGCAACGCCCCGGCGCTGACCCGCGCCTTCATCGCACACCTGGCGCGAGAAATGGCCGGTAACCTGCTGATCGTGCTGGGATACTTGGACGACGAGCCGGTGGCGGGTGCGCTTTGCCTGCGCGGCGGCGACACCCTCTACGGACGGTACTGGGGCAGCGACGTCAGCCTGCCCGGCCTGCATTTCGAGACCTGCTACTACCAGGGCATCGAATACTGCCTGGAGCAGGGCCTGGCCCGGTTCGAACCCGGGGCCCAGGGCGAGCACAAGCTGGCGCGCGGGTTCCTGCCCACGCTGGTGCACAGCCACCACCACGTGGTCGATCCGCGCTTTGCCCGCGCCCTGCGTGAGTGGTGCGCCGACGAGCGTGCATCGGTGCGGCAGCACGCGGAGGCGCTGGCGCGGCGCGCCCCGTTCCGCGTCCCGGCGCCCGGCTAGACCATGGCCCGCACCCTCCACCCCGCCGTGCTCGGGCCGGACACGCCCTTCCCCCCGGTCACCCAGGCGCTGCGCGAGCCTGACGGGCTGCTGGCGGTGGGCGGCGACCTTTCGCCGGCGCGCCTGCTGGAGGCGTACCGGCAAGGAATCTTCCCCTGGTACTCGCAGGGCCAGCCGATCCTGTGGTGGAGCCCGGATCCGCGCATGGTGTTCCCTACCGACGCGCTGCACCTGCCGCGCCGCTTCCGGCGCGAACTGCGGCGCAGTGCCTGGGTGGTCTGCGCCGACACCGCCTTCGACGCGGTGCTGGGCGCCTGCGCGCACACCCCTCGTCCCGGCCAGGACGGCACCTGGATCACCCCGCAGATGCAGGCGGCCTACCGCAGGCTGCACCAGCTCGGCCACGCCCATTCGATCGAAGTGCTGGACGCCGACGGTCGCCTGGTCGGCGGCCTGTACGGCGTCGCGTCGGGTCGCATGTTCTACGGCGAGAGCATGTTCAGCGCGCGCTCCGGCGGCTCCAAGGTCGCCCTGGCCGCCTTGGCCCGGCGGCTTCACGAGTGGGGCTGGCCGCTGCTCGATGCCCAGGTGGAGAACCCGCACCTGCTGTCGCTGGGCGCGCAGCGGTGGCCGCGCGGCCGCTTCCAGGCGGCGGTGCAGGCGCTGGTCGCCGACCCGGGCCGGCCGGGGTCCTGGACCGACGGATTCGGCCGGCTGCCGGCCGCCGCGCTGGGTGGCTGAAGCCCCGCCTTTGCGCCCGGGGCCCTTCTCGCGTAAAATTGCCGCCTTTAACGCCTCCGCTCAGCGCATACATCGGGAAAGCATGTCGAAAGACGACTCCATCGAGTTCGAAGGCTCCGTCATCGAGACGCTGCCCAACACCACCTTCCGGGTTCGCCTGGAGAACGGGCACGAGATCATTGCCCATATCTCCGGTCGCATGCGCAAGAACTACATCCGCATCCTGACCGGTGACCGGGTCAAGGTGGAAATGACGCCCTACGACCTCACCAAGGGGCGCATCACCTATCGCATGAAGTGAGCCGGCCGCGCCTTGCGGCGCCATGGCGGGTTTACAGGGGGCGGCCTGCGGGCCGCCTTTTTTGTGTCAGCGCGCCGGGCCGCCGGGCTGGCCGGGGCCGCGCGCGGCGCACGCGCCTGCCGGAAGTCACCACCCCTTCCGACCCAATGTCTTTGGTCACTGTCACCACAGGCAGATTCACCATGGCGTGCCGCTGCCTAACCTGTGGCCAGGTCCAATCGGGACCATGCACAACAACGACGGACCGACATGAACACCAAGCCCTTCCTTCTCGCCGCCCTGTTCTTCGGCGCCTCGCTGGGCGCCAGCGCCGCCGAGAACGCACCGCTGACCGGCTGTGTCGACCTGGGTGCCGACCAGGAAATCGTGCGTGCCGGCGGTTCGCGCTCGATGCTGGTGCGCGATGCCGACCAGCACTACCTCGTCACCTTCCGCGACGACTGCGGCTCGCTGGCCATGACCAGCTCGGTGCGCATCGTGTCCGAGGGCAGCGAGGGCCGCCTGTGCCCGACCGGCAGCGTGGTCAAGACCAAGCGCGACAACTGCGTGGTGCGCGGCGTGGAAACCATCGACGCCGAGCAGTTCACCAACCGCAAGCGCCGCACGCGCTGAGGTTCCGCCAAGGTGCCGCTGCCTGCGGGCAAGCGGCCATCGGCAACGTGGCGGCCTGGAGGCCGCCACTTTTTTGTTCCCGCAAAAAACCTGCCGCCCGTCAGACCGTGGCTGGCAGCAGCCGCTCCGGCTCGGACTGGCTCTCCACCACCAGCTTGCCGTCGACCACGTCGATGTTGACCCGGCCGCCGTTGACCAGCTTGCCGAAGAGCAGCTCGTCGGCAAGCGGACGCTTGATCTGGTCCTGGATCACCCGGGCCATCGGCCGCGCACCCATCAACGGATCGAAACCATGCTGGGCCAGCCACTCGCGCGCGTTCGGCGAGGCGGTCATCGCCACGTGCTTCTCGTTGAGCTGCATCTCCAGCTCGATCAGGAACTTGTCCACCACCCGCAGGATGTGGTCGAAGCCCAGTGCCTGGAACTGCACCACCGCGTCCAGGCGGTTGCGGAACTCCGGGGTGAAGCTCTTGCGGATGACTTCCATCGCGTCGGTGGAGTGGTCCTGGCGGGTGAAGCCGATCGAGCGCCGCGAGGCCTGGGCCGCGCCGGCGTTGGTGGTCATCACGATCACCACGTTCTTGAAGTTGGCCTCGCGCCCGTTGGTGTCGGTCAGCACGCCGCGGTCCATGACCTGCAGCAGGATGTTGAAGATGTCCGGGTGCGCCTTTTCCACCTCGTCCAGCAGCAGCACGCAGTGCGGGGTCTTGACGATCTTCTCGGTCAGCAGGCCGCCCTGGTCGAAGCCCACGTAGCCCGGGGGCGCACCGATCAGGCGCGACACCGAATGCGGCTCCATGTACTCGGACATGTCGAAGCGCACCAGTTCGATGCCCAGCTGCAGGGCGAGCTGGCGGGTGACCTCGGTCTTGCCCACGCCGGTGGGGCCGGCGAACAGGAAGTTGCCGATAGGCTTGTCCGGATTGCCCAGGCCGCTGCGCGCCAGCTTGATCGCCGAGGCCAGGGTCTCGATCGCCGGGTCCTGGCCGAAGATCACCATCTTCAGGTTGCGCTCCAGGTGCTGGAGCACGTCCTTGTCCGTGGCGGTGACCTGCTTGGCCGGGATCCGCGCCATCTTGGCGACGATGGTCTCGATCTCCTCGACGTCGATCAGCTCTTTGCGCTGGCCGTCCGGCAGCAGCCGCTGGCGCGCGCCGGCCTCGTCGATCACGTCGATCGCCTTGTCCGGCAGCAGCCGGTCGCCGATGTGCTTGACCGACAGGTCCACCGCCGCCTGGATCGCCTCGTCGGCGTAGGTCACGCCGTGGTGCGACTCGTAGCGGGCCTTGAGGCCCTGCAGGATCTCGTAGGCCTCGCCCACGGTCGGCTCGACGATGTCGATCTTCTGGAAGCGGCGGGCCAGCGCCCGGTCCTTCTCGAAGATGCCGCGGTATTCCTGGAAGGTGGTCGAACCGATGCAGCGCAGTTCGCCGGAGGCCAGCGCCGGCTTGATCAGGTTCGACGCATCCATGGTCCCGCCGCTGGCCGAGCCGGCGCCGATGATGGTGTGGATCTCATCGATGAACAGGATCGCGCCGGGGATCTTCTTGACCGCCGACAGTACGCCCTTCAGGCGCTTCTCGAAGTCGCCGCGGTACTTGGTGCCGGCCACCAGGGCCCCCAGGTCCAGCGAGTAGATCACCGCGTCGGCCAGCACCTCGGGCACCTCGCCCTCGACGATGCGGCGGGCCAGGCCCTCGGCGATCGCGGTCTTGCCGACGCCGGCCTCGCCCACGTACAGCGGGTTGTTCTTGCGGCGGCGGCACAGCACCTGGATGGTGCGTTCGACCTCGTCGGCACGGCCCACCAGCGGGTCGATCCTGCCGGCCCGTGCGCTTTCGTTGAGGTTGGTGGCGTACTCGGTCAGGGCATCGGCCTTGCCGTCGCCCTCCCCGCCTTCGGCCCGCTCGCCCTCCGGGGCGGGGGTGCCCTGCTCGGGCTCGTCGCCGAGCTTGGCGATGCCGTGGGAGAGGTAATTGACCACGTCCAGCCGGGTCACGTCCTGCTGGGTGAGGAAGTAGACGGCGTGGGAATCCTTCTCGCCGAAGATCGCCACCAGCACGTTGGCGCCGGTGACCTCCTTCTTGCCGGAGGACTGCACGTGGTACACGGCCCGCTGCAGCACGCGCTGGAAGCCCAGGGTCGGCTGGGTGTCGCGGCCGTCATCCTCGGCCAGGCGCGAGACCGAGGCCTCGATGGCCTGGTCCAGCTCACCACGCAGGCGCGAGGCGTCCGCACCGCATGCGCGCAGCACGGCCTGGGCGGAGGGGTTGTCCAGCAGGGCCAGCAGCAGGTGCTCGACCGTCATGAACTCATGACGGGCCTCGCGGGCCTGCTTGTAGCACTGGCCAATGGTCTGTTCGAGGTCTTTGCTGAACATGGCTCGCTCCGGCGGTTTGCCAACAAACAATATGCGGCCATCCGGCGCCAATTCCAGCGTGCCGGCGGAACGCCGCGTTCAGCCGGCGGCATGCCGGCGGCCGAGCGGGTCTCCCCGCAGGTCAGGCCTTCTCCATCGTGCACAGCAGCGGGTGCTGGTTCATGCGGGAGAACTCGTTGACCTGGGCTACCTTGGATTCGGCCACTTCGCGCGTGAAGACGCCGCAGACGCCGCGGCCGCGGGTATGCACGTGCAGCATCACCTGGGTGGCGCGCTCCAGGTCCAGGGCGAAGAACTGCTGCAGCACGACCACCACGAAGTCCATCGGGGTGTAGTCGTCGTTGAGCAGGATCACCTGGTACATCGGCGGCGGGGCGATCTCCGGCTTGCCCGGATCGACCAGGGTGCCGTGCTCGTGTTCGTGCTCGTGTCGTGGGGTGCGGGGCATGGCCGGAATTATACGGGGCGCCTGCACGGCCGCAGCGTTGCCGGGGTGGCCATGGACGCCGGCGGCGCGGCACCGGACAATCCCCCGGACTCCCTGGAGGCACCATGACCGCACCCTTCCGCGTTGCCGCCCTGCTGGCGGCCCTTGTCCTGCCCGCCGCGCTGCCCGCAACCGCCCTGGCGGCCTCGCCGGACCCGTCCATCGCCCCGCTGCTCAAGGAGATGGGCTACGAGTACGAGGTGGACGATGACGGCGACTACAAGCTGGTGATGGCGATGCCCGACAGCGACCGCACCCAGCTGGTGTTCGTGCGCTCGACGGTGGAGCGCTTCGGCGCCACCGCGGTGCGCGAGGTGTGGTCCCCGGCCTGGGCCGGCGAAGGCGATGGCGATTTCCCCGCGGCGGTGGCCAACCGCCTGCTGCAGGCCGCCGGCGAGCTCAAGCTCGGCGGCTGGGCGCGCCATGGCCGCTACGCGGTGATGGTGGTCCAGGTCGATGCGGCCGCCAGCGCCGGCACGCTCGAGGATGCGATCACCTCCGCGGCCATGGCCGCCGACCGCATGGAACTGGAGTTGTCCGGCCTGGCCGGCGACGACGAGTACTGATGAGCCACTGGCACCCCCATGTCACCGTGGCCAGCGTGGTCGAGCGCGAGGGCCGGCTGCTGCTGGTGGAGGAAGCCATCGCCGGGGCGCTGGTGCTGAACCAGCCGGCCGGACACCTGGAGCCGGGCGAGAGCCTGGCCGAAGCGGCGGTGCGCGAGACCCTGGAAGAGACCGGCTGGGACATCCGGCTGGAGTCGTTCATCGGCTGCTACCAGTGGACCGCGCCCGACGGCGGCCACTACCTGCGCTTCGCCTTCGCCGGCACGCCCCTGCGGCACCATCCGCAGCGCCCGCTGGACGAGGCCATCGAACGGGCGGTGTGGCTGTCGCCGGAGCAGCTGCTGGCCGAGGGCGCACGCCATCGCAGCCCGCTGGTGTGGCAGGTGGTGGCCGACTGGCGGGCCGGCCGCCGGCAGCCGCTGGACCTGGTGCGCCAGCTGTGAGCACCGCCCCGCGCACGGTCGTCGGCGTGTCCGGCGGCGTCGACTCCTCGGTGGCCGCGTGGCTGCTGGCGCAGTCCGGCGAGCCGCTGGCCGGGCTGTTCATGCAGAACTGGGACGACGATGGCAGCGGCCAATGCCGTGCCGAGGAGGACCGGCGCGACGCGGTCGCCGTGTGCGGCCGGCTGGGCATCCCGTTCCACTTCCGCGATTTCTCGAAGGAGTACTGGGCCGGGGTGTTCGAGCACTTCCTGGCCGAGTACGCCGCCGGGCGCACACCCAACCCGGACGTGCTGTGCAACCGCGAGGTCAAGTTCAAGCATTTCCTGGACGCGGCCCGTGAGCTGGGGGCCGAGCGCATCGCCACCGGCCACTACGCACAGGTGGCGCACGAGGGCGGCCGCTGGCGCCTGCTGCGCGGCGCCGACCGCGACAAGGACCAGACCTACTTCCTGCACCAGCTCGGCCAGCAGCAGCTGGCGGCCACGCTGTTCCCGGTCGGCCACCTGCCCAAGGCCCAGGTGCGCCAGCTGGCGCGCGAGGCCGGGCTGGCGACCCACGCCAAGAAGGACTCCACCGGCATCTGCTTCATCGGCGAGCGCGACTTCCGCCAGTTCCTGGGCCAGTACCTGCCGGCCCAGCCGGGCGAGATCCGCGACCCGCTCGGCGTGCGCGTGGGCACCCACCCGGGAGTGTTCTACTTCACCCTGGGCCAGCGCGAGGGGCTCAACATCGGCGGCGTGCGCGGGCGCCCCGCAGCGCCGTGGTACGTGGTCGGCAAGGACGTGGCCGGCAACATCCTCTACGTGGACCAGGACCGCGACAGCCCCTGGCTGATGGCCGGCACGGTACAGACCGAGGCCATGCACTGGGTCGAGGGTGCGCCGCCGGCGTCGCGGTTCGCCTGCACCGCCCAGGTCCGCTACCGCCAGCAGGACGAGCCCTGCCAGGTGCAGGTGCGCGATGACGGCAGCCTCTCGGTGCGCTTCGAACGCCCGCAGCGGGCCGCCACGCCGGGCCAGTCGCTGGTGCTGTATGACGGGCCGGCGTGCCTGGGCGGGGCGGTGATCGCCGCCACCGACGCCCCGCGGCCCGGTGCCGCCGTCCAGCCCGGCGTGGCCGCCGGCTAGAATGTCGCCCATGCAAAATCCCCACAGTGATCGCGTGCTGGCCCTGGCCGGCCTGGCCCAGTCCCTGCAGCAGGTGCGCCGGATCGCCGAGACCGGCCACAGCGACGCCGGCGCGGCCCAGCCGGTGCTGGACAGCGTGTTCCGCATCGATGCGCCCTCCCCGGCCGCCGTCTACGGCGGCGTGCCCGCGCTGGCCCCGGGCCTGCGCCTGCTCGACGGCTACCTCTCCAACCGCGCCGACGACCCCCTGCTGCCGCGCCTGGCCCTGGCCACGGTGCAGCTGGAGCGTCGCTTCGCCGGCGAGCCGGCCACCCTGCAGGCGGTCGGCAACGGCATCGGGGAGATCGCCCCGCGCGCCCTGGAGCTGGGCAGCGCCCACCCCGAGGTGCTGTCGGCACTGGGCACCCTGTACGCGGACACCATCAGCCACCTGCGCCCGCGGATCATGGTCCAGGGCAACCCGCACTACCTCGGCCAGCCGGGCGTGGTCTCGGAGATCCGGGCACTGCTGCTGGCGGCGGTGCGCTCGGCGATGCTCTGGCGCCAGCTCGGCGGCAGCCAGTGGCACTTCCTGCTGGCGCGCCGGGCGCTGGCCGAGGCGGTGCGCGCGCACCGGCACTGAGCCGGCGAGCGCCGCGCCGGGAGCGCGGCGATGCCACGCGAAACTAAAGGCGGGCGGCATGCGGCCGATACTGCGAACGAGGCTCCGCAGAGATCACCCATGGACTCCCGCTTGTTCTTCCGCATGGCCGCACCGCTGGTGCTGACACTCCTCGTTCCCATCGCGATCGGCTTCGACTGGCCGGCCCCGGTGCGCTGGGCGATCCTCACCACCCAGACCCTGAGCTGGTTCGGCTTCGCCGCCTGGCTGCTGCTCAGGGCCCCGGCCGCGACCGCCCGCAGCTCCGAGCACGCCCGCGTGGTCCGCGAGCAGGAGCAGCTGCTGGGCGAGCTGCGCAGCTTCGTCGGCAAGGAGATCGATGGCTCCCGCCACGAGATCGAGCGTGCCCGCGAGCTGATCCGCCAGGCGGTCGCCGGACTCGGCGGCAGCTTCGACGCGATGAACCGCAAGTCGCGCCAGCAGAGCCAGGCCATGGCGCGGATCATCGCCGACCAGGACGGCAACAGCGGCGTGGACGTGGCCCGCTTCGCCCAGCACGCCAGCTCGCGCATGGAGCAGCTGGTGGAGGCGCTGGAACAGGTGGCCGGCCAGAGCACCAACACCGTGCAGCACATCGACCAGATGGCCCAGCACCTGGACGGCATCTTCGCCCTGCTGGAGGACGTCAAGTCCATCGCCGACCAGACCAACCTGCTGGCGCTCAACGCCGCGATCGAGGCGGCGCGTGCCGGCGAGGCGGGCCGCGGCTTCGCGGTGGTCGCCGACGAGGTGCGCAACCTGTCCGAGCGCTCGACCACCTTCAACGAGCAGATCCGCAAGCTGGCGCACAGCTCCAAGGACGCCATCGCCAAGGTGCGCGAGACCGTGACCCACATGGCCTCGCGCGACCTGGACCGCTCCCGCGAGGCGCGTGCCGAAGCGGCGCAGATGCTGCAGAACGTGGCGGCGATCAACGCCTCGCTCGGCGACGGCATGCGCGAGATCTCCGACTGCGGCCGCTCCATCGATGGCTCGGTGGCCGAGGCGGTGCGCTCGCTGCAGTTCGAGGACATCGCCACCCAGGCCCTGGGCGGCGCCCACGTGCACCTGGACCGGCTGGACACCATCAACCGCGAGGCCATGGCCCTGCAGGAGCTGCTCCACCGTAGCACCGGCGGCGACGATGCCGAGTTGATCCGCGCCCTGCAGAAGCTCGGCCAGCGCCTGCGCGAGCTGCGTGGCGAGTGGGAGCAGCCGCCCCACAAGCCGGTGACCCAGCAGACCATGGGCGCCGGAACGGTCGAGCTGTTCTGAAGCCCTCGCGTTCCCGCGACCTGCCCCAAGGCCCCGGCCCCGCGCCGGGGCCTTCGGCCGTTCGCCCGGCCAGCCCGACCAGACCCCAACCGGCCACGCCCGCGCTGCCGGCGGCGCTGGATCCGCTGGCAGCCCTCGCGCCTGGCGGCGGCGCCGATGTCAGCTACCCCGGCGCGGAAGTCGACGCCTCCGCCGCCCAGGCCAGCACCCCTGCGCGCGGCGCCGCGCTGATGGCCCGGCTCGAAGCCCTCGCCCGCCAGGAACTGGCCGGCACCACCCGCCCCCAACCTGCACCGCCCGACCCGGACCCGCTGCTGGCCTGCATGGACTGGGACCTCGGCGTCGCCGGCAACAGCGGTGCGCCGGCGGCCTGAGCGCCTTCCCCTGCTAACCTGGTCCGCGCCTGGGGGAGTCGATGACCAACGCCATGGAGGCGGCAGCGGCTGGACTGAGAACCTGGGTTTCCCCGCATCGTTCGACGAGGCAGAACCGGCGAATCTCCCCACTGATCGGATCCTCGAACTCCAGGCCGCATGCCACCAGCTGCAGCGGCCTTGCCGGGTCATCAGGCGCTTGGGGCTGCAGCTGCGGGTAGTAGCGGTCGTGGAGGATCGGGGCGCCGAGGGCGGCCATGTGCACGCGCAGCTGGTGCTTGCGGCCGGTGACCGGGTGCAGCGTGTAGGTCCACAAGGGGCCGTCGCGCTCGAGGACCTCGATCCGCGTCTCGCTGTTGGCTGGGCCGTCCGCCTCGCGCATGCGGAAGAACGGTTCGCCCGCTTCCAGCCGGCTGCGGTGGAGGTGGGGAAAGGCCAGCCCGGGCAGGGCCGGCGCGAGGGCGCGATAGACCTTGCGGATGCGGCGTTCGCGGAACAGGGCCTGGTAGGCGCCGCGGCTGGCCGGGTCGGTCGAGAACAGCACCAGGCCGGCGGTGTCCCGGTCGAGCCGGTGCAGCGGCACCAGCGCGGGATTGCCGGTCAGGGCGACCAGCCGGGTCAGCAGGGTCTGCCGCACCCAGGCGCCGGTGGGCGCGACGGGCAGGTAATGCGGCTTGAACGCCACCAGCAGGTGGGCATCGTGGTGCACCACGTATTCGCCGCCCGGCAAGGCCGGTTCGTCGGTTACCTCGCGGAAGTACTGCACTTCTGCCCCCAGCCGATAGGGTGCGTCCAGCGGCAGCGGCGCGCCCGATGCATCAAGCACCCGCCCGCGAACGAAACGTTCGCGCCATTGCGCCTCGGGGATCCTCGGGAAGCGGGCGCACAGGGCCTCGAGCACGGTCTGCCACGGGCCGGGTGGCAGTTGCAGGCGGCTGGGAGGCGTGGTCATCGGCGATGCCTGGGCCCAGGCATCAATCCGGCGCCGATGCCGCCGCCGGCCTGCGGCGGACCGGAACCACGCACCGGGCCGCACGCCGCATCGCGCACGCCGGATTCCAGGCGTGGCCAGCGGACGGGATCAGCCGCCACGGCAGCGTTGCCAGCCGCCTTCGCGGGCCATGACCTGTTCCCAGCCATTGGCCAGCCGGCGCATGGCTTGGCCGCCAATGCAGGCATGCCCCAGTTCGCGCGCTTCGGCACTGCCCATCGGCGGCAGGGCGATCACGCTGGAGGATGGGCCGGGACGCCCCTGGCGCCGGGCTTCCTGCTGCAGTGTCGAACGCTCCAGCCCCTCGCAGAAGCCGACCATGCCCGGATGCGGGTGGCGGCGGTACTGCTCGCAGTTGAATGGCGTGGTATCACGGGCCATGGAGTTGTACGGCTGGCGCGGCGCCGCCGGCGGCGGCTTGTACTGCGCCCGGGGCCCCTGCGCGCGCACGGTCTGTGCCTGCACGCCCGTCGCGGCCAGCGAGGCTGCTACCAGCAGCCAAACGGCCAGCTTCCTGCCTTGCATCGTGGTCTCCCCTGCACTGGCGTCCCCGGCGACACGGCGCCTGCCTAGGGCTTGCCTGGCCAGACGATACAACGCAAGTCGCCGCGGCGGGGAGGGCCCGGCCGCACTCTGTTCCGGTCGGTAACGGAATGCGGTCCGGACAGCGGCAATTGCGCTGGCAGGGTCGGCGGACAGGCGCCGCCCGACCCTGCCGGCGACGCACTTACTCGGCCGCGTCCCACACCCGCCCGGAGACGGTGCCGCCGTTGTCGATCAGGAACACCTCCACCGCGAACACCTGGTAGGTGGGGTCGTCGCTGGCGTCGAAGTTGTCCATGTTCGGGATCTTCCAGCCGTTCTGCTCCCACGCGGCGACGTGGTCGGCGAAGATGATCTTGTGGTCCTGGCCCAGCGGCAGCTGCTCCTTCGGGCGGCTCCAGTACTGGTAGAAGGTGGCGGTGTTGTTGATCGAGGGCTTCTGCGTGCGCACGGTACGGTAGGTGGTGTACTCCACGCCGTTGCTGGTGAAGCTCACGCCCTGCTCGCCCCCCTGGCCGCCGGTGCGCACGCCGCGCTGGACCACGTAGTACTCGACCAGGTGGGCCGGGTCGGTCGGGTCCATGTCCTTGTCGTAGCCCCAGCCATAGAGGGTCACGTAGCTGGCGCCGGCGTCCTCGTTGAGGTGGTAGCCGATGACGCGGTTGCGGTCGCCGCGCTCCCAGCCCGGGCCGCCGACGTAGTTGTAGTCGCCGCCGATCCAGTCGATCTTGAAGTTGCCCTGCGGATCGAGCTTGAACGAGGCTTCGCCGCCATCCTTCCAGTGGGTGAAGAACCAGTCGCCCACGTGGCCGGTGGCATGGCTCTGGGTGAGCAGGGTCTCGCCGTCATGACGCCGGGTGTAGGCCTTGAACTTGCTGATCGGCGGCTTGGCCTGGTCGGCCGGGGCGGCGCCGGCCTGCGGCTGGGCCGCGGCGGTGCCGGCCTCGGGGGCCGGGGAAGCGCCGCAGCCGGCGAGGCCCAGGATCAGGGCGGAGGTCAGGAGGACGGGGGTGAAGCGAAGGGTCATGAGATACCGGTAGACATGGGACGAGGGTGCAGCATGGCCTGTCGCGGCGCGTAAGCCAAGGACACGGCCCGCACATGCGCGCGCTCGCGCGCACCCCAGCACTCAGGCGTCCGGCGGCTCCACCGGAAACACGCACAGCCCCAGCGAGCGGGTCTTGGCCTGGTACATGACCGTGTCCGCCGCACGCAGGTAGTCGTCACCGGTGGGCAGGCCCGGATCGCTGCATACCAGGCCGATGCTGGCGCGCGTGGTCACGGTCTGCGTGCCGATGGCATACGGCGCGGCGAGCGCCGCTTCGATCTGCCAGGCCCGCGCGATGGCGGTGGTCGGGTCGACCGATTCCAGCAGCACGGTGAACTCGTCGCCGCTCATGCGCGCGACCAGGTCGACCGGGCCCACGCAGCGCTCCAGCCGCCGGGCGACCTGCTGCAGCAGCTGGTCGCCCGCATGGTGGCCGTGGGTGTCGTTGACCCGCTTGAAGCGGTCCAGGTCGAGCATCAGCACCGCGAAGCGCGTGTCGGGCCCGTCGATGGGCATGCCGTCCGGCGTCTGCGCCGGCGGGCGCTTGCGGTACAGCGCGATGGCATGGTCCAGCCGGTCGCGGAACAGTGGCCGGCCCGGCAGGTGGGTCAGCGCGTCGTAGGAGCTGCCGCGTTCGGCCAGGTCGCTCAGCGAGCCGGCCATGCGCACCGCCACGCCGTCCTCGAACCGGGCCACGCCGCGCCAGTTCACCCACACCCTGCGCCCTGCCCCGTGGCAGGCGCGGAAATCCACCGAGAAGTTCGGGCTGTCCCCGGCCAGGTGCCGGCGGTAGGCCGACTGCACGCGGGCGCGGTCGTCCGGGTCGATCAGCGGCTGCAGGAAGCGCCAGCCGTCCTCGTGCAGCTCGTCGGCCCCGCCCAGGCCGACGATCTCCCGGAACCGGCTGGACACGTGCAGCACATCGCTGCGCAGGTCCCAGTCCCAGATGCCGTCGTTGGAGCCGCGCGTGGCCAGCGCGTAGCGCTCGTCGGAGCGGCGCAGCTCCATCTCCACCGCCTTCTGCCGGGTCACGTCGATCATCAGCCCGATCATGCGGTTCGGCCGTCCCGGCTCGACCACGGTGCGGCACAGGTCGCGCACCCACACCACCTCGCCGCTGCGGGCGATCAGGCGGTAGCTCATCTCGTAGGCGTAGCTTTCCGTGGCGTCGTAGGCAGCGTTGTCGATCACCAGCGCCGCCTCCAGGTCGTCCGGATGCACGCGCGAGCGCCAGAAGCCCGGGTCCGAGCGCCACTGCTCCACGGTGAAGCCGAACAGCCGCTCCACCTGCGGGCTGAGGAAGGTGTTGCCCACCCCGCGCTCGGCCTCCCAGACCACGCCGTCGATAGTCTCCAGCAGCCGCAGGAAGCGCTGGCGCACCTCCACCAGCACCTGCTCGGTGACATCGGTGATCTCGATCAGCACGCCCTGCCGGCTGAGCACCCGCTCGGCGGCGTCGGTCTCCGGCTGCATCGGCAGCCGCACCCAGCGGTAGTCCCCATCGGCGAAGCGCAGCCGGAACACCGGCATGCCCGAGCGCAGCGTGCCGGTGTCGTCGGGGTGCACGAAATCCAGCAGCGGGCGGCCGATCGCCTCGGCCACCGTGTGGCCGGTGAGCGCCTGCCAGGCGGGGTTGAGGTAGGTGAGCGTCCAGCGCGCATCGGTCTGCACCACCGCGTCCGGCAGCAGGTGCAGCAACTGTGCGGACGGCGCAGGGGCGGCGGGCATGGCCTATGGTCACCGAAGCGCGCTCGCGCGGTCCAGCCTTGGGACGCGCCAGGTTTGCGGCGGGGCCACGTGGACTCAAGCCCGCGGCGACGGAAGGTCGCCGCGCTCACGTGGCGGCCGGTTTGCGGCCCGGGCGCATGTGCCCGCGCCAGCCGTGACGTCGAGGACCGCAAGCCGGTGGACGGCGTGGCTGGCGCAGGCGCGCCAGCCGCCGGCCAGTGGCCGCTACCTCGCCAGGTAGGAGGCCAGCACCGCCTGCACCTCGTAGATGTTCAGTTGGCGGTTGAAGGTCTTCTGCACCGGCGCGGCGGTGCCGGAGATCCAGATGTTCAGTTCGGCGTCCAGGTCGAAGGTGCCGGCGGTCTCGACGCTGAAGTGGGTGATGCTGCGATACGGGATGGAGTGGTACTCCACCTTGCTGCCGGTCAGGCCCTGGCGGTCGACCAGGATCAGCCGCCGGTCGGTGAACAGCATCGAATCGCGGATCAGCCGGTAGGCATGCTCCACCCGCTCGCCCGGCGCCAGCGCCTGGGCGAACTCCTGCTGCACCTGGGCCGCGTCGATCTTCGAGGCATTGCCGAGCAGTCCACTCAAAAGGGCCATGCGCGTCTCCTGTCGTTGGCCAAGGCTAGCAGCGTCAGCGGTCAGCGGTCAGCGGGCCGGGGGCGCATCCACGTCCTGCACCGGGCCGACCTCCACGTGTTCGGCCGGCGGGTCCTTCCACACCGCATCCACCCATGCGAAGTACTGCTCAGGCTGCCAGAACTTGTCCGCGTAGAAGTCGTGGCCGCGGATCTCCGTGGGAAGCCCGCCGCGGCCCGGCACCCGCACGGTGATGTCCTTGCGCCGCACCGTCCGGATCATCCCCTGCTGGGCGCGCCGCATCTGCCGTGCCAGGCGGGGCTTTGCAGCGGCATCGCCGTAGTGCGCCAGCACCGCGGTGCCCGCCTCCAGCGCCCGCGCCCGCCCGGCTTCGTCCAGCTGCGCCCAGTAGCGCTCGCGCTGGGCCACGAATTGGCGGTAGCCGCGCTCGGCTGCCAGGTCGGCCCACACGTACCCCATCGCCCGGTCGACCGGCGTGCCGATGCCCTTCCACGCCATCTCCGCCAGCACCGCCTGTGCCGGCTTGTCGGCATGCTCGGCCGCCTTGAGGAAGTGCCCGCGCGCCTCCTCCAGGCGGCCTTCGTCCCAGGCCAGGAAGCCCTCGGTGCGGTACTTCAGGTCCGGGTGGCCCTGGAGGAAGGTCCGCGAGGCCATGACCGCCTGGTCCTCGCGGTCGAGGGTGGCGGGGTGGTCTTCGGCATGCGCCGGCGCAGTGGCCAGCGCGAGGGACAGCGACAGCAGGAAGCCGGAAGCTCGCATGGGGTTGTCCTCGAATCCGTTCGGGGGACTGCGCGGCGTATGCGGGCCGGGAACCTGGCGGGTGTGGAACCGGGCTGTCGGTGCGCCTGGCCGATGGTACGCCGGCGCGCGCCTGGTCGCGTACGACGGGGCGACCCGCCCGGGTGGCACTTCCCTCCCCCGAGACCGCAATCGCCCGGCGACCGCATCGCGCTCCGGCGCGGCGGACCTGCGGGCGCCACGCACGCCAACGACGCAGCCACGAAGGCGTGGATCGCGTGATTCAGCGACGCCGCGCGAGGCCCCAACAGAAACCCGACGTCAGCAACAGCAGGTAGACCTTGGCAAACACCAGGAAAGGAAGAAGACGACCCCCACTCCGGTAGATTCCGAGCCGCCTGTGCGGCGCGGGAACTCAAGTCCGCGGCGATGGGCACCGGGATGCGCCGGCGCCCCCTCCGGGAATGAATCCGCGCCAGCCGCCTTCTTCGTCAGGCCCCGTCCCCCGGCGAGTCGCGACGCACCTCATAACGCAGTTCGGCCATGCCCGGGCCCATCTGGGACACCGAGAGCAGGCGCAGGCCCGGGTTGAGTACCCGCCGCGGGAACACCGGCTTGCCCGAGCCGAGGGTCACCGAGCCGATCTGCACGATGATCTCGTCCAGCAGCCCCAGGTCATGGAACTGGCCGGCCAGGTCGCCACCGCCGACGATCCAGAGGTTCTTGCCGCCGGCAGCGGCCTGCATCTGGGCGTGCACCTGCCGGACATCCCCGCTCACGAACCGGACGTCCGCCCCGTCGATCGCCTCCAGCTTGCGGGTGCTGAACACCCACGCCGGCTGGCGGTAGGGCCACGGCGATCCGGTCTCGGCTGCCACCTGGTCGGCGTGGCGCAGCATCCATTCGTAGGTCGCCGAGCCCATCGCCAGCGCGCCGACCCCGGCGATGAACTCCGGGTAGCTGGAACTTTCCAGGTCGGCCAGAGGGAACAGCCAGTCGAGCGAGTCGTCCTCGGTGGCGATGAAGCCGTCGAGCGTGGATGAGGTGTAGTACTGGGTTTTCATCGTTCTCCTTTCGCTGATGGGCCTGGCCGGACGTGGATGTGGTCCGGTGGACGCACCCGCGTGCCACACAGGGATGTTCCGGGGGCGGGGCTGCATCGTAGCGGCTCGGGCCGGCCGATTTGCCGTGGGTGCGGACCCGGGCTGCGCGTCCTCGTCCGGCCATTTCCCACTCGGATGCGCGCAAAGAGGCGCGAAGTTCCTGGGCCACGCGCCGGCGTTAGACTCCCCCGCATACCGCTCCCGAGGAGGCTCGCATGCGCATCCTGATGACAGGCGCCACCGGACTGGTCGGGCAAGGCGTGCTGGCCGAGGCCCTGGCCGACCCGGACGTCACGCAGGTGGCGGTGCTGGGGCGCCGCGCCCTGCGCCACCCCGACCCGCGGGTGCAGGACGTGGTGGTGGAGCGGTTCGACGACCTCACCGGCGTACTCGACCGCCTCGCCCCGTACGACGCCTGCTTCTACTGTGCCGGCGCACCGCCGCTGGGCACGCCGGAAGCCCGCTACCGGCATGTCACCTGCGACCTCACCCTGCACGTGGCGCGCGCCTACGCCCAGCGCAACCCCGGCGGGCGCCTGCTCTACATTTCCGGCGCCCATGCCAACCCCGCCAGCCGCTTCATGCCGCTGCGGGTGAAGGGCGAAGCCGAGGCCGCCCTGGCCGGGCTGCCGATCACCACCGTCATGCTGCGCCCTGGCGGCATCCAGCCCGCACACGGGCAGCGCAGCCCGCACGGCTGGATGCGACCGTTCTATGCGGTAGGGGCGCCGGTCATGGGCCTGGGCGTGCGGCTGTTGCCGGGGCTGATGACCAGCACCGCGCATCTGGGCCGGGCGATGCTGGCACTGGCGCGCATGCCCGCCCCGCCCCGCGTGGTGGAGAACGAGGCGATCAACCGGCTGGGCGCCGCCGCACCCCGCCCCCGCCAGGTACATCCGGGGTCAGGTACGGCCAAGCCCGGCGCAGGAAAGTGAACCTGCCCCTTTCAGGGCCGCTCACTCCAGCGGAAGCGTCGGCGGCACCACGCGCAGGGTGAAATCGACGGTGCGCTCCTCCAGCGGCGCGCTGGCGTGCCGTTCCCAGGGGCCGCTGCGTTGCCACACCCGGCCGTCGTCGCTGATGGTCAGCCCGCCGGGCGGGCCGGAGCCGCCCGGCGCCACCTCGTCCGTGCAGACCGCAAAGCCCACGTCCAGGAAGCGGTGGTCGCCGCCGTCATAGGTCGTCGGCGACAGCGCCGAGTAGCCATCGAGCACCAGGCCGCTGGGGTCCATCGCTTCCTCCCGCTGGTGGCCCGGCGCCGAGACGCGCATCACCGAGACGCCGCGCAGCGGCGCCTCGAACGCCAGGATCACGCAGGCCTCGGCCTCGCCCCGCGCCCATTCCCCCACCTCCATCACCCGCAGCACCTCCAGCGGGCCGGTCACGTCGACCTCCTGGTGGATCGTCGTGCCATCGGCATGGCTCACGCGCGTGCCTTTCAGCAGGGCGCTGCCGGTGTGGGTGCCCGGCAGGGGCCGCGCCTCGTCGCCATCGTTGCGCACCAGCTCGTAGCGCACGCCGCCCTCGTAGAGGTCGCTGTCCCAGGCGCAGGCCAGCTGGCTGCCGCTGCCTTCCACCAGCGATCGGGCGTCCAGCTCCATCGAGGTGTCCTCGCTGTGCATCCGCGCCGAGCGCGTGCCGCCGTAGCGGAAGGTGAAGTCCAGCTGCACCAACCGCCCGCGGTCGGCGATCTCGTTGTTGTCGGCGTAATAGGTGACGCAGGGGCCGGCATCCGCGTCGCCCGGCGTGACCAGCACGGGCGCATCGGTATCAGGGGCGGCACCACAGCCGGCCGCTGCCAGACATGCCGCCAACAGCCACAAGGTTCTTCCGTGTCGCATCAGGTGCTCCGTGCCGGGGTCGGTAGGGAGTGTAACGAGCCTCCCCCGGGGCTCCGTGCCGAGGTCGGGGTCGGCGATGGAGTGTAACGAGCCCCCGCCGGCGATCCGGCCGCCGCCGCGCGAACCTTGACCGAAGCGCCGCTGCCCCGGGGCGTCGAGTACGCCGTCTGGATCAGGTCGCAACTGCGTCCGGTGCCTGCTCGCCGTGCGCCCCGCTGGCATCGCTCACCCCACGGGCTGTGCCGGCGCGACGCACGCGGGAGACGCGGCCCGCCACGGCGCCAGCGGAACGCCGGGGCGCTGTCGCAGCCTTGCGGCGGCGCCAGGCGGAGGCGCGGATCAGGCCGCCGGAGCTCGGAGCTCCATCGTCGGAGCAAAAAGCCCGGCGCGCCGAGCCCGGAGCTGTGACGTCGGTGAAAATTTGTCCAGACGCCGAGCAAAAAGCTCGGCCGTTGATGAAATTTTGTCCAACGGCCGAGCTCGGAGCTCCTGTAATGACCCAGTGATTTCCTGCTCAGGTGCTACCTTTTCACGGAGAGCACGATGAGCCAAGTGATGGAAGAAGAGATCAAGCGTTGGACGGCCCGGCGGAAGTCGGCGCTGGTGCTGGA
>PJUB01000041.1_pt1 | contig 168480 bp, 155 predicted proteins | sample 1512141 | NCBI WGS metagenome assembly PJUB01 (sample SAMN08177677, study PRJNA422409) | Soil metagenome, whole genome shotgun sequencing project. | isolation source: Soil enriched on filter paper: alkali lignin treatment | place: USA: Madison | collected 2015-01-15
ACTCAGTAGTGAAACGATGCATCGCCGATGGTAGTGTGGGGTTTCCCCATGTGAGAGTAGGTCATCGTCAAGATTCATTTCGCAAAACCCCTATCTGCGCATGCAGGTAGGGGTTTTGTCTTTGTGGCCTGAAAAAGCCAAGCCCACGCAAGTCTCGGCTTTACCCAGATCCCTGTAGGAGCGGCTTTAGCCGCGAACACCGGCAACGCCGGTGCCATCCACCGTGTCGCCTGTTTCACGGGCGCGCCCGCTCCCAGAGGAAGGTCATACACCCTCCTGGCCAAGGTCAGCTCCCACAATTCGAGCCAGAACACTAGAATAGCCCCACGCACCTATTCAGAAGCGCTATATGCCAAACCCTGTCGATCCCGAAACCCTGGCCCAGTTGCCGCTGGACGAGCTTGTCGCCTGTCACGAATGCGACCTGCTGCTGCGCAAGCCCGTGCTCCAGCACGATGAAAAAGCCCAGTGCCCGCGCTGTGGCTACGAGCTCTACGCTCACCGGCACAATGTGGTCAACCGCAGCCTGGCCTTGGTGTTGACCGCCCTGTTGCTTTTCGTGCCAGCCAATTTCCTGCCAATCATGCAGCTGCATCTGCTTGGCCAGACTTCGGACGACACCGTCTGGAGTGGTGTGCTGGGCCTGTACAACTCAGGCATGCGCGGCGTAGCCGTGGTGGTTTTCCTGTGTAGCATGGCCATCCCCCTGGCAAAACTGCTTTGCCAGTTGGCAGTGCTGCTGAGCATTCGCCTGAATGTGGGGCGTAACTTCGGCCTGCTGTTCTACCGCATCTATCACCACCTGCGTGATTGGGGCATGCTCGAGGTCTATTTCATGGGGGTGCTGGTGGCCATCGTCAAGTTGGTGGACCTGGCTGAATTGACAGTGGGCCTGGGGTTGTTCTGCTTCATCAGCCTGTTATTGATCCAGGTGTGGCTCGAAGTGGTGATGTCACCTCACCAGATCTGGAGTGCGCTATCGGGGGAGGACCTGCATGCGGGCGATTGATGCGGGCATTCTTGTCTGCAATGAATGTCACCAGCTTAACCGGCAAGCGCCCGACAGCACTTCACAGACCTGTACGCGTTGCGGCGCCATCGTGCATGCGCGCCGGCCCAACAGCATCGTGCGTACCTGGGCGTTACTGATTGCTGCATCGATCCTGTACATCCCGGCCAACATGCTGCCGATCATGACCGTGAGTACACTCGGTCAGGGCAGCCCTGACACGATCATGTCCGGCGTCATCACGCTGCTCAAGCACGGTATGGTGCCCATCGCGGCTGTGGTGTTCATTGCCAGTATCCTGGTGCCCACATTCAAGCTGGTGGGTATTGGCTTGCTGCTGTACTCCGTTCAGCGTCGGCAACCGCTGTCTGCCCGACAACGGATATTGATGTACCGCTTCATCGAATTCATTGGGCGCTGGTCCATGCTGGATATCTTTGTCATTGCCATTCTGGTGGCGGTGGTGAATTTCGGCCGAATAGCCAGTGTCGAAGCCAACCTGGGCGCTGTCGCCTTCGCAACTGTGGTGATCCTGACAATGCTTGCCGCTTTAACTTTCGATCCCCGACTGATTTGGGATAACACGGAGTCGGATGACGACCATGAGTGACCTGCCAACGGCTAAAACCCGCCCAGCCTCGAACTGGTCGGCTATCTGGATCCTGCCTTTGATTGCCTTGATGATCGGTGGCTGGCTCGCATGGCAAGCCTACCGTGATGCCGGTGTGCAAATTGAAGTCCGTTTCGAGTCGGGCGAGGGCATCGTCGCCAACAAGACTGAGGTGATCTACAAGGGCATGCCGGTTGGCAAGGTGGTAAGCCTGGTGCTCGACGCCAAGGGCGACAACCAGGGTGTGATCGCTACCATCGAGATGAACAAGGCCGCCGAGCCTCACCTGACCAAAGGCACGCGCTTCTGGCTGGTGAAGCCGAGTGTCAGCCTGGCAGGTATTTCCGGTCTTGAAACATTGGTATCGGGTAACTACATCGCCGTTAGCCCGGGGGAGGGGGAGCGCACCAAGCGCTTCACCGCATTGAAGGTGGCACCACCGCTCTCGGATACGGAGCCGGGCCTGCATTTGACGCTCAAGGCCGACAGGCTGGGCTCGCTCAACCGTGACAGCCCGGTGTTCTACAAACAGATCCAGGTTGGTCGCGTAAAAAGCTACCGCTTGTCCGAGGACCAGAGCACTGTAGAGGTCAAGGTCTTCATCGAGCCAGCCTACGCCAGCCTGGTTCGCAAGCACACGCGTTTCTGGAACGCCAGTGGCGTCAGCATCGATGCTTCGCTTTCGGGTGTTAAGGTGCGCAGCGAGTCGCTGTCGAGCATCGTGGCCGGTGGTATCGCTTTCGCCACGCCGGAATACCGCAAGGACAGTCCGCCCACCGACCCGAGCCTGCCATTCCGTCTGTATGAAGACTTCGATGCAGCGCAGGCCGGTATCCGCGTCAAAGTGAAGCTGAGCGACTATGAAGGCCTGCAGGCAGGTCGCACGCCGGTGATGTACAAGGGTATCCAGGTGGGCTCGCTGAAAGCCCTGAAGATGGAAGACAACCTGGCCAGTGCATCAGCAGAGCTGACGCTGGACCCGCTGACCGAGGACTACCTGGTCGAAGGCACGCAGTTCTGGGTGGTCAAGCCGTCGATTTCCCTGGCCGGTATCACCGGCCTGGAGGCATTGGTCAAAGGTAACTACATCGCCATTCGCCCCGGCGAAAAGGGCGCCCGGCCCGAGCGTGAGTTCGAGGCCCGCGCCAAGGCGCCGCCGCTCGACCTCAAGGCGCCGGGCTTGCACATGGTGCTGTTCGCCGACACCCTGGGTTCGCTGGAAATCGGCAGCCCGGTGATGTACCGCCAGGTGAAGGTGGGCAGCGTGCAGAGCTACCAGTTCGCCCGTAACAGCAACCGCATTCTGATCGGCGTGCATATCGAGAAAGAGTACGAGAAGCTGGTCAACGGTTCATCGCGCTTCTGGAACGTCAGTGGTATCACCCTGACGGGTGGCCTGTCGGGCATCAAGATCAAGAGTGAGTCGCTGCAAACGCTGATGGCCGGTGGTATCGCCTTCGACACGCCACGGCCCGATGTGGCGCTCAAGCGCCATATTCCACGTTTCCGCCTGCATGATAGCCAAGAGGCGGTAAACCGCGCGGGTACCTTGATTACCATCCGCGTTGACCGGGCAGATGGCCTGAAGCCGGGCACGGCGATCCGCTTCCGTGGCCTGGATGTGGGCAGTATCGAAAGCGTCGACCTCACCGACGACCTGCAGGCGGTGCTTCTGCGCGCTCGCATTACCGAGTCGGCAGACCGTATCGCCCGTGTCGGGACGCAGTTCTGGGTGGTCAAGCCGGCTTTGGGCCTGGTACGCACCGAAAACCTCGACACCCTTGTGGGCGGGCAGTACCTGGAAGTGCAGCCGGCGGCCAAGGACCGTGGCCCGCAGCGCGATTTCATCGCCTTGGCTGATGCGCCGCAGGTGGCGGGGCCAGAGGTCGGTTTGCCATTGACGCTTAGTGCGCCACGCCGCGGCTCGATCAAGCCCGGGGTGCCGGTGACCTACCGTGAGGTGGCGGTGGGGAAGGTGACGGGCTTCGAGCTGGGCCAGAATGCCGACCGCGTGCTGATCCATATCCTTATCGAGCCACGCTATGCGGCTTTGGTCCGCAGTGGTAGCCGCTTCTGGAACAGCAGTGGCTTCGGTTTCGACTGGGGGCTGTTCAAGGGGGCTACGGTGCGTACCGAGTCAGTGGAGACCCTGATCGACGGTGGTATCGCGTTCGCCACACCAGATGGCGAGCAAATGGGTAACCCGGCCCGGCCACAGCAGACCTTCGCCTTGTTCGACAAGGCCGAGGATGAATGGCTGCAGTGGGCTCCGAAGATTCAGATCGCCAAGTAGATTGCAAAGGGGGCCGCTTTGCGGCCCATCGCCGGTAAGCCAGCTCCCACAGGAGTACCGCCAGACTCAAGGCTGGCACAGTCCCTGTGGGAGCTGGCTTGCCGGCGATGCGGTCAGATCAGGTTACTTGGGCAGGTCCATCAAATCACAGGCAACAAAAAGCCGACCCTAGGGTCGGCTTTTCGACTAGCACGTCGCTTAGGCAGCTGCAGTTTCTTTCAGCGCCTTGATGTGGCCATTCAGACGGCCTTTGTGACGAGCAGCCTTGTTCTTGTGGATGATACCTTTGTCGGCCATACGGTCGATTACAGGTACAGCCAGAACGTAAGCGGCTTGCGCTTTTTCGGCGTCTTTTGCGTCGATGGCTTTAACTACATTCTTGATGTAGGTGCGGACCATGGAACGCAGGCTGGCGTTGTGGCTGCGACGCTTCTCAGCCTGTTTTGCACGTTTCTTGGCGGAAGGTGTGTTGGCCACCGTCGAGCTCCTCGAAAGACTTTAGGTAAATAGCAAACAAAATAGGCCGCGAATCATGCCGATCAGTCGACCGGATGTCAAGGCCACCTGCAAGGTTCCGCCGAGCGGTGCGCCAACAAGCGGGAAAGATTCCTTTCTGCTGCGCGACCTGTACACTCGGGAATTTTTGGCTCCCCTGCGAAGGCGCGGGAGTATCGCACATTCGGACGCTGTCTGGCAGCGTCCTCTGTCATTGGCGTGAATCTTTTCGATGAACCTGCTCAAATCCCTGGCTGCAGTAAGCTCGATCACCATGATTTCGCGGGTGCTGGGCTTTGTTCGCGACACCATCCTGGCCCGCATCTTTGGTGCTGGTGTCGCCACCGATGCCTTCTTCATCGCGTTCAAGCTGCCCAACCTGCTGCGGCGCATCTTCGCCGAAGGGGCCTTCTCCCAGGCCTTCGTGCCGATCCTGGCCGAATACAAGACCCAGCAAGGCGAGGAGGCGACTCGCACTTTCATCGCGTATGTCAGTGGCCTGTTGACCCTGGTCCTGGCCTTGGTCACCGCCATCGGCGTCCTGGCTGCACCGTGGGTGGTGTGGGCCACAGCCCCGGGCTTTGTCGACAGCGCGGAAAAATACGAGCTGACCACTGCGCTGTTGCGGGTGACTTTTCCTTATATATTGCTGATCTCGCTGTCTTCCCTGGCCGGGGCGATTCTCAATACCTGGAACCGTTTTTCGGTACCCGCCTTCACCCCGACCCTGCTGAACGTGGCGATGATCGCCTTCGCCGTGCTGCTGACGCCGTACTTCGACCCGCCGATCATGGCTTTGGCCTGGGGTGTGCTGGCCGGTGGCCTGGCGCAGTTGCTGTACCAGCTGCCAGCGCTGAAAAAGATCGGCATGCTCGTGCTGCCGCGCCTGAACCTCAAGGACGCGGGTGTATGGCGGGTGCTGAAGCAGATGCTGCCGGCGATTCTCGGGGTTTCGGTAAGCCAGATTTCGCTGATCATCAACACCATCTTCGCCTCCTTCCTGGTGGCCGGCTCGGTGTCGTGGATGTACTACGCCGACCGCCTCATGGAGCTGCCCTCGGGCGTGCTCGGCGTTGCCCTGGGTACCATCCTGCTGCCGACTTTGGCCAAGACCTATGCCAACAAGGACCGCGAGGAGTATTCGCGAATCCTCGACTGGGGCCTGCGGTTGTGCTTCCTGCTGGTACTGCCATGCACCTTGGCCTTGGCCATCCTTGCCGAGCCGCTGACCGTGGCGCTGTTCCAGTACGGCAAGTTCAGTGCGGTTGACGCGGCCATGACCCAGCGTGCGCTGATTGCCTATTCCGTGGGCTTGCTGGCGATCATTCTGGTCAAGGTACTGGCACCCGGCTTCTATGCGCAGCAGAATATCCGCACACCGGTGAAGATCGCGATTTTCACCCTGGTCTGCACCCAGCTGTTCAACCTGGCCCTGATCGGCCCGCTGGCCCATGCCGGCCTGGCCCTGGCGATCAGCCTGGGCGCCTGCCTGAACGCCGGCCTGCTGTTCTGGAAGCTGCGCAGCCAGCAGCTGTTCCAGCCCCAGCCCGGCTGGGCGATGTTCCTGCTCAAACTGGTGCTGGCGGTGGGGTTGATGTCGGCGGTACTGCTGGCCGGGATGCACTTCTTGCCGGCCTGGGAGCAAGGCAACATGCTTGAGCGCCTGCTGCGCCTGGGGGCGTTGATCCTGGCAGGTGTCGTGACGTATTTCGGCTGCCTGTACCTGTGCGGCTTCCGGCCCCGGCATTTCGCCCGCAAGGCCCTGCACTGAGGCTTCGGACGGGTCAGGCGTCGGTTTTTCACATTCCACGCCGCCCTTGGGCGCTGCTGCCTGTCACCAGCGCCCGGGTGTGGTTATAATCGGCCACTTTATGAGCAAGAAGCGCGTTATGCAGCTGGTTCGAGGTCTTCACAACCTGCGCCCCGAGCACCGGGGCTGTGTCGCCACCATTGGCAACTTCGACGGGGTTCACCGCGGCCACCAGGCAATCCTGGCGCGCCTGCGCGAGCGCGGCCAGGCGTTGGGCCTGCCGACCTGTGTGGTGATCTTCGAACCGCAACCGCGCGAGTATTTCGCCCCCGATACCGCACCGGCGCGTCTGGCACGCCTGCGCGACAAGGTCGAGCTACTGGCCGCCGAAGGTATCGACCGAGTGCTGTGCCTGGCGTTCAACCAGCGGCTGAGCAAGCTCAGCGCCGATGCCTTCGTCAAGGCCATCCTGGTTGACGGCCTGGGTGTGCGTCACCTTGAAGTGGGCGACGACTTCCGCTTTGGCTGCGACCGCGCCGGCGGCTTCGCCTTCCTGGTCGAGGCCGGCCAGCAGTATGGTTTCACCGTCGAGGCCGCCAACACGGTGATCCAGGACGGCCTGCGCGTCAGCAGCACTGAGGTGCGCAAGGCCCTGTCCGAAGGCAACTTCGAGCTGGCCGAACACCTGCTGGGCCGCCCGTACAACATCACCGGCCGCGTGCTGCATGGCCAGAAGCTGGCCCGCCAGCTCGGCACACCTACCGCCAACATCCAGCTCAAGCGCCGCCGCGTGCCGCTGTCCGGGGTCTACCTGGCCAGCATCGAGATCGACGGCAAGGCCTGGCCGGGTGTCGGCAATATCGGCGTGCGCCCCACCGTTGCCGGTGATGGGCGCCCGCACCTGGAGATTCATCTGCTGGATTATGCCGGCGACCTTTACGGCCGGCGCCTGACGGTGGAGTTCCACCACAAGCTGCGTGAAGAGCAGCGATTTGCCTCCCTGGAGGCGCTGAAGTCGGCGATCGATGCGGATATCGCCGCCGCACGTGCACATTGGCACGCTCAACCGCTAACGAAGAGCCTGAAATGACCGACTACAAAGCCACGCTTAACCTTCCGGACACCGCCTTCCCCATGAAGGCCGGCCTGCCTCAGCGCGAACCGCAGATCCTGCAGCGCTGGGACAGCATTGGCCTGTACCAGAAGCTGCGCGAAATTGGCAAGGATCGTCCCAAGTTCGTCCTGCACGACGGCCCGCCCTATGCCAACGGCAAGATTCACATCGGTCATGCGCTGAACAAGATCCTCAAGGACATGATCGTCCGTTCCAAGACCCTGGCCGGCTTCGATGCGCCGTACGTGCCGGGCTGGGACTGCCATGGTCTGCCGATCGAGCACAAGGTCGAGGTAACCCACGGCAAGCACCTGTCCGCCGACCGCACCCGCGAGCTGTGCCGCGAGTATGCTGCCGAGCAGATCGAAGGGCAGAAGACCGAGTTCATCCGCCTGGGTGTGCTGGGTGACTGGGACAACCCGTACAAGACCATGAACTTCGCCAACGAGGCCGGCGAAATCCGCGCCCTGGCCGAAATGGTCAAGCAAGGCTTCGTGTTCAAGGGCCTCAAGCCGGTGAACTGGTGCTTCGATTGCGGTTCGGCGCTGGCCGAGGCCGAGGTCGAGTACGCCGACAAGAAATCCCAGACCATCGACGTGGCATTCCCGGTTGCCGATGAGGCCAAGCTGGCCGCCGCTTTCGGCCTGGATGCGCTGGCCAAACCAGCCGCCATCGTGATCTGGACCACCACCCCGTGGACCATCCCGGCCAACCAGGCGCTGAACATCCACCCGGAGTTCAAATACGCCTTGGTCGATACCGGTGAGCGTCTGCTGGTGCTGGCTGAAGAGCTGGTCGAGTCGTGCCTCAAGCGCTACAACCTGGAAGGCTCGGTCATTGCTACCGCTGAAGGTTCGGCGCTGGAACTGATCAACTTCCGCCACCCGTTCTACGACCGCCTGTCGCCGATCTACCTGGCCGACTACGTCGAGCTGGGCGCCGGTACCGGCGTGGTGCACTCCTCGCCAGCCTACGGTGAAGACGACTTCGTCACCTGCAAGCGCTACGGCATGGTCAATGACGACATCCTCACCCCGGTGCAGAGCAACGGTGTGTATGTCGAGTCGCTGCCCTTCTTCGGCGGCCAGTTCATCTGGAAGGCCAACCCGGCCATCGTCGAGAAGCTGAGCGAAGTCGGTGCGCTGATGCACACCGAAACCATCAGCCACAGCTACATGCACTGCTGGCGTCACAAAACCCCGCTGATCTACCGCGCCACCGCGCAGTGGTTCGTGGGCATGGACAAGCAGCCGACCACTGGCGAGCCGCTGCGTGAGCGCGCGCTGAAAGCCATCGAAGACACCAAGTTCGTGCCGGCCTGGGGCCAGGCGCGCCTGCACGCGATGATCGCCAACCGCCCGGACTGGTGCATCTCGCGTCAGCGCAACTGGGGTGTACCGATCCCGTTCTTCCTGCACAAGCAAACCGGCGAACTGCACCCACGCACCGTCGAGCTGATGGAAGCAGTGGCCAAGCGCGTCGAACAGGAAGGCATCGAAGCCTGGTTCAAACTGGACGCCGCCGAGCTGCTGGGCGCTGAAGCCGACCAGTACGACAAGATCGCCGACACGCTCGATGTGTGGTTCGACTCGGGCACCACCCACTGGCATGTGCTGCGTGGTTCGCACGACATCGGCCACGCCACCGGCCCGCGCGCCGACCTGTACCTGGAAGGTTCCGACCAGCACCGCGGCTGGTTCCACTCTTCCTTGCTGACCGGTTGCGCCATCGACAACCATGCGCCTTACCGCGAGCTGCTGACCCATGGCTTCACCGTGGACGAGAACGGCCGCAAGATGTCCAAGTCGCTGGGTAACACCATCGAGCCGGAGAAGGTCAACAACACCCTGGGTGCCGACATCCTGCGCCTGTGGGTTTCCGCTACCGACTACTCCGGTGAAATGGCGGTTTCCGAGCAGATCCTGCAGCGCAGCGCCGACGCCTACCGCCGTATCCGCAATACCGCGCGCTTCCTGCTGTCCAACCTGTCCGGCTTCGACCCGGCCCGCGACCTGCTGGCCCCGGAAGACATGCTGGCACTGGACCGTTGGGCCGTGGACCGCACCCTGTTGCTGCAACGCGAGCTGGAAGAGCACTACAGCGAGTACCGTTTCTGGAACGTCTACTCCAAGGTGCACAACTTCTGCGTGCAGGAGCTGGGCGGCTTCTACCTCGACATCATCAAGGACCGCCAGTACACCACCGGCGCCAACAGTGTCGCCCGCCGTTCCTGCCAGACCGCGCTGTACCACATCAGCGAAGCGCTGGTGCGCTGGATCGCGCCGATCCTGGCATTCACCGCCGATGAAATCTGGCAGTACCTGCCGGGCGAGCGCAACGAGTCGGTGATGCTCAACGGCTGGTACCAGGGCCTGAGCGAGCTGCCGGAAGGCACCGAGCTGGACCGCGCCTACTGGGATCGCGTGATGGCAGTGAAGGCCTCGGTCAACAAGGAGCTGGAAAACCAGCGTACCGCCAAGGTCATTGGCGGTAACCTGCAGGCCGAAGTCACCCTGTACGCCGACGAAGGCCTGAGCGCCGACCTGGGCAAGCTGGGCGACGAACTGCGCTTCGTGCTGATCACTTCGGCCGCCAGCGTGGTGCCGTTCGTGCAGGCGCCAGCGGATGCTGTGGCCACCGAAGTCGAAGGCCTCAAGCTGAAAGTGGTCAAGTCCGGTCACGCCAAGTGCGGCCGTTGCTGGCACTTCCGCGCCGACGTCGGCAGCCACCCGGAGCACCCGGAAATCTGCAGCCGTTGCGTCGACAACCTGAGCGGTTCGGGCGAGGTGCGTCACTATGCCTAACCCTGCAGCGGGGCGCTTCGGGCGCCTTGCATGGCTTTGGCTGAGCTTGCTGGTCCTGGTCCTTGACCAGGCCACCAAGCTGTATTTCAACAACGCCTTGACCATGTACCAGCAGATTGTCGTCATCCCGGACTACTTCAGCTGGACCCTGGCCTACAACACCGGCGCCGCCTTCAGCTTCCTGGCGGAAAGCTCGGGCTGGCAGCGCTGGCTGTTCGCCCTGATCGCCGTGGTGGTCAGTGCCGTGCTGGTGGTGTGGCTCAAGCGCCTGGGGCGCAACGAGACCTGGCTGGCTGTGGCGCTGTCGCTGGTGCTGGGTGGTGCGATCGGCAACCTTTACGACCGCGTCGTGCTGGGCCATGTGGTCGACTTCATCCTGGTGCACTGGCAGAACCGCCATTACTTCCCGGCCTTCAACCTGGCCGACAGCGCCATTACCGTTGGCGCGGTGATGCTGGCGCTGGATATGTTCAAGAGCAAGAAGTCCGAGGATCCGGTCCATGACTGACACGCGTATCGGCCAGAACACCGAAGTCACCCTGCACTTCGCGCTGCATCTGGAAAACGGCGACACCGTCGACAGCACGTTCGACAAGGCCCCGGCCACCTTCAAGGTGGGCGACGGCAACCTGCTGCCAGGTTTCGAAAACGCGCTGTTCGGCTTCAAGGCCGGTGACAAGCGTACTGTGGTGGTGGCCCCGGAGAACGCCTTCGGCCAGCCCAACCCGCAAAACGTGCAAGTCATGCCGCGGTCCAACTTCGAAGGCATGGAGCTGTCCGAAGGGCTGCTGATCATCTTCAATGACGCCGCCAACACCGAGCTGCCGGGTGTGGTCAAAGCGTTCGATGACGACCAGGTGACCATCGACTTCAATCACCCACTGGCTGGCAAGACCCTGACCTTCGAGGTGGAGATCCTCGGGGTGAAGGCCCTGTAAGCCTGGAGCCGAGCATGCAAATCAAACTCGCCAACCCTCGCGGCTTCTGCGCGGGGGTCGACCGGGCGATCGAGATCGTCAACCGCGCGCTGGAAGTTTTCGGCCCGCCGATCTATGTGCGTCACGAGGTGGTGCACAACAAGTTCGTGGTGGAAGACCTGCGCAACCGCGGTGCCATCTTCGTCGAAGAGCTGGACCAGGTGCCGGACGATGTCATCGTCATCTTCAGTGCCCACGGTGTTTCCCAGGCTGTGCGCCAGGAAGCGGCTGGCCGCGGCCTGAAAGTGTTCGATGCCACCTGCCCGCTGGTGACCAAGGTGCATATCGAGGTAGCCAAGTACAGCCGCGATGGCCGTGAGTGCATTCTCATCGGTCACGAAGGGCACCCGGAAGTCGAAGGCACCATGGGCCAGTACGACGCCAGCAACGGTGGCTCCATCTACCTCGTCGAAGACGAAGAGGATGTGGCCAAGTTGCAGGTGCGCGACCCGGACCACCTGGCCTTCGTGACCCAGACCACGTTGTCGATGGACGACACCAGCCGCGTCATCGACGCCCTGCGTGCACGCTTCCCGAACATCGGTGGCCCGCGCAAGGACGACATCTGCTACGCCACCCAGAACCGCCAGGATGCCGTGAAGCAACTGGCCGGTGAATGCGACGTGGTGCTGGTGGTGGGCAGCCCTAACAGCTCCAACTCCAACCGCCTGCGCGAGCTGGCCGAGCGTATGGGCACCCCGGCTTACCTGATCGACGGTGCTGAAGACCTGCAACAAGGTTGGTTCGACCAGGCCGCTCGAATCGGCATCACCGCCGGTGCTTCTGCCCCAGAAGTGCTGGTGCGTGGCGTGATCGAGCAGCTCAAGGCCTGGGGTGCCACTGGCGCTGAAGAGCTGGATGGGCGGGAAGAGAACATCACGTTCTCGATGCCTAAAGAGCTGCGGGTTCGTTCGCTGATCTGATCAATGGCCTGCGCACAGGGAAACCTTTTCCGGTTCACCTGTGCGCAGTCTGATTCGCCCGGTGGAAGCCATCACCACCTGAGTAAAACTGGTGGCGGCGTTTTTCTCGCAGAGCTCCAGCGTGCCACCTCTCTTGCCCAGTGGGACACCCAGTGCGCTGAACCTGATCTGATCGCCTGTATTGGCCATTATCCTTATGGGCCTTGAAAGACGTTGTTCACGCAATACCTGCTCATTGTGCTCCAGCAACACTCGCCATCCTTTTCCCCAATCGCTCTCAACGCCCTGGACCCGCACGTTCTGGCCCAGCAGCAGTGCATGGCTGCGAGCACTGCGCAGTGCCTGTGCCAAATCTCGGGCAACTGCTGCCCTGTGTAGGTCATCAGTCATTCTGGCGTAAGCCGGCATACCGAGCTGTGTCAGCAAGACGGCCACGGCCAAGGCCGACAACATTTGAATCAGTGTTACGCCTCGTTGCTTCACCGTGCATTCCTCCCTGGAAGTGCTTGGCTATAGCTTCACGTTCATCGGCCAAACCGTCTAGTCGGCCGGGTTCAGGGCTATTGCAGGAAAAGTCGCGGGAGGTGCAGGGATGCACGCAAGGCAACGGGGCATGACGCTCCTGGAAGTGTTGTTGGCAGTCGTGGTTGTGGCCGTGGGCATGTTCGCAACAGCAGCGATGCAGTTGCAGGCATTGCAGGCTGCGGACGGCGCACGTCGTGATGGGCAGGCCGCGATGGCGGTGCACAGCGAGCACGAGCGGAGGCGGCGATGAGGCGCCGCCAGATTGGGTTCGGTCTGGTTGAGATGGTGATGGCGCTGGCCATCGGATTGATGCTACTGGCAGCGGCCAGCCAGCTCTTTACCTCTGCACACCAGACCTGGCGTCTGCAAAGTACGGCAGTGCGCATGCAGGAGGAGGCACGACTTGCTTTGCTGCGCATGGCGCAGGATATCCGCATGGCAGGGATGTTTGGTTGCCTGCGGATTAAACCTGACGACTTTGAGGACCCGGCTGCGCGGCAGGCTTTCGCCCGCCCCCTGGAGGTTGAAGCCACTACCGTCAGCCTGGTTGTGGCGGAGTTGTCCGGAAAAACTGGCAACGGTGACTGGGTTTTGCAGACGGACTGCATCGAAAAAGTGCGCGTGGATGAAAAAACAGTAGAGGGTTACCCACTGACGTTCCCCATCAGCCAGTACGTCTATCAGTTCCATGGCAATAGGCTGAGGTTCAAGCGAAAAGGCAACTTCCAACCGCTGGTCGAGAATGTGCGAGAGGCGCGTTTCGAACGTGTGCAAACGCCGCAGGGGGAGAGGGTAGACATCACGCTGATGTTGTACGAGCCCACGCTCAAACTCGAACAGCGCCATGAACTGAGCGTGGCGCTGCGCAATCGGGTGCAGGGGCCATGAAGCGCCAACGCGGTGTCGTGCTGCTGTTGGCGCTGGTACTGAGCCTGCTGCTCGGCTTGCTGACAGCCTCTGCCTTGCGTGATGCCTTGGTAGAGACGCGAATGGCCGGCTACCTGCGCGATGGCCTGCTGGCGTTCGAAGAGGCAGAGGCCACATTGCAGGCCGGGGCAGATGAACTGCTGCGGGCACCTCCAGGCAAATGCCAGATGTGCCTGCCTCCGCCGCACCCGCACGATTTGACTGGGCAGTGGCAGCGCAGCAGCAGCGGCTACTTTCAGGTCCAGCATCTAGGCATGAGCACGCGCGTTGCGTACATGCCGGAAGGGCAGCCAGTTGTGTTGTACCGGGTAACTGCCGTCAGCCAGCAAGCACAAGCCCGGCAAGTACTGGAAGCCGTCTACGCCGTGGCCGGCGACACAATCCAGCGCATCACCTGGCGCCAAAGACTCAGAGGAGACTGACATGCAGCAAGGCTTGAGCCTGATCGAGTTGTTGATTGTGCTGGCCGTGACCGGCATTCTGGCAGCCATTGCCTACCCCAGTTACAGCGACCAGCTACGGCGAGCCGCGCGCAGCGAAGTGGTTGGCCTGCTGCACGATGCCGCCTTGCGCCTGGAGCGCCACCGCGTGCGCACCGGCCAATACGCCGAAGGCGACCCGGCCTTGCCCGACGGCACCCGCTATTACAGCCTGCAGGCCCAGCGTGACAGCGACACCTTCACGCTGCGCGCCCGGCGGCTGCCGCATGGGCTGATGGCGCAGGATGGCTGTGGCGACTTCCAGCTTGACCAGGCCGGTGTGCAGCGCAATCCGGGTGCTGTTGAACATGGCGCCCACTGCTGGGGAAGCTGAAGGTTGAATGATGCCCCGTGCATCGCGGTTTTACTTCAGGTGTTGGATCGACAGATGAGCAAGCAAGTAGTGGTGGTCGGCGGCGGGGTCATCGGCCTGCTGACGGCGTTCAACCTGGCGGCGAAGGTTGGGCAGGTCGTGGTGTGTGACCAGGGCGAGGTCGGCCGTGAGTCGTCGTGGGCCGGTGGCGGCATTGTTTCGCCGCTGTACCCGTGGCGCTACAGCCCGGCGGTGACCGCCCTGGCGCACTGGTCGCAGGACTTTTATCCACAGCTGGGCGAGCGTTTGTTCGCCAGCACCGGCGTCGACCCCGAAGTGCACACCACTGGCCTGTACTGGCTGGACCTGGACGACGAGGCCGAAGCGCTGGCCTGGGCCAAGCGCGAACAGCGGCCGCTAAGTGCCGTGGATATCTCGGCGGCCTATGATGCGGTGCCGGTGCTGGGCCCGGGCTTCAAGCGCGCCATCTACATGGCTGGCGTGGCCAATGTGCGCAACCCGCGCTTGGTCAAGTCGCTGAAGGCGGCGTTGCTGGCGCTGCCGAACGTAACCCTGCGCGAACACTGTCAGATCACCGGCTTCGTTCAGCAAGACGGGCGTGTGACCGGTGTGCAGACGGCTGATGGCGTGCTGCCGGCCGATGAGGTGGTGCTCAGTGCGGGCGCCTGGAGTGGCGACCTCTTGCGTACCCTTGGCCTCGAGCTGCCGGTGGAGCCGGTGAAGGGCCAGATGATCCTGTTCAAATGCGCCGAAGACTTCTTGCCGAGCATGGTGCTGGCCAAGGGGCGCTATGCGATCCCGCGTCGCGATGGGCACATTCTGGTGGGCAGTACGCTGGAACATGCCGGGTATGACAAAACCCCGACCGGGGATGCGCTGGAAAGCCTGAAGGCATCGGCAATGGAGTTGTTGCCTGAGCTTGAGGGGGCCACCGTGGTTGGACACTGGGCGGGACTGCGGCCGGGGTCGCCGGAAGGCATTCCGTATATCGGGCCGGTGCCAGGGCATGCGGGGTTGTGGCTGAACTGCGGGCATTACCGCAACGGGCTGGTGCTGGCGCCGGCTTCGTGTCAGCTGTTTACTGACTTATTGACAGGGGCCGAGCCGATCATCGACCCGGCGCCTTATGCGCCAGAAGGGCGTTTGGGCTGAGATTGCCGGGGCTGCTTTGCAGCCCCGGAATGTCAACGCGGTGCCTGCAAGTGCCGGCTCGGGTAATGCTGCTCATACACCTTGCACACCCGCAGCACCTGCTCATCGGCAAAGCGCCCGGCCACCACCTGCAGCCCCACCGGTAATCCTTCGCGGGTAAACCCACAAGGCACCGAAGCCGCCGGCTGCTGGGTCAGGTTGAAGGGATAGCTGAAGGGCGTCCACTCCATCCACTGCGCCATCCCCGACCCAGGCGGCACGTTGTGCCCGGCTTCGAATGCCACCAGCGGCAGCATCGGCGATACCAGCACGTCATAGCGCTGGTGGAAGGCATTCATCTGCGCAATCAGCGCCGCCCGTGCCTCCAGCGCCTGGGTGTATTCGCCAAGGCCGATCTTTGCGCCTTGCTCGGCAATCCAGCGTAGCCCGGGGTCAAGCAACGTTCGCTGTTCATCGCTCAAGGCACTGGCCAACCGCGCCGCGCCGGCAAACCACAGGGTATTGAAGGTTTCCAGCGGGTCGTTGAATCCCGGGTCCACCTCTTCCACCTGCGCGCCCAGCCGTACCAGGCGCTGCACTGCTTGCGCCACCAGTGCCTGGATTTGCGGGTCGACCTGCACGTAACCGAAGTTGGCACTGTAGGCGATGCGCAGGCCGCTCAGGTCTTGCTGCTGGCCCATCCACGGCGCCTGCCGTGGTGCACCGGACAGCCCGTCACGGGCATCGGGGCGGGCGACGCAGTCGAGCATCAGTACCGCGTCGTCTACGGTGCGCGTCATCGGCCCCAGGTGCGACAGCACGGTCATGGCGCTGGCCGGCCATTGCGGCACATAGCCGAAGGTCGGTTTGATGCCGAAGGTGCCGGTAAAGGCACACGGGATACGAATCGAGCCCCCGGCATCGCTACCCTGGTGCAGCACCCCCAGGTTCAGTGCGGCGGCGGCCGCAGCTCCCCCCGACGAGCCTCCGGCAGTCAGCCTTGTATCCCAGGGGTTGCGGGTGATGCCGTACAGCGGGTTGTCTGTCACCCCCTTCCAGCCGAACTCCGGCGTGGTGGTTTTGCCCACCAGCACTGCGCCGGCTTCACGCATGAACGCGGTGAAGGGGGCATCGACGTCCCATGGCCCTGCGCCGGAGGTGGTGCGTGACCCCTTGCGGGTCGGCATGCCACGGGTCAGGGTCAGGTCCTTTATCGAGGCGGGTACGCCATCCAGCCGGCCACAGGGCTCGCCCCGTTGCCAGCGCTGCTCGCTGGCGCGGGCGGCGGCGCGAGCACCTTCACCGTCGACATGGCAGAAGGCGTTTACCGCCGGGTTGTGCAGGTCGATGCGCGCTAACACGTCGTCGATCACCTCGACCGGCGACAGCTCACGGCGCTGGTACAGTTCGAGCAATTCGACGGCGGTGAACTCACCCAACTCGGTTTTCTGGGTCATCTCAACGGGCTCCCGGGTTGGCGGCCTGGAACATGGCACGCAGCAGGACGTCACAGCCGTCGGCCAGGTCCTGCGGCGCGGCATTTTCGATTTCGTTGTGGCTGATGCCACCCTCGCATGGCACGAAGATCATCCCGGCCGGGCCCAGCTCGGCGAGGAAGATGGCATCGTGACCGGCGCCACTGACGATATCCATATGGCTCAGCCCCAGCGTGCGTGCGCCCTGGCGCACGGCGTCCACGCACTGCTCGGCGAAATACAGTGGCGGGAAGTCGGCGGTGGGGGTCAGCTGGTAGCTCAGCCCGTGCCTGGCCGTGCTGCTTTCGATGGCCGTGCGTACTTCGCTGACCATGGCAGCGAGGTGTCCGGGGTCGAGGTGGCGCAAGTCGATGGTCATGTGCACCTGGCCGGGGATGACGTTGCGCGAGCCCGGGTGCAGGGTCAGGCAGCCGACCGTGCCGCAGGCATGCGGCTGGTGGGCGTGGGCCACGCGGTTGACCGCAGCCACCACCTCGGCCGCGCCAACCAGGGCGTCCTTGCGCAGGTGCATCGGGGTGGGGCCGGCATGGGCCTCGACACCAGTCAGCACCAGATCGAACCATTTCTGGCCCAGGCAGCCCTGGACAACACCGATGGTGGTGCGCTGGTCTTCCAGCACCGGGCCCTGCTCGATATGTGCTTCGAAGTAGGCACCGACGGGATGCCCGGTGGGCACACGCGGGCCGGCGTACCCAATGCGCTGCAGCTCGGCGCCGACCGACAGGCCCTGATCGTCGACCTTATCAAGGGTTTCCTGCAGGCCGAACTTACCGGCGAACACACCCGAGCCCATCATGCAGGGCGGGAAGCGCGAGCCTTCTTCGTTGGTCCACACCACCACTTCCAAGGGCGCTTCGGTGGTCAGGCCGAGATCGTTCAGGGTGCGGATCACTTCGAGGCCAGCCATGACGCCATAGCAGCCATCGAACTTGCCGCCGGTGGGTTGGGTGTCGATGTGGCTGCCGGTCATCACGGGTGGCAGGGCAGGGTTGCGGCCGGGGCGGCGGGCGAAGATGTTGCCGATGGCGTCGATGCTGACGGTGCAGCCGGCATCTTCGCACCAGCGCACGAACAGGTCGCGGGCCTGGCGGTCGAGGTCGGTCAGCGCCAGGCGGCATACGCCGCCCTTGGCGGTGGCGCCGAGCAGGGCCAGGTCCATCAGCGATTGCCACAGGCGCTCGCGGTTGACCTGCGAACCTTGGCCGAGCAGGTGCTGTGAGGGATCGATGCGGGTGTTCATGGGCGTTCTCCTTTCAGGCGCTCAGGGCCAGGTAACGGTTCTTGATGCTCGGGTCCTCACGGAATTGCGCCGCGCTGCCCTGGTAAGCGACCCGGCCCTGCTCCAGCACGTAATGGCGGTCGGCAAGGGCATCGCAGACCATCAGGTTCTGTTCCACCAGCAGGATCGACAGGCCCTCGTCCTTGATGCGCCGCAAGATCTTCACCAGCTCGTCGACAATCACCGGGGCGAGGCCTTCGGTGGGTTCATCGAGGATCAGCAGCTTGGGGCCGTTGAGCAGGGCGCGGGCGATGGCCAGCATCTGCTGCTCGCCACCGGACAGCGCGAAACCACCATTGCGGCGGCGCTCCTTGAGCCGTGGGAACATGCTGTAGACGTCTTCCAGCTGCCAGCGGCTGGTTTTGCGCACGGCAATTTTCAGGTTCTCCTCGACGCTGAGCTGGCGGAAGATGCCGCGGTGTTCGGGCACCAGGGCAATGCCGAGCCGGGCGATATCGAAAATTTCGCGGCCCACCAGCGGCTGGCCGTTGAAGCTGATCTGCCCCTGCCGTGGGCGGACGATGCCGAGGATACTGCGCAAGGTGGTGGTCTTGCCGGCACCGTTGCGCCCAAGCAGGGTTACCAGCTCGCCGGCCTCGACCTTGAGCGAAACCCCTTCGAGGACATGGCTCTTGTCGTAGTAGGCGTGGATCGAATCGACGTTGAGCATCAGGCAGCCTCTCCAAGGTAAGCGGTGCGTACGCGCTCGTCGTTGCGCACCTGTTCAGGGGTACCCTCGACCAGAATCTGGCCGTGGCTCATCACCGTGATGCGCTGGCTGATCGACATGACGATGCTCATGTTGTGCTCTATCAGCAGCACGGTATGGTCGCGGCCAAGGTCGCTGATCAGGTCGGTCATTACCGGGATGTCGTCGATACCCATGCCCGAGGTGGGCTCGTCGAGCATCAGCAGGGTGGGCTTGGCGCAGATCGACATGCCCACTTCCAGTACCCGTTGCTGGCCGTGCGACAGCTCACCGGCCAGGGTTTCGGCGCGGGCGCTCAGTTTCAGGCGCTCCAGCACCTGGTCGGCGGTGTTCCAGTGGCTGCGCTTGTGCTCGACACTGCGCCAGAAGTTGAGCGCGCCCAGGCCATCACGGCCTTGGGCGGCCAGGCGCAGGTTTTCGCGCACGGACAGGTTCTGGAACAGGCTGGTGAGCTGGAACGAACGGGCCATGCCCAGCGCCACCCGCCCGTGGGATGGCTTGCGGATGATGTCCTGGCCGTTGAACAGGATCTTGCCTGCGGTGGCCTGGCGTTCGCCGGTCAGGCAGTGGAACAGGCTGGTCTTGCCGGCGCCGTTGGGGCCGATGATGGTGTGGATGGTGCCGGCGCGCACTTTCAGGTCAACGCCCGCAACCGCCTTGAACGGCCCGTAGGCCAGCTCCAGCTGGCGGGTTTCCAGGAGGTAGTCGCTCATCACAGGGTCTCCTTGGTCTTGGCCTGGGGTTTGTCGTTGGCGTTGCGGGTGGCCAGCAGGCGTTTGCCCAGTTCGGCCAGGCCACCCCACAGGCCACCACGCATGAACACCACGACGAGGATCAGGATGACCCCCAGCAGCATCAGCCAGCGTGGCCACAGCTCCGACAGCACGTCGCCCAGCAGCACGATGGCGCCGGCCCCCAGCAGCGAGCCGAACAGCGAGCCGGTGCCGCCGACGATAGTCATGATGAGGATGTTCTCGCTCATCATCAGGTCGATGTTCGACAGCGGTGCAAAGTGCAGCAGCATGGCGTACAGCGCCCCGGCGATACCGGTGATGGCGCCCGACAGCATGAACACCAGGATCTTGAAGTGGCGGGTGTCGTAGCCGATGGCCGCGGCGCGGGTTTCGTTCTCGCGGATGGCCAGCAGGGTGCTGCCGAACGGCGAGCGGATGACCCGCAGGGCTGCGGCGAAGATCAGCAGGAACAGCACCGCCACAAACACATAGAAGTGCCGCGGGTCGGCCAGGTCGACCAGCACATGGCCGGCGATTTCGATGTTCGGCCGGGGCACATCGAGCAGGCCGTTGTCACCGCCGGTCCAGCCGCTGAGGGTGTAGGCCAGGAAGTAGGCCATCTGGCTGAAGGCCAGGGTCAACATGACGAAGTAGATGCCGGTGCGGCGAATCGCCAGTGCGCCCACCAGCAATGCCAGGAAGGCACCGAACACGGCGGAACCCAGTAGCGCGGCGAACATGCCCCACTGCAGGTGGATCATCAGCAGCGCCGCGCCATAGGCACCCACGCCAAAGAAGATGCCCTGGCCGAACGACAGCAGGCCGGTGTAGCCGAGCAGCAGGTTGCAGGCCAGCGCGGCCAGAGCAAAGATCAGGATCTCGGTGGCCAAGGTGGCCGACGGCAGCAACAGTGGCAGTGCCACCAGGCTGGCAACCACCAGCAACAGCAGCGCCGGGGCGCGGCCTTTGGCGACTGGCAATGGATTTTTCTCGCTCATATCAGGCTCTCCCGAACAGGCCATAGGGACGGACCAGAATCACGGCGGCCATGGCGCCGTAGATCATCAGGCTGGCGCCTTGCGGCCAGAGGCTGGTCATCATGCTTTGCACCACACCTACCAGCAGGCCGCCAACCAGCGCACCGCCGAACGAGCCCATGCCGCCGATTACCACCACCACGAAGGCAATGCCGAGAATTTCCGGGCCGACGAAGGGTTGCGCACCCCGTAGCGGGGCGAACAGCACACCCGCCACGCCGGCCAGGCCCACGCCCAGGGCGAAGGTCAGGGAAAACAGGCGGAAAATGTTGGTGCCCAGCAGCGACACGGTCTCGGTGCTTTCGCTACCGGCCCGCACCAGTGCGCCGAAGCGGGTGCGCTCCAGCAGCAGCCACAGGCCAAGGCCGATCAGCGCGGCGAAACCGATCAGGAACAGGCGGTAGTAGGGGTAGATGAAGTCCCCGAGGATCAGCACCCCGCGCAGCTCGGGCGGTACGGCAATGTTCTTGCCCACCGGGCCCCAGATCAGCACTGAGGCTTCCTGGATGATCAGTGCGATGCCGAGGGTGACGAGGATCTGGAAGGTGTGCGGCAGGTGGTAGATGCGCTTGATCAACAGGCGCTCGACCGCCCAGGCCAGGGCGGCCACCACCAGCGGTGCAATCAGCAGTGCCAGCCAGAAGTTGCCGGTGATGGCCACGGCGGTGTAGCACAGGTAGGCGCCCAGCAAGAAGAACGCGCCGTGGGCGAAGTTGACGAAGTTGAGCAGGCCGAAAATGATCGTCAGGCCCACGGCGATGAGGAAGTAGATCATCCCCAGGCCCAGGCCGTTGAGCAGTTGGAACAGGTACAAATCGAGCATGAGCGTGCCCTCGACAGCGCGCGGTGCGGCTGCCTGTACGAGTGTGTTTGACTAACGCCGCGGCTTCAGGCCAGGGCGCAACCGGTGTGGTCGACCTCGACGAACGAACGGCCTGAGCTGATGACTTCGGCCAGGTCGTCCTCGTCGCGCATCTGCCCCTGGGGCTTGCCGCGCAGCAGGTAGTAATCCTTGAGTACCTGATGGTCGCCAGGGCGGATCAGTTCTTCGCCGGTCGGGCCCTGGAAGCGCATGCCCTGCAATGTCGCCGACACGGCGGCGCCCTCCAGGCTGCCGGCCTTGACGATGGCTTCGAGCATGACCTTGGTGCCGATATAGTCGGCAGCCAGCGGGTAGTTGGGGTTGATGCCATAGGCCTTGCGGGTGGCGGCAACCAGTTGCTTGTTCAGCGGTGTATCGACCTGGTGCCAGTACTGGGCACCCAGGTACACGCCTTCGAGCACGTCGCTGCCCAGCTCCTGAAACTGGTCGAGGCCGGCAGACCACACCATCAGCACTTTCATGCGGTCCTTGATGCCGAAGTTGACGGCCTGGCGCAGGGCGTTGGAGGCCTGGCTGCCGAAGTTGAGCAGCACCAGCACATTGGGTTTGGCGGCGATGGCGTTGGTGAGGTAGCCGGAGAACTCCTGTTCCTGCAACGAGTGGTAGCTGTTGCCGATGTGTTCCACACCAAGCTCGGCGAACACCTTGCGGGCGTTATCCAGCAGGGCGTCGCCGAACACGTATTGCGGGGTGATGGTGTACCAGCGCTTGGCCTGGGGCAGCTGGCGGATCATGGGCACCAGGGTTTCGCGGATGGCGCCGTAGGTGGGCACCGACCAGCGAAAGGTCGATGCGTTACAGTCTTTACCGGTGATTTCGTCGGCGCCCACGGGCGTCATGAACACGCCGCCGGCTTTGTGGATTTCCTTCGACACCGCCAGTGCCGAAGACGACAGGGTGCAGCCCTGGAAGAAGCGTGCGCCATCCTGGCCGATGGCTTCCTGTACCTTGCGCACCGCCTTGCCGGCGTTGCCTTCGGTGTCGATGACCTTGTACTTGAGCGGGTGGCCGAGCAACTGCGGGTACTCGGCGATGGCCAGGCGCGACCCCATGTCTGCGTACTTGCCGTAGCTGGCGAAGGCGCCCGACATGGACTTGAGCCCATAGAAGGTCAGCGGTTGGTCGGCGAATGCCCGGAGCGCTCCCAAGGGGAGGCTACCTAAGGCACCCAGGGCAAGGCCTGCCTTGAGCAGGGTACGTCTTTGCATGAGTAACTCCTTGGTTGTGGTTATTAGGCAGGAGTGGCAATGACAAAGCGGGTACGGCCGGGCCTGTGTGCAGGCCTCTTTCCAGGCGCATCAGTGGTGGTGGTCGAACTCCAGCAGGAAGTTGCGGGCAACCTCGCCTTCCAGCGCGGTCATGTGGTGCTCGGCGTCGCACATGTGTTCATGCATCAGCCGGCGTACAGCGGGTTCGTCGCTGGCGCGCAGGGCGGTCAGCAGTTGCTTGTGGTAGTCGATGTTGGCGGCGGCGAACTGCTGGCGCTTGGGCAGGTAGGCCTTTTTCAGCACCACCAGGTCGCGCAGCAGGTCGTTGAGGAACACCGCCATGAACCGCAGCAACGGGTTCGGGCACCGGTCGGCCAGCAGGGTGTGGAACTCCAGCTCTGCCAGGCGCTGCTCGCGTTGGCCTTCCTCGCTGTCTTCCGGTGCGCTGCAGAAGTCGATGTTGGCTTGCAGCGCGGCGTAGTCGGCTTCGCTCAGCTTGCCCATCACCGACACCGCCAGCTCTACCTCGATGACTTTGCGCAGTTGGTAAACCTGCTCGCCGTCCAGGTGCTGGAAGTGCAGGTAATTGCGCAGCGCGCGGCTGGCCGGCTCGGTACCTACTTCATTGAGGTAGGCGCCGCCGGTCGGGCCGGTACGGGTACTGACCAGCCCTTCGACCTCCAGGGCCTTGAGCGCTTCGCGGGCGGTACCCTTGGAACACTCGAAATGCTCCATCAGCTCACGCTCGGTGGGCAGGCGGTCACCGGGGTGCAGCGCTTCGGTGACGATCGAGCGCTTGACCGATTCGACGATCACATCGGACAGCTTCTGGCGCTTGCGTTTGGGTTTGAGCATTTCGCTATTTTTCATATTTATGCGGATAAATAGGATTTAGCGAATTTTACCGGGATGGGTCAATGCTGGCGTCGGGGGAGGGGTCGTAAATGGTGTGAAAGGGTCGGGGAGGGATAAGTGATGCAGGGTTCACAGGCCTCTTCGCGGGCATGCCCGCGAAGGGATTCAGGTGATACTGGCTCAGCCTTGGCGACCAGGGCCTTGTTGCAGGTGTGCCTGGCTGCAATACCACTCATTGCCCTGCTGCAGCGCCCGGTCGTTGGGCAAATGCACGCCACAATGGGCACAGCGCACCATCTTCAGCGGTGCATCCAGCTTCGCCTCGGGGTGCGACTGCTGGCTGACTTTGAACTTGCGCCACAGCCAGAACGCGGCGGCGATCAGGGCGATCCAGAAAAGTAGGCGAACCATGGTGTCCAGCTTGTCGGTTGAAGAAGCCGACAGTCTAGGACGCGGCCAATAAAAAAGGGAGGCCCAAGGCCTCCCTTTCATTTACCGCTGTGTGTCAGTCAAACAGACCAAAGGTCATGTAGCTGAACCAGGAGCGGTCTTTCTCGGCTTCTTTCGGGCCTTCCGGCACGATCGGGTCGCCGTTCTCGTCCTTCGGCAGCAGCTCTTGCGGCATCTCGTCGCGGGCGTCCTGGAACTGCTTGACCACGTCCTGGTTGGCGCGGGTTTCGCCCGGCGGCAGCGGGGTATCGGTTTCGATCAGGCCCAGGGTGGCCTTGGACAGCCAGCCACGGCCGTCAGACTCGGTCTGCTTGGGCTGGAACTCGCCATCGACCAGGCTCGGGTGGTCCGGGTAGTTGAGCTTGAGGGTTTCCAGGCTGCTGGCGGCCAGTTCGTCCAGGTGCATCTTCTGGTACGACTCGACCATCACCGCCAGGCCGTCACCGACCGAGGGGGTTTCCTGGAAGTTTTCGACCACGTAGCGGCCACGGTTGGCGGCGGCCACATAAGCCTGGCGGCTCAGGTAGTAATCGGCCACGTGGATTTCATACGAGGCCAGCAGGTTGCGCAGGTAGATCATGCGCTGCTTGGCGTCTGGCGCGTAGCGGCTGTTGGGGAAGCGGCTGGTCAGCTGGGCGAACTCGTTGTACGAGTCGCGGGCGGCACCCGGGTCACGCTTGGTCATGTCCAGCGGCAGGAAACGCGCCAGCAGGCCACGGTCCTGGTCGAACGAGGTCAGGCCCTTGAGGTAGTAGGCGTAATCCACGTTCGGGTGCTGCGGGTGCAGGCGGATGAAGCGCTCCGCAGCCGACTTGGCAGCCTCGGGCTCGGAGTTCTTGTAGTTGGCGTAGATCAACTCGAGCTGCGCCTGGTCGGCATAGCGGCCGAACGGGTAGCGCGATTCCAGGGCCTTGAGCTTGTTCACGGCGCTGGTGTAGCTGGAGTTGTCCAGGTCAGCTTGCGCCTGCTGGTACAGCTCGGCTTCGCTGAGGTTCTCGTCAATGACCTCTTTATTAGAGGAACAGGCCGCGGTAAGCCCGAGGATGGCGATCAGCAGCAGGTGTTTCACTTGCATGGCGGCTTGCGTCCCTTTGACGGCCGCTGTCTTGGGCGGTGCCGTCCTGTTATGATGAGCGCCCCGGCCAACCCCGGGACAAAAGAAGCCGTATTTAACCACAAGCTCGCAGCCGAAACCAAAGGCTGTGCGCCCGCCGAATCGAGCATGTCCGAGATCATTCAACTTAGCGCAGAGGTACCGTCCGATCTGGGCGGTCAACGCCTCGACCAGGTCGCCGCCCAATTGTTCGCCGAGTACTCGCGTTCGCGGCTTACTACGTGGATCAAAGAAGGCCGCCTGACGGTCGATGGCGCCGTCGTGCGCCCTCGCGATACCGTTTATGGTGGCTCAGTGCTTGCGCTGGAGGCCGAGCAAGAGGCCCAGGGCGAGTGGATCGCAGAAGACATCAAGCTGGATATCGTCTATGAAGACGACCACATCCTGGTGATCAACAAGCCTGCGGGCCTGGTTGTGCACCCGGCCGCCGGCCATGCCAGCGGCACCCTGCTCAATGCGCTGCTGCACCACGTGCCAGACATCATCAACGTGCCGCGTGCCGGTATCGTTCATCGCCTGGATAAAGACACCACGGGCCTGATGGTGGTGGCCAAGACCTTGCAAGCGCAGACCAAGCTGGTTGAGCAGATGCAAGCCCGCAAAGTCAGCCGCATCTATGAGTGCATCGTGATTGGCGTGGTGACGTCCGGTGGCAAGATCGATGCCCCGATCGGCCGCCACGGCGGTATGCGCCAGCGCATGGCCGTCACCGACGGCGGCAAGCCGGCGGTCAGCCACTACCGTGTGCTCAAGCGCTTCCGCTCGCACACCCATGTGCGGGTCAAGCTGGAAACCGGCCGTACTCACCAGATTCGCGTGCACATGGCCCATGTCGGCTTCCCGCTGGTGGGTGATCAGACGTACGGTGGGCGCTTCCGCATTCCGCCGGCCGCCAGCCCAACCATGGTCGAGGCGGTGAAAACCTTCCCGCGCCAGGCACTGCATGCGCGTTTCCTCGCCTTGGCCCACCCGATTACCGGTGAAGTCATGAAGTGGGAATCGCCACTGCCGGATGACTTCCTCTGGTTGCTGACGCTGCTGAACGAAGACCGCGAGAGCTTTATCGGATGAGTGGCCTGACGCAGTCGCTGTTGTTCCCCGACTGGCCGGCCCCGGCCTCGGTTCGCGCCTGTGTCACCACCCGTCAGGGCGGCGTCAGCCTGCCGCCCTACGAAACCTTCAACCTTGGCGACCACGTAGGGGATGCCCCTGCGGCGGTCGCCGAAAACCGCCGCCGGCTGAGCGACGCGTTCGCCATCCAGCCGGCCTGGCTCAAGCAGGTGCATGGCCTGGTGGTGGCGGATGCCGACCCGGCTGTGGTGGCCGAGGCCGACGCCAGCTGGACCGACCAGCCAGGCATTGCCTGCACCGTGATGACTGCCGATTGCCTGCCTGCGCTGTTCTGCGACCGGGCGGGGACGCGCGTGGCAGCCGCGCATGCGGGCTGGCGCGGGTTGGCCGGTGGCGTGCTGGAAGCCACGCTGGACCGCCTGGCGCTGCCGCCAGAAGAGGTGCTGGTGTGGTTGGGACCGGCCATCGGCCCGCAGGCCTTCGAAGTAGGGCTGGAAGTGCGTGATGCCTTTACGGCGGTGCATCCGGAAGCGGCCCGTGCTTTTGTCGAGGGTGAGCGGCCGGGCAAGTTGATGGCGGATATCTACGAGCTGGCGCGTATTCGCCTGGCTGCCCGTGGGGTGACCGCTGTGTATGGTGGCGGATTGTGCACGGTCAGCGATGCGCGGTTCTTCTCTTATCGCCGTACCCCGCAGGGTGGGCGGTTTGCATCGTTGGTCTGGCTGGACCCGCGCTAGCCTGTACCGGTCTCTTCGCGGGTTTACCCGCGAATGCCCCAGCGACAATCCAACAGGTTGACCTTGGTCAACCCCGCTACGCTTGAATCTTCCAGAATCAGCCTTATCTATTAGGTCATCTCAGGCAGGTTTCTTCATAAACAGGCGCTGTCCATCGCTCCGACCTGCCCTTTAAAGGAAGGTACACCATGCGAATAGACCGTTTGACCAGCAAGCTGCAACTTGCAATATCCGATGCCCAATCCCTGGCCGTTGGCATGGACCACCCCGCCATCGAGCCCGTGCACCTGCTGCAGGCACTGCTCGAACAGCAGGGCGGCTCCATCAAGCCCCTGCTGATGCAGGTTGGCTTCGACATCAACAGCCTGCGCCAGGGGCTGGTGAAAGAGCTCGACCAGCTGCCGAAAATCCAGAACCCCACCGGTGACGTGAACATGTCGCAGGACCTGGCGCGCCTGCTCAACCAGGCCGACCGCCTGGCCCAGCAGAAGGGCGACCAGTTCATTTCCAGCGAGCTGGTGCTGTTGGCCGCCATGGACGAGAACAGCAAGCTCGGCAAACTGCTGCTGAGCCAGGGTGTGACCAAGAAGGCCCTGGAAAATGCCATCAACAACCTGCGCGGCGGCGCGGCAGTGAATGATGCCAACGCCGAAGAGTCGCGTCAGGCGCTGGACAAGTACACCGTCGACCTGACCAAGCGTGCCGAAGAAGGCAAGCTGGACCCGGTGATTGGCCGTGACGATGAAATCCGCCGTACCGTGCAGGTGCTGCAACGCCGCACCAAGAACAACCCGGTGCTGATCGGTGAGCCTGGCGTGGGTAAAACCGCCATCGCCGAAGGCCTGGCCCAGCGCATCATCAACGGTGAAGTGCCCGACGGCCTCAAAGGCAAGCGCCTGCTGGCGCTGGACATGGGCGCGCTGATTGCCGGTGCCAAGTACCGTGGCGAGTTCGAAGAGCGTTTGAAAGGCCTGCTGAACGAGCTGTCCAAGCAGGAAGGCCAGATCATCCTGTTCATTGACGAACTGCACACCATGGTCGGCGCCGGCAAAGGCGAGGGCGCCATGGACGCCGGCAACATGCTCAAGCCAGCCTTGGCCCGTGGCGAACTGCACTGCGTTGGCGCTACCACGCTTAACGAGTACCGCCAGTTCATCGAGAAGGACGCTGCGCTGGAGCGCCGCTTCCAGAAGGTGCTGGTAGAAGAGCCGAGCGAAGAAGACACCATTGCCATTCTGCGTGGCCTGAAAGAGCGCTATGAAGTGCACCACAAGGTGGCCATCACTGACGGCGCCATTATCGCTGCGGCCAAGCTCAGCCACCGCTACATCACTGATCGCCAGCTGCCCGACAAGGCCATCGACCTGATCGACGAAGCCGCCAGCCGCATCCGCATGGAGATCGACTCCAAGCCGGAAGTGCTCGACCGCCTTGATCGCCGCCTGATCCAGTTGAAGGTGGAATCGCAGGCGCTGAAGAAAGAAGAAGACGAGGCGGCGAAAAAACGCCTGGAGAAGCTGACCGAAGAAATCGAGCGGCTGGAGCGTGAGTATTCCGACCTGGAAGAAATCTGGGCGTCGGAGAAGGCCGAAGTGCAGGGCTCGGCGCAGATCCAGCAAAAGATCGAGCAGGCCCGCCAAGAGCTGGAAACAGCCCGTCGCAAAGGCGACCTGAGCCGCATGGCCGAACTGCAGTACGGGGTAATCCCGGACCTGGAGCGCAGCCTGCAGATGGTCGATCAGCACGGCAAGACCGAGAACCAGTTGCTGCGCAACAAGGTGACCGAGGAAGAAATTGCCGAAGTGGTATCGAAGTGGACCGGTATTCCGGTGGCCAAGATGCTCGAAGGCGAGCGCGAAAAGCTGCTGAAAATGGAAGAGCTGCTGCACCAGCGCGTGATTGGCCAGGGCGAGGCGGTAACCGCCGTGGCCAACGCCGTGCGCCGCTCGCGTGCCGGGCTGTCCGACCCTAACCGGCCAAGTGGCTCGTTCCTGTTCCTCGGCCCGACCGGTGTGGGCAAGACCGAGCTGTGCAAGGCGCTGGCCGAGTTCCTGTTCGACACCGAAGAGGCCATGGTGCGTATCGACATGTCCGAGTTCATGGAGAAACACTCCGTGGCTCGCCTGATCGGTGCACCACCAGGCTACGTCGGCTACGAAGAGGGCGGTTACCTGACCGAGGCCGTACGGCGCAAGCCTTACTCGGTGGTGCTGCTGGATGAGGTGGAGAAAGCCCACCCGGATGTGTTCAACGTGCTGTTGCAGGTGCTGGAAGACGGCCGTCTGACCGACAGCCACGGGCGCACGGTAGACTTCCGCAACACCGTGATCGTGATGACCTCCAACCTGGGTTCGGCGCAGATCCAGGAACTGGTGGGCGACCGCGAAGCGCAGCGTGCAGCGGTGATGGATGCGGTGGGTTCGCACTTCCGCCCAGAGTTCATCAACCGTATCGACGAAGTGGTGGTGTTCGAACCACTGGGCCGCGAGCAGATTGCCGGCATTACCGAAATCCAGCTGGGCCGCCTGCGCAGCCGCTTGCTGGAACGCGAACTGTCGCTGAGCCTGAGCCCGGAGGCGTTGGACAAGCTGATTGCAGTGGGTTACGACCCGGTGTACGGCGCACGGCCGCTGAAGCGTGCCATCCAGCGCTGGATCGAAAACCCGCTGGCGCAGCTGATTCTGGCGGGCAAGTTCTTGCCGGGTACGGCGATCACCGCCAAGGTGGAAGGCGACGAAATCGTCTTTGGCTGATTCTGTTGCACCATGAGCCCCGCATTTGCGGGGCTTTTTTTGGCCGTTAACCTATACCGGCCCCAGTAAAATCGGGGTTTCGCGGATATTCTGGATAACCTGCTGAAATTTTTGAAATTTTTGCTTGCATCAATTTCCGAGTGCCCCTAATATACGCCGCGTTGTCAGGCACTAAGCGAATCACCAGCGACATCGGTGACCGCAAAACAACTTACAAATCAGTAAGTTGACTGAAAAAAAGTGGTTGACAAGCAAAACGAAGAATGTAGAATAGCCGGCCTCAGCAGCGACAACGCGAAAGCGAAGAAGCCAAAGAGTCCGAAGCGAACACGCTCTTCGGAGTAGCAAATCGGTAAGTTGTACCGAAGTTCAGTTCCGCGATAGCTCAGTCGGTAGAGCAAATGACTGTTAATCATTGGGTCCCTGGTTCGAGTCCAGGTCGCGGAGCCAATCTCGGGGTGTAGCGCAGTCCGGTAGCGCGCCTGCTTTGGGAGCAGGATGTCAGGAGTTCGAATCCCCTCACCCCGACCATTTTCCGGGTCGTTAGCTCAGTTGGTAGAGCAGTTGGCTTTTAACCAATTGGTCGTAGGTTCGAATCCTACACGACCCACCATGTAAAGAAGGGCATCTCAAAGAGATGCCCTTTTTTTTGAAAGACCCGGGGTGTAGCGCAGTCCGGTAGCGCGCCTGCTTTGGGAGCAGGATGTCAGGAGTTCGAATCCCCTCACCCCGACCATTTTTGGGTCGTTAGCTCAGTTGGTAGAGCAGTTGGCTTTTAACCAATTGGTCGTAGGTTCGAATCCTACACGACCCACCATGAACAAAGGGCATCTCGAAAGAGATGCCCTTTTTCTTTTGCCTGGCGAAAATGCTTGGCCAACAGCTGGTAAACGAGCAAAAAGAAGGGCCGCATCAGCGACCCTTGGCTTTCAATCAGTGCAGCTTCAGCCGCGGCTCGGTTCCCCGGCCAATCTTGCTGCCCAGCATCATCAACGCCGTACGGAAGAACCCGTACAACGCCATCTGGTGCATGCGGTACAGCGACACGTAGAACATCCGCGCCAGCCAGCCTTCCAGCTTCACGCTGCCCATCAGGTTACCCATCAGGTTGCCCACCGCCGAGAAGCGCGACAGCGACACCAGCGAGCCGTAGTCCTTGTACGCGTAAGTCGGCAGCGGCTTGTTCTCCAGACGCGCCTTAAGGCTTTGCGCCAGCATCGAAGCCTGCTGGTGCGCGGCTTGTGCCCGTGGCGGCACATTGCGGTCGCTGCCTGGTTGCGGGCAAGCGGCGCAGTCGCCGAAGGCGAAGATGTTGTCGTCGCGGGTGGTTTGCAGGGTAGGGCGCACGACCAGCTGGTTGATGCGGTTGGTTTCCAGGCCATCGATGTCTTTCAGGAAGCCCGGCGCACGGATACCGGCCGCCCACACCTTCAAGCTGGCCTGGATCACTTCGCCGTCCTTGGTTTTCAGGCCGTCTTCGGTCACTTCACTGACGGCAGCGTTGGTCATCACCTTCACGCCGAGCTTTTCCAGGGTCTTGTGCACCGGCACGCTGATGCGCTCTGGCAGCGCTGGCAGCACGCGCGGGCCTGCCTCGATGATGGTGATGTGCATATCCTTGGGCTGGATGCGGTCCAGGCCATAGGCTGCCAGTTCGTGTGCGGCGTGGTGCAGCTCGGCGGCCAGTTCCACACCAGTAGCACCCGCGCCGACGATGGCGACGCTGATTTTTTCACTGGCCACATCACCGGCATGGGCGCGCAGGTAGTGGTTGAGCAACTGCTGGTGGAAGCGCTCGGCCTGCTTGCGGGTGTCCAGGAACAGGCAGTGCTGCGCCGCGCCCAGGGTGCCGAAGTCGTTGGTGTTGGAACCTACGGCAATGACCAGGGTGTCGTAGCCCAGGGTACGCGCAGGCAGCAGCTCGCGGCCCTCTTCATCGAGGGTGGCGGCCAGTTGAATCTGTTTGCCTTCACGGTCCAGGCCGCTCATGCGCCCCAGCTGGAAGTTGAAGTGGTTCCACTTGGCCTGCGCCACGTAGTTCAGTTCGTCTTCCGAGGAGTTCAGCGAGCCGGCAGCCACTTCGTGCAGCAGTGGTTTCCAGATGTGCGTGAGGTTGGCGTCGACCAAGGTAATCTCGGCCTGCTTGCGCTTGCCCAGGCTTTTACCCAGGCGGGTCGCCAGTTCCAGGCCGCCGGCGCCGCCGCCGACAATCACGATGCGATGAGTCATGGGGATATCTCATAAGGTTTACGGAATTCGTGGCCCAGGGGGCCGGCCGCAAACTGCACGAGGGGAGGGCGAGCGCGAAGCAGCTCATAGCACCAGTCCACTTAGCAGGCGGCTGATGAGACCCAACCCGATGGTCACGGCCACCACCAGCACAAGGAGCAGCCACGGCCGGAAGGGCCTGCGCTCGACTTGGTGCTGGGGGGCTCGCAGATACTCATCGACACGACGCTGATCTTCCGGATTCAGGCGGCTGGTCATGGTGGGCCTCGTCAGGTAGACGTTTGTGACTGCGCAAACGCTACAGCGTTCGCGCAAGCGCTTGAAACAAATGATAATGCTTTCTATCCCTGGCGCCGAGTGTACGCCATCGCAAACATTCGCTGCACTGGATCAAAGACTGATGCCCACATCGAAGACGATGCTGCGGCCCAGGTTACCGCGCAAAAAGTCTGGCGCGTCTGGGTGGGCGAACAGCACCCGGGCAAAGGTCGGCCCCACCAGCGACAGTGAACGCCAGCCCTGGCGCAGGTATTCGGTAGGCGGCGGGAAGTGGGTGTTGAGGTCGAGCACTTCGCGCTTGAGGCTGGCGAAGGCGATGATGTCCAGCTCGTTCAGCTCCAGCCCGCGTTCCCGGTAGTTGTGCGCCTTCTTGCGCAAGGTCGGCGCCAGGCGCCCCAGCAACTCGGTGGCACTGATGCGCCGGGGGCGCGCTTCGCGGCGCACCAGCTGCGCCAGGGAAAACGCACTGCGCCGGCGTTGCAGCTCTTCGCGCCATTCATCGTTCAGCCGGCGGCCTTCGTCGAGCACGAAAAACACCTCGAACGCGGCATCGCGGAACAGTACGTCTGGCGGCTCTTGGCCGGCCGGGGTGAAGTCTTCGCTGCGGTAGGGGATGTTCAGCCCCTGCAACAGACGCTGGCACACCCAACGCTCCCGCTCCCACTTGCGGGCGTTGGAGAGAAAGGCATTGGCTTGTTCGGCCTGGATGGTAAGCAGGCGCAGGTAGTCTGAGTCATCCATGCAGACAAGCTTAGCCGTTAATCGATGACGGTAAGATGCTGTTTAAGCGCGGGAATCAGCCCAGCACTGGCCACTGCTGCACCAGCCCGACCAGGTGCACCAGGCCGAAGCCCAGGCAGATCAGTGAACTGACTACGATAAAACGCTGCGAACGCCCGGTGCCCGCCAGCAATCTTGGCCCCAGCAGACCGCGCAGCAGGTACACCAGGGTGATGAGGCAGATGGCTGGCAGCAGCAACGGCAGCCGCCCGATTGCCCCGGCAGCCGACAGCGCATAGGCCGACCAGGCCAGCAGCACGCAGGCGATGGCGGCAGTGACAAGTGCCGGGTACCAGCGGCCCTTCTCGGCGGCCACCGCCATACGTTCACCCGCCCCGAACAAACGGTACCAGCGTGGCCCAACGGCGATCACCGCCAGGTGAAGTACGCCAATGATGGCGTTGAGTGCCGCTGCCAGCAGCAGCGTGGGGTTGATTCCTTCCGGCATGGCCAATGCTTCCTGCATCGAATGAGGGCGCCAGCCTACCGCAGCCGAATGAAACGGAGAATGGGTGTAGACTCGGGTTTATCCACATGGCTGCAAAGGGCATTGCTCAGGTGATCAGCGCGCAGGTGTTGTCCGGTACCACCCTTACCCTTGGCTGGCTGGGTTATGTACCGTTGCTGGTGTGGGCGGTCAGCCGGGTGCGCTGGGTTGAACTGTTCACCGACCGGCGCCGGCAGCATCTGTTGTTTGGCACCGTGTTTTGTCTGTTTGCGTTGTGGCTGGTGAGGCGTGATTTCGATACCGGGGTGTCCTACCACTTCATCGGCATGACGGCAGTTACCCTGTTGCTGGACTGGCCGCTGGCGGTGCTGGGTGGGTTCATGGCTCAGCTCGGTTTGCTGGCGCTGGGGCGGCAGGATTTGGCGGCGCTGGGGGTGAACGGCTTGTTGCTGATTGGCTTGCCGGTGCTGATTACCGAAGTGTGCGCGATCGTGGTCGAGCGCGCTCAGCCGCGAAACCTGTTCGTTTATATTTTTTGTTCAGGGTTCTTTCCTGCGGCGCTGACTGTGCTTGTTTGCGTGCCTGCGGCGCTAGGGGTGTTGTGGCTGGATGGGCGTTTTGCCATGCCGGAATGGCTCAGCGACTTTGTGGGCTACCTGTGGCTGATGATGTTCCCCGAGGCGTTCATCAACGGCATGGTGATCAGTGCGCTGGTGGTGTTTTGCCCGGAGTGGTTGGAAACCTTTAACCGCACAAGGTATTTGCAGGCGCCCTGGAAGGAGGATGAGCGGTGAATGTGTGGTGGCCGTGCCGGCGTGTTCGCGGGCACAGCCACATTGAAATCCGCTTAGTGCCGAGGCTCCAGGTCCCCCGAATACAGCTCATCCTCAGATTCTTCAGCCCCCGGGATCTTGTGTTCCTCAGCCGCCCAGGCCCCCAGGTCGATCAGCTTGCAACGGTCCGAGCAAAACGGCCGGAACGCGCTTTTCTCGTTCCATTCCACAGGTGCGCCACAGGTCGGGCAGTCGACGGTCAATGGCTGGCTCATGGCTGGCCTCCTTTCAAAGTCAGGTAAAAGTGGTGCAGGCGGTCAATCTGCTGATGCAGCGCGGCCAAGTCGCCGTCATTGACCACCACGTCATCGGCATGGCGCAGGCGATCCTCACGGGCCAGTTGGGCCTGCAGAATCGCCTGCACCTGCTCGGCACTGGTGTTGTCCCGTGCCAGGGTACGGGCTATTTGCAGTTCCTGCGGCGCATCGATCACCAGCACGCGCTGGGTCTTATGGTATTGCCCCGACTCGATCAGCAGCGGCGACACATATACCGCATACGGCGACTGGGCCTTGGCCAGGTAGCTGAAAATCTCTTGCCCGATCAACGGGTGCAGCAGTTGCTCCAGCCATTTGCGCTGCGCCGGGTCGGCGAAGATCAGCTGGCGCAGGGCGGCGCGATCCAGTTGGCCGTCGGCCTGCAGCACACCCGGGCCGAAGCGCTCGACAATGCTGGCCAAGGCCGGACGGCCGGGTTCGACCACCCAGCGCGCTGCCTGATCGGCATCGACCAGGTGCACGCCAAGCTCGACAAAGCGCTCGGCAGCGGCGCTCTTGCCGCTACCAATGCCGCCGGTAAGGCCGAGAATCCAGGGGGTAAAGGCTGCAGTGGCCATCAGTATCCAAGCAGTTGCATGTAAGAGGCGACTATTTCATCACCCCAGAGCACGGCAATCCACCCCGCAATCGCCAGATAAGGCCCGAACGGCATCGCCGTGCCCATGGCATGCCGGCGCAAACGCAGCAGGCACAGGCCAACCAGCGCCCCCACCACCGATGACAACAACAACGTCAGCGGCAACACCTGCCAGCCACCCCAGGCCCCGATCAGCGCCATCAGCTTGAAGTCGCCATAGCCCATGCCTTCCTTGCCGGTGACCAGCTTGAACACCCAGTACACCGTCCACAGGCAGAGGTACCCGGCCACCGCGCCCAACAGCGCGTCGGTTAGCGGGGCGTACAGGTTGAAGGCATTGACGATCAGCCCCAGCCACAGCATCGGCAGCACCAGCACATCCGGCAGCAATTGGTGTTCTGCATCGATCAGGCCCAGGGCCAGCAGGCACCAGGTCAGTGGCAGTGCCAGCAACGCCTCTACCGAAGCGCCAAAACGCCACGCCACCACCAGCGACAGCAGCGCGCTGGCGATTTCCACCATCGGGTAGCGCGGGCTGATACGGGTTTTGCAGGCTGAGCAACGCCCGCGCAATGCCAGGTAACTGATAACCGGAATGTTCTCCCACGCGCGAATCTGATGCGCGCAATGTGGGCAGCGGGAGGCGGGCAGGCACAGGTCGAACCGTTCGTGCTGCGTAACCGGCAACCCCAACACTTCTTGTGCCTCACGCTGCCATTGCCGCTCCAGCATGATCGGCAGCCGAAACACCAGCACATTCAGAAAACTGCCCACCAACAGGCCGAGCAGCGTGGCCAGGGTGAAGAAGTACGCCGGCTGCTCTGCCAGCAAAGTCCATAAAGTCATGTTCAGATCAAGCTACCCAACTGGAAGATCGGCAGGTACATCGCCACCACCAGGCCACCGACCAGCAGGCCCAGGATCAGCACGATGGCCGGCTCCAGTAGGCTGGTCAACTGGTCCAGCGCCTGGCTGACCTGTTCCTCGTAATGGCTGGCGGCCTTTTCCAGCATCTGGTCCAGCGTGCCGCTGGATTCACCGATGGCCGTCAGCTGCACCAGCAATGGTGGAAACAGCGGTTCAACCGCCATCGCCTGGTTCAGCCCCTGCCCATTGGCCATGCCCTGGCGCAGCCGCAACACCGCCTGCTCGTGCAGATCGCCACCGGTTACCCGGGCCACCGTACCCAACCCATCCAGCAACGGCACCCCGGCGCTGTAGGACGTTGCCAGGCTACGCGCAAACCGCGCCAGCGCCGCCTGCCCCAGCAATTTGCCGAACACCGGCAAACCCAGCACCTGCCGAGATATCCACAGGCGCGCTGGCGCATGCTGTCGGTACACTTGGCGCCCGGCAAAACCTAACACCGCAGCGATCACCAGCAACAGCGGCGCAAACCGACTCAGCCCTGTGGACAAGTCGATCACCCACTGGGTAAATGCCGGCAAGGCTGCCCCTACACCCGCAAACAGGCCCTCGAATTTCGGAATAACCTCTAGCAACAAAATGGCCGACACCCCCAGCCCGGTCAGCAACAGCAAAAGCGGGTAGATCATCGCCTTGCGCACCTTCTTGTGCAGCGCCCGCCGCTGTTCCAGCATGCCCGCCAGCTGCTCCAGCTGGCGATCGAGCGTGCCAGACTGCTCACCCACCCGCACCAGGTTGCAATACAGCGCATCGAACCATGCCGGGTGACGCTGCAACGCATCCGCCAACCCCAGGCCCGAGGCCACATCGTGTTTCAATCTTTCCAGCAACGCCGCCTGCGCCGCATTGCAGCCACTGCGCCCCATCACCTCGAACGCCTGCAGCAGCGGCACGCCGGCCCTGAGCAAGGTCGCCAACTGCCGGCTGAAACCCGCCGGGTCGGCCTTCTCGCGGCGCTTCGGCAAACTGAACGTCAGCCCGCTGGCCGGCCGTAAACTGGCCACCGTGATGCCCTGGCGAATCAGCCCGGCGCGCACATAAGCCGGGCTGCGCCCGGGTGTTTGGCCACTGACCGGCGTGCCGTTGGCGTCGGTGCCATGCCAGCGGTAGAGGGGTGAAGATGAAGTCATGCAAAGGTCCTTTTTCTGCCCGTGCGACAAGCCTGGAAACAGCTTGCCGCGTCCATGCAAGGGCGCGCGTCCGTGATGCTCACTAGAGTAGTTCAGCGAAGATGACGCCCAAGCGGGCAGGGGTGACAAAAGGTGTCTGTTCAGGCCTACTGCGCCGCTGCCGGTTGGGGCGCAACCGACCTCAACGTGTTAGCGAATGAAAAAGGAAATACGTTCATGAAAGGGCAACGCGGTATCACCCTGATCGAACTGATGATCGTTGTCGCGATCATCGGCATTCTGGCGACCATCGCCTTACCGATGTACACCAACCACCAGGCACGCTCCAAGGCGGCGGCCGGGTTGCTGGAAATCAGCGCGCTGAAGACGGCGATGGACCTGCGCCTGAATGACGGGAAAGACGTGGGGGGCGTGGCCGAGCTGGGTGGCCAATCTGCCACGACGCATTGTGCGATCACCGCCGGAGGCAAGGCGGCGGATGGCAGCGGGAAGATTGAATGTACGCTGGTGGATGCGCCGGCCAATGTGGTGGGTAAGGCACTGACCTTGACGCGCTCGGCCAGTGGGTGGGTGTGTACTACCGACATCGAGGAAGACCTGGCGCCCAAGGGTTGCAAGGGGGCTTGAGGGTAGGGGATTAAACTAGCGGAAACAGGGGTTTGCGTTGCGGGTGTGAGCAGTGGTACGTTGCGCTACACGCCGGTGTAGCTCAGTCGGTAGAGCAGCGCACTCGTAACGCGAAGGTCGCAGGTTCGATTCCTGTCTCCGGCACCACATCCAGCTCCACTGCATTCCGCTGAATGCTTTGGAAGCTCTCTAAACCGGCCTTTTGGCCGGTTTTTCGTTTCCACGACCCTCCGTCGGGAACCAACAAAATCCCCAATAACCGGGGGTATTTTTGGGGTACAGCGTCTTTCCTGAATGGAGAACGTACCCTTATGCCACGTCTAGCCATTCCGCTCAGCGACCTCAAATGCCGCACGGCCAAACCGCGTGATCGCGCCTACAAACTGTTCGACGGCGGGGGTATGTACCTTTACGTCACGCCCTGTGGCTCGAAGACTTGGCGGCTGCGGTATTTCAAACCCAACGGCAAGGAAGGCACGCTGATTATCGGCAAGTACCCCATCGTCTCGTTGGCCGTCGCAAGGACCAAGCGCGATGAGGCCAAGGCTCTGTTGCTAGACAATCTTGATCCGATGGAAGAAAAGCAAAAGGCCAAGATCGCAGCCCAGCGGGCGAGCCTTCTCTTTGAAACCGTTGCCCTGGAGTGGCACGTCGAAATGTCCCGGCGCTGGACCGAGGGCCACGCCAAGACGGTGCTGAGCAGGTTGCGCACCCATGTGTTTCCACTGATTGGCCAGCGGCCCATCGCCGAACTCGACACCCACGATCTGCTTGAGGTTACCCAGCGAATCAAGGATCGCGGCACCATGGATGTTGCGCTGCGTGTGCAGAACTACCTATCCACGATCATGCGGGGCGCGAAGCGGGCGCGGCAGATCACTCAAAACCCGGCGCTCGATCTGGCCGGCTCGATTCAAGCGCCGCGTACCGTGCACCGTCCTGCACTTTCGCTAAACCGCCTTCCTGAACTGTTGGATCGAATCGACAACTACACCGGTCGCGAGCTGACTCGGCTCGCAGTGCTGCTGACGCTGCATGTGTTCGTGCGCTCCAGCGAACTGCGCTTTGCTCGGTGGGATGAATTCGACCTGCAACGGGCGATGTGGGAGATCCCCGATACCCGTAAGCCGATTGAAGGTGTCCGCTATTCCACACGCGGGACCAAGATGAGTGGGGACATTCAGATAGTGCCGCTGTCGCCTCAAGTCATCGAGATCCTTGAACGGCTGCGCAGCTTGAATCGCTTCTCTGAATTGGTGTTGCCCGGTGATCACAGGTACTGGAAACCGTTGTCGGAGAACACGGTTAACCAGGTGCTGCGCAATATGGGCTACGACACCACCAAGGACGTGTGCGGGCATGGGTTCAGGACCATGGCTTGTAGTGCCTTGCTCGAATCAGGGTTGTGGACGGATGCGGCGATTGAGCGGCAGATGAGCCATCAGGAGCGTAACCGCGTTCGCGCCGCTTACATCCACAAAGCCCAATTTCTGGAGCAACGTCGGTTGATCATGGCGTGGTGGAGTAACTACATCGATGCCAATAGATCGGGCCATGTCACTCCGCATGAGTTTGCCCATCCGGTAGGCGACAACGTCACCGCCTTGCCAAATGGTCATGGCGCATTCAATCGAGGGTGAGCCTGCAAGATCGGTGCTGGCTGCTCTTTCACGCGGGTCCATCCAAACAGGGCTGCAAAGCCGCCATGTTTGGATGGACCTCACTTTGAAGGGCTAAAAGCCACGACGTTGTCCGGGATTTACCACGGAATTCCACCGATGGATAACCGCTTTTCAGGTCCCAAGTAGTGCTGAATTTCGGCCCTTGACCGGGTTTATCCACAGGCGTAGAACTGGCCGTGCAAGCGCTGTCGATGACAGCATCCCAGGTGGCCCGAACCTTCAAGGTCACGCCGCTCACGCGGTGGTTCTTCCCAAGGGCGATTAGCATTCGGCAGCTCGCCCGGTCACTACCCATGTGATGAATGCTCTTTCACACATAGCGCTCGTGCGCCAGATACTCCGTACCTCGCTGCCCTGCAGCAACCTATCCGCTTGGCCGAAATATTGCGCCAACCTGTGTCCGTCTCTTTCTTCTGGAAAGAGACGGACACTTCTACCACTGCTGCAGCCCTGATCGCACAAGGCTTTGCGGCATTCCCCCTCGTGACAATCGGCGTGACAAACGCCGATGTCACCAGCAACAGCCATGTAGATGATGGTGCCGCAGACCAGGGAATGGACTGCACCTGACTGACAGCCAGGCATGCCCCGGTCATCGCATTGCTGCGTTCACCCGGCTCAGGATCTTCAGGCGTTGGTTTAGTCAGCCAGCACTGCCTCCACCCGCCCACCGGCAACGGTGTTAAGGAGGCCAGATCATGAGATGCCCTAGCTCCCGGACGTAAGGAGCCGCCAGTCCCGCGTAGAGGACATTCCCCACAGGTCGCAGGGGCCTTGATCCCTGATAACACTCAGCATTCTTGGCGGGATGACGTGGGGCGAGGATCGGAGAGCGAACGATGAGGTGATCGACATGGCATTGGTGGGTAGACGCGACGGCCGCAATTTTGGCTACGGTAGGCAACTGAGCTATGCAGGACCGCAGGCACTGAAAGACATGTTCGGCGGTGGCCACTACGGTACGGTCAAGGCGCACAGTGGTCGATGGCAGGCATTCGTGAAGTGGTGCCGCTCCGAACAAGGGCCAGGTATCAGTGATGCGGGGCAGATTGATCGGAAGGTATTGGCGGACTATGCGGCGTATCTGCGCGATGCGGTTGAGTGCGGTAGCCTCGCCATCAGCACCGCACAAAACCGCCTATCCAGCGTTAACAGGACCATGGCGGCGCTGCGCGGTGATCAGTGTGTGAAATTGCCCAGTCCGAGCAAGGCGTTGGGAGTGCAGCGCACCGGAGTTCGCCAATCGGCTCCGCAAGGCCAAGACCGCGAACAGGTTAAGCAGATCGTCGATGCGCTTTGTCGCCATCATCAGCAACGGGCCGCCGCGATTGTTCTGTTGGCGCGAGCCACCGGCATGCGCCTGCGTGAGGCCATCCTGGCTGACCTGCCACGGCTGAGCCGTGAGGCTGAAGACTTAGGCAGGATCAACATTCAAGATGGCACTAAAGGCGGTCGCGCTGGCGCCTCAGCGCCACGATGGATTGCGGTGAACCAACATGTTCAAGACGCACTTGGGTTTGCACGGCAGGTGTCGCCTGCGGGCAGCCACAACCTGATTGCGCCCCACGAAAGCTACCTGGATTTTCTGCAAGAAATCGTCCGCCCTGCGCGGGACATCCTGCACTCACACAACCTCAAAGGCTTCCATGAGCTACGAGCGGCATACGCTTCTGAGCGCTATGAGCAAATCACCCAACATCGCGCACCTATCAATGGCGGCCATTGTTGCCAGGTAAATAGGGCCCTTGATTGTGAGGCCCGGTGGCAAATCAGCTATGAACTGGGACACGGTCGGATCGACGTGGTCGCCGCGTACATTGGAGGGCGGTCATGAGTAAACCTTTCGATATGGAACTGTTCTTGATGGGCATGCTGACCGGGTCGAACGAGACGCGGCAACGCCATATATGTCAGGCGAAAATCATCCAAGCAGAAATCTCAGAGCGTTGGCATCGACAGACGCCTTGGGCTTGGCAGAAAGCATGTGAATTGGTTTCTTGAGCATCGCCTAAATCGACGCAGCGAGGCGGCGCGGTATTACTACCTGCGTACCGTGCGGCTGCTCGCCCGTCGTTTACAAAAAGTTTGGGTGTTCAAACTCTGAGCGAGGTCCTGCTCTTGATCGGTACGACTGACAGCAATCGACCCATAGCGGCCATTCGCGAAGAGACGGAATCGGCCGCTAGCGGACATTGACGTTCGGTTATGGCCATCCTTGCAAGAATGTAGAGAATGATACTCCTCGGAATAGATACTTACGGCGGCTACTTCCATTGGGATAGTCGTAGTAAACAGGCGAGCCTTGGCAGCTTCTGATTTTTTGTATTATCTGGCGCATGAGGGGGCCAATCTCGTTTGCATTAGCAAAGATCCTGCCGCCTGCACCAAAGCCGAAACCCTGAAGGTCTAAAGCGCGCCATGCTTTGCCATCAAATATAGCTGCATCTATAAACGGAGTTCTTCCAGCGCCGGGGTGAACTGCCACGTCGCCAATTCCGGCGAACGGGGGCTTGCTAGGGTGAATAACACCCGACAGAGTGATTTGAGTTGGAGGAGGCATAGGCAAATATTCCTTTTTTATGTCCGCCAAAAAGCTTGACTGGAAGGCGGAAATCAGTTCATCCTAGAAAGCAAACCGAACGGCCCAACAAGGTATCACCCTTGAGGCCATTTCGACCAGCGCCAAGACTACGTAATGCTAGGATAGTGTGTCTACGGCCAGCAAACGATCAAGCACTACCAATTTTAAATTTTCGCTCTGGGCCGGTTAGCGAAGGTCTCATTTCGACGGTCGCTATACATTGTCAAACCTCAGTCTGTTCCGCCATCTCCAGGGCATCATCGACCTCAATCTCAGGGATTGAGCAGTGCTCTCCAGCTTCGTATGGTCGAGCAGCAGCCCGCAGGTTCTTCGTCCTGCGATAGATTAGTGATGCCTTCGTACGTCTCATTGTGTGGGTGCCATAAACAGCTGGATCAAGACCCACGGCTTTGACCCGGCTTTTGACGATATGAGCGTATTGACGAGTAGATAAATGGTCTGATGTATGCAGCCGGCTAGGAAAAAAACAGTCCTCGCTGTGCAGCTGGGTCCGATGTATCCAAGCCGCGAGAGCAGATCGTGTTTGCTCAGTGATCTCAAACTGCACAGGTCACTGCGTTTTCTGCCGCATCACCATGGCTCGTGATGATACGTGCTCGCCATGAGCGACTTCGCGCAGGCGGAGCTTGGTTAAGTCGCAGGCTCGATGGCCGATCGAAGAGAGCCAGATTTCGGGTTCTTTCCGCAATTTAAACCCTTACTCGGATAGCCCAGATATCTCTCAGCCGGAGTGGGGTTTTCTGCCCGACCAGTTTTCCTTTATTCCAGGGCTGACGGCTGCAGGTAGTGAGGGTGTTCATGACAAGTCCTTCACGTGGTGAAGGACAATGATGGCTAATCAGAGCCACGGTCGCTGATCAGCCGTTCGCAAGTGACCGCAGACAGCCAAATGATGGGAGCGCCGCTGAGCGGTTGATGCGCGTATCCACCGAGTCAGACTAGTAAGGCAGTGTGGTTGCTGGCACTATGCTGCCATTGGCGTCTAGGCGGGTCGAGTCGAGATTGGGTAGTTTTTCATGCAGCATTGACAGACCAAGAGATACACAACAAGTGTGATTGGAGTGCAGGGAGCGATGGCAATAAATTTTGATGTGGTTATTGAAACACCTGAATACGAAGTAGATATGAAGGCTGGGCTGGATACCCTCCAAGGGGTTTCAGACGCGACCCGAATTATTGGTGAGACGTTGTTGACCCAAAAGGTCCCACAACGTATCAGCTACAAAAGTGATGTTAGAACAACACTGAAAAAAACCTTTCCGGGATCGTATGGGCACATATTTAGCTTGGACTTAATGAGTGAAGAACTGAAAAAGCAGTACCGGAAAATCGGCTCCGCTACATTTTCAGAGCTTATGTCATATTTTACAAAAGAAGCGTTGCATATAGATGTAGATGTGGATTCGCTTTCAGAAAAAGCTCAAAAAACTCTTGAGGCTCTTGGTGATAATACTGAGAAATTGATAGAGCAATTGCGAGAGTCACCACTTCGAAATATTCACGAGGTTCCTAAGAAATTCGGTTACAAAGTACTGTTGAGGCGTCGAAATAGTATTAGCAATAGAGAGCTGCTTGTAAAATTTGACAAAGAAACATCTCTAGTGCTGGAGGCTAAAAAATCTGCTGAAAAAGTTACCTTATTGGCAAGTATTCGAAGACTTAATACAAATACGGGGAACGGCCGACTTCAAGTGAAAGGAGGTGAAGAAACGGTCGCATTTGGTTTTTCTACAATGTATCGCGACGTAAGGCTTGCGACCAAGAAAAAGTTTTCAGAAAATTTGGACTACAATAATGGCATTGATATGGAGTACTGGAAATATTTGGAGATAATTGCGGTCCCAGTAAAGCTTCTAGATGAGAAAATTGTGAAGTACATTGTGTTGGGCTTTCATGATGAGTAACAGGTACATAAGAATTGCTGCCGGATTGATTGCGGTAGTTAGTTTGCTTTATGTAGGGAATTTCTATTTCCGTCTCGGGTATGTGGTTTCAGATAGCCCTGAAGCTTGGGGGCAGATGGGAGATTACGCCGGCGGTGTTCTAAATCCGTTGCTTAGTTTTATATCGATCGTTTTACTGATAAAATCACTTGCATTGCAAAATGATGCCAATAGTGATCTTAGAGATGAAATTCGAAATACTAGAAAAACTGAAAGACTTCGGTCCTTCGAAGCGCAGCTGTTTCACATGATAGAGTCTCAGCGATCACTGTTTGACTCCTTGCGCTTGGAGATCTCTTTGAACGGTGAAAGCGTTGAGCGGTTTGGTGCGGACGCGGTTATAGCAATTGAGGATGAGATCACAAGAATTAGAGATGAATTTGATCTGGATCAGCTTGGCGATGATCACATACGCGAATTCCTGAATCACGTGGACAACACCGACAAAATATTCGGGGTTACTCGTATTTTCTACAATATAGTCAAGCTAATCACTGACAAACTCAGTGATGATAATGGTTTTGAGGAAAGTGATCGTGCTGCTCATTATGTGACATTGATGAATTTCAGCGACTTTGCTCTTCTCCGGCTAATAATGATTAGCGTTCAATTTATGGATTATCATTCGGTAGAGTATTTAAAGAAGAACTTGGAGTTCAGCTCGGTTGTAAAAAACATGTCACTTGGATATTCATTGTACTAATGTTAATCGGCTTGATTTCGTTGTCCTGCCCTGAATCGCACCCTGATTTACGGGACGCGTCCGACTTGCTTTTTTTGCCGATTGCTGCCTCTCGCAAGAGGGGCCGCTATGAGTCGTTTTATGCCCTTAGCCACTTAGGGAAAGCGGGGAGGCGTAGCTCACATTGAAGCGCAAAAACTCCCGATTCGATTCCACGGAAAGCCATAAATAACTGATTTTTTTGTAGATACCCTATGAGGTACATCACAGAATCCACCAAATTCCAGCCCCGCGAAAACCGGGCCCTCACGGCCAACAACCGTCCGTCTGTCTCCGCACCAGTTCAGGTTCCAGCGAAGGCTACCAAAATCTCTGGAACCCCCGTAAAACCCGCCTTCTGGCGGGGGGCGTTATGGCGTTCCGTCGGAATCCGACAGCTCCCTGCCGACTTAGGGTGTTGCGTTTGTGTGAGGATAAATTGCGGTGAACACATAATCGGTAGTGGGGTGCCGGTTTTTCGCGTGCAAGGTTTCTAATCAGCAAGACATTGCCGGTTCCTGCCGTGTGCACTATGATAATCAGCATTAAACTGCTGATTAATGGTGTGGCGATGCCGCTCAGACTCACGATCCAAGCTTTCTCAGAGGGGGCATGGCGCGATGCAGCGACGCTCACGGTTGAGAACCCCGAGCGTGTGGCTGATGGACGTTGCCTTGTCGCATACGACAGCGACTACATCATCGCGAACTTTGATCGCATGGAGGATCGTTGCGAACGGGCCCTAAGCGTTAACCTTCCGTTGAACTGGGACCACCATGACGTCAAAGGGTATCCCGCATTCCTCTACGACATCATTCCCTCTGGTGCTGCCAAGGACTCTCTTGAATCCCGCTACGGGCGTCTCAAGCCCGAAGGCGTGGAACTGGAGCTGTACCTGCTAGAACGCTTCACGCCGGCCCCTGTTGGGCATCTGCGCATCAAGGAGTCGGTGGAAGGCCTTCAACCGGATCGGAGCGAGGCTTTCGCGCATGCTGAGGTCGTGAACAGGACGAACGAGTTTCTTGAATATGCCTACGAAACCGGCGCGGCATTGGGCGGCGCTACCGGTGCCAACGGTCAAGCCCCCAAACTGGTCATGACCGAAGCACACGACGGTGCTCTGTACGCTGATGCGATGCTTCCCGATGACCAGGCGTGCCGTCACTGGCTGATCAAGTTCGCGCGTAATCGAGGCGGCGAGCGCGACAAAGACATCCTGCGAACAGAGTTTCATTACTACAAGGCGGTTGCTGCCCTCGGTCTTGATACGGTTCCCACTGATGGTCTGGCGCTTGAAGAGGCAGTGAAGCCAAGCCTCTGGATGCCACGGTTTGATCGCCAGGTAGTAGATGGCGTGGTGGAGCGGATACCGCTGGAGTCGGTGTACTCGATCTGCGGCATTACCGGCTACGCGCATCCGATGGCGCACGTCGAAGTGGTTCACCGGCTGGTAAGTCTATGGGTCGATAACGGCCAGCAGGATGAGGTGGACGACCTGGTGTTCGAGTATGTACGGCGCGATCTGCTGAACCGCATTCTAGGGAACACCGATAACCACGGTCGCAACACCTCCATCATGCGTGTGGGTGGGAGGTTTCGTTTGGCCCCAATCTATGACCTCGCGCCAATGATCCTGGATGAAGAGGGTATTACGCGGACGACGAAGTGGGCTGCGGAGCGTAAGGGGTCTTCTAACTGGAGCGACAACTGCGCTGAGCTTATTGGTTACACGGATCCCGATGTTCTGCTGCAACGGTTGATGAATGCGGCTGAGGAATTCAGGGCGTTGCCCGATCTGCTCATCGATGTTCCTGAATCGATGCGCAATGCAGCCTCTCTACCCGTGAATAACCTGGACAAGCGACTCGTGGAGTGGGGACTGCGATGAAAAAACTACAGCCTGAAGAGCGCGCTCAGCTCGTAGAGGAAATCGTCAAGCGCAACGCGGCGGGGCTCGATCCAATTGGGACATCCATCCGCCGTCTGCGGCTCGAAGTGACCGGGCTTGACCAAGAGACCTTCGCTGCCATGTGCAAGATCTCCACGAAAAGCCTGTACGAACTGGAGAGCGGGAAGTCGAATCCGAAGCTCAGTACTTTAGAGGCCGTGCTGCGTCTCTTTGGCATTCGGATGGGTATGGTGATGACTGCCAAAGATGATCCCACTGCAACGGTCGCCGGCAACACTGTCGGCCAGTTGAAGGCGGGTGGGCCAATCGCTGTGGTTGCGCGGCCGGTGGCGAATCTTTCGCCCCTGGCCAACGCTTACGTGGTGGCCGGACCGAAACGCGGGAAAAGCCCTGCGGCAGCCAAAGCGATGAAGGATGTGTCGAGGCCGGCATCGCCACGGGCACGGAAAAACAGTCAGGAAAAGTGAGATTGATGAGGGGTGCAAATAAAGTCCCACCCCATATTTCTCTAATTGATCGGTTAATGTCACCGCCGTTGCAACCACGATGGCAAGCGCTTTAGTCTCAGTATTCCACATTGAGAATACACCGCTATGGAAAGCGCTTACGCCCAAGTCAAAGACCGGCTGCACAATCGTCGTTTTGCTGTCGCCAACAACTCCCAGGGCCTCTCGGGCACCGGCACGGTTTTCCATTATCTGGTCGAAGAGTTTGCTATCACCAGTACCTACCAAGGCGGCCGGATTCGTACCGGCCATCAAGTGGGCCGAGTAACTGGCCCCGATACCATCGAGCTGCTTTACCACTGCATCACTAACGATGGCGAAACTCTCGCCGGTTGGTCACGCGGCAGGGTAGGGGTCGATGAATCAGGGCGCACTACGCTGCATTTCGTTTGGGGGTGGCTGTCGGGGGCACAGGGTGGTGGTGAGTCTAGCTACGTTGAAGTCCAAGCGACGAGCGTTTCCGCTTTGTGAAACGTTGATTCCGCGTGACTGTCAATCTGCGGCAAGCCATCGTCCTACAAGGCGCGCGGCCTTTTCGTACCCTCTGAAACTTGCGAAAACAGCCACCCAGGAATAAAGTCCTCCCGTCGCCGAAGCATCGGCGATGCGACCTTGGCCGGTCGGAATCGAAAGGCGCATCAGCGCCCAGTCTTCATCGCAGGCGCTTTTTTTGTGCCCGCGATGTCGTGTTATGGCGGTGGTGCGCGGGACACCTTCGGGTGTGCCGGGCTCCTTTCGTCCCGGTCGGCCAACCCGCGTACTGCTGCCACCTTAACTTGCTTGGCCGCGAGCGGTGGCAGTTCCATCACGAAAGGAACTCATGCATGACCACCGTAAATCCGTTACAGACCCTCGTATTCGTTCGCCTCCGTTGTTCCTCGACGGCCTTCAGTGAATTCACCGTCAGCCAACCCCGCTTTGTCTCCGCCCAGTCGGAGGCCCACCATGACTGACCAAGAACGCCTATCCACCATCCAAAGCTACGCCTGGACCCTCGAACTACTTGGTGAGGCCTTGGTCCAACACGACGAAATGCTGGAGTGCGAACACAACCCGCGCCTGAGCTTTCGCAACACGGCCGGTATCCATCAGGCGATTCGGATCATCAGCCGGTTGGCCAGTGAGCAGTGTGGCAAGGTAATGGAGCGAAATGGCCAGGAGCCGGAGAGTTAGGCCACAGCTTTGATGAAGAACGGGGCCAGGTAGCACCGTTACGGCTGGCCCTCGGTTAACGGCCGCCTGGTGGTTTTTTCCTGTGAGGCTGGCTTACCGTGCACATCCTGGGGCCGCGAGTACAGGTTTCGATTAACCCTGCTCGCACTTCACGGCATGCGATCAAGCAGCATCACCTGGCCAAGCCCTGCATTTAAGTTTCCGCCCCAATGGATATTTCTCAGCAGGAGGCCACGCATGTTCAGCCACCCCGTCAAACCGGAAATCGCCGAGTGGTTCGCCACATTCGGGATCGACGCGGTATCCCACAGCGTCTGCTCCATCGACGTCACCACCGAGCCTCCCGAGCACTGGTTTTACAAGCGCAACCAGTTGCGACCGGACAGCTTGAAACTCGACCTGTCCTTGACTGCCAGCGGTAACTGGTGGGTCCACCTGTCGCGCCACGACAAGCTGTTCGACATTCAGTGGCGCTCCAACGACGACCTGCGGGTCGTATCCCAGCAACTGCGGTATCGCAAGCTGATCAAGTGGCCACGGTTGCACAGCCTCATGGACTTCCCGCTGTTGGCCGGGCAACTGGAGCAATGCCTTGATGTGCGCTTTCTGCGCCATGCCAATTTGGGCGCACGCCTGCTGGACCCCGAGGCGTTGGCAGGCAATGCAAACCTGCGCCAATGGCTGGCTCCTTGTGCAGACACCTTCGGCTGCTACCGGAAAATGCCGCCGCAGTAACACGGCGGCTCAGCTTTATTTGAATCCGGCTCAACCCACAGTAACAGCCGCATTCAACACCAACACCACGATCAAGCCAACCACCGCCACGATGGACTGCACCACCGAAATGGTCTTGGTGGCTTCGCCCATGGTCATGCCGAACGATTCCTTCACCATCCAGAACCCTGCATGGTTGGCATAGTTGAAGAACAGCGACCCGCAGCCGATGGACAAGGCCAGCAACGGCAGGTTGAGGCTAGGGTCTGCCCCCGCAAGCGGTGCCAGCAAGCCGGCAGCCCCGACGATACCCACCGTGGCGGAACCGGTAGACACCGAGAGCAACATCGCGATCAACCACCCCAGGATCAAGGGCGGGAACGCCGATTGCTGGGTCAGGTGCACAATGGCATCACCCACCTTGGCGCTTGTCAGCATCTCCTGAAAGGCGCCGCCGCCGGCAATGATCATGATGATGGAGGCGATAGGCTTGAGGCTTTTGCCCAACGCATCACGCAGCTGTTCGGCGTCGCCGCCACGCGCCAGTACCAGGCTGGCGCCGGCGAACAGCACGCCCAGCAGCATGGCGATCAGCGGGTTGCCCAGGAAGCTGGCCATTTCCAGCAGCGCGTTGCCTTTGGGCAGCAGCATCTCGGCAACGGCATGCACCAGCATCAGGATTGCCGGCAGCAGCGCGGCCAGCATGCCGATGAATACGCCGGGGCGGGGCTGGTTGTCGGCTTTTTCAGTCAGGGTGAACTGGTCCAGCAATGCCTGATCAGGCCGCGTGCTCATACGCTTCGAGATGAACATGCCATACAGCGGGCCGCCCAGAATCATTGCAGGGATAGCGGCCAGGAAGCCATAGAGCATGGTCGGCCCCACCGAGGTCTTGAGTACGGCAATGGCGGTCAAGGGGCCTGGGTGCGGGGGGACCATGCCGTGCATGGCGGCCAGCGCCGAAATCACCGGCACACCAACGTACACATACGCCGAGCCTTTGAAGCGCGCCTTGCCTTCCAGCTTGCGTGCCACGCTGAAAATCAGCGGCAGCATGATCACCAGGCCCACTTCGAAAAACATCGGGATGCCGATGACAAAGGCAACCAGCATCATGGCCCACGGAATCAAGCGGTCCGGGGTGCGTTTGAGGATCACATCCGCGACCTGCTCGGTGACGCCCGCGTCAGCCAGGATTTTGCCAAGCATGGCACCAAGCGCGATCACCACCCCGACTGCGCCCAGGGTCTTTCCGGCGCCTGTGAGCAGGTGGGAGACGATGCTGCCGGGCTCCATGTGGGTAGCGAAACCCACGCCGATGGACACCACCAGCAAGGCCAGGAGGGGATGCATCTTCAGGCGCGACACAATGAGTGCCACCAGCACCAGGACACTGACCAAGGCAGTCAGCAACAGCTGTATATCTAAAGGAGTCATGCAAGGAATCTCGGTTGGGCAGGCGCTCTGGCGGCACTCAGGATTTGAAGGCGGACGACTCGACGTCGAGAGGAATGGCACTGAGGCCTGCGGGTGGGGGTTCCGCACACGGCAAATGAACATTGTTTGGTGGGGTATTCATGGAGCGATTCACCTTGTTATTTGGTCATCTATATGAATCGTTTCAAAGTATTTCGGTTGTGACCGGACACTGTCAAGCGCAGGCGTTCGACTCTAGAGAAATGCACAGAGCCATTCCTGTGGGGGCGGGGTAAGGGGCGCTCTGTTGTCAGGCATCACATTCGAGTGGCCTTTTAGCCCCGGCGGGCAATACTTCTCTCTATACGCAGGCGTGTTCCTGGTGGCGCGCGCCGCTGGGAGGTGTCTGGTGAACAAACTTTCAATCATAGGTGCCGGCCTGGTCGGCGAGGCGGCGGCGCAGATCATCGCCCGGGATGAATTGTGCCGTGAGCTGGTGTTGATGGACGTGCAGGGTGAGCTGGCGCAGGGCAAGGCGCTGGATGTGTGGCAGGCCGCTGTGGAGTCCGGCTCCGATACCCGTGTGTACGGCGGGGCCAAGGCTGAAATGCTGGTCGGCTCCGAGCTGGTGGTGATCACCGCAGGCGTGCCGCGCAAGCCCGGCCAGTCGCGCCAGGATGTGCTGAGCATCAACCTGCCGATACTGGATGGCATCATGGCGGACATCAAACGCCATGCCCCGGCGGCAACGGTGCTGGTGGTGTCCAACCCGGTCGACGTGCTCACCTATCGTGCCTGGAGCCTCAGCGGCCTGGGGCGCGACAAGGTGTTCGGGCAGGCGGGGGTGCTGGATACTGCGCGCATGAAGTGTTTTATCGCTGAGCAAACCGGGTTCTCTGCACGGGATATCACGGCGCTGGTGCTGGGCGGGCATGGCGACAGCATGGTGCCGCTGATGCGCTACTGCCAGATCGGCTCGGTGCCGCTTTCCCACTTCCTGTCCAATGAGCAGATCGAGCAAATTGTGGAGCGCACGCGTAAGGGCGGCGGCGAGATTCTGGGCTTGAAGAAGATGGGCAGCGCCTGTGATGCACCAGGCGTGGCCATTGCGCAGATGGTGGATGCCATCGCCAATGGGCGAAACCGCATTTTGCCGGCAGTGGCCATTCTGGAAGGGGAATACGGGCGCAAGGATATTGCCATGGGCGTGCCCTGTGTAATGGCGGACGCGGGGCTTACGCGGGTGATCGAGTTGCCGCTGGATGCGCAGGAGCAGGCGATGTTTGACCATTCAGCCGATCAGGTGGCGCGGGATATTGCTGAGATGAAGGCGTTGTGAATGAAAGGCTGGCCTTATCGTCGGCGCACTGGTCGGCGATAAGGCTTATTGGAAACAGCGGTCAGAGCAAGATGACCCAGACCGAGGTTGGCGAAGACTACAAGATTCAACCTGGCCCTGCGGGCCAGGTTCTGACTGCCTAGCCCGCGGCTGGGCCTGTCAGCTACCGCTGATAGGCCTTGCCAAAATGCCGCTCCAGCCGCGCCTGCACCAGCTCCAGCAGGATCGACAGCACCCAGTAGATAACCGCCGCCGTCGTCAGCATCTCCAGGTAGCGATAGCTCGATCGCCCATACGATTGCGCAAGGAACATCACTTCCCACACCCCCATGACCGAAATCAGCGATGAATCCTTCAGCATCGAGATGAACTGGTTGGCCGTAGGCGGAATGATCACCCGCATGGCCTGGGGCAGGGTGATGTACCAGAAGATCTGTGGCGTGCGCATACCCAGGGCCAGTGCCGCTTCACGTTGGCCCCGCGCTACGCCCAGGATGCCGGCGCGGAAGATCTCGCTCAGGTAGGCGCCATAGTTCAGCGACAGCGCGATGATGCCGGCACTGATGGCGCCGGGTACCAGGCCAAGTTGGGGCAACCCCAGGTAGATCAGCAAAATCTGGATAAGCAGTGGGGTGCCGCGGAAGAACGAGGTGTAGAAGCTGGCGATGCCCACCAGCACCGCGCTGTTCGACAACCGCGCCAGTGCAGCGGCAAAGCCGAGCAGCACCGATACCACCATCGAGCACAGGCACAGAAACAGGGTCAGCGCTGCGCCTTGCAGAAAGCCGTTAGGCCCCAGCCGGAAGCCGGCAAGGTTCGGAAACTTCTCCAGAATGATCGAAAACTTCAGATCGAAGCTGAGGAAAAACGCAACGAACAGGCCGAACAATGCCAGCCAGGTCAGCAATAACCGGGTGCGAAAGCCGAACAGGCCGGCGCCCGTGGGCTTGACCACAGGCTTGGGGGAGGGGGGGAAGGTGCTCATTTGCTGATATCGGCGCCAATCCATTTCTGCGAGAGCTTGGCCAGGGTGCCATCAGCCTTCAGCTCGGCAAACACCTGGCGCACTTTGGCATCCCACTCCGCGTCGCCCTTTTCGATGGCCACCGAGTTCGGCTCTTCATACAGCGGGGCGCCGGCCAGCTTGAAGCGCTTGTCCTGGTCCAGACGCGGTTGCGCGGTCACCAGGTTGGTGAGAATGGCGTCCAGGCGTACACCGGCGCCCAGGCCCAGGTCCTGGAAGGCGACGTTGTCGGTGTCGTATGGCGCAATCTGCACGAAGTCGAAGGGGTATTCGATTTTCTTGTCTTCGTCGCCTTCGATGACCAGGTTCTTGTTCAGGTAGCTTTCGTAGCTCGAGGCGCTGGTCAGGCCCACCTTGCGGCCATCCAGGTCCTTGGCGGTGTGGATACGTTCGTCCTTGGCATTGACCACGATCACCGCAGGGGAGGCGTAGTACTCCACCGGGAAGTCGAACACTTCGCTGCGTGCCTTGCTCGGGGTCATCGAGCAGATGCAGATGTCGTAGCGTCCGCTCCAGCGGCCCGCCGCGATCACGTCCCAGGAGGGGGTTTCGAGGCGCAGCTTGACGCCGAGTTTGTCTGCCACGGCCTTGGCGACGTCCACGTCAAAACCGTCCAGCTGGTTCTGGTCGTTGAGGAAGGAAAACGGCGGGTAGCTTTCCATCAGCACGTTGACCAGCTCCTTGCGCGATTCAACCCGCTCGAGCGTGGCGCCGGCAAAGGCCTGGGAAGCAGTGGCGAGCAGCACGAGGCCTGCACCGAGCACGGTAGAAAATCGCATGTACATACCTGATATGTTGGGCAAAGGAGTGATAGGGTATTTAATAGTTATAAACCTCCGTGAACTAATGAATTTAATTCATAAGAACCTTCAGAGTAGTTATATGAAACAGCGAGCGATGGTGATTCTTGACGGCGGCATGGGCCGTGAGCTGCAGCGCAGTGGGGCGCCGTTTCGCCAGCCCGAATGGTCGGCACTGGCGCTGAGCGAAGCGCCCGAGGCGGTGGTGGGGGTGCACGCAGCGTTCATCGCCGCCGGTGCGCAAATCATCACCAGCAACAGCTATGCGGTGGTGCCGTTCCACATCGGCGAAGAGCGCTTTGCCAAAGAAGGGCGGCAACTGGCCAATATCGCAGGCCAACTCGCGCGCCACGCGGCAGATGCCGGCCCGCACCCGGTCCGGGTGGCGGGGTCGCTGCCGCCGCTTTTCGGCTCCTATCGCCCAGACCTGTTCCAGCCCGAACGCGTGGCAGAAGTGCTGTCGCCGCTGCTGCAGGGCCTGGCGCCACATGTCGACCTGTGGCTGGCAGAAACCCAGAGTTCGGTAGCCGAGGTGCGGGCCATTCACGCCCACTTGCCGGCAGACGGCAAGCCGTTCTGGGTGTCGTTCACCCTGCGGGACGAAGAGGTTGATGAAGTCCCGCGTCTGCGTTCCGGTGAGCCGGTGGCAGATGCCATTGCCGCCGTGGTCGATCTGGGCGCCGCCGCAGTGCTGTTCAACTGCAGCCAGCCCGAGGTCATTGGCGCTGCGGTCGATGTGGCGCACGCGTTGATCGAGCAACGCAACGCCGACGTCGCGATCGGCGCCTATGCCAACGCCTTCCCGCCGCAGCCGAAGGAGGCCACCGCCAACGACGGCCTGGATGAGCTGCGCGAAGACCTTGACCCGCCGGGCTATCTGGCCTGGGCCAATGACTGGCGTAAACGGGGCGCCAGCATGATCGGTGGCTGCTGTGGTATCGGCCCGGAGCATATCGCCGAGCTGAAACGCAATTTGGCGTAAAGCCTGGCAGGTGGCTGGGCGGCTGCTGCGAGCGCCCGGTCCCCAGCCATTAAAAAAAACGCCACTCAGACCCGGATTCCATCGTTTTTCAGTCTCCCGCCATGTCCCTATAGTCCGCTGAAGGCCGATCCTGAATCGGTGTACACAACTCAGCTGTGCGGGAACCGGATATGAACAACAACGAAAAAATCGAGGGTAATGCAGCGGCCGGTGTCGGTACGCGCGTGGTGTGGGGCGGCGAGCAGGTGCAGCACCCGTACAATGCCACTCAGACCCCGATCGTAGTCAGTGCCGCCTACGGCTACAACGACATCGACGCCTGGTACGACGTGGCTCAAGGCAAACTGCCGGGCTACATCTACAGCCGCATGAGCAACCCTACAGTCGCCACCCTGGAATCGAAGCTGTGTGAACTGGAGCAGTCGGAGTCGGCAGTGGCATTCAGTAGCGGCATGGCGGCCATCAGTGCCGTGCTGCATACCTTCCTCTCCAGCGGTAAACGCGTGGTATCCACCCGAGACAGCTACGGCGGTACCAACAAGATTTTTGAAGAGTTCCTGCCCCGCATGGGCGTGCAGGTGTGCCTGTGCGACACGCTGGACACCGAGGCGCTGGAACGCGAAATCGCTGCGGGCTGCGACCTGCTGTACCTCGAAACCCCCACCAACCCCACCTTGAAGGTGCTGGACATCCGGCGCTTGAGCGCTGCCGCTCGGCAGGTGGGCGCTGTGGTGGTGGCCGACAATACCTTCGCCACCCCGCTGAACCAGAACCCGCTGGCCCTGGGCGTGGATGTGGTGGTGCACAGCGCCACCAAGTTCCTGTCCGGTCACGGTGACGTGCTGGGCGGTGTGGTCTGCGGTGCGGAGCCGTTGATGGCGCAGGTACGCCACTACCGCGAGATCAACGGTGCGGCGCTGGACCCGTTTTCGGCCTACCTGATCATCCGGGGCATCAAGACCCTGGCTCTGCGCCTGCGCCAGCAGCAGGCCAGTGCGCTCGTGTTGGCGCAGTACCTGAGCACCGAACCCTTGGTCGAGGCGGTCAACTACCCCGGTTTGCCCCAGCACCCTGGCCATGCGATTGCCAAGGCGCAGATGCGTGGCTTCGGCGCCATCGTCAGCTTTGTGCTCAAGGGCGGTATGCCGACCGTTGCGCGTTTGCTGCCACGGCTCAAGTATGCCCACCGTGCCGGCAACCTTGGCGCGGTAGAAACCATCTACGGCCCGGCCCGCACCACCAGCCATGTGGAGAACACCCTCGAAGAGCGGCTGGCCCTGGGTATTTCCGAAGGGCTGGTGCGCGTTTCGGTGGGTATCGAGGACACCGAAGACCTGCTGGCAGACCTTGCCCAGGCCTGTGCATCGGTGCGCCAGGAGTTGGCCGCAGCAAAGGAGTTGCACGGTGACGCGTATGCCGGCCTGGGCCAGGCGCAGGCCTGAGGCTGGCGCGTAGCACTCACCCTCGCGGTGAGTGCCACTTCATGAAGTCGAACAAAAACAATATGCAAGGCCATTCACTTCGCTCTGCCAAGACGAGGTCGTCGTAACGTCCTTGCCCGCCCACTTTCATGAGAAACCCACAATGTCCCTGCAAACAACGACAACGAGAAATGCTTCGGCGCATGGCTTCAAACAGGACATGCAAACCCGCCATATCGTCATGCTGGCGCTGGGCGGTGTTATCGGTACCGGCCTGTTCCTGACGTCGGGCTACACCGTCAATCAGGCGGGGCCGCTGGGCGCGGTCATCGCCTATGTGCTCGGCGCGATCATGGTTTACCTGGTGATGATGTGCCTGGGCGAGCTGGCGGTACACATGCCGGAAGTCGGTTCGTTCAGCAGTTACGCCACCCGCTATATCGGCCCAGGCACCGGTTACATGGTGGCCTGGATGTACTGGCTGACCTGGACGGTAGCCATTGGCTCGGAGTTCACCGCCGCCGGCATTCTCATGGTGCGCTGGTTCCCGGACACGCCGGTATGGATATGGAGTGCGCTGTTCGGGCTTGCGGTATTCATCAGCAACATCATTTCGGTACGTTCGTTCGCCGAGACCGAATTCTGGTTGTCGTTGGTCAAGGTGCTGGCGGTGATCGCTTTCCTGGTGGTGGGTGGCGGCGCCATCCTGGGCGGCTTCGAGGTTGCCCACGTGCAGAGTGTCGGGCTGGGTAATTTTACCCGCGAAGGGCTCTTCCCCACGGGGTTCTGGTCGATTGCCATGACCTTGCTGGCAGTGGCCTTCGCCTTCTCCGGCACCGAGCTGATCGGCATTGCTGCCGGCGAAACCCAAGACCCTGAAAAGAACGTACCCAAAGCCATCCGTACCACCGTGCTTCGCCTGGCGTTGTTCTTCGTTGGCACCATCTTCGTGCTCGCCACCTTGTTGCCGCGCGAACAGGCCGGTGTGGTGGAAAGCCCGTTCGTGATGGTCTTTGAAATGATAGGGATCCCCTACGCGGCGGACATCATGAACTTCGTCATCATCACCGCGCTGTTGTCGGCGGCCAACTCCGGGTTGTACGCAGCCGCGCGCATGCTCTGGACCCTCAGCGACCAAGGCAACATGCCACGCCGGTATGCCTCGCTGTCCCGTCGCGGCACGCCCTTCAATGCCATCGTGCTGAGCATGGCGGGCGGTATGGCTTCACTGCTGAGCAGCGTGTTTGCGCCCGATACCATCTACCTGGCGCTGGTGTCCATTTCCGGGTTGGCGGTGGTTGTGGTGTGGATCAGCATCGCCGCCAGCCAGATTGCGTTCCGCCGTCATTACATCGCCAATGGCGGCAAGCTCGAAGACCTCAAGTGCCGCGTGCGTGGTTACCCGTTCGTGCCGCTGGCAGCCATCTTCTGCTGTGTGCTGGCCTGTGTGGGTATCGCCTTCGACCCGGCCCAGCGTGTGGCGCTGTACTTTGGTTTGCCCTTTATCGCCTGGTGTTACCTGGCGTTCTGGCTGACCTGCAAATTCCGCCAGCGTCGTCCATTGCCGCTGGAAACCGTGGCGCCCGGTTCCGAGGCCGCCTGAGCAGGGTGATACTAGGCCACCGGAACGTTGCCACGAGAAATCGCCGATGACCCAGAAAACCCTGCCCCCCTTGAACTGGCTCAGAGCCTTCGAAGTGTCGGCGCGCTACCTGAACTTCACCCATGCAGCAGAAGAGCTGCACCTCACCCAGGGGGCGGTGAGCCAGCAGATTCGCCACCTGGAGAGCCAGTTGGGGGTAGCGCTGTTCAAGCGACTGCCGCGTGGACTGGGGCTGACCGAAGAAGGGCAGTCCTACCTGCCGGTGGTGCAGGACGCGATCAGCCGGCTGGCGGTAGGCACCAACGAAATCTTCGGGCAGCGCCAGCGTCGGCCCTTGAAGGTGCGCGGCAGCCTGTCGTTCCTGCACTTCTGGCTGGCGCCCCGGTTGGCCGATTTTCGGCGTTCGCACCCCCAGGTGGACATCCGCTACATCAGCAACCTGTGGGTCAAGGAGCTGGATGCCGAGGACGACCTGGAAATCCGCTGGGGCAGCGGGCAGTGGGCCGGTGTGGAGGCGCAACGCCTGACCCGCGACGTGCTGGTGCCGGTCTGCGCACCCGCGCTGGCCGCCGATTGCCCGCTGCGCGAGCCGCGTGACCTGGCCCGTGCCCCGTTGCTGCATGTGCTGGGTTACGAGGAAGGCTGGGGCTACTGGCTGGAGCGGGTGGGGGCCGATCAGGTCGACTCTTCGAGCGGCCTGCAATTCGACACGCTGGTGTCGACCTTGCGCATGGCTGAGTTGGGGCTGGGTGTGGCGCTGGCGCGCTCGTCGCTGGTAGAGGACTTGCTGCAGGAGGGGCGGCTGGTCGCGCCCTTTACCCCGCGCATCGAGGCGAGCGAGTCGTTTTACCTGGTACGCGGCCTGGGTGAAGCGTTGTCCCCGGACGCCCAGGCGTTCAGCCACTGGCTGGTGGCCATGGCGCACCGTTAATTCAAGTACCTGTCTGGAGCACCGATGCAGTACACATCCACGCGCGGCAACGAAACACGAGTCGATTTCCGCACAGCGTTGCTTTCTGGCCTGGCCGACGATGGCGGGCTTTACGTGCCCACCTCGGTGCCGGTGTTCAGCCCGCAGGAGATTGCCAGCTGGTCGTGGTTGCCGTTCGACGAACTGGCCTGGCGGGTGATGGCACCGTTTGTGGGCGATACCCTCGACGAACCGACCCTCAGGGCGCTGGTCAGCGACAGCTATCGTGGGTTCAAACACCGTGGCATCGCGCCGTTGCAGCAGTTGGGCCATAACGAATGGATCCTGCAGCTGTTTCACGGGCCTACCCGCTCCTCGAAGGACTTTGCCGCACAGTTGCAGGCACGGCTTATCCGGCACTTTTTGGGGGCCGATTGCGAGCGGGTCATGCTGGTGGGCGCCAGTAACGGCGATACGGCGGTGGCGGCGATCGAAGCCCTGCAGCATTGCCCGGCAGCGGGCTTGCTGGCGCTGTATCCCAATGCAGGCACACCCGCTGACCGGGCAGCGGTGATGCGCCGTGCCGCGTCCGACAGCGTCAGCTGCGTGGCCGTGGATGGCAGCTTTGACGACTGCCAGTCGCTGGTGTCGGCGCTGCTGCGTGCCTGGCCATGCCCCGGGCTGATTCCGGTGAGTTTCAATTCGACCAACTGGGTCGGTGTGCTGGCGCAGATCGTGTTCTATTTCCATGCGGCGCTGCAACTGGGCGGTGGGACACGCCCCGTGGGCTTCAGCATCCCCACGGCCAGCTTTGCCGAAATCTACGCAGGGTTCATTGCCCAGAAGATGGGCCTGCCCATCAACCAGATCATCGTCTCCACCAACCGCAACGATGCCTTGCACCGGTTCATTCACTGCAATCGCTACAGCCGTGGCTCAACCCGTCAGACGTTGTCACCGGTCATGGATTTCTCGCTGTTCTCCAATCTGGAGCGCTTCGTCTGGGAGCTGTATGACCGCGATGGCGGGGCGACCCGCGCGCTGATGGAGCATTTCGAGGCCTGTGGCGAGCTGAGCATCGGCAACCGCCAGTGGTTGCATGCACGCATGCTGTTTGACTCCTACGCCGTGGACGACGCGTTGATTCGCGAGGAGATCATCACGCTGTTCCACGAAACCGGCAGCGCAGTAGACCCGCATGCCGCAACAGGGGTGTTCGCCGGGCGTTTACACCGGCGCAACATCGGCGCGCCCATCGTCACGCTTGGGCAGTTTGCCCCGGAAAAGTCTGCCGGGCTGCTGGCGGAGCTGGGGGCCTGGCACGGTGAGGTGCCGGCCGACGTCGAAGGTACTGCCGGCGCCGGGCCACTGCTGAAACCAGAGGACCTGGCGGGGGTTCATGCGTTGTTGGCACGCTTGCAGGCCGGGCGATGAAGCGCATCCTCGACCCCCTGGACGAGCGCATTCTTGCCGAGCTCACCGCCAATGCGCGTATTGCCCATGCCGAATTGGGGCTGAAGGTAAACCTGTCGCGCAATGCGGTACGCCAGCGCATCGAGCGACTTGAGCGCGACGGGGCCATCCAGGGCTATACCTTGCGCATCGGTGAGGGCCGACGGCCGACGTCGCTGATCAACGCGGTGATATTCGTCTACCGCTATGACCGCATGCGCGGTGACGCGGTGCTTGATGCGCTGCGCCAAATCCCCGAGGTGATCCAGTGCGAAGTGCTCAGCGGTGAATTCGACCTGCTGCTGCGCGTCGAGGCCTCAAGCCCGGAGCGGGTACACCATGTGTGGAAGGAAATCGCCGCCATGCCCGGGGTCGAGAACACCGTGACATCGTTTGTGCTGGCCACGGTGATCTGAGCTGCGCTGTTGCGTTTGATGACCCGCCTTACACCCACGCCGCCCGGGCTTGCACCCTGGCGGCGTTTTGCATTCCAGCAGGCGCTCGGGCGTGCAGGGGCACTGGCCAGATTGACCAATAAATACAGCGGATTGCCATATTCAACTGGCATTGCACGGCTCTTACGCTTGTCCTCATCGACCAACCGCCTGGAAAGGACAGCAAACCATGACCGAATACAAAATTGCACTCGTTGGCTTTGGTGGCGTGAACCGTGCCCTGGCCCAACTGATTGCCGAACGCAACGCGCGCTGGCAGCAAGAGCTGGGCTTTGGCTTGAAGATCGTTGGCGTCACCGACCTGTTCCTGGGTTCGGCAATCGACCGCGATGGCCTGGATGCCGCCACGCTGGCCGCGTTGCCGGCTCAAAAGGGGGCGCTGGCGCAAATCCCTCAAGGTTCGGCTGAAGCCTTCAATGAGGCGGTGATCAAGCAGTCTGGCGCCGACATTATCGCCGAGGCCACATTCACCAACCCAACGGACGGTGAGCCAGCGGCAACCTTCTGCCGCTGGGCGCTGGAAGCGGGCAAGCATGTGGTCACCACCAACAAGGGGCCGATCGCCTTGCATGCCCAGGCGCTCAAGGCATTGGCCAGGGCCAATGGCGTGTCGTTCGAATACGAAGGCGCGGTGATGAGCGGTACGCCAGTGCTGCGCATGGCGCGCCAGACCTTGGCAGGCGCGGGCCTGGTGGGGTTCGAGGGCATCCTCAACGGCACCTCGAACTACGTGCTCACGCGCATGGAGGAGGGGCTTGGTTTTGCCGAGGCGGTGGCCCAGGCACAAGCACTTGGTTATGCCGAGGCAGACCCGACCGCCGATGTGGAAGGCCATGACGTACGCCTGAAGGTGGTCATTCTGGCCAATGAGTTGCTCGGCGCCTGCCTGCAGGTGAGTGATGTCGCCTGCAGCGGTATCAGCGCCATCGACAGCGCGGCTATCGAGCAGGCGCAGGCCCAGGGCCAGCGTTGGAAGCTGGTTGGCAGCGCCAGCCGGCAAGCCGATGGTTCGGTAAGTGCCCGTGTCGAGGCCCGCCTGTTGCCGGGTCAGCACCCGCTGGCGGGCATTTGCGGTGCGATCAATGCGGTTGCATTCAACACCGAGCTGCTGGGCGCGGTGACCGTGTCCGGCCCGGGTGCAGGGCGTGTCGAAACCGCATTTGCCCTGCTGTCGGATATCGTCGCCATTCACACCGCCGGCCGTTCGGCCTGAGGAGCAACGTTCATGAGCCTGACTTCCGTGTCCCGGGTCGCCAATTGCCAACCCGACTTGATCGATGTGTTCAGCCCCTTCGACGGCAGCCTGGTGGGGAGCGTTGCCAACCTTTGCGCCGACGCGGTGCCAAGCCTGCTCGCCCGTGCTCGCGGCGGCGTGCGCGAAAGTGCCGCGCTACCCCGGCATCGACGCGCCAGCATTCTGGAGCAGGCTGCCCGCCTCATCGAGCGCGACGCTGCAGATTTTGCCGGCCTGATCGTCGATGAAGCAGGCAAGACCCTGCGTCAGGCCGAGAAGGAGGTGAAGCGCTGCATCAATACGCTCAAGCTGTCTGCAGAAGAAGCGCGGCGCAATGCCGGTGAGGTGGTGCCTTTCGATGCCTATGAAGGCTCCGAGTCGCGCCAGGGCTGGTTCACCCGCGAGCCGCTGGGGTTGATCCTGGCCATTACCCCGTACAACGACCCGCTTAACCTGGTCGCGCACAAGTTGGGGCCAGCCATTGCGGGCGGCAATGCAGTCATTCTGAAACCCTCGGAGCTGGCCCCGCTTTCTGCCGTGAAGCTGGTGCAGTACCTGGTTGATGCAGGGCTGCCGGAGGCCGTCGTCACGGTAGCCACGGGGGGCGCCGAGCTGGGCAAGGCCCTGGTGGCCATACGTGAAGTACGCATGATTTCCTTTACCGGAGGCTTCGCTACCGGCGAACAGATTGCGCGGGGGGCTGGCCTGAAAAAGCTGGCGATGGACCTGGGCGGCAATGCGCCGGTGCTGGTGCTGAAGGACTGCGACCTCGAGGCGACTGTCGAGTCGTGCGTGTCGGGCGCGTTTTGGGCGGCGGGCCAGAACTGTATCGGCACCCAGCGCATCCTGGTGGACGCCGCGATCTATGAGGCGTTTCGCCAGCGCTTCGTTGCCCTCACCCAGGCAATGGTGCTGGGCGACCCGGGGCAGCGCGCAACCGACATGGGGCCGATGATCACCGAAGCCGCTGCACGGCAGATCGAAGAACGCGTCAACCAAGCACTTCAGGGTGGTGCTCGCCTGCTCTGCGGCCATCAGCGTCAGGGTGCCGCCTATGCCCCGACAGTGCTGGAGGGCGTTGACCACGCCAGCAGGCTGTGGCGTGAAGAGGTGTTTGCACCGGTGGTGATGCTGGCGCCGTTCGAAAGCATCGAGCAGGCGGTAGCGCAGGCCAACGCCCCGGATTACAGCTTGCATGCCGGCGTGTTTACCCGCGACCTGTCGCTGGCGTTGAGCTTGGCCCGGCGTATTGAGGCTGGCGGGGTGATGATCAACGATTCGTCCGACTACCGCTTCGATGCCATGCCATTTGGTGGCTCCAAGTATGGGAGCCTTGGGCGCGAAGGGGTGCGGTTCGCCTATGAAGACATGACCCAGCCCAAAGTCGTCTGCCTCAACCAGATTGGCGGCGGGGAGGCCGCTTCATGATCACTCGTTTCGGGGCCGGCGAGCGGATGTCCCTGGCGGTCAGCTACAGGGGGTTGTTCGAAACGGCGGGGGTGGTGGCGGGCAACCTGCAGGAAGATGTGCAGGGGCAGCTGCGTCAGGCGCTGAGCACGATCGACGGCCTGATGGCAGAGGCCGATATCGGCAAGGCGCAACTGACCAGGGTTCAGTTGTGGCTTGCCGACTACCGCCATTTCGACTTGGTCAATGAGGTGTACGACACCTGGCTGCAGGGTTTTCCCAAACCACCACGGGCGTGCGTCGGCGCAGACCTGGGCGAGGGGTACCTGGTCGAGGTGCAGGTGTTTGCCGCATACCCTTGGCGCTCGTGACGGGCGCGATCCTTAGCCACGGGTCAGCGTATGGCCCGTGGCACCGCTCTTACATAGACAAGCTCGCTTATCAACTCCACCAGTGTCTGCGTGATCACCGCCGCAGCCGCCAACCCGCGTATCGCTTCGGGCAATGCCAATGCCAGTGGCAGCACCACCAGCGAGTTTCGCGTGGCGGCGCTGAAGGTGACCGAGCGTGCTTCGGCGACCGGCAGGCGCAGCAGCCGCGCCGAAATGAACCCGAGCACGGGCGCTAGCAACATGAAGCCGATGTACACCGGAATGACCGGTAGCAAACGGTCGAAGTCTCGCAGCACCACAGCAATCTGCGAGGCGATCACAACCACCAGCACCAGGGCCATCGCCGGTACGGGCAACCACGCCCAGGCGTCGTTCCAGGCCGAAACCGCGCTTGAGCGACGAGCCCCGGCACTGGTGAGCACGGCCAGGATCATTGGCAGCACAATCAACACTACAAAGGCTTCCACGAACGGGATGATGGAGATGGCCACGTTGCTGCTGTCTCCCAGCATCCAGGCCAGATACACCGGCAGTAGCACCAGTTGCAGCAACAGCAGCACAGGTGTGGCGGCCAGGGTAAGGCGCGAATCGCCTTTGCCGATGTGGGTGAACACCACCACATAGTCGATGCACGGCGTAAGCAGCACCAGCAAGGCGCCGACGAGGATCGCCGGGTGTTCCACCAGCCCACGGGTAATGGCCCAGACCAGTAGCGGCACGAGGATGAAGTTGGCGAGCAGCAGCGCGGTGATGAAGCGGCGGTTGCCCAAACCCTGACGCAGGTCGAGGAAAGGGATCTGCAGAAACATCGCATACATCAGCACGGCAATGGCGGGGGTGACCAGGGCTTCCAGCTGGCTGGCGCTGTCGCTGGCCATCAAGCCGAAGGCTACGGCAGCAAGCACGGCGGCGAAGTAGATCGGGATCTGGTGGGTTTCGAGTTGTTCCCTGGTCAAGGTGCGGCCTGTGCTCGATGAGTGAATGGGGGCACAGGGTAATACGTGATTGCAGCGGCGCAAACGAAAAAGCCCGGCACTAGGCCGGGCTTCTTCACATCAGGCAATCGCCAATCAGTTGCCGTAAACCGGCAGCTTCTTGCAGATGGCCTTGACCTTCTCACGTACAGCGTCGATAACCGCTTCGTTGTTCAGGTCAGCCAGGATGTCGCAGATCCAGCCGGCCAGCTCGCGGCACTCGGCTTCCTTGAAACCACGGGTGGTAACGGCTGGGGTGCCGAAACGCAGACCCGAAGTGACGAACGGCGAACGTGGGTCGTTCGGTACCGAGTTCTTGTTGACGGTGATGAAGGCTTTGCCCAGTGCGGCGTCAGCGTCCTTACCGGAGATTTCCTGCTTGATCAGCGACAGCAGGAACAGGTGGTTCTGGGTGCCACCGGACACCACGTCGAAACCACGCTCGATGAACACGCTGGCCATGGCCTGGGCGTTTTTCACCACTTGCTGCTGGTAAGCCTTGAACTCAGGCTGCAGGGCTTCCTTGAAGCAGATGGCCTTCGCCGCGATGACGTGCTCCAGCGGGCCGCCTTGGGCGCCCGGGAAGACAGCGGAGTTCAGCTTCTTCTCGATGTCGGCGTTGGCGCGGGCCAGGATCAGGCCGCCGCGCGGGCCGCGCAGGGTCTTGTGAGTGGTGGTGGTGACCACGTCGGCGAATGGAACAGGGTTCGGGTACACGCCAGCGGCAACCAGGCCGGCAACGTGGGCCATGTCGACGAACAGGTAGGCACCGACCTTGTCGGCGATGGCGCGGAAGCGGGCGAAGTCCAGAACCTGCGAGTAGGCCGAGAAGCCGGCAACGATCATCTTCGGCTTGTGCTCGACAGCCAGGCGCTCGACTTCGTCGTAGTCGATCAGGCCGTTGCCGTCGATGCCGTACTGGATGGCGTTGTACAGCTTGCCCGAAGAGCTGACGGAAGCACCGTGGGTCAGGTGGCCACCGTGGGCCAGGCTCATGCCCAGGATGGTGTCACCGGCCGACAGCAGGGCCAGGTAGACGGCAGCGTTGGCCTGGGAGCCAGCGTGCGGCTGGACGTTGGCGTAGTCGGCGCCGAACAGCTCCTTGGCACGGTCGATGGCCAGTTGCTCGACGACGTCGACGTACTCGCAACCACCGTAGTAGCGCTTGCCTGGGTAGCCTTCGGCGTACTTGTTGGTCAGGACCGAGCCCTGAGCTTCCATGACTGCCGGGCTGGTGTAGTTTTCCGAAGCGATCAGCTCGATATGCTCTTCCTGGCGCAGAGCTTCTTGCTGCATGGCTTCGAAGAGCTCGGCGTCGTACTTGGCAATGGTCAAATCACGGCTGAACATGGCGGTCCTCAAGGATCGGGGTAGTTTGGGGGGGCATTCTAACCGATTGATTCGCGGCTGGCATATGAAGTGGCATCAAGTCGCGGACCAATGGGCTTCATGTTGCATCCCGCGCCGTGTCTGGGCTGCGCGGGCGCGGTAGTTGACCCGAAAGTCCGCTTTTGAGGGGCTTTGCACCCCTCAATGGAACATGAACAGGGTCTCGTTGGAGAACTGCGCCTCGAACTGATGCGCCGGCATCGGCCGTCCGAACAGGTAGCCCTGTACTTCGTCGCAACCATGCTCGCGCAGGAACTCCAGCTGTTCGTGGGTTTCCACACCCTCGGCGATGACCGCCAGGTTGAGGCTGTGGGCCATGGCGATGATCGCCCGGGCAATTTGCGCATCCTGCTCACCTTCGGGCAGGCCGTCGACGAAGGTGCGGTCGATCTTCAGTACGTCGATGGGGAACTGCTTGAGGTAGTTGAGCGACGAGTAACCGGTGCCGAAGTCGTCGACCGCAATGCTCAGGCCGAGGTTCTTCAGGCTGGCAAGAATCTGCAGCGCCTCATTCACTTCGCGCATCAGGATACTTTCGGTCAGTTCCAGCTCCAGACACGCAGGCGGCAGGCCGCTTTCTTCAAGGATGTTGGCAATGCGCGTGCCCAACTGGCCGTCGGAGAACTGCCGCGCGGAAATGTTCACCGACACCTTGGGTACTCGCACTTTGGCCTTGTGCCAGGCCTTGAGCTGCCGGCTGGCCTCGCGCAGCACCCAGTCGCCCACATCCACCACCAGGCCCAGTTCCTCGATCACCGGGATGAAGTCGCCCGGTGGCACCAGCCCACGGGTTGGATGGCGCCAGCGCAGCAGCGCTTCGGCGCCGGTCAGGCGCTTGCCGTCGCCGCTGAACTGCGGCTGGTAGTAGAGGATGAACTCGTTCTGCTCCATGGCATGGCGCAGGTCGCTTTCCAGTTCCAGCCGTTCCAGGGCGCTGGCGTTCATTTCGGCCTGGTAGAACTGGAAGTTGTTCTTGCCGCGTTCCTTGGCGTGGTACATGGCGGTATCGGCGTTTTTCATCAACTGGCTCAGCTCGCCCCCATCCTGCGGGCTGAGGGCGATGCCTATACTGGCGGTGACGAAGAACTCGCGGTTTTCCAGCACGAACGGGCGCACCAGGCTGCCGAGGATGTTCTCGGCCACGTGGATGGCGCGGTTAAGGGCCATCTCGCGCGTGGGGCGCGGTTGCAGCAGCAGGGTGAACTCGTCGCCGCCCATGCGCGCCACGGTGTCGTCGTCATCCACGCAGGCCAGCAGGCGCAGGGCCATGTCCTTGAGCATGCGGTCGCCGGCGGCATGGCCGAGGGAGTCGTTGATCGGCTTGAAACGGTCCAGGTCGAGGAACATCAGCACCACCCAGGCCTTCTGCCGCTCGGCCTGCTGCAGGGCGTTGTACAGGCGGTCCTGGAACAGTGTGCGGTTGGGCAGGTGGGTGAGGGCGTCGTAGTAGGCCAGGCGGTGGATGCGCTGTTCGCTGGCCTTGCGCTCGCTGATGTCGGTGAAGAAGCATACGTAGCTGGCCAGGTCGCCCTCGTCATCGAGTACGGCGGTAATGCCGACCCACGCCGGGTAGTGGTCGCCGTCGCGGCGCTTGAGCCACACCTCGCCTTCCCAGCTGCCGCGCTGGTGCAGTTGCTTGACCACGTAGCGCAGGTGGCCTTCCTGTTGTTCATCGACGGTAAGCATGCCCGGCAGCTGGTCGAGCACTTCGCTGACGGCATAACCGCTGACACGGCTGAATGCCTCGTTGGCCTGGACGATATAGCCGGCCGGGTCGGTGATGAGGATCGCCGACGTGGAGTGCTCGAATACCGTCGCGGCCATGCGCAGGTCTTTTTCGGCGCGGCGTTGCTGGCTGATGTCGCGGCCCACGCCAAGTACGCCTTCAAAGCGTTGGTCATCGTCCCACACCAGCACCAGGCGCAGCTCGATCGGGATCTTGCGGCCATCGGCGCGCAGGCAGTCGAACAGGAACAGCTGGGTTGGCAGCTGGCTGCGCAGCTGGGCCAGTTGTGCCGGGTCGCCCATGGCGTTGCTGACGCGTTCCATCAGGCTGTAGATGCCGGTGAGCTGGGCCGGGTTGGCGATGATCGATTGCCAGCCGTTGGCAAAAATCCAGTCAGCCTGGTAGCCCAGCACGCTCTGCACGGAGGGGCTGACATAGTTGAGCTGCAGCAGGCTGTCGGTGGAGAAGATCACGTCGCTGATGCTTTCGGCGAGCATGCGGTAGCGCTGTTCGCTGTCGCGCAGCGACTGGCTGGCCTCGATCTGCACCGTCACGTCCTTGCCCACGCCGATGATGCGCGTTACCAGGCCATCGGCGTCACGGGTCAGCACCTGTTCGCGGATGTCGTAGCAGCGCCAGCCGTCATCACGGTGGCGGAAGCGCAGCTGGCAGTGCAGCGGTTGATCATGGCCGTTGTCACGCTGTTGCTGGCGCAATGCCTGGTAGTGCGCGGCATCTTCGGGGTGCAGCAGCAGCTCCCAGAAGCGGTCGCCCATTTGCGCAAGCTCGGTACGGTCGTAACCCAGGCTCTGCCCCAGGTGGCGGTTGCTGAAAATCATCCGCTGGCTGATTACGTCTTGCACGTACAGCTGATCGGGCACGGTACGCACCACGTCCGACCAGAAACTTTCGCGCTCCAGCAACGACAGCTCGACCTGTTTACGGCTGGTGATGTCGCTGATGCTGAGGATCACGGCCTGGTAGTCGCGGCGCTGCTGCGGCAAGCGCGCCATCAGCCACAGGTGCAACTCACCACCCAGCGGAGCCGGCAGGCGCACTTCAAGCTCCAGCACCTGGCGTTGTTCGATCAGCGCGTCGATCAGTTGCATGCCGACGCTGTCGCGGCCATCGCCACTGCCATCGATCAGCCGCTGCCAGGCCCCTTCGTGGCATTCGATGTTCAACAGCTGGCGCGCTACCTGGTTGACCTCGGTAATCTTCAGCTCCAGCAACAGCGAGCGGCGCAGGTTCGGGTCCAGTGCCAGGCTGTGCTTGAGTGCGGCGTGGTTGCGCAGGTGGTAGCGGTCGAGCTGGCCGGGCAGGCTGGACAGGTCGAGCACGCACAGGGCCACGCCGGTGCCTTCGAAAATTTCCTGGTAGCGCCGGCGGTCTTCCTGCAGCGCGCGCTGGCGGCGGCGCATGTTGATCAGCGCCAACACGGGTAGCAGGGCGCAGAACAGCACCAGCAGGCATTTGCCGATCAGCGCAGGCAGCAATTTTTGCTGGGTCAGCTTGGCGTCGAACAGGCCGCGCAGTTGCCAGGTGCTGTTGTCGATGAAGGCCAGCATCACGCTTTGCAACGGCTCGTGGCTGGTGTCGGTTGGGGCGTGCTGCTGCAGCACTTCGCCGCTGCGGCTGTTTTCCAGCAGCCACAGCGGGTGGCCGCCGCCATCGAGGTGAGTGGTGAGTTCGCGGTAGTAGTCCGGTGACAGGCGCAGCAGCCAGTAGCCGCGGTCCTGTTCGGCGGCCTGGCGCAGCAGCAGGTACAAGGTTCGATTGTCGACCGAATTGGTAAAGAAGTACGGGCGCCCCTGGTTCAGCGTGAGCAGCTCGTCAAGCAACTGGCGGTCTGGGCTGCCTGGCAGGCTGTCACTGCGCAGCTGCCCGGCGCTGTCCAGCCAGGCCATGCTCTGCAGGGCGGGCAGGCGTTGGCGCAGGGTATCCAGCAGGCTGGGCAGGGCGGCAGGCGTCGGCGCATTGACGTAGGGCTGTACCACGTTCACGGCCTGCTGGGCCTTGAACGCCATGTTCAGGCTCAGGTGGTCGGCCAGCTCTGCGGTGGCGTCCAGGCTTTGTTTGCGCAGGTCGGCCTGGGTGTGGTTGAACTGGGCGAACAGCTGCCACAGCAGCAGGCCCAGCAGGATCAGGGCCAGCAGCGCCAGCGCACCCTTGATCGACCCGCGCAGGGTAGCGGCGGGCGCTTGTGGCGCGGAACGCAATGACGACGGATGAGTTAGGTTGGTCAAGCGTTGATCCTGCGATTGGGCTGGCGATGGCAGGGAAGGATCATGCACGGTGTGTGCCGGTACCTGGCTGGCGCAACGCGGTGGCGCACTATAAGGCCGGACACCTGAAACCGGCTAGCATGCCTAGGATTATGGCAAAGTGCCAGCCATGTTGACCGATGGTGCCTGCCGGGTGGTTCGGCAAGCCCCTGCAACCTGTGCGAGAATAGCGCCCGCTTCACATGACAACGCATCGGAGATGTTCGGTTTTGGTTACTCACTTTTCCTCCAATGGCCTCGATTCCGCCTGTGGGCGCAGCAGTCAGACCCTTGTCAGCACTGCCGTGACCGAGGACGTATCCTGCAAGTCTTGCCAGCGTTCGCTGAGCAAACCCGAGGCGGCCAACGCCGCCAAAAGCAAGGCCCCATCGCTGGCTGAACTGCGCAAGACCGCCAAGGCGGCAGCAGAGCCGGCAGTTGCAGTTGCTGCGGCCAACAAGCCGGCAGCCAAGGTGGTCAGCACGGCGCCTGCGGCCGCCAAACCCGCCAAGGTTGCCGAGCAGCAGCCTGCCCGCAGCGGTGGCTTCAGCGTGAAGTCTGCCTGGGCTGCGCGCCTGGCCGAGCAGGGTGACCGTTGTCGGTTGCCGCGTGGCAAGGCCCCACAGCGTCACGTCTGAGCCATTTTCGGCTGCTGTGCCGGCCCTTTCGCGGCTAAAGCCGAGAAGGGGCCAGCACAGGCAATACGTTTCTCCCAGGGATCACTCCGATCCCAGCCCACCATCGCCCCTCCTATGCAACGCCGTGCGTTGGCGTAGAATGGTCGACTTTGTTCAACGACACCCAAACACACATCTCCCTGGCCAGCGCGCCGGGGCGATCGTCGATGTCTTTACCTATCTGATTAGAGGGCTTGGTTTTGGCTCAATACGTCTACACCATGCATCGGCTGAGCAAGGTCGTGCCGCCGAAGCGGGAAATTCTCAAGAACATTTCCCTGTCGTTCTTCCCGGGCGCCAAGATTGGCGTGCTCGGCCTGAACGGCGCCGGTAAATCGACCCTGCTGCGGATCATGGCGGGCGTCGACAAGGAATTCGACGGCGAAGCCCGTCCGATGCCCGACATCAACGTAGGCTACCTGCCGCAGGAACCGCAACTGGACCCTAACAAGTCCGTTCGCGAAGTGGTCGAGGAAGCCGTCAGCGTGATCAAGGACGCCCAGGCGCGCCTGGACGAGGTCTACGCCGCCTACGCCGAACCGGATGCCGACTTCGACAAGCTGGCTGCCGAACAGGCCAAGCTGGAAGCCATTCTGCAAGCCGCCGATGGCCACAACCTGGAGCGCCAGCTGGACGTCGCCGCCGATGCTCTGCGCCTGCCAGCCTGGGATGCCCGCATCGAGCACCTGTCCGGTGGCGAGAAGCGCCGTGTGGCCCTGTGCCGCCTGCTGCTGTCGGCCCCCGACATGCTGCTGCTCGACGAACCCACCAACCACCTGGATGCCGATTCGGTGGCCTGGCTGGAGCGCTTCCTGCACGACTTCCCGGGCACCGTGGTTGCGATTACCCACGACCGTTACTTCCTCGACAACGTCGCCGGCTGGATCCTGGAACTGGACCGCGGCGCCGGCATCCCGTACGAAGGCAACTACTCGGGCTGGCTGGAAGCCAAGTCGGACCGTCTGGCGCAGGAATCCAAGCAGCAGAGCGCCCACGAAAAGGCCATGAAAGAGGAACTGGAGTGGGTGCGCAAAGGCGCCAAGGCTCGCCAGTCCAAATCCAAGGCCCGTTTGCAGCGCTTTGAAGAAATGCAGTCGCAGGAATTCCAGAAGCGTAGCGAAACCAACGAGATCTACATCCCGGCTGGCCCGCGCCTGGGCGACAAGGTCATCGAGTTCAAGAACGTCACCAAAGGCTACGGCGACCGCGTGCTGATCGACAACCTGTCGTTCGCCATGCCAAAAGGCGCTATCGTCGGCGTTATCGGTGGTAACGGTGCCGGTAAGTCGACCCTGTTCCGCATGCTGATGGGCAAGGAACAGCCGGACTCGGGCAGCATCGAGATCGGTGAAACCGTGCAACTGGCCTGCGTGGACCAGAGCCGCGAAGACCTGGACGGCGCCAAGACCGTGTTCCAGCAGATTTCCGACGGTTCCGACATGATCCGCATCGGCAACTACGAGATCCCGTCGCGTACCTACGTTGGCCGCTTCAACTTCAAGGGGGGCGACCAGCAGAAGTTCGTCAAGGACCTGTCCGGTGGTGAGCGTGGCCGCCTGCACCTGGCGCTGACCCTGAAGGAGGGCGGCAACGTCCTGCTGCTCGACGAACCGTCCAACGACCTGGACGTTGAAACCCTGCGTTCGCTGGAAGAAGCCCTGCTGGACTTCCCGGGCGCCGCGATCGTGATTTCCCACGACCGTTGGTTCCTGGACCGTGTGGCTACCCACATCCTGGCGTACGAAGACGACTCGAACGTGGTGTTCTTCGAGGGTAACTACACCGAGTACGAAGCCGACCGCAAAAAGCGCCTGGGCGATGCTGCTGCCCAGCCGCACCGTGTACGGCACAAAAAACTGGCCCAGTAAGCCGGTTTGAGATGCACAAGGATGGGGCTCTACGGAGCCCCATTTTTGTGCCTTGGTGAACCTTGAAAACGGCTGTTTCGGCAGGTATTTTGTATACACTTACATAAAACGCACCAAATAATTTCAAAAAAACGACATCGCGCCCTATTCCAGTGCGATTGCTTCTTGGTACATTCCTGAAAAAACCAATAAGTCCAAACCTTCGGTGAGATGTCTACCATGATCGAATCTGTCGACAATTTCCTTGCACGCCTGCAACAGCGTGACCCAGGCCAACCCGAGTTCCACCAGGCGGTGGAAGAGGTGCTGCGCACCCTGTGGCCATTCCTTGAAGCCAATCCGCATTACCTGCAATCCGGCATCCTCGAACGTATGGTCGAGCCGGAGCGTGCTGTGCTGTTCCGCGTTTCCTGGGTCGATGACCAGGGCAAGGTGCAGGTCAACCGCGGCTACCGCATCCAGATGAGCAGCGCCATCGGCCCGTACAAGGGCGGCCTGCGCTTCCACCCGTCGGTGAACCTCAGCGTGCTGAAGTTCCTGGCCTTCGAGCAGGTGTTCAAGAACTCGCTGACCTCGCTGCCCATGGGTGGCGGCAAAGGTGGCTCGGACTTCGACCCGAAAGGCAAGAGCGACGCCGAAGTGATGCGCTTCTGCCAGGCGTTCATGAGCGAGCTGTACCGCCACATCGGTGCTGACTGCGACGTACCGGCCGGTGACATCGGCGTGGGTGCCCGCGAAATCGGCTTCATGTTTGGCCAGTACAAGCGCCTGGCCAACCAGTTCACCTCGGTGCTGACCGGCAAGGGCATGACCTACGGCGGCAGCCTGATCCGCCCCGAAGCCACCGGTTATGGCTGCGTGTACTTCGCTGAAGAAATGCTCAAGCGCCAGGACAAGCGTATCGATGGCTGCCGCGTGGCGATTTCCGGCTCGGGCAACGTGGCCCAGTATGCGGCGCGCAAAGTCATGGACCTGGGCGGCAAGGTGATCTCGCTGTCCGACTCCGAAGGCACCCTGTACGCCGAAGCTGGCCTGACCGACGCCCAGTGGGATGCGGTGATGGAACTGAAAAACGTCAAGCGTGGCCGCATCAGCGAGCTGGCCGGGCAGTTCGGCCTGGAGTTCCGCAAGGGCCAGACCCCGTGGAGCCTGCCGTGCGACATCGCCCTGCCGTGCGCCACGCAGAATGAACTGGGCGCCGAAGACGCCCGCACCCTGCTGCGCAACGGCTGTATCTGCGTGGCCGAAGGCGCCAACATGCCGACCACCCTTGAGGCTGTGGATATCTTCCTGGACGCAGGCATTCTGTACGCCCCGGGCAAGGCCTCCAACGCCGGCGGCGTGGCCGTGTCGGGCCTGGAAATGTCGCAGAACGCCATGCGCCTGCTGTGGACTGCCGGTGAAGTGGACAGCAAGCTGCACAACATCATGCAGTCGATTCACCATGCGTGCGTGCACTACGGTGAAGAGGCGGATGGCCGTATCAACTACGTCAAAGGTGCGAATATCGCAGGCTTCGTGAAAGTGGCCGATGCGATGCTGGCTCAAGGCGTGGTCTGATTCGAGATCACCTGGGGCCGCAACACGGCCCCAGGTTTTTCAACCACCAATCTCGATAATCTCGATTTCCTGATCCCCCACCGGCCGCCGCCAAACCACCTCATCCCCAGGCCCTGCGCCCAGCAACGCCCGCCCCAACGGTGAGCCCCAATTAATCAAGCCCCGGCCGGCATCCGCTTCATCCTCGCCCACCAGCTGCACCACCTGCTCCTGATCCTGGGCATCCACAAACCGCACCCGGCTACCAATCTGCACCTTGCTGCGTGAAGTCGCTGCCGGCACCACCTGGGCACTCTGCACCCGCGCAGTGAAATAACGCAGGTCCCGCTCGGTCTCGGCCATGCGCTGTTTGTCGGCACGCTCACCCTGCGCCTGCAGTTCGCTGCGCAGGGCATTCAGTTCGGCCAGGCGCGCCTGTAAAAGGCGCAGGCCGTTGGCAGTGACGTAGTTGGGTTGTTCGCTGACGCGGCGCTCGACGGGCGGGTCGGCCTGGTCGGCAGCCTGGTCTTCGTTGACGAATGCTCGGCTCATGCTGGGCCTCCTTGTGCTGAAGACCAGCATGGCAGGCCGCCGGTTTCAAGGGATGTCCGTTTGCGACTCAGTTGTGGCGATAGGCGCGTGCCGCGTCGCGGTCTTTTTCCTGCTCCCAGTCGCGGTCGCGCTGGTCCCAGAAACGCTCATGGTACTCGCGCTGTTCTTCGCTGTTCTGCATGGCGTGGCACTGGCGAAAGCCGTCGTCCCAGCCGGTTTCATACTGACGTTCGTGCAGGTAGCGCGGCACGTCCTTGCGGAAGTTGCCCACCATCAGCCCGGCGGCCTGGCGGCCGCTGCTGCAGCCGTCCTGAAAGCCATCGGCGTAGGCAGGCGGATAACCACGGTTGACCATCTGCTCGTGGGTGGTTTCGCAACCTGACAGCAACAACGCCATGCACACGCCGAACCAGTACCGCGACATAACCACCCAGCCCTCCAATTGATAATGGAAAGTCTAGGTGGCGATTTGTCGGGGAGCTGTCAAAACGGTGTCAAAGAGTCGATTGGGTCACTAGTAGTGATACCACTTCAGCTCCAGCATCACCTCATTCTGCGCCGTCGCCAGGTGGCTGAACGCGCGCGATGCACTTAACCGCACGCCCAAATTCTGGCTGATCTCCCACTGCTGGTTCAGGCTCACACTGCGCCGTACTTCACCATTGGTGAAGTAGTCGCCCTTGGCCTCCAGTGTCATGTTGCCCAGCCCGTTGCGCCACAGCAGGCCGCCATTGAACCCCGCCGCAGGGGCGATGAACTGGGAAAAATCGTTGTGATGCTCGACCCGCACGGTCCCCAGGGCAAAGCCCAGCAACCCGTCGGCCAACTGCCAGGTACCCCCGGCGCCACCATTCACATGGCTGACCAGCACTTCGTCATCGTGCTTGCCGGGTACGCGCTCCAGCCCGCCAGCCACTTGCCATGACCAGGGCTTGAGCAAGGCGTTGCGCGGCGTCAGCGAGCGGATGGTGGCCAGGTCAAGGCGCTGCACTTGCCAGTCGTTGCCTTCGTACTGGCGCACTTTCAACTGCAGGATCTCGATTTGGGCACCCAGCGGGAAACCGTAGGCGTTGTCGTTGAGGTCGTGATAGGCCATGCGCAGCCCATACTCGGCGTAGGCGCGGTCTTCACGGGTGCCCACTCCCAGCTGCCAGGTGCGTGAATCGTGGCCATCCTCGGGTAAGCCGGGGCGTTCGATCTGCAAGGGTGGCGGCGGGTTGCTGTTGATCGCCCGCAGCAGCTCGAAGCTGCGCTTCGCCTGCCCAGGGTCGCGCTCCTGGCCATTGGCCCGGTAACGCTCCAGGCGGTACGCGGCGTCTTGCACGAGCGCTTGCCGTTCGCGGGGCAGGGCCTTGAATTCGGGGCTCTGCAATTGTGCGGTGTCGGCACTCACGGCCAGCACCTGCTGCTTTTCGTCGTGGTCCAGTGGCTCGGCGCGGGCCAGCAATTCACGTTCGCGAGAAGGGCGGTATGTCTCGCTGGCGACCAGGCCGGACTGCTTCACGGCCTTCACAGTATCGGTCGGGATGGCGGTCAACGGGAACTGCGAGGTCAGGTCCAGGCTCGGTCGGGCCACTTGCAGCAGCTCCAGCAGGCGGTACGAGCAGTTTTCGTCGAAGAAGAAGTAGTCGAACTGGATCTGCTTCAACTCCCACACATGTTCGACCATGCGCCCGGTTTCTTCGGGGGTGAGGTCCAGCTGGTACTCCCACAGGTCGCGGTTTTCCAGGCTGCGGTATTCGGACAGTTTTTCCTGGTAGGGCATTAGCGCGAACAGCCCCGGGTAGCCGCCCATCAAGCCCTTCCAGGCGTACAGGATGCTGTTGTCGCTGCCTTCGATGTAGGCACCGAAGTTGATCGCATAGCTCAGCAGCGTGGTGTCGTCGCTGCGGGTGTTGGACTGGTCGATGCGCAGCAGGGTGTGGCCGAACATGGACGATGGGCTGTTCAGGTAGGCCGCCGGGAAAATCAACGCGGCGCTGTGCGGGTCGATCGACTGGTACCAGGTCTTGAATTCCTGGCAATCCGGTTGCGGCAGGCCCTGCAGGCCAAGCTGTTCACGTAGCCAGCGGGTGCGTGCTGGGAATACACACTGGGCATGCTTGTCGCCGAGGCTGGCCGGGGCATACAGCGCCTCGACCGTGGCTTGCAGCTCCTGGTCGGGGTGGTGTGCGCCGTCCTTGGCGAGGAAGAACGCATCGTCGTCCACATAGCTGCGCCAGCCCCCGAGCTTGGCGGTTTCGTAATGGCCCAGGGCAATCCAGTAAGGGGTGTTGGCCAGTTGCTGGAGACGGCCTTGATCCAGTACGGGCGCGGCATGAACAGGGGCGCAGGCACACAGCGCCAGGGCAGCGAGGCGTTTGAGCATATCGGGCAACTACTTCTTGACGATGCCGAAAAAGGCGAAACCCGCCCCGGGTGGGGCGGGAGCAGCTGGGCTTAGGCCTCGGTAGCGTATTTGGCCAGGCGTGGGTCGTTCTTCAGAACGGCCAGGGTGTTGCTGTGGACAGTTTCAGCAGTGACGTCGGCGCTGGTGAAAATCTGGTTGAAGTGCTGGTGGGCGACCGACTGGAAGTAGCTGCGGTCTTCCGGGGCCACACCGAGGACCACGGCATAGGTGGTCAGTGCTTCGCCCTGGCCCATGGCCATGTCTTCGGAAAGCTCGTTCATCATGCCGTTCATGGCGAACCACGACTTGCCGCCGTAGGTCAGCGAGGCTTTGGTGGAGCAGCCGTTGGTGCCGGAGGTCATGCCAAATGTGGCGTTACCGGAGGTGCCGTTGGTGGTGGAGGCCAGGAAGTGTGCCGGCGTGCCGCGCTGGCCTTCGAACAGCATGTTGCCCCAACCGCAGTTCGGGCCGCCTGGCGCTTCGGCCATGGCGTTCAGCGAGACCACGGTGAACAGAGTACCCAGAAGAATCCGTTTCATAGCATTTGTTCTCTTTGTCTTAACCAAGGGTCAGGGTTTCTGGCAACTCGGTTGCCAAGTCGGGAAAGCATTTCACCCACCCGCGCAGCTTGGAGTTTAGGCACGATCTAAAGGTTGCGTTGTTGATTGCGAAAAATTTGCTGTCACATGACGTGCATGGGCTGCGACATAAAGTCCCGCAGAGCCTTGCAAGGCGCGCGCAGGCAGCGCCAGAATGCTGCGTATCTGCCCCGCCGAAGTAAGGAAACCCAATGCCCGATCCTGTCGCTGCGCGCCTGCGTCTCGCGCCTGAAGCCCTGACCCGGCGTTTCTCACCCGAGCAGTTTGCCTTTACCAATACCGACGATCTGGAGCCGTTTCGCGGAGTCCTGGGCCAGGAGCGTGCTGTCGAGGCCCTGCAGTTTGGTGTGGCCATGCCACGCCCCGGTTACAACGTGTACGTCATGGGCGAGCCGGGTACCGGCCGCTTCTCGTTCGTCAAGCGCTACCTCAAGGCCGAGGGCAAGCGCCAGCAGACCCCGGCTGACTGGGTCTACGTCAACCACTTCGACGACACCCGTGAACCGCGTGCGCTGGAATTGCCATCCGGCAGCGCCGGAGCGTTCATCGCCGACATGGGCGGGCTGATCGACAACCTGCTGGCGACCTTTCCGGCCGTGTTCGAACACCCGTCGTACCAGCAGAAGAAGGGCGCCATCGACCGTGCCTTCAACCAGCGTTATGACCGCGCCCTGGATGTGATCGAGCGCGCCTCGCTGGAAAAGGACGTAGCGTTGTACCGCGATGCCAGCAACGTTGCCTTCACCCCGATGGCAGACGGCAAGGCGCTGGATGAAGCCGAGTTCGCCCAGTTGCCGGAAGACGTGCGCGAACAGTTCCATGAGGACATTGCCCAGCTCGAAGAGCAGTTGAACGAAGAGCTGGCCAGCCTGCCGCAATGGAAGCGTGAGTCGAACAACCAGCTGCGCCAGCTGAATGAAGAAACCATTACCCTGGCCTTGCAACCGTTGCTGGCGCCGTTGTCGGAAAAGTATGCCGAGAACGCCGCAGTGTGCGCCTACCTGCAGTCGGTGCAACTGAACCTGCTGCGCACCGTAGTCGAGCAATTGGTCGACGACAGCAAGACCGACGCTGCCGCGCGCAAGCTGCTCGAAGAGCAGTACGCCCCCAACCTGGTGGTCGGCCACCATGCTGCCGGTGGTGCGCCGGTCGTGTTCGAGCCGCACCCGACCTACGACAACTTGTTTGGCCGTATCGAATACAGCACCGACCAAGGCGCGCTGTACACCTCGTACCGCCAACTGCGCCCGGGCGCGTTGCACCGTGCCAACGGCGGTTTCCTGATTCTCGAAGCCGAGAAGATGCTGGGCGAGCCGTTCGTCTGGGATGCGCTCAAGCGTTCCTTGCAGTCGCGCAAGCTGAAGATGGAATCACCGATCGGTGAGCTGGGCCGTGTTGCCACTGTCAGCCTGCAGCCGCAGATGATTCCGCTCAACGTCAAGCTGGTGATTATCGGTTCGCGCCAGCTGTACTACGCCTTGCAGGACCACGACTCGGACTTCCAGGAGATGTTCCGGGTGTTGGTGGACTTCGACGAAGACATGCCCATGGTCGACGAGAACCTGGAGCAATTCGCCCAGCTGTTGCGTACCCGCACCAACGAAGAGGGCATGGCGCCGTTGACCAGTGACGCGGTCGCGCGCCTGGCGACCTACAGCGCCCGCCTGGCAGAGAACCAGTCGCGCCTGTCGGCACGCATCGGTGACCTGTTCCAGCTGGTCAGCGAAGCCGACTTCATCCGCCAGTTGGCCAGTGACGAAATGACCGACGCCGGGCACATCGAACGTGCGCTGAAGGCCAAGGCCACCCGCACCGGGCGTGTGTCGCAGCGGGTGCTGGACGACATGCTTGCCGGCATCATCCTGATCGACACCGAGGGCGCGGCCATTGGCAAGTGCAACGGCCTGACCGTGCTGGAAGTGGGCGACTCGGCGTTCGGTATGCCGGCGCGCATCTCGGCCACCGTGTACCCGGGCGGCAGCGGCATCGTCGACATCGAGCGCGAGGTCAACCTGGGTCAGCCGATTCACTCCAAGGGGGTGATGATCCTGACCGGTTACCTGGGTAGCCGCTATGCCCAGGAGTTCCCGCTGGCGATTTCCGCGAGCATCGCGCTGGAGCAGTCGTACGGCTATGTGGACGGTGACAGCGCCTCGCTGGGCGAAGCCTGCACGCTGATTTCGGCCTTGTCGCGCACGCCGCTCAAGCAGTGCTTCGCCATCACCGGCTCTATCAACCAGTTTGGTGAAGTGCAGGCAGTGGGTGGGGTGAACGAGAAGATCGAGGGCTTCTTCCGCCTTTGCGAGGCCCGTGGCCTGACCGGTGAGCAGGGGGTGATCATCCCGCGTGCCAACGTTGCCACCCTGATGCTTGACGAGCGCGTGCTTCAGGCGGTGGAGAACGGCATGTTCCACGTCTACGCGGTCAGCCAGGCCGATGAGGCGCTGAGCCTGCTGGTAGGCGAGGAGGCCGGAGTGCTCGATGACAACGGCCAGTTCACCGAGGGCAGCGTCAATGCCCGGGTGGTGGAACGCCTGCGCGAAATCGCCGAAATGATCAGCGAGGAAGAAATCGAGAAGGCAGAAAAGGAACGCCTGGAAGAGGTGATTGCCCAGGCCAAACCGGCCTGAGTCAATAAACCGGCGCTAGCGGCGATGTGCTACCGTTCAGCGCCGGTTTTCCATCTTTCTGTACGGTTCTTCTATGCTGGAACTTAAGGACGGTACAGCGTTCAGGATGGAAACAGCCTGAGGTACAGGCTGAACAAGGCTCTTTGGAGGGGACGCGGCCATGCGCAACCTCAGCCTCACACGCCAGTGCCTGGGCCTGGTGACCCGCATCGAATGCAGTATCCGCCCACTGGCTGGGGACAACGGCATGTGGACGCTGCTGTTTGCCGCCGGCATGGCCGGTGAACAACCCTCTGCGATCAAGGCTCAAGGGCCTTTCCATGGGCCGCTTGTGGCCGAATCGGTGCTCAATGCCATTGTCGACAGCCTGACCTTGCACGGGTACCAGGTGGCCGAGGACCCGCAGATCTGGTGCCTGCACCTGCAGGCGCAGTTGCGCAAGATCAATGGCGAGCGGTGCCGGAACCTGGGGGATTACCAGTTTCATCCTGAGACTTGATTGAGCCTGGGGCCGCTTTGCGGCCCCAGGCTTTTGCTGTTACAGGTGGCTGGCTATACTCGCCGTCGTTTTTTAGTCACCTGATGAGTCCTGAACTTCATGGAACGTATCCTCGAAAATGCGATGTATGCCTCGCGCTGGCTGCTCGCACCCATCTACTTCGGCCTGTCCCTCGGCCTGCTGGCCCTGGCGCTGAAATTCTTCCAGGAAGTGGTCCACGTCCTGCCCAACGTTTTCGCCCTGAGCGAAGCCGACCTGATCCTGGTGATCCTGTCGCTGATCGACATGTCGCTGGTGGGCGGCCTGCTGGTGATGGTGATGATTTCCGGCTACGAGAACTTCGTTTCGCAACTGGATATCGACGAGAGCAAAGAGAAGCTCAACTGGCTGGGCAAGATGGACTCTTCGTCGCTGAAGATGAAGGTTGCTGCTTCGATCGTGGCGATTTCATCCATTCACCTGCTGCGGGTGTTCATGGATGCGCAGAACATCTCCACCGATTACCTGATGTGGTACGTGATTATCCACATGACCTTCGTGGTGTCGGCGTTCTGCATGGGCTACCTGGACAAGCTGACCAAGCACTGAGCCAGATAGCTGTTGGCACCGCCCGTCCGTTGCAAAACGGACGGGCGGTGTTGTTTCTGGCTTGTGCTTTCAGCCGACCTGTACAAAAAATGAGCTCTCATGCGTGGTTCCCGTCGCGAGGTGCTCTCATGAACCTGCATCAGCTCAATACCGAGGCCAGGGCTGGCCATGTCGATGAACTGAACCTGATCGCCATCGAAGGCGGTGACTACCTGCTCGAGGCCCGGGTCAAAGGCCGTGCCCACCCCTTGTCCGACACCCGTGGTGAGCGCTTGCGTGTGCACTCGGTGGAGGATGCGCGCAAGTTGCTGCAAACCATCCCCATGGTTTCGATGAACCTGGTGCACTGGTCGGTGCAAGATGAAATGTGCGGCATGGGCACGCACCCGGAAGAAGACCTGAAGGTGCCGATTTCCCAGCGTTCGGCCTGGTAGCTGCTCGCAGCGCCCCAGTGTGCTAGGCTGCTCGCCCTTTTCATCAAGGGCGCGGCTGCACTGCGCCCTGCAGTGGAGCACGACAATGTCCGAACTCAACCTGTCCACCGACGAAACCCGCGTCAGCTACGGTATCGGCCGTCAGCTGGGCGGCCAGCTGCGCGACAACCCGCCACCAGGTGTCAGCCTGGAGGCCATCCTGGCCGGCCTGACCGATGCCTTCAATGGCGCCGACAGCCGCGTCAGCGAAGCCGACCTGTCGGCCAGCTTCAAGGTCATCCGTGACGTGATGCAAGCCGAAGCCGCAGCCAAGGCCGAAGCCGCTGCTGCTGCTGGCAAAGAATTCCTGGTCGAGAACGCCAAGCGTGAAGGCATCACCACCCTGGCGTCGGGCCTGCAGTTCGAAGTGCTGACCGCCGGTGAAGGCGCCAAGCCGACCCGCGAAGACAACGTGCGCACGCACTACCACGGCACCCTGATCGACGGCACTGTGTTCGACAGCTCCTACGACCGTGGTCAGCCGGCTGAATTCCCGGTAGGCGGCGTGATCGCGGGCTGGACCGAAGCCCTGCAGCTGATGAACGCAGGCAGCAAATGGCGCCTGTACGTGCCGAGCGAGCTGGCTTACGGCGCCCAAGGCGTTGGCAGCATCCCGCCGCACAGCGTGCTGGTGTTCGACGTCGAGCTGCTCGACGTTCTGTAATGCCTCGGGGCCGCTTTGCGGCCCATTCGCGGCACAAGGCCGCTCCTACAGGGGTATGCATTTTCCCATGAATATGCGTACCCCTGTAGGAGCGGCCTTGCGCCGCGAACGAGGGCGAAGCCCTCGCCAGACCTGTCAGTTCCAATCCGTTCCCGCCGGGCGCAACGCCCGCGCATAGCAGAACAGAAACAGATTCCGCACCAGCTCCTTGAGCACCCCCGGTTCACTCGAATTCAGCCCGCTCATGTCCAGGTCTCCCTGGTCACGCAGCTCGTCGAGTGCTTCCTCTTCAAGCACCGCGCACACTTCGCCGGTTTCCCGATGAAGAATGCGCAGGTAGGGGTGAGGGCGGTCCAGCCAGGCGTCGATCAGATAAGTCATGGCTATTCTCCTTGGATAGCAGTCCCAATGAGAATAATTCTTATTATCTAAATAGCAAGCGCCAATTGGCAGATTTTTGTGTAATCAGACTTTGCGCACGAACTCGGACTTCAGCTTCATGGCGCCGATGCCGTCGATTTTGCAGTCGATGTCGTGGTCGCCGTCGCACAGGCGGATGTTCTTGACCTTGGTGCCGACCTTGACCACCAGGGACGAGCCCTTGACCTTGAGGTCCTTGATCACGGTGACGGTGTCGCCGTCCTGCAGGATGTTGCCGACCGAATCCTTTTTCACCACCTCGTCGCTGGCCGCCTCGGTATCGCCGCTGGCCGACCATTCGTGGGCGCATTCAGGGCAGATCAGCTGAGTGCCATCCTCATAGGTGTATTCGGAGTTGCATTTAGGGCAGGGTGGCAGAGTGCTCACTTCGGTTCCTCAAACAAACAGACGGGCGGTTAAAGGCCTGCATTGTAAAAGGTATTTTTCCAGAAGGGATTATGTCCGGACAAAAGCACCGCGGGCAAACCCGCTCCTACAGTCGCAAATCCTGTAGAAGCGGGTTTGCCCGCGAATGAAGACGGCTCGGTCTATCAGTGAGTACGCGCGACCGCAAACTCGCTCAATTCAACCAGCGCATCCCGATACTCGCTGGCCGGCAGCACTTCGAGGCACTCGATGGCACGCTTCACGTAATCACGGGCCAGCTCTGCGGTGTACTTAAGCGCCCCCGATTCCTCCACGGCCACGCGAATCTGCTCAAGGTCCTCCAGGCCACCTTTCTGGATCGCCTGGCGCACCAGTGCAGCCTGTTCGGCAGTGCCTTCGCGCATGGTGTAGATCAGCGGCAGGGTAGGCTTGCCTTCAGCCAGGTCGTCACCCACGTTCTTGCCCAGGGTTTGCGAGTCGCCTTTATAGTCCAGCAGATCGTCGACCAGCTGGAAGGCCACACCCAGGTGGTCACCGAAGGTGCGCAGGGCTTCGCGTTGTTCGTCTGTCGCTTCGGCCAGCGCGGCAGCGCTGTGGGTCGAGGCTTCGAAGAGCATCGCGGTCTTGCCGCGGATGACTTCCATGTAGACTTCTTCGGTGGTGCTGGCATCGCGTACTCGCGACAGCTGCAGCACCTCACCCTCGGCAATCACGCGGGTGGCCTTGGACAGGATCTGCATGACCGGCATCGAGCCAAGCTCGACCATCATTTCGAACGAGCGCGAATAAAGGAAGTCGCCCACCAGCACGCTTGGCGCGTTACCCCACAGGGCATTGGCGGTGGAGCGGCCGCGGCGCATGCCGGACATGTCGACCACGTCGTCGTGCAGCAAGGTGGCGGTGTGCAGGAATTCGATGGTGGCGGCCAGCAGGCGCAGGTCGTCGCCTTCGCGGCCCAGGGCTTTGCCGCACAGCAGCACCAGCAGGGGGCGCAGGCGCTTGCCACCGGCGGACGTGATATAGTCGCCGATCTTCGATACCAGCGGCACGCGCGAGGTCAGCTGCTTCTTGATGATCTCGTCGACGGCGCTGAAATCATCAGCCACCGCACGGTAGAAGGTTTGGGGTTGCATCGGCTGCTCCAGTGAGGTTGCGCGGCATGCTAGGTCGCAGGTCCCGGTGTGTCAAGGCGCGGTGCCAGCTGGCCGGGGGCGGCACTTGCAAGCAAAACCTGGGTTGCGTACAATCGCGCACCCTAACTTCCTGGGCAGCACCTGCCTTACGCAATTGCACCGGGCCGTTCCAGCCCCATGCAGCCATGCCAGCCAATACTCATCATATAAAGCGCTGGGTGAGCAGGATTATCGGAGAAATACCATGTCTTACGCAGTAATCGTTACCGGCGGCAAGCAGTACAAAGTCGCTGAAGGTGAATTCCTCAAGATCGAAAAACTGGAAGTCGCCACTGGCGAATCCGTGACCTTCGATCGCGTTCTGCTGGTCGCCAACGGTGAAGAAGTCACCATCGGTGCTCCAGTTGTTGCTGGCGCTAAAGTAGTGGCCGAAGTCGTTTCGCAAGGCCGCCACGACAAGGTTCGCATCATCAAGTTCCGTCGTCGTAAGCACCACATGAAGCGTATGGGCCACCGCCAGTGGTTCACCGAGATCAAAATCACCGGCATCCAGGCTTAATCCCCTAGATCCCCTGAATTTATTTGGAGAATTGAACCATGGCTCACAAGAAGGCTGGTGGTAGTACTCGTAACGGTCGCGACTCAGAATCTAAACGCCTTGGCGTGAAGATGTATGGCGGCCAGGTTATCAAGCCAGGCAACATCATCGTCCGTCAGCGCGGCACTGAATTCCACGCTGGCTACGGCGTTGGCATGGGCAAGGACCACACCTTGTTCGCCAAGATCGAAGGCGTGATCAAGTTCGAGAAAAAAGGCGAGTTCATGCGCCGTTACGTGAGCATCGTCGCCGCTTAATCGCGACGTCGCTCCAGAAGCCCCGTCATGCGACGGGGCTTTTTCGTTTGTGGTGAGCCTCTTGCAAAGCTGTTTGTCTGGGTTGCCGGCGTTGGTTTCTACGGTCGTACGGGGCCGCCGCGCTCATTTTTGCAAGAGCCTCATGTTTTTGAGTCATTCAGCTCGTCTGCCGACGAGAGGCGGTTTTAATGAAGTTTGTTGACGAAGTATCCATTCGGGTCAAGGCCGGTGACGGCGGCAACGGTTGCATGAGCTTCCGTCGCGAAAAATTCATCGAGAACGGTGGCCCCAACGGCGGTGACGGTGGCGACGGCGGCTCGGTGTACATGGTCGCCGACGAAAACCTCAACACCCTGGTCGACTATCGCTACACCCGTCACCACGAGGCCCAGCGCGGCGCCAACGGCGGTAGCACCGACTGCACTGGCAAGAAAGGCGAGGACCTGTTCCTGCGTGTGCCGGTCGGCACCACCGTGATCGACGCTTCCACCCAGGAAGTGATCGGTGACCTGGTGACCCCGGGCCAGAAGCTGATGGTCGCCCAAGGCGGCTGGCACGGCTTGGGCAACACCCGTTTCAAGTCCAGCACCAACCGTGCACCGCGCCAGACCACCCCGGGCAAACCAGGTGACCAGCGCGACCTGAAGATGGAAATGAAAGTGCTGGCCGACGTTGGCCTGCTGGGCCTGCCGAACGCCGGCAAGAGCACCTTCATTCGCTCGGTTTCCGCAGCCAAGCCGAAAGTGGCCGACTACCCGTTCACCACCCTGGTACCGAACCTGGGTGTGGTCAGCGTCGACCGTTGGAAGAGCTTCGTCATCGCCGACATCCCCGGCCTGATCGAAGGCGCCTCCGAGGGGGCCGGCCTGGGTATCCGCTTCCTCAAGCACCTGGCGCGTACCCGCGTGTTGCTGCACCTGGTCGACATGGCGCCGCTGGACGAAAGCAGCCCGGCCGATGCCGCCGAAGTGATCGTCAACGAGCTGACCCGCTTCAGCCCGTCGCTGGCCGAGCGTGAGCGCTGGTTGGTGCTGAACAAGGCCGACATGGTCATGGAAGACGAGCGCGATGCGCGCGTTCAGGAAGTGGTCGAGCGCCTGCAATGGGAAGGCCCGGTCTACGTGATTTCGGCCATCTCCAAGCAGGGCACCGAAAAGCTCAGCCACGACCTGATGCGCTACCTCGAAGACCGCGCCGACCGCCTGGCCAACGACCCGGCCTACGCCGAAGAACTGGCCGACCTCGACCAGCGTATCGAAGACGAAGCCCGTGCCCAGCTGCAGGCCCTGGACGACGCGCGTACCCTGCGCCGTACCGGCGTCAAGAGCGTGCACGACATCGGCGACGATGACGGTTGGGACGATGATTTCGAGGACGACGAAGACGGCCCGGAAATCATTTACGTGCGCGACTGATCGGTTGCAGTACACTAAACGCCGCTCTCTGGAGCGGCGTTTTTGTATCCACGGTATCTACAGATTCGACATAGGTTGGAAGAAGATGCGAAGCAAGGTGACGGGCGCCAAGCGCTGGGTCGTGAAGATTGGCAGTGCTCTGCTGACCGCCGATGGCAAAGGCCTCGACCGCGGCGCCATGGCCGTTTGGGTCGAGCAGATGGTCGCGCTGCGTGAGGCGGGCGTGGAGTTGGTACTGGTGTCCTCCGGGGCCGTGGCTGCCGGCATGAGCCAGCTGGGCTGGACCACGCGACCGAGCGCGATGAACGAGTTGCAGGCGGCTGCCTCGCTCGGCCAGATGCGCCTGGTGCAGGCGTGGGAGTCGAGCTTCGGCGAGCACGGCAAGCACACCGCCCAGATCCTGCTGACCCATGACGACCTGTCCGACCGCAAGCGTTACCTGAACGCCCGCAGCACCCTGCGCACGCTGGTCGACTTGGGCGTGGTGCCGGTGATCAACGAAAACGACACCGTGGTCACCGACGAGATCCGTTTCGGCGACAACGACACCTTGGCGGCGCTGGTGGCCAACCTGGTCGAGGCCGACCTGCTGGTGATCCTCACCGACCGCGATGGCATGTTCGACGCCGACCCGCGCAACAACCCTGAAGCCCAGCTGATTTACGAAGCCCGCGCCGACGACCCGTCGCTGGACGCCGTGGCCGGTGGCACCGGTGGTGCCCTGGGCCGTGGCGGCATGCAGACCAAGCTGCGCGCTGCGCGCCTGGCTGCCCGTTCCGGTGCCCACACCATCATCATCGGTGGCCGCATCGAGCGCGTGCTGGACCGCCTCAAGGCGGGTGAGCGCCTGGGTACCTTGCTGTCGCCTGAGCGCGGCATGCTCGCTGCGCGTAAACAGTGGCTGGCAGGTCACCTGCAAACCCGTGGGACGTTGGTGCTGGATGCCGGTGCCGTGCAGGCGCTGCGCCAGGCCAACAAGAGCTTGCTGCCGGTTGGCGTGAAGACCGTGCAGGGCAGTTTCCGCCGTGGCGAGATGGTGGTGTGCGTCGGCCCGGACGGTCTGGAGGTGGCGCGCGGGTTGGCCAACTACAGCGCCCTGGAAGCGCAGAAGATCATTGGCCAACCGTCCGATGCCATCGAAAGCCTGCTGGGCTACAGCGCCGAGCCGGAGCTGGTGCACCGCGACAACCTGGTGCTGGTATGAGCTTGTTCAAGCGGGTGATCGGAGTGGCAGCGCTGGTGCTGCCAATGCTGGCCGGGGCCGAGGAAATCGGCCAGGTGTCCACCGTGTTCAAGTTCCTCGGGCCGAATGACCGCATCGTGGTCGAGGCGTTCGACGACCCCAAGGTCGAGGGCGTGACCTGCTACCTGTCGCGGGCCAAGACAGGCGGTGTGAAGGGTGGGTTGGGGCTGGCCGAGGACCGGGCGGAGGCATCGATTGCCTGCCGTCAGGTCGGGCCGATCAACTTCAAGGGTGAGTTGAAGGACGGCGAGGAGGTGTTCAAGGAGCGCACCTCGCTGGTGTTCAAGACCATGCAGGTGGTGCGCTTCCTGGACAAGAAGCGCAATACGCTGGTGTACCTGGTGTACAGCGACCGCATGATCGAAGGCAGCCCGCAGAATGCGGTGACCGCGATACCGATCTTGCCTTGGGCGCATTGATAACCTTGCAGATCGCCGGGAGGCCTTCGGCCTCCTATCGCGACCAGCGGTCGCTCCTACGGGAGATTGCGATACCCCTGTAGAAGCGATCGCAGGTCGCGATGGGCCGCAAAGCGGCCCTGGTTACCTCAGGCCAACTCTTCGGCCTGATCCTCACGCACAATCGCCTTAACCTCATCCAGCCGGCTGATGAACTTCCAGTCCGCCTCGTCGATGTAGATGCCATTCGGCCCGCTACCGCCTTCCAGGTCGATCGCCACACGCGCCGATACCTGAGGCTTCACACTCGCCAGAATCGGCACGAAGCCCAGCTGCAGGCTGGTCTCCAGCAGTGCTGCCTGGTTGCGTTCGTCGATGTCTGCTGCCTCATCCAGGTAGTACGGCAGGCGAATGCGCCCGGCCAGGTCACGGTCCATCAAGTGCAGCAACAGGTACATGTTGGTCAGCGCCTTGATGGTCATGGTGGTGCCGTTGGACGCCGCGCCGTCGATGTCGGCGTGGATGACCGGTTGGCCGTTGACCTTGGTGATCTCGAACGCCAGCTCGAACAGGTCCTTCAGGCCCAGCTGGTTGTGGTTGGCCGCCACCAGCCGTGCCAGGTACTCCTTGGCCTCTTCGTTCTTGTTGTCCTGCTCGGCGCTTTGGGTCAGGTCGAACACCGACAGGGTTTCGCCTTCTTCGTACTGGCCGGCACTGTGGATGATCTGGTCGATGTGCTTGAGCGCTTCCTTGTTCGGTGCCAGCACCACGCGGAAGCTTTCCAGGTTGGACACCTGGCGCTTGTTGATCTCGCGGTTGAACAGGGCCAGCTGGTGCTCGAGGCTGTCGTAGTCGCTGCGGATGTTGCGCAGAGTACGGGCAATGTCGGTGACTGCAGCGCGGCGTGCCTTGGCCAGGGTCAGGGCTTCGTCGGTGCGGTGCGCGTAGGCGTTCACCAGCAGTTGCAGGCGGCGTTCCATGTCGTCTTCGCTGTCGAACTTGGCCACGCCTTTCAGGCGCACCTGGGCGTACAGCGCCTCGATCTGGTTATCCACGCGCTGCAGGGCTTGCCAGCTGTCCTGGTAGTCATTGAGCAGCGGCAGCAGGTTGTCCATCGAGTCGTCGATGGCTTCCATGAACGGCGTGCCGTAGGGCAGGTCGGCCGGCAGCAGTTGACGACGGCGCAGGGCGTCTTCCAGGGTGCGTTGCTTGGACTCGAGGTCGCCGATCTGGCGGCCGACCAGCTGCAGCTTGGCCGACAGCTGCTGGACGCGCTCGGTGAAGGCGTCGCTGGAACGCTTCAATTCGTCCTGGGCAGCTTCCAGCTGCGACAGTTGTTCCAGCTTCTCTGGCTCTTCGGCGCTGAGGGTTTCAGTGCGGCGGAAGTCTTCCAGCGCCTTTTGCGCATCCAGCACTTCCTGATACAGGGTTTCGGTTTGCGCTTTGGAGGCGGAGCGGTCGGCGGCTACGGCTTGCTGGGTCTTGAGCTGTTTCAGCTCTTTTTCCAGGCGCTCCTTCTGGTCGCGCAGGGCGGCACGGTCGGCCAGGGCCTGCAGTGCCGGCGGGTCGATGTTGGTCAGGTCGATGGCCAGGCCCGGCGCTTCGAAGCGCTCGCCCTTGAAGCCGTCGAGCACCGCTTCCAGCGATTTTACCCACAGGTCGCTGTCGTCCAGCTCGATGCCACGGTCGCCCAGCGGCAGGCTGAACAGCGCGCCGTTGAACAGGCGCATCAGGCGGTCGACGTCGGCTTGCGAGAACTCTTCGCGCAGGCGGGCGTAGCTGTTGTTGTCGGCGTGGTCGAGCTGCTGCTTGACCTGTTTCAGGCGTTTTTCCAGGTCGCGTACGCGCTCGTCGAGGTCTTCGGCGCTGAACTGCCGCGACTGGGCCAGGGCGCCGGCCAGTTCGTCGTGGGCGTCCTTGGCTGCCAACAGTTGCTGTTCCAGGACCTTGACGTCATCGACCAGGGCAAAGCGGTGCTTGAGCACCGACAGCTCGCCCAGCCAGCGCTGGATGCCGGTGATTTCACGCTCCAGGCGCATCAGCTCCTGGGTGCCGCCGCGCTGGTCATTCTGCAGGCGATCCTGCTCGCCACGGTAGTGCTCGGACTGGATGACCAGCTCTTCCTTGCGCGCCATGGCGTATTCCTGCCAGGTGCCCAGCAGGGTGTCGAGTACGGGCGAAATTCGGTGCAGTTTGCCGCGCAGGATGTCGCGCTGGGCCACACCACCGGCCAGGGCCTCGACCAGCGGGCCGGCGGCGACCAGGGCGTTGTAGTCCTGCTCCATGCGGCGCACGTCGCGGAACGCTTCCTCGCACGCGGCGATGTAGTCGACGCTGCCCGAACGCAGGCTGTGCTCGAACGCATCGAGGAACAGCTGCTTGAGCTTGGCGGCGGTGATTTCGCGCATGTGCAGCAGGTTGATGAACAGTGCGCGGAAGGTTTTCAGGCTTTGCTCGCTGGTGGAGCGCAGCGGGATCATGGTCAGGTCCAGCGGCACCGAGGTGTGGCCGCCAACCAGCAGGCGGCGCAGTTCATCCGGCTTCAGCTCGTAAGCCTTGATCCCTAAGCGTTCAAGGTTGGTGAACAGCTCTTTCTGGCGCAGGCAGGTGTCGTTCTTCTGGTAGTGGGCCAGGTCCAGTTCGCCCTTGTAGGCAAAGAACTGGTGGCCGAAACCGCCACCCGGGCCGCGACCGACCACGCCGATCACGTGCGGGCCGTGCGGCAGACTCAGTTCGCAGAGAATGTACGACGTGTCGCTGGCGAAGTAGAAGCGGCGCGACTGCTCCAGGCTGTACTTGCCGAAGCTCATGTCCGACATGCGTGCCAGGATCGGGAACTGCAGGGCGTTGATCGACGCCGATTTACCCAGGTTGTTGGCGCCGTACACCGACAGCGGGTGTTCCAGCGGGAACAGGCCAAGGCTGTAGCCGGCGGTGTTGAGCAGTGCGAAGCGGCGGATGCCGTAGCGTTCCTGGCTCATGCGTCAATCTCCTGTTGCTCTTCGCGGATGGCCCGGGCCAAGGCTTGCTCTTCGCTTTCCTCGCCGTCGAACGGGCTGAGGTCCAGCGGATCGTCGGTGCGGTTGAGTTCTTCGGGGCTTTCTTCCTCGACCAGTACCGGGGTGGGCAGCGGCAGGTCGCTGTGCAGGGTGGCGGCCAGGTCGCGGTCCTGCTGCACCGACAGGCACACATCGAGGAAGCGGTGCATCGGCGGCAAGAAGCGGTAGATGCCGCCTTCTTCGTGGGCAAAGCCAAGCTGGGTCATGCGGCGCAGGATTTTTTCTTCCAGCTCGTCCACGGTCTGCACTTCGGCCTGCAGGAACAGGTCGCGGTACTTGTCCAGCAGCGAGGGCAGCTCGTCACGGCCAATACTGCCGCCATCGAGCACGGCCATCGGATCGCGGCCCTGGTCGGCCAGATGCTCGACCAGAATGAAGGTGAACAGCGACAGGCGCTGTGCGGTCTTGTTCACCTGTGCGGCGGTCATGTCCGGCACGAAGTAGTAGAAACCACGGGTGTCGCACACCAGCTCGAAGCCCAGGGCCTTGAACAGGGTGCGGTACTGGTCCTGGAAGTTCGACAGCTGGGCGTACAGCTCCGGGTCGCGGCGGCTGACGTGGAAGCCTTTGAACAGCTCGCGGAAGATCGGTGCGAGCTGGGACAGTTCGGAAAGATCAAGATGCATGGGCTGGGCTCGCGTTGGGTTCGGTAGGCGCGCTGGTGGCGTCTTCGCGGCTGGAGGTCAGGGCGAACGAGCGCAGGCTGACCAAGTGTTCCTGGGTGGTGTATTCGCGGCGGTCGAGGCGTTCGCGCTTGAAGCGCTTTTCCCGCGACAGGCGCGAGAACCAGTACAGCAGCTCGTCGGTGGCGCCTTCGGGTTCTTGCTCCAGCAGCCAGACCATCAGGTCGGGCAGCGGCAGGGCCTGTTCGCAGCGTTCGGCCATCTCTTTGACCGTGCGCGGTGCGCGGGGCAGGGCGCCGGACTGGGTCTTGTGGGCCTTGGGGAAGCGCGCCGGCTTGGGCTCGAAGCGGGCCAGGGCGTACACATAGGCCTCGACCTGGCTCGCGCTGCCCAGGAAGGTGCTTTGCGGGCGGGTGAACATCGGCATGGCCGCTTGCGGCACGGCATCGATGCCCTTGCGCCGGATCACCGACAGGGCCAGCGCAGCGCCACGGGTCACGGCGTTGTGCCGGCGGGCTTCTTCACGCAGCGGCAGCAGCAGTTCACGGGCATGGCGCAGGGTGAGCTGGGCGCTGGTCTGCATTTCCAGAATGCGCGCGTGGGTACGCAGCAGCATGTCGTCGTCGACCAGGTGGCCCAGACGGGCCTGTTCGCCCAGCAGCTTCAGCAGCACGGTCTCGACCTTGCGCACGCCTTGTTCGAAGGCGCCGTCGGCGTTCACCAGCTGGATCATCGGCTCGACGTATTCGTCCCAGGTGGCCAGGACTTCAGCATAACGCTGACGCAGCGGGATCTGGCGGTTGCTGGTCTTGGCCCGCTCGGCCACGGCCACCAGCGCCTGCTCGTCGTTATCGAGCTTTTTCAGTACATCGCGCACACGCATGTCGAGCAGGCGCAGCTGGCGCGCCAGGTCGTCGCTGTCGCGGTTGTCGAAGGCATCCTGGATGTGGCCGGCCAGGCGCTCCAGGTGGCGCAGGTAGGCTTCGATCTCCAGGCACAGGCCCAGCCGGTGTTCGCGGCGCAGGTAGGCGAGGAAGTCGTGGATCTGCGCGTTGAGCTCGAAACGGTTCGGGCTTTTGGCCACCGGGACCAGGATATCCAGGCGGATCCATACGTCGAGCAGCTGGGTGATGTCCTGCGGGGTGCTCTCGACCTGCTGACGGGCCACGTGCTGGCGCAGCTCGACCAGGCTCAGGGTGCCCTGGTCGAAACGCTCGCACAGCGGCTCGATCAGGGCCCAGTGTTCGGCTAGGGCGCGCAGGACGCGCTTGGGTTCGATCATTGGCTTCGACTCGTTGCCAAGAAAAAGGGGGCGATTGTACTGCATCCGGGGGGGAGGTTTTTACCCCTTGGTCTGTAATGAGAGATGTTTGGCTTGAGGTTTGTGCTGGATGTGGGACCGAGCGCCGCCCGCGCGGCGCATCGGGGCGGCGCTCGGTCGGACAGACCCTGCAAAAACCGAGGCGTACACGCTAGAATGTGCGACGTTTCATACCCCGGACCCCCGAGCCTTGCTGACCGAACCCCGCCGCCGCGCCTACCTTTCCGCCATGCAAGTGGTGCACTGGCTGCCGCGCGCCGAACTGCCGTTCGCCGCACCGTCGCGGCCCGAGCTGCTGCTGCCGGTGGCACCGGTCGAGGACATCGATTTCGAGGTCAGGCCGGCACCGGCTGCAAACACTGCGCCCGCCGCCCCTCAGGCTCGCTCCGGCGAGCGGCCAAAAATCGAAATCCCGCGCCCGGGCAGTGCGCCCAAACCGGCTGCCAAGCCTGTCGAGGCCGAGGAACAGCCCGCACCGCCACGGCCGGCCCCCGTGCCGCCCCCGCGTTTCTCGCTGCAACTGCTGCGCGCCGGCAGTTGCCTGCTGCTGGTCGAACTGGCCACCGGCCAGCCGTTCCAGAGCCGCGACCCATCCTACCTGCTGCTCAAGGACATGCTGCGCGCCGCCGGTCTGCCTGACGCCCCGCAGATCATCGGTGAACCGGTGCGCTGGCCGTTGCTGGTGCGAGGCAACATGGACCAGGGGCCTGAAGCCGCGCGCGATTTTGTCCGGGGCTTTGTCCAGGCGCGCCTCGAAGATGCCCCGAGCACCTGCCTGTGGCTGATCGGCCTGCCGGCGCTGCGCTTTGCCGCCAATGCCGACGTCGAAGCCTATTACCAAACCCTGACGCTCGACGGCCTGGGCGACGCCTGGGCACTGCCGGGCCTTGAACTGTTGATGGACGAGCCGCAGCGCAAGGCGGACGTCTGGAAAGCCATGCGCCAGCTGATGGCGCGCTGGAAGAGCGTTGAATGAGTGAATCGATCAGTTTCCGCCCGATGACCGAGGCGGATCTGGATGCCGTACTTAAGATCGAATATGCCGCCTTCAGTCATCCCTGGACCCGCGGGATCTTTCAGGATGCGCTCAAATCGTACGAAATCTGGCTGATGTTCGACGGCCAGCAGCAGGTAGGCCATGGCGTGATCAACGTGATCATCGACGAGGCGCACCTGCTCAACATCACCGTCAAACCTGAAAACCAGGGCCGTGGCCTGGGCCTGCGTTTGCTGGAGCACCTGATGGCCCGGGCCTACCAGCTCAATGGTCGCGAGTGCTTCCTGGAGGTGCGTGCCAGCAACCAGTCCGCCTATCGTTTGTATGAGCGTTACGGCTTCAACGAAATCGGCCGCCGCCGCGACTATTATCCGGTTGCCGGGGGGCGTGAAGACGCGCTGGTGATGGCGTGCACCCTGCTTGAGGACTGACCGAGCATAGCCGCTACCACCTTTGGCCTGGTTTTCTTTGTTCTCTATGCACGGATGGATAAAGGATGAAAAAACGGCTTCTGGTGGCGGGCCTGCTGATTGTTGGTGCAGCACACGCCGACGAACGCGACCTGTGGATGTTCGCCCAATGGGCTGGCGACCACCAAACCCGGCCTTTCCGTGAAATGCTGGTGGATGCCCGCCTTTACGGCGTAGTGCCTATCCACCAGTTGCTGCGCTCGGCTTCGGACTGGAAGCTGTGCCAGGCGTCTCCCTTTGCCGTGCCGCCTGCCAGCAACTGGGCGGCTGTACGTTCGACCCTTTCGCTGATCAAGACGCTTGATGACCAAGGCATCCTGCGCCAGTTCGAAGTGGTCTCCGCCTACCGCAACCCACGCCTGAATACCTGCGCGGGTGGTGCTGCCAACAGTGCCCATACCCGCGCCTTCGCCGTCGATATCCTGTTGCCGGCCTGGGCTGATCCCAACCCGCTGTGCCGCTTCTGGCAGCAGTATGGCCAGGCCTGGAACATGGGCCTGGGGCGCTACCCGTCCGGGCGTATCCATGTGGATACCGCCGGCTATCGCACCTGGGGCGGCGATGGCAGCGCCGGCTCGTCGTTCTGCATCAAGCCCAGGTGAGCCAGGCAGCGCTGGCATTCGCTTGTGACCCATTCGGCAAAACGCTGGCGCTTTCCGCCGTCTTCGACCGGTTGTGGGCTCAGCAAGTGGTAGGCCGAGCCATCGCGCACAAAACCGAAGGGTGCCTGCAACTGCCCGCTGTCGAGTTCGTCGCGCACCATCAGGGCTGAGGCCATGGCCACGCCTAGGCCGGCGTTGGCGGCCTGGATCGACAGGTAGAAGTGCTCGTAGTCGCTGCGTTCGTTATGCCGCGCCTGCTGGCCGCTGAGGCGTAACCAGGTGGGCCAGGCGCCGGGGCGGGTGGTGCTGTGCAGCAGGCGCTGGCCGTTCAGCTGATTGGGGGCGGTGGGATGACACACCGGGCCGATCCATTCGTCGCAGATTTTCTGGTTGTACAGCTGGTTATCCCAGTGAAAGTCGTCGCGGCGGATTGCCAGGTCGACACCGCTTCGGGCGAAGTCCAGCGGCCCGCCTGCGGCTACCAGGTGCAACTGCAGGTCGGGGTGGTCGGCATGGAAGCGAGGCAGGCGCGGGATCAGCCAGCGCATGGCGATGGTCGGCTCGCAGGACAGCACCAGCACATTGTCGCGGGCCTGTTGTTGCAAGCGCTGCACGGCGCCTTCGAGCTGTTCGAAGATCGCCTGGGTGGTGCCCTGCAGGGCGCGGCCGGCTGGGCTGAGGAAAATGGCCCGGTTACGGCGTTCGAACAGGTCCACGCCGAGGTGTTCTTCAAGCAGGCGTACCTGGCGGCTGACGGCGCCGTGGGTGACGTGCAGGTGCTCGGCGGCGCGCACGAAGCTTTCGGTCTGGGCGGCGATGTCGAAGTAGCGGAAGGCGTTCAAGGGCGGCAATTTCATGGCTTGCATGTTTTCAGGCCCGGCCTCTTCGCGGGCGTGCCCGCGAAAAGGCCAGTACTGGCAAAACACCTCTGTGAGAAAAACTGTCAGATATGTCTCACTATAAATCGATTTTTCCCCACCTATAAGCGCTCGATAATCATCCCTTCTGTGCATTTTCATCGCCTATCGAGAGCCACCCGCATGACCGAACTCATCGCCGTCGCCCTGTTCACCCTGCTCGCCGTCATCAGCCCAGGCGCCGATTTCGCCATGGTCACCCGCAGCAGTTATGCACAGGGCCGAAGGGCCGGGTTGGCCGCTGCCGTGGGCATTGCGCTGGGAGTGCAGGTGCATGTGCTGTACACGGTGTTGGGCATTGCAGTGCTCATCAGCCAGAGCCCGGCTTTGTTCTTCACCATGAAAGTGCTGGGTGCGGGTTACCTGATCTATCTGGGTTACCAGTCATTGACCAATACGCGGCGCATCAGCCTGGAGGGTGTAGGGCAAGCCGATGGTGGCGTGCTGCAAGCCCTGCGGTCGGGCTTTCTGACCAACGCCCTCAACCCCAAGACCATGTTGTTTGTCATCAGTGCGTTCACCCAGGTCGTCCAGCCCCACAGCCCGTTGGTGCTGGATTTCGCCTACGGCGCGTTCATGTCCTTTGCCCATTGGCTGTGGTTCAGCGTGGTGGCGGTGTTCTTCTCCAGCACGGCACTGCGCAAGGCCATGATCGAACGGCAAATGCTGGTGGACCGTGCCATAGGCCTGGCGCTGATCGGGCTTGGCCTTGCGGTAGCCGTAACCGGCATACGGTGAAGTGTCGATTGCATGACGGGGTGATGGCCATGGCAGGCGCCTGCAGCCAGCGCTGTAGTTGCAGCAGGGGCGGCCTTGGCTGCAAGTGAGGGTATTGCCCGGCGCTAACTTTTTCGCAGGCAAAGAAAAAGGGCTTACCTTGCGGTAAGCCCTTCGTCTTGTTTGGTGGCTACACAGGGACTTGAACCCCGGACCCCAGCATTATGAATGCTATGCTCTAACCAACTGAGCTATGTAGCCGATGGCGCGCATTATTCTCTTGAACGCCCCCCCTGTCAACACTCATTTCAAAAAAAATTTGCACGCTTTCAAAAACTTAGCGGCCGGGCACGGTTTCAGCGCACCACAAGCCAGTGGCCGAGCACGTCCTGAAGCTGCAAATGCTGGGCCGCAGCCAGGGATTGCAGGCTCTCCTGTGGCCGGTCGAGGTTGAAATCACCGCTTACGCGCCGATGGGCCATTTGTTCATCCATCATCCACAGGCGTTGCCCCTGGTACCCGGCAAGGCGCTCCAGCACCTGCCCCAAAGGCATGTCGGTGGCTTTCAGGCGGCCGTTGCGCCAGCTGTCGGCGGTTTTCAGGTCAGCTTTCTGCACCTGGTTGATACGCATGTCATCAAAGGTAACCCGCTCATCCGCCGAGACCATGCGTTGATCCCCCCCTTGGGTGACCAGGGCCTTGCCACTGAGTACCACGAGTTCATCATGATTTGCATGGCGGGCGACCTGCAGGCGGGTGCCGAACACCTGGATGCGTGCGTTGCCCACTTCCACTTCCATTGCCCGCCCATCGAGCACAACCTCCAGGTACACCTGGCCCTGCACCAGGTGCAGTTGACGCGTGCGGCCGCGCAGGTCGACGTTCATGGCGCTGGCGCTGTCCAGGTTAAGCGTGGTGCCATCTGCCAGACGCGTGCTGCGGCGTTCGCCCACGTCGGTGTGCAACTCGCTGGCAAGGCGCTGCATCAGCGGCCAGTAGAGGTAGGCTGCGGCGCTTAATACGAGCAGGAACACCAGTGCCAGCCATTTGCCCAGGTGACTGCGGCGCACGGTGACCTGCCGTGGGCGGGGGCGGGCGGGTGGTGGCTGCAACTGCTGCCAGCACGTTTCCAGCTCGGCGTAGGCGCGAGCGTTTTCGGGGGCCTGGCACCAGGCCGCGAATGCCTGGCGCTGGGCTTCATCACAGCCGGGTTGGTGCAATAGCGAAAACCACTCCAGCGCTTCCTGCTGTGGGTCGGGCTGCAGTTGCATGGCGGGCATCGGGCTCATGGGTAGGTCTGCTCACGATAGGGGCCGTTTCGCCCAACGATGACAGGGGTATGGGTCAAGGATGCTAATTATATTGAGAACCATTTTCAAGTGCGTCGCAAAGGGGGATAAAAAAGGTAGCTATGTATCTATTTGTTTCCTGATAATCGGATCCCAAACCTAAGGACGGAGATTTAGGCAAATGGCCATCAGTAGTGCCTCCACCGCGTCCACCAACGCAACGGCGAACCAAGCCACGCCGCTGGTGATGCGCATCATTGGTTTCTGCGCCCTGGCGCACCTGATCAACGACCTGATCCAGTCGGTGCTGCCGGCGATCTACCCGATGCTCAAGGCCAACTACGACCTGAGCTTTGCCCAGATCGGCCTGATCACGCTGACGTTCCAGATCACCGCTTCGTTGCTGCAACCCTGGGTCGGCTTTTTCACCGACCGCCGGCCGACACCGAACCTGTTGCCGATGGGCACCTTGTGCACGCTGGTGGGCATCGTGATGCTTGCCTTTGTGGGCAGCTTCCCGATGATCTTGCTGGCCTCGGCGCTGGTCGGTATCGGCTCATCGACGTTCCACCCGGAAACCTCGCGTATTGCACGCCTCGCCTCTGGCGGGCGCTTCGGCCTGGCCCAATCAACCTTCCAGGTGGGCGGCAACACCGGTTCGGCCCTGGGCCCGCTGCTGGCGGCGGCCATCGTCATTCCATTCGGTCAGACCCACGTCGCCTGGTTCGGCCTGGCCGCGCTGTTCTTCTTTGGCGTCACCTTGATGCTGCGTGGCTGGTACAAGGAGCACCTCAACCAGGCCAAGGCGCGCAAGGCGGTGCAAGCCACCCACGGCATCTCGCGCAACCGGGTGATCGCGGCGCTGATCGTGCTGGGCTTGCTGGTGTTCTCCAAGTACTTCTACATGGCCAGCTTCACCAGTTACTTCACCTTCTACCTGATCGAAAAGTTCGATGTGTCGGTGGCCAGCTCGCAGCTGCACCTGTTCCTGTTCCTCGGCGCGGTGGCGGCCGGCACGTTCTTTGGCGGGCCGATCGGTGACCGCATCGGGCGCAAGGCGGTGATCTGGTTCTCGATTTTGGGCGTGACGCCGTTCACCTTGGCACTGCCGTATGCCGACCTGTTCTGGACCACGGTGTTGAGCGTGGTGATCGGCTTTATCCTGGCGTCGGCGTTTTCCGCGATCGTGGTGTATGCGCAGGAGCTGGTACCGGGCAGCGTGGGCATGATCGCCGGAATCTTCTTCGGGCTGATGTTCGGCTTCGGCGGCATTGGTGCGGCGCTGCTGGGGTATGTGGCGGACCTGCGCGGTATCGAATATGTGTATGGGCTGTGCTCGTTCCTGCCGTTGTTCGGCTTGTTGGCGGTGTTCTTGCCGTCTACGGGTAAACGCTGATATCCCTGGGGCTGCGTTGCAGCCCCGACGATTGACGACCTGACACCCTTGGCCTAGAGTGCCGCCTCTTTTTCCAACCACCTGCGTAGTAGTCAAAGCAATGCGCCGTACCCAGTCCCTGCCAAACGCCCGTCAGCCTGCCTTCCAGGCCTTGCGTCGTGCGTGGCCGAGCGACACGGTGCTCAAGCGCCGCCGCAGCGTGCTGTTTGCCTTCACCTTCTCGCCACACCTCGCCTGAACTGATCTGCGCTTTTGCGTCGCTCGCCACCCTGGCGTGCGCGCCTGTGTCTGCACGTCTTTTCGGTTTGCAAGGAGTGGTACATGAACATGCGTTTGCTGGCGGGCCTGTTGTTCGCCGTTTCGGTCGTGGGTTTCAGTTTGGGGGCCAGCTTGCCGCTGGTGTCGTTGCGCCTGCATGAAGCGGGGGCGAGCACCCTGGAGATTGGCATCATCTCGGCCATCCCTGCTGCGGGCATGATGCTCTCGGCGTTTCTGGTCGATGCCTGCTGCCGTCACCTCACCCGGCGCACCATCTACTTGCTGTGTTTCAGCCTGTGCACGGTCAGCATTGCCTTGCTCGAGCCGGCATTCGGTTCGCTGTGGCTGCTGGCGCTGCTGCGCCTTGGCCTCGGGCTCGGCATGGGGATCGCCATCATCCTCGGCGAGTCGTGGGTCAACGAGCTGTGCCCGGAGCACAACCGCGGCAAGATCATGGCCCTGTATGCCACCAGCTTCACTGGCTTTCAGGTGCTCGGCCCGGCCATGCTGGCGGTGCTGGGTGCCGATAGCCCGTGGATCACCGGGGTGGTCACCGCCTGCTATGGCCTGGCGCTGCTGTGCATCGTGCTGACCGTGCCAAACGACCATGTCGAACATGAAGAGGGCGAAAAGAGCTTTGGCTTGGCCGGGTTCTTCCGTGTGGCGCCGGCGCTTTGCGTGGCGGTGCTGTTCTTTTCGTTCTTCGATGCCGTGGTGTTGTCGCTGTTGCCGGTGTATGCCACCAGCCATGGGTTTGCCGTGGGCATCGCGGCGCTGATGGTGACTGTGGTGTTTGCTGGCGACATGCTGTTCCAGTTGCCGCTGGGCTGGCTAGCCGACCGGGTGGAGCGCACCGGGCTGCACCTGGTGTGCGGGCTGGTGGCGATGGCGATCGGCATCGGCCTGCCTTGGCTGTTGAACCTCACCTGGCTGCTGTGGCCGCTGTTGGTGGTACTGGGCGCGGTGGCAGGGGGTATCTACACCTTGGCGTTGGTGTTGATCGGGCAGCGCTTCAAAGGCCAGGACCTGGTCACTGCCAACGCCAGCGTAGGGTTGCTGTGGGGCGTGGGGAGCCTGATCGGGCCGCTGCTCAGTGGCGCGGCAATGAATGTGGCGCCACATGGCTTGCCCATGGCGCTGGCGCTGATGGCCGGGTTGTTCGTGTGTTTTGCCAGGCAGTCGTACCGGCGTGCGGGGCGCATACGCGCTGTGGCGCAGTGATGACCTTTCAGGCTGCGTCGACGTTTACCCAGAAGCGCGTCCGGTAGTCGACCCGCACAGGCAGGCTGCGAGTAAGCAGTTGCAGGACCTGCTCGGTGTCAGCCAGCTGAAAGGTGCCAGACACTTTCAAGCTTGCCACTTCAGGCGCGCAGCGCAACAGGCCTGGACGGTACCGGCCGAGTTCGGCGACAAACTCGGCCAATGGCATCTGCCGCACACTGAGTACACCGTCGGTCCAGCCCCACGGGTCGCTGTGCAGCGTCACTGCGTGGATGCTGCCATTTGCCCCGATCTGCAAGGTTTCGCCCTGCTCGATTTGCCGCGCAGAGGCGGAGGAGGGGAACAGCGTAACTTCGCCACGACGCACCGACAGCAGCAGGCCCTGGCTGTTTTCGCGCAGCAACAGCTGGCTGCCGAGTGTGGTCAGCGGGCCGACACGGGTGTCGATACGGAACGGTCGGTTGTCATTCGGGTTGCTGTCCAGGCTGACCTCGCCGTGGATCAGTTCCAGCCGGCGCTGCGCTGAGCTGTAGCGCAAGTCGATGGCGCTGGCGGTGTTGAGCTGGATGCGGCTGCCGTCGCTGCCTTGCCATTGGCGTCGTTCACCTGTGGCGGTGCTGCTGTCGGCCAACAGTTGTGGCAAGCCCAACGGTTCGCGTGCGGCCCAGCCCAGGCTGCCGCCCACGGCCAAGAGCCCTAGCAACTTAAGGTGGTTTCGGCGGCTGACGCGTTGGCGCTGGCCGCCCTCCAGGGTGCGCCGGCTCAAGTCCTTGGGCAACGCGGCCATCTCGTCACTGAGGTGGCTGACACGCTGCCAGGCCAGCGGGTTGTGCGGGTGGCTGGCCAGCCATTGCCGGAACTGTTGCTCGGTATGTGCGCTGGGGCGGTCGAAGCGCAGTTTCACCAGCCAGTCGATCGCCTGGTCGACCTGTGCCTGCGCGGGTGCGCTGTCAGGTGTCGGCATAGCGCAACCGGTAGCAGACGCCCAGGGCCTTGGCCAGGTCGCGCTCGATGGTGGCGCGGGATACGTCCAGCTGCTGCGCGATCTGCACGATGCTCAAACCGTCCAGCTGGGCCAGCAGAAACGCCTGGCGTACACGCGGTTTCAACTGGTGCAGGGCACGGTCCAGGTGCTCTAGGGCATCGAGGATGACCAACCGGTCTTCCTCGCTGGGCACTTCAGCCTCGGGCAAGTGCGCAAGGCTTTCCTGGTAGGCCCGCTCCAGTGCGCGGCGGCGGAACTGGTCGATCATCAAGCCGCGGGCGATGCTGCTGAGGTAGGCGCGTGGCTCTTTCAGCGGCGACACCTGGCGGGCGCGCAGCAAGCGTACGAAGGTATCCTGAGCCAGGTCGGCGGCATGCTCGCCGCAACCGACCCGGCTACGCAACCAGCCGCGCAGCCAGGCATGGTGGGACTGGTACAGCAGAGCGACCTCGGCCGGTTTGAGCGTGTCGTTGATCTGCATCGTAGCGAAGGCCCGATCCCTTGATGTGTGCGATTGTGAATTGTTCTCAATTCTATGCGGGGATGATGGCGTGGAGCAATGGTATGCCAGGAATTAGCCGAGCAAGAACCGGCGTTTGCCCGATGAACGGCTGCGCTAAGCTGGACCTGCAATCGACTTGATGGAGGTGCCATGATTCTGGCCGACCTTTCGCCGCAGGCCTTGCGCGAGGCCACCGATTACCTTGCTGCGCTCGACCCGGACTGGTCGCGGCACGTCGCGGTGACCGGGCCGTGCCTGCACCAGGCCACGCCGGGGCGTGAGCCTTATGAGGCACTGGTGCGGGCGATTGCCTACCAGCAACTGCATGCCCGTGCCGCCGAGGCGATTCTGGGTCGGTTGCTGGCGCTGTTCCCGCAGGTTGCGTTCCCGGCACCTGAGCAACTGTTGGCTGTCAGCCCCGACACCCTGCGCGGTTGTGGGTTTTCGGCAAGCAAGATGGCCACGGTGCAGGGCATTGCCCAGGCCCGGCTGGAAGGCCTGGTGCCGACGCGGGAAGAGGCATTGGCCATGGCTGATGAAGCCCTGATCGAGCGCCTGGTGGCATTGCGTGGGGTAGGGCGGTGGACAGTGGAGATGCTGCTGATCTACAGCCTGGAACGGTCGGACATTCTGCCAGTGGACGATTTTGGTGTGCGTGAGGGCTATCGACGGCTCAAGGGGCTGGAGAAGGCGCCAACGCCTGCGCAGATGCGCTCGCTGGGTGGCGCCTGGCGGCCGTACCGCACGGTGGCCGCCTGGTACCTGTGGCGGGCCTGAGGCTTTTGCACTGCCTGTGCCTGCCCTTTCGCGGGTTTACCCGCGAAGAGGCCGGTACAAGCAACCACATACTCGGAAATCAAAGATGAACGCCTACACCACCCCCGACAAACGCTGGCACGCTGTAGAATCCCGCGACACCGCTGCCATCGGCCACTTCGTCTACGCCGTGCGCACCACCGGCGTCTACTGCCACCCCGGTTGCAAGTCTCGCATGGCCAAGCGCAGCAACGTCGAGTTCTACGACACCCCCGTTGCCGCCGAAGCGGCCGGTTACCGCGCCTGCAAACGTTGTATCAGCAAGGCCAGCGCCACCCGCCACAGTCAACTGGTCACCCGTGCCTGCCGCCTGATCGAAGCCAGCGACCCTGCACCCAGCCTCGACCAGCTCAGTGCGCAACTGGCCGTCAGCCCCTTTCACCTCCACCGCCTGTTCAAGGCTGAAACCGGCGTCACCCCCAAGGCTTATGCCACCGCCTTCCGCGCCCGGCGTGTACGTGCGCACCTGGAAGACGGTGAGCGTTCAGTCACTGACGCCATCTACGATGCGGGCTACAACTCCAACAGCCGCTTCTACGAAAGCGCCGGTCAGCGCCTGGGCATGCGCCCCCGGCAATTCCGTGCTGGCGGCACCGGGGCAACGATCCATTTCGCCATTGGCCAATGTTCACTGGGCGCGATCCTGGTGGCCCAAAGTGAGAAGGGTATTTGCGCGATTCTGTTGGGCGACGATCCCGAGGCCCTGTTGCAAGACTTGCAGGACCAGTTCCCCAAAGCCCGTCTGATTGGCGGCGACAGCGCCTACGAACAGCTGGTTGCCGAAGTGGTGGGTTTCGTCGAAACGCCGTCGCTGGGCCTGAGCTTGCCGCTGGATGTACAGGGCACGGCGTTTCAGGAGCGGGTGTGGCGGGCCCTGCGTGAGGTGCCGGCCGGCAGCCGGGTCAGCTACACCGACATCGCCGAGCGCATCGGTGCGCCCAAAGCGGTGCGCGCAGTCGCCATGGCCTGCGCGGCCAACCACATCGCCGTGGCCATCCCGTGCCACCGGGTAGTGCGTCGGGACGGCGACATCAGCGGCTACCGCTGGGGCGTCGAGCGCAAACAGCAGCTACTCAAACGAGAGACGGCACTCTCCTGATGGCTTGAAGCCGCGTAGAATCCTCCGCCAAATCGAGTTGTAAAGAGGAATATTCGATGAGGCGTGTCAGCCTTGCCCGTTATTGTGCAGGCCTTATGGTCCTGCTGTTGGCGCTTGCCAGCCCGGCGTGGTCGGCCCCGGCCACGCCATTGTCCAACCTGGCGGCAGCCGAAGCGCCAGCGCTGGATGAAAACGCCAGCATCGAGCAACTGAGCGAACGGTTGGATCAGGTCCGTCAGGGCGTCACCAGTGAGGCCAACGACGACCTGCTGTCGCAATTGCGCCTGGCCGCGATGCAGGTGCAGCGCCAGGCGGACGCCTTGAGTGCGCAGCGCACCACCGATGTGGAAAAGCTCGACGATAAGCTGAAGGTGATTGGCCCGGTCCAGCCGGACGAGGCCGCCACCCTGACCCAGCAGCGCAAAGCCCTGGAGGCTGAAAAAAAGGCGCTGGTAGCCCAGCAGGATCAGGCCACCAAGCTGACTCAGTCAGCACGCGACCTGTCCACGCAAATCGTCAACCTGCGCCGCAGTCAGTTCAACTCGCAGATCACCAGCCGTGCGGCCTCGCCACTGAGCCCGGCATTCTGGCAGAGCATCATCCGCCCCACCCAGGACGACGTGGCACGCCTGCGTGATTTGCGCGGCGAGGCAGCTGATGCCATCAGCAGTGCCTTCAGCGCCGATAACCGCTGGCTGTTCATTACCAGCCTGGTCGCGGCGATCCTGGTCTGGACTCTGGTGCGGCGCGTGCTTGAGCGGTTGCTGGCCAGCGCCATGGTGGGCTGGTTGCCTGAGGGGCGCCTGCGTCGCAGTGCCTTGGCCCTGGGCGTCAGCCTGGCAACCCTGGGCACCATCGCCGGTTCTGTTTCGTTGCTGCGCTGGGGGCTGGAGAGCAGCGCCGAGCTGGGCAGCGACATCGCCAGCCTGACCAACCACATTCTCGCCCTGGTGGTGTTCAGTGCCTTCATCACTGGCCTGGGCCGCGCCATGCTAATGCTGCAGCGCCCGTCCTGGCGGCTGCCGCCGATCCACGACGAAGTGGCCAGTGCACTGGGTTGGTTCCCCAAGGTGCTGGCATTGGCACTGATGGTCATGATGACCATGGAACGCATGAACAGCGTGATCGGCGCCAGCCTGGCGCTGACGGTGGCCGTCAACGGGCTGACTGCGCTGGTAGTGGCGTTCATTTTTGCCGGCGCGTTGCTGCGTTACCGCCGCACCCTGCGCAAGCATGACCTGGAGCGCCCCACGGGCCTGGCCGGGCTGATCCCGTTCGTGATGGTCATCTGGTTGTCGTTGATCCTGCTGGCGCTGCTTGCCGGTTACCTGACGCTTGCCTACTTCCTCACCGCCAAGTTGCTGTGGGTCAGCCTGGTCGTCACCTGTGCCTACTTGCTGACCACGTTCTTTGGCGACCTGTGCGAAACCCTGTTGTCGCCGCGTCAGCCCGGTGGCCTGGCACTGGCTTCTACCCTGGGCCTGGCGCCGCGCCATCAGGCACAGGCCAGCACCATCCTGGCCGGCATCGGCCGCACCATCGTGCTGTTCCTGGCGCTGTTGCTGGTATTGATGCCATCGGGCACCAGCCCCAGCGAACTGTTGCTGAGCCTGGGCGACTGGGACGGCACCGGCGGCAAGCTGCTCGGCAACCTGAACATCGTGCCGCAGGACATTCTGCTGGCCCTGGCGATTTTCTTCGGTGGGCTGTTCGCCATTCGCGTGGTCAAGCGCTGGCTGAGTGATCGCCTGCTGCCGGAAACCGACATGGACGCCGGCATGCGCGCTTCGCTGGTGACCCTGGTGGGTTATCTGGGCTTCCTGTTCCTGGCCATGCTGGTGATGTCGACCTTGCGCATCAACCTCACCAGCCTGACCTGGGTGGTCAGTGCCCTGTCGGTCGGTATCGGTTTCGGTTTGCAGCAAATCGTGCAGAACTTCATCTCCGGCCTGATCCTGCTGACCGAGCGCCCGGTAAAGGTGGGCGACTGGGTGAGCTTGGCAGGTGTCGAGGGTGATATCCGCCGCATCAACGTGCGCGCCACCGAGATTCAGATGTCGGACCGTTCGACGGTGATCGTGCCCAACTCGCAGTTCATTTCGCAGAACGTGCGCAACGTGACCATGGGCAATGCATTGGGGGTGGTCGGCATTACCCTGACGTTGCCACTGGAAACCGATGCCAACCGTGTGCGCGAGCTGCTGCTGGCGGCGTACCACGAGCATGAGGCGATTCTGGATGCGCCGGCCACTTCGGTGTCGTTCAAGGACCTGACCAGCAGCGGAATGGTGATTGGCGTGAGCGGTTATGTAGCCGGGCCGCGACAGGTATCGGGTACCCGCAGTGACCTGCTGTTCACCATTCTCGGGCGGTTGCGCGACGAAGGCATTCCCCTGTCATCGCCACAGAGCATGGTGCTGGTGCAAGAGGGCGCTCGCCCCGCTGACGAGTCGGTGTAAAGAGCGGGGGCGCCAAGCGCCCCCGACCTCAATGCTGCTTGGCCTGCCTGATCCGCAGCAAAATCACCAGCAACACCAACAACACTGGCGGCGCCATGGCCAATAACCCATCCCGCGCCGTCAGCCCCAACCCCAGCACATTCAGCCCGCCATACAGCAGCTTGAACAGATTCAGCAGGTAGTAGGTGATGGCGATGATCGACAGCCCCTCCACCGCCCGCTGGATCTTTACCTGGGCATCAGCCCGGGCATTGAGGCTGTGCAGAATGCCGGCGTTCTGTTCTTCCATTTCCACTTGCACCCGCGCCTGCAGCAAGTCGCCCAGGTTCGCCACGTTCTTCGCCAATTGTTCCAGCCGCTGCTCGGTGGCCGCGCAGTAGCGCACGGTCGGCTTGAACCGACGTTCGATGAACACCCCCAGGCGCTGACAGTCACCCACATGGCTCTCCCGCAGTTCGCCCAGGCGTTCGAACACCAGTTGTGCATAGGCTTGGGTGGCGCCGAAGCGGTGGCGGGTTTTTACCGTGCGGCTTACAACCTGGCGTGACAGGTGGGCAATGGCTTCCAGCAGCCCTTTGGAGTCATGCCCTTCACCCCCGGCACTGCGCTCGGAAAGGGTGACCAGGGTTTTGTCGAAGGCATCCAGTTCCTGGCTCAGGGCCTTGGCCGTGGTCAGGGTCAGCGAGGCCATCATCCGGTACGTCTCGATCTCCAGCAGGCGGCGGATCATGCGGCCCTGGCGGTAGGCATTGAGGCGGCGGTTGATGAACAGGAAGCGGTTGGTGCCGTCCTCGGTCAGGCGGAAGTCACTCCACACCACCGCATCGCCACCACCGACGCACGAGCCGCAGGGGTCTTTGAAACCGTACTGGGGCAGGTCCAGGCCTTGCTCGTCGCGTACCAGCACCTGCACGGCGTTGATCACCTGTGCCGCCTGAGGGGCGATGGCCTCGGCCAGCACGGGTGGCAGGGCTTGCCACTCGGTATCGGCAGCTGTGCAGGGCACTACCAGTGTCAGGGTGAAGAACTCGGTGTGCCGTTCCCACTTGAACGGGTGGCCGTCCAGGCGGGTAATGCCTTGGGCTGCCGTTGTGTCCAGGGCATCCGGGCAGCAGCGCTGCAGCAGGGCCGCACAGGCAGCATCACCGCCGAGCAGGGCCAGGTGGAAGACATGCGCCGGGCCGTCGAAATACAGCGACGGGCGGGCGTGCAGTTCGTTGTGCAAGGCGGTGCGTTGAGGGTGCATGGGTGGTCCGGCCTGGTGTTGTGATTGTGGGGGTACCAGGAAGTGGGACTTTGCGGGGGGAGGAGAAAGTCACGCGGGGGAGGGTTTGTATCGCGAAAAGGGCCGCAGCGCGGCCCCTTGCGATATCAGCCGAGGCACCGCGTCACATGCTTGACCGACTGGTACGCCGACAACCCCCAAGGCCCCAGCTCACGGCCGATCCCGCTGCCTTTGGTGCCGCCCCACGAGGTTTCGACGAATACGGCCTGCACCGAGTTGATCCACACATGGCCGACTTCCAGCGCATCGGCGACGCGCTCGGCACGTTCCAGGTCAGCGGAGCAGACAGTGGCTACCAGCCCGAAGCGGCTGTCGTTGGCCTCGGCAATCGCCTGTTCCTCGCTGGCAAACCGCCGTGCACACAGCACCGGCCCAAAGATCTCCTCGCTCCACAGGCGGCTGTCTTTTGGCACATCGGCATACAGCGTCGGGCTGACGAACCAGCCGTCCCGGTCCAGCGCCTTGCCACCGGCCAGGCACTGCAAACCTTCCTCGCGTGCGGTGGCAAAGTAGCTGGCCACTTTCAGCCATTGTGCCTGGCTGGTCAGCGGGCCCATGTCGACTTCTTCGGTCAACGGGTTACCCACCCGCACGTTTTCCAGTGCAGCCTGCAGGCGCGGCAGCAGCGCATCGGCAATACCGTCCTGCACCAGCAGGCGCGAAGTGGCCGAGCACATTTGCCCGGCGTTCCAGGTGATGCCGGCGACGATCCATTCCACGGCCTGGTCCACATCGCAATCATCGAACACCACGATGGCCGACTTGCCGCCCAGCTCCAGCGTTACCGGCCGGCACTGCGCCGAAGCGCTGCGCATCACCTGGCTGCCAACGCTGTTGCTGCCAGTGAACGACAGCTTGTCCAGGCCGTTATGGCTGCTCAACGCAGCGCCGGTCTCGGCCTTGCCGTTGACGATGTTCAGCACGCCAGCCGGCAGGCCCAGGGCATCGGCGATCTGGCCGTAGGCCTGCTCGATCAGTGGGGTGACTTCCGACGGCTTGAGCACAACGGTGCAGCCAGCGGCCAAGGCCGGGGCGAGCTTCCAGGCGCTGGTTACCAGCGGGAAGTTCCACGGCACGATCAGGCCAACCACGCCCACAGGCTCCAGGCGGGTGCGGGCAGTGAAGCCGGGTACGGCCAGCGGGACATCGCGGTTTTTCGAGGGCAGCTGTTCTGCCAGTTCTGCGTAGTAGGTGAAGGTGGCGATGGCGTCGTCCAGGTCGATTTCGGCCTCATGGCGCGGCTTGCCGTTGTTGCGCATCTGCAAGGTGATCAGCGCTTCGCGGCGCTGCCCGAGCTGTTCGGCAAAGCCGCGCAGGAAGGCTGCACGCTCGCTGGCGCTGGTGCTTTTCCAGGCGGGCAGGGCGCTACGGGCGGCGGCCACGGCCTGGTCGACCTGGGCAACGCTGGCAGCCATGAATTCAGCGAACGGTTGCCCCAGCGCAGGGTCGTTGACGCTGATGCAGTCGCTGCCCTGGCCTTCGACCCAGCGGCCGGCGATATAGTGGGAAGTGGTCATGGTCGGTTTCCAGTCAGGCCATTTCGGCAGTGGTCACGGGCGTGTGCGTGGTGCTTTTGCAACGCACCCAACGCGGGCCTTGAGGGCCATACACGCCAGCAGGTTCAGGGAACAGGTTGAGCAAGAGCAGGTACAGCACGCCAGCCAGCCCCAGGGTGACCGGCAGGCTCAGGTCGATGCCGCCGGCCAGGTCGCCCAGCGGGCCGACGAACTGCCCCGGCAGGTTGACGAAGCACAGGCCGACCGCCGCGCTGGGGATCCACGCCCCCATGCCGCGCCAGTTCCAGCCGTGCAGGAACCAGTAGTGGCCACCGCGCTGGCCACGGGTGAATACCTGCAGGTCATCGGCGTGGTAGAAGCCGCGGCGGGTAATCAGGCCGAGGATCATGATCACCATCCACGGGCTGGTGCAGGTGATGATGAGCACCGCAAAGGTCGACACGCTCTGCACCAGGTTGAAAGTGAAACGGCCGACGAAAATGAAGCCGATCGCCAGTACACCGATCAGCAACGTGGCGCCGGCGCGGCTGAGCAAGCGCGGGAACACGCTGGACATGTCCAGACCGGTGCCATACAGCGCCGTGGTGCCGGTGGACATGCCGCCGATCACCGCAATCAGGCACACCGGCAGGAAGAACCAGGTCGGTGCCACGGCCAGCAGGCCACCTACATAGTTGTTGGCGGCGATGTAGTCCGGTGCCTGGGTTGCAACCAGGGTGGCCGTGCACAGGCCGAACAGGAACGGAATCAGCGTGGCGCCCTGGGCGGCAATCACGGCCAGCATGATGCGCGCCTTGGGCGTTTCACGCGGGATGTAGCGTGACCAGTCGCCCAGGAAGGCGCCGAACGACACCGGGTTGCTCATGGCCAGGATCGCTGCACCGACGAAGGCTGCCCAGAAGCCCGCCTGGCCCAGGTTGACGCTGCCGGCGTAACCGGCATCGAACGGCCCGGCAAAGGCGACGATACCCAGCAGGAACAGCAGGCTCGACGCCCACACGGCAATTTTGTTGACCCACAGCATGAAGCGGAAGCCGAAGATGCACACCACCAGCACCAGCACCGCGAACAGGCCGTAGGCCAGGCCCAGGGTAAGGTCGGTTTCCGGCAGGCCGGCCAGGCGCTTGGCCCCGCCGATCAAAGCATCGCCCGAGCTCCACACCGACAGCGAGAAGAACGCCACCGCCGTCAGCAGCGACAGGAGCGAGCCGACGATACGCCCATGCACGCCAAAGTGTGCGCCTGAAGACACCGCGTTGTTGGTGCCGTTCAGTGCCCCGAACAGGCCCATGGGTGCAAGGATCAGCGCGCCCACGGTAACGCCGAGCAGAATCGCCCACACACCTGCCTGGAACGACAGCCCGAACAGCACCGGGAAGCTGCCCAGCACGGCGGTAGCGAAGGTATTGGCGCCGCCGAAGATCAGGCGGAACAGGTCCAGCGGGGAGGCGTCGCGTTGATCGTCGGGGATCTGTTCGACGCCGTTGGTCTCGATACCGGTCGAGTGGCTCATGGTGATGCTCCAGCGCGGTTGTTGTAGCCTGCGCAGTGCGCGGGCCTTCTTGTGGGTGCGATGGCAGGCGGCAGGGCCGCGTAAAAAGGTGATCAGGCCGGCGATACGACCGACAGGTGTTCGTGGCAGGCCAGCCACTGTTCGCCGTGGCGGCGGAACACGATGGTTTCGCGCTCGCTCAACTGGTGTTCTTCACCGGCGATGCGGATATGGGTGGCCACATCGTGCATGAAGATCGCCACATCACCTTGCACGCTCACCTGAGCATTGCCCGACTCGCAGGCGAGCACGGCAAAACCCTCGGCCTGCCACTGGGCCCAGAGGGCTTCGTAGGCACGGCGCGACAGCAGCGGTTGCGGCAAGGTGTGGAAGAGGAAGGTGGCGTCTTCGCTGAAGCAGGCGAAATAGCGGGCGGTGTCGTTGCTGGCAAACGCGGCGACGAGGTCGGCGGCCGCCTGCCGTACCTGGAGAGTCTGGTCCACGGGAGTGGCCTCACGGTTTTTGTGATTATGGTGAAGCGATTCTGGTGGCGGTTGGCGAGGGGAAAAATCGCTGGCGGCAAATAATCAGTTCAGGAATTTGTGAAGTGATGGCAGAGCTTCCTTTTGAAGCTGAAGGGAGCGGCCAGGCAAACCCGACCGACGGCCTCTGCAGCCCTGCATCCTTGCCTACGCTGATACTCCCAACCCGCTGAAGCAAGGAGATCCGCCATGGCCTTCGAATACAAGCGTCTGGACAAGAACAACGCTGCGGTGCTGCTGGTCGACCACCAGACCGGCCTGCTCTCGCTGGTAAGGGATATCGACCCCGACCGCTTCAAGAACAACGTGCTGGCTCTGTCCGACCTGGCCAAATACTTCAAGCTGCCGACCATCCTCACCACCAGCTTCGAGACTGGCCCCAACGGCCCGCTGGTGCCGGAACTGAAAGAGCAGTTCCCCGACGCCCCCTACATTGCACGCCCCGGCAACATCAACGCCTGGGACAACGAAGACTTCGTCAAGGCGGTAAAAGCCACTGGCAAGAAGCAGCTGCTGATTGCCGGTGTGGTCACCGAAGTGTGCGTGGCCTTCCCGGCACTGTCGGCACTGGAGGAGGGCTTCGAGGTGTTCGTCGTCACTGACGCCTCTGGCACCTTCAACGAACTCACCCGCGACTCCGCCTGGCGGCGCATGGAGGCTGCCGGTGCACAGTTGATGACCTGGTTCGGCGTGGCCTGTGAGCTGCACCGTGATTGGCGCAATGACATTGAAGGGCTGGGGACCCTGTTCTCCAACCATATTCCGGATTACCGCAACCTGATGACCAGCTACAACAAGTTGGCCAAGTAGGTTTTTTTGGGGGGGGCTGCACCGCAGCCCCCTCTCAGCCGGCAAGCGAAGCGGCAAACCGTCATGAATCGACCATACTGACTCTTCATTCCCCTTAAGGAGAGTGTCATGTCGAAGCCGTCCAGGAAGAAACCCACCCAGGAAACGCCAGAAAAACTGGGCGGCAAGGCCTACGAAAAAGCGCTCAAACACCTGCATGTAGAGCTGGTGAAGCTACAGGAGTGGGTGGTCGCCAAGGGCCTGAAGGTGTGCATCGTCTTCGAAGGCCGTGACGGTGCCGGCAAGGGTGGCACCATCAAGGCCATCACCGAGCGCGTCAGCCCACGGGTGTTCCGCGTGGTGGCACTGCCCGCACCGACCGAGCGAGAGAAAACCCAGATGTACCTGCAGCGCTACCTGGGCCACCTGCCCGCTGCGGGCGAAGTGGTGATCTTCGACCGCAGCTGGTACAACCGCGCCGGGGTCGAGCGGGTCATGGGCTTCTGCTCTGACGAGCAAGTGGACAAGTTTCTGACCGGTGTGCCCGTGTTCGAAAAGGTCATGGTCGAGTCGGGGATCATCCTCATCAAGTACTGGCTTGAAGTCAGCGCCGAAGAGCAGACCCGGCGCCTGCAGGACCGCATCAATGACGGCCGCAAGCTGTGGAAGCTGTCGCCGATGGACCTCAAGTCGTACACTCGCTGGGATGATTACACCCAGGCGCGTGACGACATGTTCCAGGCGTCGGATACCGCCTGGGCACCGTGGTTCGTGGCCCATTCCAACGACAAGCGGCGCGCCCGGCTGAACATCATCAGCCATCTGCTTGGCCGCATTCCCTACAAGGACATCACCCGCGACCAGCTGGTGAAGTTGCCCAAACGCGGCAAGATCGGCAAGTACAAGGCTGTGGCCTATCCGTTCAAGGTCGTTGAAGAACGCTTCTGACCCCCTCCCTGCGGGGAGCTGCGAAGGTACGAGCTCATGCCACATGACGGCAGCCTGTTGCAGGCGACGGTGGTGTTCCTGTTGGCCGTGGTGCTTCTGGTTCCGCTGGCACAGCGCCTGAAAATGGGGGCGGTACCGGGTTACCTGCTGGCGGGTATCCTGATTGGTCCTTCGGTGTTCGGCCTGCTCGACAACCCGGACAACGTGGCGCGGCTGTCGGAAATGGGCGTGGTCATGCTGCTGTTCGTGATTGGCCTTGAGCTCTCACCCCGGCGTCTGTGGACCATGCGCCGGGCGCTGTTTGGCGTCGGCAGCTTGCAGGTAGGGCTGACTGCGGTGCTGCTTGGGCTGCTGGCGTACTGGCTGTTCGACCAATCGAAACCCGCTGCCATCGTGCTGGGCCTTGGCCTGGCGCTGTCGTCCACCGCCTTTGGCTTGCAGGTACTGGCCGAGCGCAAGGACCTGGGCAAGCCGCACGGTCGCCTGGCGGTGGCCATCCTGCTGTTTCAGGACATTGCCGCTATTCCCTTGATTGCCGTGGTGCCGCTGCTCGGGGGCGATGTCAGCACCGCCGACGAAGGGGCCTGGCCGCTGCTGGCAGTGGCTGTCGGCATAGGCGTGCTGATTGTCTTTGGTCGCTATCTGTTGACCCCGGTATTCAAGTGGACGGTGGGTTCGGGCTTGCCCGAGCTGTCGACGGCCACGGCCTTGCTGGTAGTGCTGGGCACCGCCTGGCTGATGGAGCACGTGGGCGTGTCGATGGCACTGGGTGCATTTCTGGCCGGCGTGCTGATGGCCGAGTCGCCATTTCGCCACGAACTGGAAACCCAGATCGAGCCGCTCAAAGGCCTGCTGCTGGGGCTGTTCTTCGTTGGCGTGGGCATGAGTGCCGACCTGCGCCTGCTGTTTGGCATGCCACTGATGGTGTTAGGCCTGACCGTGTTGCTGGTCGCCATCAAGCTGCCCTTGCTGTATGGCCTCGGGCGTACGGTTGGCGGGCTCAACAAGGCCCAGGCGTTGTGCCTGGGCGTGGTGCTGGCCTCGGGTGGCGAGTTTGCCTTCGTGGTGTTCAAGCTGGCGCTGGAGCATCAGGTGCTGACTCGGCAAGTGCATGACGTGCTGGTGCTGGCCATTACCTTGTCGATGGCGGTGGTACCGCTGGTGATGATGGCCTTGGCGCGGCAGTTACGAGACGCCAGCCCCGTACAGGCAACCCCGGAAACGAGTGACTGAACCGTGGCACATGACGAACTGAATGTTCGGAGGTGAAGCATGCAACCGGGTATCAAGCTGGACAGCGCCCTGTCGCGGGGTTTGCTCGATGTGCTGATCAAAGCCGGCCTGGTGGCTGCCTTGGTGATCTTTGCCTTTCAGGTGTTCCAGCCATTTCTGGAGCTGATGCTGTGGGCGGTTATCCTGGCGGTCACCCTGTACCCGTTGCATTGTCGCCTCCAGCGCCGTACCGGCCTCAAGCAGGGGTATGCGGCGACGCTGGTGGTGGTGCTGGTACTGGTGGTGCTGCTGGTGCCGATCTACCTGGTGGTGATGTCCATCGGCGAATCGGTGGACAGCCTGGTGACGTTGCTCAAAAGCGGAGCCTGGAGCGTGCCGACCCCACCTGACGCCGTGGCGGCCTGGCCACTGATCGGGCCGAAGGTGCATGCCCTTTGGTTGGCGGCCTCCGAAAACATGGCCAGTGTGCTGAACCAGTGGATGCCCCAGCTCAAGGGCGCCGGGCGCACGGTGCTGGGTGCTGCGGCCAGTGCCGGGGGGGCCTTTTTGCTGTTCATCGGTGCGATCATCATCTCCGGGGTGATCATGGCCTTTGGTGACCGTGGTGAAATCGCGGCACAGCGTATCGCCATGCGGGTATCGGGTGAGGAGCGGGGCAAGCCATTGGCCAAGTTATGCACCGCGACCATTCGTGCGGTGGCCCAGGGTGTGATCGGCATTGCGTTCATCCAGATGTTGCTGATCGGCGTCGGCTTCGTGGTCAAAGGGGTGCCAGGGGCCGGCATGCTGGCCATCGTCATCCTCATGCTGGGGATTGCCCAGGCGCCCGCTACCCTTGTCACGGTGCCGGTGATCATCTATGTGTTCAACGTCGAAGGCTTTACCGCAGCGACCATCGTGTTTGCCATCTACACCTTCGTTGCCGGGCTGGCCGACAACGTGCTCAAGCCGCTGTTGCTGGGGCGAGGGGTGGACGTGCCGATGCCGGTGGTGCTGATCGGGGCGCTGGGCGGCATGGTGGTCAAAGGGATCATCGGCTTGTTCATCGGCCCGGTGATCCTTGGCGTCACCTACGTGTTGTTCTGGCAATGGGTTGCACTGCAGGTGCCGGAGCAACCAACACCACCTGCTGCCTGAGCCAGGGGTTGCCATGCCCACGTACGGCTATGGTCTGGGGCTGCTGGTAGTGCTGGCCGGCTGCACCCAGGTTGGCCCGGATTTCGAAAAGCCCCAGGCTCCTTGGTTGGCTGGCTGGAGCACGCCTTTGCTGGAGCAGGCAGGGCGCAGCGCTGCGGCGCCCGACCTGCGCCGCTGGTGGACGGTGTTCGCCGACCCAATGCTGGACGCGCTGATTGCCGAGGCCGATGCCAACAACACCAACCTTCGCGTGGCGGGCCTGCGCATCGCCGAAGCCCGTGCCCAGCTGGCCATCGTGCAGACCGGGCGTTATCCACAGTTGCAACAGTTGAGCGCGCAGAGCCTGTACCTGAAACAAGACCAGTCCGGCGCTGCAGCAGCGCGCGACTCGGTGTTCTGGCAATCCAGCGTGGGCTTCGACATCGGTTGGGAGATTGACTTCTGGGGGCGCTTCAGCCGCGCCATCGAAAGCGCAGATGCGGCCTACTTCGTTTCCCAGGCCAATTACGCCGATGCCATGCTGCTGTTGCGTGCACAAGTGGCCGACACCTACTTCGCCCTGCGGACCGCCGAGGCACGGCTGGATATCGCGCGCGAGAACGCCGAGCGCCAGGCGCGTAGCCTGGAGATCACCGAGCGGTTGTTCCGCCACGGCGAAAATGACGAACTCGACTGGCAGCAGGCGCGCACCCAATACCTGGCGACCCTGGCCACCATCCCCGAGTTCGAAAACCAGCTCAACGCGCTGCGCAACGTGCTGTGCTCGCTGCTGGGCCGCCCGCCAGGACCGCTACCGCAGCTGGAGGCCGGCCATGGCCAGCTGCCATTGCCAGACCGCGCGGTGCTTCAGGACGTACCGGCCAACCTCTTGCAGCGCCGCCCGGACATCCGCGCTGCCGAGCAGGCGGTGGCGGCGCAGTCGGCGCTGGTTGGGGTTGCCGAGGCCGATCTTTATCCACAGCTGAGCCTGCTGGGCAGCATTGGCTGGACCTTTTTATCCGCCAGTCATCTGCCCGACACCTTCGACCTGGCTGCTGGCCCTAGCCTGATCTGGAACCCGTTCGACTATGGCCGGCGCAAGAATGCCGTGCGCGTAGAGGATGCCCGCTTGCAGCAACTGATCGAGCTGTACCAGCAAAACGTGCGCGAAGCGGCCCGCGAAGCCGACGATGCCGCCAGCGGGCTTGTCCGCTCGCTGCAGAGCGCAACCATTCGCGACCAGGCCTCGCAGGCTGCACAGCGTTCGCTGAACCTGGCCAGCTCGCAGTACCGCGAAGGCTTTGCCGACTTCCAGCGCGTGCTCGATGCCCAGCAATTGCTGTTGCAGCAACAGGACGGTTACCTGGTCAGCCGTGGCAATGCAGTCAGCAGCCTGCTGACCTTGTACAAGGCCTTGGGCGGTGGCTGGGATGCCCGCCGCGCACCGATCGACCCGGCCACCCGTCAGCACATGCAGCACCGCACCGACTGGGGCGAGCTGCTCGACGAGCCAGCCCCCACCGCACACGCACAAGGTGAAAACCAATGAGCGACAGCACGCCTACGCCCCCCCCGCCGGCCCCTGATCGCGGCATGCGCTGGGTGCTGCTGCTGATAGCCGTGAGCCTGCTCTGGTACTTGCTGGCCGACCGCTTCACGCCGTACACCCAGCAGGCCCGCCTGCAGGCGTACGTGGTTCCGGTGGCCGCCGAAGTGGCCGGGCAGATCAAGCGTGTCGCAGTCGGCAACAACCAGGAGGTGCGCCAGGGCGATGTGCTGTTCGAGCTCGATCAGGAACAGTACCGCATTGCCTTGGCCCGCGCCGAAGCCGACCTCGAAACCGTGCGCCATCAGATCGGCGCCAGTACCGCCGGCATCGACTCGGCCCAGGCCGCGCTCGTGGCCGCCGAGGCCAACGCACGCAAGGCCCGGCAGGACGCCGAGCGCCTCAAGCGCCTGATTGATGAGGACCCCGGCACAGTATCGGTACGTCGCCTGGAAGGCGCCCAGGCTACCCGCGACCAGGCCATCAGCCAGGTGGCGGCGGCCCGTGCGGAGGTGGAGCGGGCCCGTGAGCAGCAGGGCGGGGCGCAGGAGGACAACGCCCAGCTGCGCAGTGCTGCGGCCAATGTCGAAAAGGCACGGCTTGACCTGGCGCGCACGGTGGTGCGCGCTGATGCGAATGGCCTGATCACCGACCTGCGCACTGACGTTGGGCATTATGTCGGGGCTGGCAGCCCGATGATGACGCTGATCAGTATCCACGACGTGTGGATAAGTGCCGACATGACCGAGAACAACCTCGGCCGCCTGCGCCCCGACACCCCGGTGCTGGTGGTGCTCGATGCGCTGCCCGGTACCGTGTTGAAGGGGCGTGTTCGCAGCATTGGCTACGGCGTGAGCGTGGGCCAGGGCACCCCGCCGGGTACTTTGCCGACCGTTCAGAACAGCCGCGAGTGGCTGCGTTCGGCACAGCGCTTCCCGGTGATTGTCGAGCTTGAGCGCGACCAACTTCAGGACAAGACCGTGCTGCGGGTTGGTGGCCAGGCCGAGGTCATGGCCTTGCCTGGCGAAGGCAACCCGCTGAACCTGCCGGGCAGGTTGTTCATGTGGCTGATGAGCTGGCTGTCGTATGCCTATTGAATTGCGCCGCCTGCGGGCCCTGCGCCTGGCCTGGGGCGTGGCGCTGTGCCTGGTGGTCAGCTTCGGCATCGGCCTGCCCGTGCCGATCCTGGCACCGGTGTTCGCCGTGCTGTTGCTGGCCATGCGCAGCCAGCCATTGCCGTTGCGCGCGGCACCCGCCTTGGCGGTACTGGTGCTGCTCGCGTGTGGCAGCGGGTTATTGCTGATTCCACTGTTGCGTCACGCCCCGGTCAGCGGAGTGTTGCTGGTGGGCGTGGGCGTTTTTCTCACGTTGCGCTATGCCTTGATGGGCGGCAACGGCCTGCTGGCCAACTTGCTGATAGTCGGCCTGACCATGATTGCTGCTGCGGGTACCAGCGACTTCACCTTGGCCCTCTCGGTGGTCGAAGCGCTGGCCAAAGGCATGTTGCTTGCGGTGCTGGGCACGGCCTTGGCACATGTGCTGTTTCCCGAACCTGCCAATGCGCCGGCACAGCCGGTACCGCCGCTGCCGGGGCGCGCGCATGTCAGCTGGGTAGCGTTGCGCGCCACGTTGATTGTGATGCCGGCTTTCCTGCTGGCGCTGATTGCCCCGGACCAGTACATGCCGCTGATCATGAAGGCAGTGAGTGTGGGGCAACAGGCCGGCGAAACCCGCGCGCGGCACGCCAGCCGTGAGCTGGTTGGCTCAACGTTGCTCGCCGGGTTGCTGGCGATACTGATGTGGGGCGCGTTGAGCCTGTTCGTGCACCTGTGGATGTTTTTTTTGTGGGTGCTGCTGTTCGCGCTCTGGCAGGCGCGGCGGCTGTATCAGGTGGTGCAGAACCGGCAGAGCCCGGCGTACTGGGTGAGCTGCCTGACGACCCTGTTGATCCTGCTGGGGCAGTCGGTGCAGGACAGTGCTGGCGGGCAGGATGTGTACAAGGCGTTTGCGGTGCGCATGGCACTGTTTCTGGCGGTGTCGGTGTATGCCAGTGCCATGCTGATCTGGATTGATCGGCGCCGGGTTCGGGCTGCCTAGGGTTGCCAGTCAACTCCGCTCTCATCCAGATAGGCATCCACCGCCGCGCCCACCGTTGGATGAAAGGCATTCTCCCCCATATGGTGGAACAATCCGAACCGCCGCATCTTGTCCTTCACCGGGTCCTTCATCTCGGCAAACTGCAACTCCACCCCCCGTGCTTCCAGTGCCCGGTCCAGCTCGGCCAGCATGTCGGCCGAAGTGATGTCGATACTGGTCACTGGCTCCGCCGCGATGATCAACCGCTGCACCGGTGTAGGCGACGCGTCCACTGCCGCCATCACTGTGCTCTGGAACTGCTCGGCGTTGGCGAAGAACAGCGGCGCGTCCCAGCGCAGCAGCACCAACCCTGGAATGCGTCGGGCCTTTGGATAACGCTGCACATCATGGTAGCCCCGCGTGCCATCCACCCGGCCCAGTACCGCATGGTGCGGCCGCCAACCGTCCCACAGAAACTCGATCACTGCGATGGCCACGGCGATGCAGATACCTGGAATAGCGCCAAATACGGCTACGCCGACAAAGCAGGTGAACGACAGCCAGAACTCCCACTGCTGCATGTGGAATATACGTTTGAGGTCGGTGAACTCGAACAGGCCCAGTGCGGCAGCAATCACCACGGCGGCCAAGGCACTGTTGGGCAGGTGCTGCATCAGATTGGGCGCCACCAGCAGCAACAGGGTTACCGCCAGCGCGCCGATAATACCGGTGAGTTGGGTTTGCGAGCCTGCCGCTTCGGCCACTGGCGTGCGCGATGAACTGCTGCTGATCGGAATACCCTGGAACAGCCCCGAAGCCAGGTTGGCTATACCCAGGCCGAACATTTCCTGGTTCGGGTTGACCGGCATTTTCAGGCGGGCGGCATAGGAGCGCGACAGCACACTGGTGTCGGCGAACGACACCAGCGCTACCGCGATGCCACCGAGCAGCACCTCCACCAGGTCGATGTCGCTGACCCAGGGGAAGACAAAACCGGGGAGCCCTTGGGGCAACTCGCCGAGCACCTTCACGCCTTGCTGGTCGAGCCCCAGCAGGCTCACCGCCAGCGTGGCCAGCACTACGGCAATGAGGATGCCCGGTACCCGCTTGAAGGGCTTGAGCAAAAGGATCAGCACCAGGCTGCCACCACCGACCATGAAGCTTGGCCAATGCCCTTGGCCGGCAAGCAAGGCCTGAATCAGGTTCCAGATATCTCGCAGCGGTCCTTGGCTGTCCACCGACAGGCCGAACAGCTTGGGCAGTTGGCTGATCAACACCGTGAGGGCGATTCCGTTCATGTACCCATAGCGGATCGGCTTGGACAGCAACTCGGTGATGAAGCCCAGGCGCAGCAGCCCGGCAATTACACAGAACGCCCCGGCGACCAGCGCCATCATGCTGGCGATGGCGATTGCCCGCTGCGGGTCACTGGCGGCGTACTGCACCACCACCGCCAGGATCGGCGCGGCCAGTGCCGAGTCCGGGCCCAGTACGAGGATGCGGCTGGGGCCGAACAGGGCATAGGCCAGCAAGGGGATAATGGTGGCATACAGGCCATAGATGCCGGGTACGCCGGACGCTTCGGCGTACGCAATGCCCACGGGTACCAGCATGGTGGTGAGCACCAGGCCGGCGGCGATGTCCTTGGCCAGCCAGGCTGGCTTGTAGTGGAGCAGGGTGACCAGGCCAGGTAACCAGCGTTGCCAGTCGAAGCGAGTGGGTTCGGGCATGATGCAGGCTCTGGGGGAGGAGGGGACTCAATCACAGCTTAGATGTTGGGATGGGGGGCTGCGCAGCAGCCCCTTCAATCTCAATCCATCTATGCAGTCGTCACCACTGGCGCGCATTCAACCGGGAAGTTCACCGAGTTGGCAATAAAGCACTCATGGTGCGCATCCTCATGCATACGCAAGGCAAGCTCCCGGTCCGAGCTTGCACTGATGGTCACTTGCGGGCGCAATAGCACTTGAGTGAAGCGACCCTTCGCCTGTGTATCGCCCTCCACCATGCGCCCCAGTGGTTTGTCGACGTACTCCAGCACATTTACACCATTCACCGCACACAGGTGCAGGTACCAGAGCTTGTGGCAGGCCGACAGTGATGCTACCAGCATGTCTTCCGGGTTCCAGCGCTGTGGGTCACCGCGAAAGGCGGGGTCTGCCGATCCGGCCAAGGCAGCCTTGCCGGGGGCCTCAACGTTGAAGTCGCGTGCATAGGCGGTATAGCTGGAAGTACCGTCACCCTTGTTGCCGGTCCAGGTCACTTGCACTTCGTACTGGTGTTCTTTCATCTGTCCTCCTTGAACCCATGAGCCCATCGCGGGCAACGCCGACTATAGCGCTTCCTGTACTGTCGATGGCGGGCAGGGCCTCCAGCACCTCAATGCCCGCCTGCACATGACCGAGGACCTGAGCCTGGTGCTGGGGGGGCCGGGCAAAACAAAACCCCTTGAAGCGTAAGCCTCAAGGGGTTTGTGGTTACAGCAGGCTACCGCTTAGACGTTGTATCCCCACCGTTTACTAATCATCTATGGACATTCTTTTAAGTGCTTGATTTGTATGGTGTTAATTTCAAAATAAAATGTCAATAGGTTTCTAGCGTTTTCATCATTCCTTTTTAAAAAATGTCCATACGTTTGTTACGGCGTACATAAGCGTGTACCTAAAGGATCCTCCCGGCCAGAGGTGAATACCCGTAGGACTCTGGATTTCCCAGTTTGGTTTGCAGCCATGCTAGCCGGATTGAACTATCCCTCAACTATTTCGACTTGCCAGTCCTTGCTGTGTCAAAAGGCCTTTAGGCTATAAGATAAGTCCTCAGTCAGCCTGACGCCCCCCAAAAATGCACACACTATTTCACGTAGATACAGCGGACATAAAAGCCCTTAACGACGAGCAAGCGCGCGCACTGATCGCAAGACTGTGTCGGGCCGAGATTCGCAAGCACGGTGGCTCAGAGTCGGCCGTCACCTGGGGTGGCGATCAAAGAGCAAAAGATGGAGGGGTGGACGTCAGGGTAGAGATAAATCCGCCACTGGATATATCTGGCTATCTACCCAATGACAACACAGCCTTTCAGGTAAAGGCCGAGGTGTTCCCCCCTAGCAAGATACCTGGGGAAATGGCGCCCAAGGGAGTGCTAAGGCAAGCAATACGCGACCTCGCCACGATCGAAGGAAGTTATGTCATCGCCGCGACGCGAGACGACACCTCCGAATCCGCTCTCGATCTGCGACTCAATGCGATGCGATCTTGCTTGTCGGCCAACGGCCTCTGCTCCTCGCCGCATATTGCCTTCTATGACGCGAGAAAGATTGCAGACTGGGTCGAGCAACACCCAGCGATCGTCGCCTGGGTAAAACACCAGTTGGGCAAACCACTGGTGGGTTGGCGCCCATACTCGGGATGGGCCTACCAAGAGACGACCGTCGACTCCGAATATCTGATCGATGATCGAGTCAATGTGTTCACGCCTGACGCAGAGAAGGGCATTAATGTTTCGGCCGCCATTGATCGCCTGCGTATCGACCTGTCGAAGGGGGCAAGCGTACGCATTGTCGGCTTATCTGGCGTCGGTAAAACGAGACTGGTACAGGCGCTCTTCGATCCGCGCGTGAGGGCACATCAGGCTGCGCTTAGTGCTGACGACGTGCTGTACACGGACCTTTCAGATGGACCTTCACCTCAACCATCAGCGATGCTCGAAGCGCTAATTGAAGACGGTAGTCAGTGTGTTCTCGTCGTGGACAACTGCGGAGCTGACACTCATCAGAGGCTCACCGAGCTGCTGAAAAAGTCTGGCAGCAAGATAGGCTTGGTTACTGTTGAGTACGACGTTCGGGACGACTTACCAGACGCCACGAAGTGCTACCGTCTCGAAGGCTCCTCCGATGACGTAATCAAGCAGCTTCTTCAGCGGCGTTATCCAGTCCTATCGTTCAGTGATGTCGATACCATCACCGCATTCTCCGACGGTAACGCTCGCGTCGCGTTTGCGTTGGCAGCGACTGTTACGACGACTGGTGAGCTGGCGCGGTTGCGAGACTCCGACTTGTTCAAGCGCCTGTTTCATCAGAAGAACGCCGAGAATGAAGATCTCCTCAGCTGCGCTGAAGCGGCCAGTATTTTGTACTCGTTCGACGGCGAGGACGATGGCCCTGGCTCAGAACTCAACAAAATTGCCGCTGTTGCTGACGTTTCATTGATCACCCTAAAGCGAAAAGTGGTTGATTTACAGCGAAGAGGTCTCGTACAGGAGCGCGGCAAATGGCGTGCTGTTTTGCCACACGCGATTGCTAATCGACTTGCAGCCCAGGCACTAGAAGCGATACCCAAATCGCAGATCGTGAATGCCTTTGTCGATAACGCGACCGACCGTGTTGCCCGGTCGTTCTCTCGGCGACTTGGTTACCTACATGAAAGCGCAAAAGCCGCCGAGCTCGTACGGGACTGGCTCTCGCCATCCGGGCGCTTGGGCGATCTAACGGCTCTCAATGACATTGGCCATGAGATCTTTCACAACATTGCGCCTGTATCTCCAAAGATTGCTCTAGCGGCAATTGGACGGGCTGCCAATATCCCTAGCTTTCTTTCGGATGAAAACAGGCAACGTGCTCAGTATGCGCAGACGTTGAAAGCCATCGCGTTCGAAGACGAAGACTTCGATATCGCCGCCGATATTCTTGTCCGATTCGCCTTGGCGGAGCCCCAGGAAACTGGGGGGCACGAATCCACTGAAGGAATTCTAACGTCTCTGTTTTTCTGCGTGCTATCCGGAACGAATGCCCCACCCACTCAAAGGGCAAAATTCGTCAGAGAACTACTTGAATCGGGGGACTCCAAACGAGAGCAGTTGGGGCTTTTAGCGCTCGAAGCGGCGCTTGAGACAGGATATTTTTCCTCCGTGAGCAGATTCGATTTTGGAGCCCGAAAGCGCAGCGAGGGATGGGCTCCTGCATCCAGCTCAGATGTTAATGCGTGGTACATGCCATTCATTCGCATAGCACTAGACATTGGTAAGCAGACGTCCGAGCTTTCTGAAAGTTGCAGATCTATTTTGGGACGCCGCTTAAGAGGGCTTTGGGTTGACACGAATCTGAGGCCAGAAGTGTGTGCAGCAATAGAAGAACTGGCTTCAGTCCTGAGCTGGCCTCAGGGTTGGTTTGGGATCAAAAACATTCTCCGCTTTGACTCGGGTCAACTCGATGAGCCGGTTCAAAACGAGCTGCGCGAACTGGAGAAACTTCTCAAGCCGAAGTCTATACCCGACATGATTCGAGCTCGATTTCTAGAATCGAATCAATTCGACCTAGATCTTGATGACGATGATACAGATCAGATCGCTGAAACGACTGGGGAGCGCATCCGCAGATCAAACCAGGTCGTGGAGGAGCTCGGGGAGGCTGCTGCCACCACTGAGGGCCTTCTCTTGGAGTTACTCCCGCAATTGCTCTCAACTAAGTCAGGAGCCAGTGCATTTCCTTTTGGGGTTGGGGTTGGTAAACACATTGCGGACCCGAGCTGGATTTTGGATGCGGCGAAAGAACATATCGCCACTGCCTTGCCCGGAACGATTGGTTTCTCGTTCCTCCGCGGCTTGCTTAGCGGCTGGCATCACGCATCTCCAGCTTCAGCCCAGCAGTTTCTCGACAGCGCGGTGAGTGATGCAATTTGGGTCAAATGGATCATGGACCTGCATTGCAGCATACCGATGAACCAAGCGGCTTACGCTCGAATCCACCAATCAATCAACGCTGGAAGTACTCCTGCCTGGCAATACTCATATCTCGGGATGGGCAGGCAGACCGACTCATTCTCTGTTGCAGAGATTGGCGAGCTGCTTTCTGCGATAGCACTGCTGCCAGATGGTGGTGTCGTGTGTCTCGACGTCCTTGCCATGGTCGTCCACTGCGCGTCAGATCGCGATGAGGGGTATAAAGATTCACTGGCGGCAACCTGCCTCAATCTTCTGGGCACGGTAGAATGGGGAAAGGTTTTTGGAGATCGTGCCAACAGTGGATACCGCCTTAAGAGCATATTGGAATTTTCCTTGAAGCGATTAACTTCTTCCGACGCAGCGCAGGAGGTGCTGGACAGTCTAGTTGCCTTTGCGCGCACGAGAGAATGTAGGTACTTCGACAGGGGCGTCATCAAAGACGCCATCTCACCGTTCCTCAGGCACATGCCGCGACGAGCGCTCGACGCGATCTATGTTCCCGGAGAAGAGGCTTACTACCGTCAGGTGTTGCCGGTAATTGGGCGCCCATACACTGATCGCAAAGAGACAGCCCTCAGCGTAGTCCCTGTGGACATTTTGATCGATTGGTGTAATGCCTCGCCGTCTGATCGTTACGTGTTTGCGGCGCGGAGCTGCAAGCTATTCGATACCCGAAGTCGAGCAAGTGAAGAGCATACCAATATCGACTCTGCGAACGATTCTGAGTTGGTTATTTCGGATGTCGCGCTGGCTGTGCTCGCTAATGCTCCTGATAAGAAGGCTGTAATCGAAGCCTATTTGAAACGATTTACGCCTTCAGGCTGGTCCGGGTCTTTGGCTGCAATCCTGAAGAAACGGATTCCGCTTCTCGATGCTTTGAGTCTCGATAACGAAGAACAGCTGAAGCCAGTATTGGCGACAGCTAGAGCGAGCCTCGAACGAAGAATCGCAGCGGAAGAGCTTCGAGAGGACGTAGAGGAGCGCGAGCGTACTGAGAGCTTCGAATAGGCTAGGCCCACGACTCCATTGGCCGGTAACTGCCCGTCCTAACCGGCAGCTATGGGTCGGTTAGCGCCTCTGGATCGGGCTGATATTCTTGTCCTCCCTCAAATGTAGGACAAGCCATGAACGCTATTAAAACCAGCAGCCATCAGCCTTGGAACAAAGGAAAATTGGTCGGGCAAAAATCTGCGCTCCGACTGAAAGATATCTGGGCCATTCGGGTAAGGCTTCAGATCGCGGAGGAAACTCGTGATTCCCGCGTTGCAACAGGTGATGCAGGTGATCGCCGAATTGCCGCCGCGCTGCCGCGAAGTCTTCATCCTGTGCCGTATCGATGGGCTAGATCACCAGCAGGTTGCCGAGCGCTTAGGCATTTCCAAAAGCACCGTGGTTTCCCAGATGGTCAAGGCTAGGTATCGCACCGTGCTTTCAAGTTTTGTATGGCCGAGTAGGAGCTGAACTGCTCTCAGGTTCCTTGTCCTGTGATAGATCAGCGATGCCTTTGTACGCCTCATCGTGTGGGTGCCGTACATAGCTGGATCTGTAATCGCTCTTATGGGAGTCCTCCCGCGGCAGCCGCTTCGGCTTCAAGCAGCACTCCATCGGTATCTGCGGCTATGAAGCGAGGGGGGTTAACCACGGGATTCAGCTGGATACAAGCCCTGACCACCGGTCACCAAACAGGGCGATTGCCAAGCCTCCGAGCATCACGATTGCCCCGGCCAACTTGAAACCAGACACCGGCCTCTCGACTGCCCCGAGCAGTCCGAAGTGATCGATAACTATGGACGAAATGATCTGCCCGGCGATGGCGAGGCCAAGCAGCGCTGAAAGGCCAATTTTTGGCGCGAGTATTACGTAGCTAAGCAACGCGCCGGCACCTAGCAGGCCACCCAGAAGGCTCCACAAGGGCTGGGCAGGAATAGCCGCGATTGAGGCCACTATCCCGCCACGCATCAACGAAAAGATGCCCAGGCATAGCGCACCGGCAGAAAAAGAAAACAGTGCCGCCGCTACGGAATCTCCACCCACCCCTTTAGCGAGTTGGCCATTCAGCGTGGTCTGCAGGGTGATCCCAAGCCCCGCGCAGATAGCCAGTACGTAGTAGGCTGCATTCATTTAACGCCTCCTTACTTGGCTGACTCAAGCGGCAAGAATGCTTCGGCAAACATATCCGGCTGATAGCCAGCAGCAGCAAACAGATGCTCACGGGACTCGTCGATCGCCGCACGCAGCCTTTCGCTATTCACACCCAGAACCTTTCCGCCCTGCTTGACGATACGCCCGCCGATCATGACAGTGTCGACATTGCTGCGCTCTGCCGCATGTACCACGGTGCCGAAGGCATTGCCTGACGGATAAAGGTTGATGTCCTGCGCGTTGATAAGGATCAGGTCCGCCTGTTTGCCGGGAACTAGGCTGCCGATTTTGTCCTGCAAGCCAGCGCAGGTGGCGCCGTCGACAGTCGCGGCTTTGAGCAGGCCATGGGCGGGCAGGGTCACCACCGGATGATGGTCTTCGCTGCAGCAGCGCTGCTGATGCATGCCCATGACGCGCTGCAGATAAAACGCTACCCGCATCTCCATGAACATGTCGCCGCTGTAGGAAGTTTCGTTATCGACGCTCAACCCAGGGCTGATGCCATGACGCTGAGCCGCCTGCATGGCGAACATTCCATCTTCAATGCCGTAGTGGGCATCTGAACGCGGGCATACGTTGACCCGCACGCCAGCCTCGCGAAGGATCTTCCACCCGGCGTCCGGCAGCGCGGTGCAGTGGTTGAAGATGTTGTCAGAGCGCAGCAGCCCCTCGCGATGCAAGCCTTCCAATTCAGCTGCCATGTCCCCACCAAAAAACTCGGTGATGATCGGTAATCCCAGGCGCCTGGCCTCAGCCCACAGCTCAGGTTCCAGCTGCGCCATCACTGCCAGTGAGAGCAGCGGGTTGTCACCGTTCTTGATGTATTTGTCCTGCAGACGCTCGAGGTTGCCCGGCCAGTGGGCTTTGTCCCACTCACCCGCCACCGGCGCTCCCGAAGCATGTACGGCGCGTATGCCTGCATCGAGCAGCGCCTCTACTGCGGCATCGGAGTGCGCACCGGTGCGGCTGTTATGCGAGTTGTCGACAAGGGTCGTGATACCAGCATCGATGCAGCCCAATGCACTCAGCAGGTTGCCGATATACATGTCCGCCGGACGATAATATTTGGCGAACGAAAAGTGGGTGGCGTTGCAGTAATCCTCCAGGGTTGCGGCGTTCGGATTAATTCGCCGTAGTTGCCCCTCCCAGGAGTGACGGTGGGTATCGACCATGCCCGGCATGGCGATCATGCCGGATGCCTCAATCACAACAGCGTCGCCGGCTTCGAGATTTTCATCGATGGCCGAGATGGTGCTGCCTTCTATGAGGATATCGCCACGCGCCAGATTGCCGATGTCGCCGTCCATGCTCAGCACAGTTGCGCCGCGGATAAGTGTGCGTACGGCCGAAGCGGCTGGAGCCTGCACGATGCTGCGGTTGTATTCATCCACTTCAGTACACCTCTTCAAATTTCGTTGGAAGCAATGTACGCAATGCGATACTGCGGGAAAAAGATGGTAGAACTGTTTTTATTATTCAATTTATGCGAATAATAATGCCTCCTTTTACCGCTCCAAGGCTGTTACCCGTCATGGACCGTATTCAAGCAATGCAGGTTTTCGTCCGTGTGGCTGAGGCAGGAAGCTTTAGCCAGGCGGCGCAGACGCTCTCTCTACCGGCCTCAACGGTGACCAGCAGCGTTAAAAATCTTGAGAAGTACCTGCAGGTGCGCCTGCTGAACAGAACAACGCGGCGGGTTAGCCTGACCCCTGAAGGCGCCCAATATCTGGTGCAATGCAGGGAAATATTGGGACTGATCGAACGCACGGAGACCAGCCTGACGGATTCCGTGAAACGGCCGCAGGGGCGTTTGCGCGTCGATATGCCGGGCGGCATTGCACACTTCATCGTCATTCCAAACCTGCAAGACTTTTACCGGCGCTACCCGGATATTTACCTGATGATAGGCGTCAACGATCGGCAGGTTGACCTGGTTCAGGAGGGCGTCGACTGCGTCATCCGTACAGGCGAGCTGGATGACTCAACGCTCGTTGCGCGACCACTAGGCCGTTTTCGCTGGGTGACCTGTGCATCTGCTGCCTATCTCGAAGAGAACGGTACTCCGCAAACTCCGCGAGATTTGTCTCGTCACCGGGCCATCCATTACTTCTCCGGCCGTGCAAGGCAAGCAGGTGAGATGCGCTTCGCCCGTGGCGCCGAGAAAATCTCAGTCCCGGTCAAGGGCACAGCAGCCGTCAACGAGACTGGGCTCTACATCAAAATGTGCCTTGAAGGCTTTGGGCTCGTGCAACTCGCCGAGAATGTTGTTTCCGAATATCTACGAGAAGGGCGGCTGGTCGAAGTGCTTGCTGACTGGCAGCCTGACCGGGTTCCTGTGCACTTGTTATATCCACATCAGCGCTTTCTATCACCAGCTGTGCAGGCGTTCGCTGACTGGATCGCTGGGCTAGTTCACGACGGCGGTTCGCCTGCTGGCTGATCAGGAGATGAAAGCTTCTCCGGGCTAAAATACCAACCACTATTGGCGTTTATGGGATGGTTGAATGTTGCGCCTGGCTTGGCCCAGCAGTAGTGGACCGCGGCTGCAATTGAAAAGTCGACGCATTCCGCCGCTCCTGAAAGTGAGCCGTGTCGTCAGCTTCATTTGCACGCAAACCGATGAACGTCAGGCCGAGCATTATGCTGGCGCCCGAGCCGAAGCGCAGAAAGGCGGCCCCCAAAATGGCGTAATCTGGCGCGCAAATGATCCTAATGAGGAATTAGCTAGTTGTGCCCGTCCATTTTGGCTCGGAAGCGGCTCATTCTATGAGCGTGCCATGCGGGCGCGTACACGCTTGCCGTGCTGCGCAGACCGCAGCCCGGCCAGAAATACCCGCGGACGTTTCGACACTGGTAAATGACCTATCGGGCGATTTGTGCCCCAGTGAAAAAACGTCGGTACCCGGATGTGTACATATCACTGTGAAGGACGGTCACCGGTGACCTCGGAGGTGGTGGAACTGAATCTGCGCAGATTTTCCTTGAATTGCCTTCTTTGGTTGCGTCACAGCATGCTGCTAGCCCCTTTATGACTTGGCCCCCGTGACTACCCCGGATCTGCAATCGCCTTATCTGCGCAAGGTTTCGAATAGAAATGCCCTGAACCATCGATTGCCGGCATCAGCGTCGTAGGCACCATGCCAATGAACAGTAGACTCGACCCCCGGCATCTCCACTGGCAGCGGGTAAATCACGAAATCATCCGAATGATTCAGCGCATGTGCGACGCCTTCAGGGAGGGTGACCATCCACCCTGTATGCCTGAGTATCTGCGGCACAACTGTAAAGTGGGGTACCCTCAAAGCGATGTGTCGGTTCAGGCCACGTGAGGCTAGGGTGTCCTCGATGGCTACGTGGCTGCTGTCAGTGGAGGTGACACTGACATGGGAGAGGGCAAGAAAATCCTGCACGCTGATTTTCCCGGCCGGAAGTTCGTCACGCTTACGAGTCATGCAGGCGTATTGCTCACGGAACAGGGATTGGTACCGGGTGGTGGTTTTCAGTGTGGGCAGGTTACCAATTGCGAAGTCCAGTTGCCCCATACGCATCCGTTCGACCACCATCGCGACGGGTACCAGCTCTGATGAGAGCTTAATGGCCGGCGCAAGCGTTTGTAGCCGTTCACAAAGCGACGGCAGAAACACCTGTTCGCCGATGTCTGACATACACAAACGGAACTCCCGGTCGCTAGTACCAGGATCGAACGGTTCGGTTTCATTCAGAGCATCGCGTACTGCCAAGAGTGCCCGTCCGATCGGTACAGCAATCCGCTCGGCGGTCTGGGTCGGCATCATGCCTTCCGGCGTGCGTACGAACAGCGCATCGTCAAAAAGCTTGCGAAGTCGACCCAAGGCGTAACTTACAGCAGGTTGAGTAATCGCCAAGCGTCCAGCCGCGAGTGTCAAGCTGCGTTCCTCCATTATGGCCTGAAAAACCCTAAGCAAATTTAGATCGACATCATTCAAGTTGCGCATTTGTATAAATACCGTTTATCAATTGTATAATTGCCATGAATTTGACTTATAGAGTACAGGTTCATAGACTTTGGAACAACAGCGAGGCGATACAACAATCTGAGGCTTTGAGTGATGGACACAGGTTTTTGCAAACAACAAGCAGTTGGCGGGGCATTAACACTTCCGGTGCTGCTGTCGAAACGTATTGAACGCAGCCCCGAAACGGCGCTTTTTTCCGACCGAAGCTGCACTTGGACTGCTGCGCAACTTGTCGACGTGATAGGACGGCGTGCCACAACACTCGCGGAATATGGGATAAAGCGTGGAGATCGGGTTGGATTGATGTGCGCCAACCGCGCCGAGTTCCTTGAGGTGCTGTTGGCATGTGGTTGGCTGGGAGCGGTTGCGGTGCCTATTAATACCGCTTGTCGCGGCATGCAGTTGAATCATGTGCTGGCTAATAGTGGGGCGCGCTTGTTGGTCAGTGAAGAGGTCAATCTGGATGTGCTCGCGGCACTTGATTACTCTGCGCTTGCTGTCGAAGCCCTGTGGGTCGTTTCGCCGCAAGGCGATGTCAACGCGGTTTGGCAGGAGCGGTTAAGGGTGCGGTCGATGCCCCCTCGCAGTGCGTCCATGGCCCCACCTGCAGTGCTCGAGGATGGCGACCCGCTGGTTATCCTTTACACCTCCGGGACTTCCGGGTTGTCCAAGGGCGTGATCTGCCCTCACGCCCAATTCTTTTGGTGGGGGCTGAATACCGGTGGCGACCTACAGGTGCGCCCCGGGGATGTGCTGTATACATGCCTGCCGTTGTTCCATACCAATGCATTGAACGCCTTTTTCCAGGCCTTGCTGCACGACGCACAGCTGGTGGTAGACAAACGTTTTTCCGCTAGCGGCTTCTACCAGGCGCTGGCGGAAACCGGGGCCACAGTGACGTATCTGCTGGGAGCCATGGTGCCTATCCTTCTCAGCCGTCCGCACAATGAGCTCGAGCGCGCGCACAACGTGCGTGTCGCGCTAGCCCCAGGCGTCCCTGAACAGTTCCACGCCCCGTTTATTCAACGCACAGGCATCGGCCTCATCGATGGTTATGGGGCTACCGAAACCAATGCCGTGATTGGAGGGACTCTGGAGAATCAGCGGCCTGGTTTTATGGGCCGATTGGCCAAAGGCTTCAGTGCCCGGGTGGTAGACAGCCAGGATCAGCCGGTAGCGGATGGCGAACCAGGAGAGCTTGTATTGCGCGCTGAGCAGCCCTTCGCTTTCGCCTGCGGCTACTTTGGTATGCCGGAAAAGACTGTCGAAGCCTGGCGCAACCTGTGGTATCACACCGGCGACCGGGTTGTGCGCGATAGCGACGGCTATTTCCGCTTTGTTGACCGCTTGAAGGACACAATCCGTCGCCGTGGAGAGAACATCTCGTCTTTTGAGGTGGAGCAGGTTCTGTCGAGCCACCCCGCGGTGGAGCTCGTGGCGGTATATGCGGTGAAATCTGAACTGGCGGAAGATGAAGTCATGGCATCTATCGTCATCAAGGAGGGGACTAAGCTCGATCCACTGGAGCTGACGCAATATTGTGAGTCACGGTTGGCTTATTTCGCCGTGCCGCGTTACTTAGATTTTGTTATCGAGTTGCCGAAAACCGAAAACGGCAAAGTTCAGAAATATAAATTGAGAGAACTCGGCGTTACCGCCAGTACATGGGACCTAGAGTGCTCCGGCTACAGGCTTAAACGCGCCTAATCATTTAGCTTTGACTGCCGTGCAATAAAAAACGATGCAACAACAATAAAAATAGCGTTCATAAATATTCAGTCATTGACGGAGACGGCCATGACGGGCACGCATTCGCTTGAACTATCAGATAACCAGTCGGAGCACAGTCATGTTTCCGCCGCAGTTGATAACCGAGTACCGATCGACAGCAAGACCTTTCGCAAGATCGTCTTGGCTTCTGTCACTGGCACGGCGTTGGAATGGTACGACTTCTTTCTCTACAGCACAGCGGCGGCGCTCATATTCGGGGAATTGTTTTTCCCCAAGGGCACCGATCCACTGGTGGGTACGATCGCGGCACTGGCCGGGTTTGCGTTGGGTTTTCTCGCGCGGCCTTTCGGTGGGGTGATATTCGGCCATATCGGGGACAAGTACGGTCGCAAAAAAGCCTTGGTATGGACGCTCTCTATCATGGGCGGGGCAACTTTCTTGATCGGATTGTTGCCCACCTACGCTCAAGCGGGCATGTGGGCGCCCGCGTTGCTACTGCTGTTACGTATCTTGCAGGGCATCGCAGCAGGAGGCGAGTGGGGCGGTGGCGTGCTGATGATCAGCGAGTCGGCGCCACCTGAGCGCCGCGGCTTCTACGCTTCGATTAGTCAGATCGGAGTGGGCGGTGGGTTCGTCTTGTCCGCAGCGGTGTTCTATCTAGTCCAGTTGTTGCCGGAGCGGGATTTCCACAGCTGGGGTTGGCGCATTCCGTTCCTTATCTCGATCGTCATATTCGTCCTGGGCGTCTACATTCGCCGGACATTGCCAGAGAGTCAGGATTTCCAGCGAGCTGAGGCAACGGGCAAGACGGCGCATATGCCCGTGCTGGATGTGTTGCGCAGATATCCGCGGGAAGTGCTGATGGCCATGGGGTTGCGAGTGGCTGAAAACGGCGGCTCCTACATCATGCTGGCGTTCGCTCTTGTCTACGGCAAGTTTCTTGGCGTGCCCAATAGTGTGATGCTGGCGGGAGTCACGTTCTCCACGTGCGTGGAGTTGGTGGCCATGCTGTTCTGGGGGCGTTTGTCGGACCGCATAGGTCGCAAGCCAGTATATATGGTGGGTGCCTTAGGGATGGTGCTAATGGCATTCCCATTCTTCTGGTTACTCGAGACACGAGAGCCTGCCTGGATCTGGCTCGCCTTCCTCATTGGCAATGCCATCTGCCACGGGGCCATGATCGGTACGCAGCCTAGTCTTATGGGCGAACTGTTCAGCACTGAGGTCCGCTATTCCGGAATGGCTCTCGGGCACGAAGTCGCCTCGGTATTCTCCGGTGGCCTGACGCCGATGATCGCTACCGCCTTGCTGGCGCATTACCAGGCTAGTTGGCCAGTTTCTCTGATGATGATGGCGCTGGGGCTGATCACAGTCATCTCTCTTTGTTTCACCAAGGAGACCCGCGTGCGGGCCAAAGGAGGGCGGTCATGAACCGGTCAGCAAGCAATGACGCCGTGGCGCTGATCGCCGGGGCCCTGGAAGTACCTTACAACCGGCGCGGCACGGGTGAGTCGACGTCGCAACTGCTCGGCAGGGCGGTGCAGCAATTGCTGCGCCAGGCAGGCGTGGCAGCGCATGAGGTCGACGGCCTGGGCGTGGCATCCTTCACCCACCGGCCGGACAACGCCATCGATCTGGCGTGGCGCCTCGGGCTGACCCTGACCTGGTGCATGGATGACCGCAATGGCGGGGCTAGCGCGATCAATATGCTGCAGCATGCCGTGCGTGCCATCCAGCACGGTGATGCCAACGTGATCGTACTGGTGGCCGGTGATACGTTCACCCCGGAGGATTTCAAGACTCTGGTCGACCATTACAACCGGACCACCGAGGAGTACCTCAAGCCGCTTCAGCACGGCGGGCCCAATGGGGTGTTCGCGATGCTCACCCAGCGTCATGCGCAACGCACCGGCCTTGGCCGCGAAGACTATGCAGAGCTGTGCATTGCCCAGCGAGCCTGGGCGCAGCGCAACCCGCTGGCGGTCTACCGCGAGCCGCTGACCATCGAGCAGTACCTTGAGGCGCCCATGGTGGCCGACCCGCTGTGCCGTTTTGACTGCGTACCGGTAGTCAATGGCGCCAACGCCATCCTGCTGACCCGCGCCGACCTCGCCCGCAACACGGTCAACGTGGCGGTGCGTGCAGTAAAGGCGCTGCACAACGATGACCACCAGGCTGGCGATGGCCTGCAGACGCCGCTGGCAAAGATTGCCGACACGCTGTGGGACCGCGCCAATACCGGGCCTGATGCCATGGACCTGGCGTGCGTGTATGACGACTATCCGGTCATGGCCCTGATCCAGCTCGCCGACCTGGGCTTCGTCCCCGACGACGATTACCGGCGAGCGCTGCGGCGGATAGCCCGTTTCGAACTGCCGGTGAATACCTCGGGCGGGCAGCTCTCGGCCGGCCAGGCGGGCGCGGCGGGGGGTATGCATGGGTTGGTCGAAGCCATTACCCAGCTGCTTGGCGACGCCGGTCAACGCCAGGTCAGCGATGCGCGCCTGGCGGTGGTGACCGGCTATGGCATGGTCCAGTATCGCTACGGCATGTGCGCCAACGCGGTGGTGCTCGAACGGTGGCAAGGGGGTGTGGCATGGCGTTCATGATCCAGCAATGTGTCGGTTGCGGCCAGGCCAGTTTCCCGCCGCGTTACAGCTGCCCGCGCTGCGGTGAGGCGCAGTGGCAGGAAGTCTCTGCCGGGGTCGCCCGGATTGCTCAGGCTACCGTCGTGCGCGCGCGGATCGGGATCGCTGCCGCAGAGCTCCTGCACCTGGCTAGTGTCGAGCTGAGCGATGGGCCAGTGGTAATTGCCCAGACAGCAGAGCCTTTGCCTCCTGGCACCTTGGTAGAGCTCGCCATAGATGAATATCGGCGAATCGTAGCCCACCCGGCCGACCGCGACTTGTAATCAACAACTGTTCGAGCCGACCTCGATCGCCGAAGCGTGCGTCGTCGGCCGACCCCCCAGCTAGTCATTCCCTGACCATGCATGGCCTCAAGGCCTTGCGCGTGGTGCACGTGAGTACCCAGGAGTGTGGTTATGCCTGCAGTGATCGATTACCGACTAGTGTCTGGCTTAGGGCTGGCGCTGGCTTGCCAACAGGCCTTGGCAGATGAACTATGGGCCGATGCTTCAACATATTTTCAGCAGGGAAGCTTGTCCGGTTTAACCCGGAACTTTTATCTCAACCGCGACTTCCGCAACGGTGGTGCCAACCGCCGATCAGGCACCGTCAACGGTTATCGCGCCGAGTGGGCCCAAGGCTTGACTCTGGACTATCTCTCCCCGTTCACGCCTGGTGTTCTCGGCTTGGGATTCGACGCGCATCTGTATGCGGGATTGAAGCTTGACAGTGGTCGTGGCAAGACCGGCACCAACCTGCTTCACGTCAACAACGACGGTGATGTGGCGAATGAGTACAGCGTGGGCGGCGGTGCGCTCAAGCTCAAGTACCGTGAAACGGTGCTCAAGTACGGCTCCATGGAATTGCGCACCTCTCCGGTGTTCCTCACCGATGGTGGCTCCGGGCGCCTGTTGCCGCAAACGGTGACAGCATGGCAGCTCATCAGTCGCGATCTGCAGCCGCTAACCTTCGATGCCGCCCACATCACCGCCGGCAAGGCGCCTTCGGAGAACCGCAACGACAGCACGCTACGTTCCCTGTATGGCGCTACGGAGACGGATACGGTCGATTATCTCAGCCTGAATTATGAGCAGGGCGCAGTCAAAGGCTACCTCAGCACTCAACGTGCCGAAGATCTTTGGCGCCAGGATTACCTGGGGTTTCGCTACTTGCCTGCCCTCGTCGAGGGGCTGACCCCAACCTTGAATGTCAGCATGTACCGAACGGTCGACATCGGTGCCGCCCATGGCGGGCCCATCGACAACTCAACCTGGTCCTTTGCTCCGGGCGTCAAGTTCGGTGCCCACTCCCTCATGCTTGCATACCAGAAGGTGCAGGGCGACACGCCCTTCGATTATATGGCGTTCCGAGACGGGCAAACCACCGTGGCACAGCTGGCTAACAATGTGCAGCTCAGTGATTTCAACGCGCCCAACGATCGGTCCTGGCAGGTTCGTTACGACTATGACTTCAGTGCGCGTGGCGTGCCTGGCCTGAGGTTCATGATTCGCTACATGCAGGGACAGGGTGGCAAAGGCTCCGATATCGAACCGGACAGTTCCTACTATCCCCTCGGCTTTCGAGATGGGGGGCGCCACTGGGAACGCAATATCGAGATGCAATATGTCGTGCAAGACGGGCCGGCAAAAAACCTCAGCTTGAGAGCGCGGTACGGCGTGCACCGCGGTAATTCGGCTGAGCCACGCGGTGACATGGATGAGATTCGCCTGATCACCGAATTCCCTTTCAAGCTGCTGTAGATGGCGCCGTTGGCAATGCTTCATCAAAGCTGCTTCGCCAAGAATTCATGTAGAGCAATGTCTGTCCGCTTACCGTAGAAGGAGTAATGAGATGAGCAAATACATCGATATTCAGGCACGAGACCAGGCTGGAAGTTTCAAGGGATATCTGGCGCTGCCGCCTGAAGGCAAGGGGCCAGGCATCGTGTTGGGCCAAGAAATATTTGGCGTGAACGCCAACATGCGCGAGGTGGCGCAGATGTATGCCGAGGAAGGTTATGTGGTTCTGGTGCCCGACTTGTTCTGGCGTCTACAGCCGGGTATCGACCTGGGCTACACCCCCGCAGATTTCGATAAGGCTTTGAGCCTCTACACCGCACTGGACCTGGACAAGGCCGTAGACGACATCGCCGCCGCCTTCGACACGCTGCGGGATCTGGCCGAGGTCACCGAGCCCGCCCTGGGCTTCGTGGGCTATTGCCTGGGAGGCAAACTGGCCTACCTCACCGCCACCCGTACTGATGTCGCGGTTGCGGTGGGCTACTACGGCATGGGTATTGAGCAATACCTGGATGAAGCCGATGGCCTGAGCGGTGGGCTGGTGCTGCATCACGGCGAACTGGACGGGCTGTGTGACGCCACGACCCGTGCGCGTATCGCCGAGGTGCTGCGTGGCCGCCCAGGCGTAGAGCTGTATACCTACGAGGGTGCTGACCATGCCTTTGCCCGCCTGGGCAGCGATCACTTTCACAAACCCTCGGCCCTCATGGCTCATGGGCGCACCATTGGCGCATTGAAGAAGTACATCGGGCCGGCCTACAACCTTTCAGACCTGTGGGACGAGCACATCCACCATGAGTTCGTTACCCGAGACGTGCCGGCCACCCTGAAGACCATGGTCGCCGAGCCTTACGTGAACCACATTCCGACGCTGACCGGCGGGGTGGGCAGCAAGCAACTCGGACGCTTCTATCAGCATCACTTTGTCCACGCCAACCCCGAGGACACCAAGATGATTCCGGTTTCTCGCACGGTCGGCGCCTACCAGGTCGTCGATGAATTCATCATGTCTTTCACCCACACCTGCGAAATGGACTACATGCTGCCTGGGATAGCACCTACCGGCAAATACGTGGAAGTACCCATGGTGGCGGTGGTCAACTTCCGCGGCAACAAGCTATACCACGAGCATATCTACTGGGACCAGGCCTCTGTGCTGGTACAGATCGGCCTGCTCGATCCAGAAGGGCTTCCGGTGGCGGGCATCGAAACGGCCAAGAAATTGCTCGATGAATCGCTGCCTTCGAACACGCTGATGGCCCGCTGGGCCAAAAGTGAGCACCTGTGAGCGCTATCACGACTGTGGGCAAGGAGGTCCTGATCACCGGCGCCAACGGAGGGTTGGGCCTTGCCTTGATCGAAGCGTTTTTGGCTGCGGGGGCAAGTCGTGTCTACGCCGCTTGCCGTAACCCTGAGCGTCTGCTGTTCGATCATCCGCAGGTGGAGGCGGTGGATCTGGACGTCACCGACCAGCAGCAAGTCGCGCAGGTGGCGAGCAGGGTACGGGTCGATATCCTGGTGAACAATGCTGGCCTCAATAGGCAGCAGCGGTTGCTGGGCACCGAGGACCCCGAAGCCGCTGCCCAGGAAATGGCCGTCAACTACTTCGCCACGCTCGCGATGATGCGTGCCTTTGCGCCGACGCTTGTCGAGCGCACTGGCGCTATCGTCAACGTGCTGTCGATTCTGGCGCGGGTGGCGTTGCCAGCCATGGGGTCGTTGTGTGCGTCCAAGGCGGCCGCGTTGCGCCTGACCGAGGCCGCTCGGGCCGAGCTGGCCGGCCAGGTGCAGGTGATGGCGGTGCTCCCCGGTGCGATCGATACCGCGATGAGCCGTGACGTTGCGGGTGCCAAGGCCAGTCCTCGGGACGTGGCCGATGCGATCGTAGCGGGGTTGGCCAGCGGTGCCACGGAGGTCTATCCCGACCCCATGGCACTGGACGTTGCGCACAAGCTCGCCGCCAACCGGGCAAGTACGCAGGCCTACTTCGCCCGGCACCTTTAAATGGGCCGCAGCGGGAGTGCTGCTCAAGTGTGCAGCACCACCGCAAGCGATGCTGCACGCTCGGGCTGACTGCAACGCGCTGGCCTGCTGGCTGAGATGAAAAGTCGCGGCGGCTTGAGCATTACCTGCAAGCTTACAAGCAAAACCCGAAGTTGTTTGGGTGGCGCAATTAAGTTGCGGGCATCGTTAACATGAAAGTTGCAGTGAATTACTAAAGCGCATTCACATACATAGCTTTGCCTGAAATTCATGTATTCCGAGTTCTGATACCCGAAGACGATATTTCTATTATTAATTTATATATGACGTCCCTAAACTCATTGAAAACATCCTGCTCAGGAGGGCGCTGTGTCCAAACATTTGCTACGTCACTATATCGCTGGGACTTTCGTCGAGAGCAGCCGCAGGTTCGACAACATCTCTCCTGTCAATGGGAGCCTATTGGGCCAGGTATGTGAGGCTGGTGAAGATGAAGTGAATGCTGCCGTCGAAGCGGCGGCAGGCGCTCAATTGGGGCCGTGGGCTGGATTCAGTACTGCCCAGCGGGCTGATCTGCTAGAGCGGATCGCCGATGGCATCGAGCGTCGATTTGAAGACTTCGTGGCTGCCGAAGTCGCTGATACTGGTCGGCCCGTGCATCAGGCGCGCAGCCTGGATGTTGCACGGGGCGTGCAGAACTTCCGTACCTTCGCTGATTTAGTGCGACACGGCGGTAGCGAGCTTTTTGAAATGCGCACCGGCGATGGTACGGATGTGTTCAGTTATACCGTGCGTAAGCCGCACGGCGTGGTGGCCATCATCTCGCCGTGGAACCTACCGCTGTTGCTGCTTACCTGGAAAGTCGCGCCAGCGTTGGCCTGTGGTAATTCTGTGGTTGTCAAACCATCGGAAGATACGCCTTCCAGTGCCACGCTTTTGGCCGAGGTCATGCACGAGGCCGGTGTGCCCGCCGGTGTATTCAATCTTGTGCATGGCTTTGGCCCTGATTCTGCCGGTGAGTTTCTTACTCGCCACCCTGGCGTCAATGCCATCACCTTTACCGGTGAGTCGCGCACCGGCTCGACCATCATGCGCGCTGCTGCCGAGGGCGTACGTGAGGTGTCTTTCGAACTGGGTGGCAAGAATGCCGCAGTCGTTTTTGCAGATTGCGATTTTGATGCGGCAGTTGCCGGTGTGCTGCGTTCCAGTTTCACCAATTCTGGCCAGGTCTGCCTATGCACGGAGCGGGTCTACGTCGAGCGGTCGATCTACGAGCGCTTTGTCGCGGCGCTCAAAGCAGGCGCCGAGAAGCTGAAGATCGGCTATCCCGACGAAGACGGCGTGAACATGGGGTCGCTGATTTCCCATAAACACCGCGACAAGGTGTTGGGCTACTTCCAGTTGGCTGTGACAGAGGGCGCGACAGTGGTCAGTGGCGGCGGTGTGCCGACATTTGGCGACGAGCGCGACCAGGGCGCTTTTATCCAGCCGACTATCTGGACCGGCCTTGCCGATGACGCTCGCTGCATTCGCGAAGAAGTGTTCGGTCCGGTCTGTCATATCGCGCCCTTCGATAGCGACGAGGAAGTGCTGCAACGCGTCAATGATTCGGCCTACGGCCTGGCTGCTTCTCTGTGGACTCGCGATCTGAAGCGGGCCCACCGTCTCTCTCGACGTATCCATGTCGGCATGGTGTGGGTCAATACCTGGTTCCTGCGCGATCTGCGTACGCCTTTTGGTGGCGCACGCTTGTCTGGGCTTGGCCGCGAAGGAGGGCGCCACTCGCTGGATTTCTATTCCGAGCTCACCACCATTTGTGTCAATCCGTAAGGACAGGAGAACTCCATGCATCCAGCAATCGCTGAAGCAGCAGCGTGTCTGCGCCGGGCTCGTGAACAGGGCAGGCCCTGTGCGCCAGTACGCGATCTCATCGAGCGTGCGGCTGCCGAGCAAGATGAACCCGCGCTAAAGCAGGCCTACGCCGTGCAACAGTACAACAACGCCGCCGACATTGCCGCAGGCTGGAACCCGGTAGGTCACAAGATCGGTTTGACCTCCAGTGTTGTCCAGCGCCAGTTGGGGGTTGACCAACCGGACTTTGGTCGGCTGTTTGCCCAGATGGCCCGAGGTGACGGCCAGCTTATCAGCTGGAGTGAATGCCAGCAGCCCAAGGTAGAAGCAGAGATCGCCCTGGTTCTGGAGCGCGATCTGTGCAATGAGCGCCACACCCTGGCCGACATTATCCGTGCCACTGCTTTCGCCCTGCCGGCCATCGAAATCGTCGGCAGTCGAATCGCCAACTGGGACATCAGTTTGCTCGACACGGTCGCCGACAATGCTTCGTCCGGGCTGTTTGTCCTGGGCAGTCAGCCGGTATCCCTGGGGCAATTGGACCTGGTCAATTGTGGCATGCGCCTGACTTTACGCGGCGAGCCGGTATCGGTCGGAGCCGGCGCAGCCTGCCTGGAAAACCCACTGAATGCGGCGGTGTGGCTGGCCAATACCATGGTCCGTCTCGGCGAGCCATTGCGTGCCGGTGACGTGGTGTTGACCGGTGCCTTGGGACCTATGGTGTCGGTGAGCCCGGGCGATGTGTTTACCGCTGAGATCCAGGGCTTGGGCCGCGTCACTGCGTCCTTTGCTCAAGCCGAGTAAGGGGGCCCTAAATGAGCCAGAAACGCAAAGTAGCCATCATCGGTTCCGGCAACATCGGCACCGACCTGATGATCAAGATCCTGCGCAACGCCAAGCACCTAGAGATGGCAGCGATGGTCGGCATCGACCCGGCCTCCGACGGCCTGGCCCGCGCCGCCCGCCTGGGCGTGACCACCACCCACGAAGGCGTGCAGGGCCTGACCCGCCTGCCGGTGTTCAGGGACATCGATTTCGTCTTCGACGCCACTAGCGCTGGTGCCCATGTGAAGAACGACGCCGTCCTGCGCCAGCACAAGGCCGACCTGCGCATCATCGACCTGACCCCGGCGGCCATCGGCCCGTACTGCGTGCCGGTGGTAAACCTCGAGCAGCACCTGCAGGCGACCAACGTCAACATGGTCACCTGCGGTGGCCAGGCGACCATCCCAATGGTCGCAGCGGTATCGCGGGTGGCCAAGGTGCACTACGCCGAGATCGTTGCCTCGATTGCCAGCAAGTCCGCCGGCCCCGGCACCCGCGCCAATATCGACGAGTTCACCGAGACCACCAGCAAGGCCATCGAAGTGATAGGCGGCGCGACCAAGGGCAAGGCGATCATCATCATGAACCCCGCGGAACCGCCGCTGATGATGCGCGACACGGTGTACGTGCTGAGCGAAGCCGCCGACCAACAGCGAATTGCGGCGAGCATCGAGGAAATGGCCGCCGCAGTGCAGGCCTACGTGCCGGGCTACCGCCTCAAACAGCAGGTGCAGTTCGAACCCGTGTGCGGCCTGAGGTTGCCTGGGCAGGGCACCTTCACCGGTCTCAAGACCTCGGTGTTCCTTGAGGTGGAAGGCGCCGCCCATTACCTGCCGGCTTACGCCGGCAATCTCGACATTATGACCTCCGCCGCGCTGGCCACCGCCGAGCGCATGGCACAAGCAATGGGGGCGTCGGTATGAACGGCAAGAAGCTCTATATCAGTGACGTAACCCTGCGGGACGGCATGCACGCCATCCGTCACCAGTACTCGCTGGATGACGTGCGTGCCATCGCCACGGCGCTGGATCGCGCCAAGGTCGACTCCATCGAAGTCGCCCATGGCGATGGCCTGCAGGGTTCCAGCTTCAACTACGGTTTCGGTGCCCACACCGACCTCGAATGGATCGAAGCAGCGGCCGACGCGGTCAACCACGCCAAGATCGCCACGCTGCTGTTGCCAGGGATTGGCACCCTCCATGACCTGAAGAGCGCCTATAACGCCGGTGCTCGCATTGTTCGCGTGGCCACCCACTGCACCGAGGCAGATGTTTCGCGCCAGCACATCGAATATGCCCGTGAACTGGGCATGGACACCGTTGGCTTCCTGATGATGAGCCATATGCACACACCTGAAGGGCTCGCGCAGCAGGCCAAATTAATGGAGAGCTACGGCGCCACCTGCATCTATGTGGTGGATTCGGGCGGGGCGATGAACATGGACGACATCCGTGCGCGCTTCCGTGCGGTCAAGGCTGTGCTCGACCCAGCGACGTCGACCGGTATCCATGCCCACCACAACCTCAGTCTGGGCGTGGCCAACTCCATCGCCGCCGTGGAGGAGGGCTGCGACCGCATCGACGCCAGCCTCGCCGGCATGGGCGCCGGCGCCGGCAACGCACCGCTGGAAGTGTTCATCGCCGCTGCCGACAAGCTTGGCTGGCAGCACGGTACCGACCTGTACGCGCTGATGGATGCCGCCGACGACCTGGTGCGCCCGCTACAGGACCGCCCGGTACGGGTGGACCGTGAAACGCTGGCCCTGGGTTACGCCGGGGTCTATTCGAGCTTCCTGCGCCACGCCGAAGTGGCCGCTGCCCGCTATGGCATCAAGGCCGTGGACATCCTCGTCGAGCTGGGCAAGCGGCGGATGGTCGGTGGCCAGGAAGACATGATCGTTGACGTCGCACTCGACCTATTGAAGCCATCGCTGGAGAAGCGTGCATGAATACCGATATTGCTCGTATCGCCGAAGCCCTTGACCGAGCGGCGCGAAGCGCCGAACCACTGGCACAGTTCAGTGGCAGCACCGCCTTTTCCCTGGATGACGCCTACCGGATCCAGCGCGCCTCCATGCAGCGTCGTTATGCCGATGGTGAGCACAGCATCGGCATCAAGCTGGGCTTCACCAGCCGCGCGAAGATGGTGCAAATGGGGGTGGATAGCCTGATCTGGGGGTGGCTCAGCAACACCATGGTGGAAGAGGACGGCGGCCTGATCGACTTGGCGCGCTACATTCATCCGCGAGTCGAGCCGGAGGTCTGCTTTTTAACGCGCCGTGCGATTGATCGCCCGCTGACCCTGCTGGAAGTGGGCAATTATGTCGAGGCCGTGGCGCCGGCGCTGGAGATCATCGATTCACGCTACCAGGCGTTCAAGTTCAGCCTGGAGGATGTGGTGGCGGACAACTGCTCCTCGGCCGGCCTCACCATTGGCCCTTGGTCGAGCAACTTCTCTGGGCTGGACAACGCCGGCGTAGTGATGCGCCTGGATGGGCGTGTGGCTCAGGCCGGCTCCACGGCTGCAATCCTCGGCAATCCGCTGCGCAGCCTGGTGCACGCCTCACGCCTGCTGCACGCCGCCGAACTCGAATTGCCCGCGGGTAGCCTGGTGATGGCAGGCGCCGCCTGCGCTGCGGTGGCGTTGTACCCAGGCGTGCATGTCAGTGTCGATGTCCATGGCGTTGGGCAGAGCAGCTTCAGCGTCCGCGGTGACCACGGAGGCGTCAGCCATGAGTGACCTCAACGCCACTGTCGTTGCTGGCAAGGCCACACCGCGTGGGCGCTTTCCGCATATCAAGCGTGCGGGTGACTTCCTGTTCGTATCCGGTACCAGCTCACGGCGCCCGGACAACAGTTTTGTCGGCGTAGAGGTGGATGCCATGGGCACCACCCAGCTAGACATTCGGGCGCAGACCCGCGCAGTGATCGAGAACATGCGCGACATCCTCGCCTCTGCAGGTGCAAGCCTTGCAGACGTGGTGGAGATCAGCAGCTTCCTCGTCGATATGAACGACTTCGGCGGATACAACGACGTCTACGCCGAATACTTTGACGAAAGCGGCCCGACCCGCACCACCGTAGCCGTACACCAATTGCCACACCCCCATCTACGTATCGAGATCAAGGCCATAGCGTACGCGCCGCGTCGTCGCTGAACCGTAGGGAGAAAACAACCATGGACAAGCATCACTTCAGCGCCCCTTTCAACTTCAACCGCTGGATCGACGAGCACGCGCACCTTCTCAAGCCGCCGGTGAACAATCAGCAGATATGGCAGGACAGCGATTACATGGTCACCGTGGTGGGTGGGCCTAATCAGCGCACCGACTTCCATGACGATCCGGTGGAGGAGTTTTTCTACCAGTTCAAGGGCAATGCCTACTTGAACGTCTGGGACCGAGGTCGCTACGAGCGCGTCGACCTTAAGGAAGGCGACATCTACCTGATGGCCCCCCACGTTATCCATTCGCCGCAGCGTCCTGAGCCCGGCAGTCTGTGTCTGGTGGTGGAGCATCGCCGCCCGGAAGGGCAGTCCGACGCCTTGCAGTGGTCCTGTGCGCACTGCGGCACCGTGGTCCGGCGCTATGAGTTGAGGCTCAAGAGCATCGTTGCCGATCTTCCACCGGTATACGACCAGTTCTATACCACCACCGATGATGAGCGTCGTTGCCCTGGTTGCGGCGAAATCCACCCAGGCCGCGATTGGCAGACCTGGCACAAGACGCTGCGTGAGGTCCACGGCTTATGAAAATCGATATCCATTCGCACTTTTTTCCCCGCATTACTCAAGCCGAGGCCGCCCGCCTGAGTCCTCAGCGTGGCCCTTGGCTGCATACCGAGGGGCGTCAGGGGCAGATCATGCTGGGAGATAAACCGTTCCGTCCGGTACATGATGTGCTGTGGGATCCGCAGCGCCGCATCGAACACCTGGATGAGCAGGGCTTGGACGTGCAAGTGATGTGCGCAACGCCGGTGATGTTCGGCTACGACCAACCTATCGCGCAGGCGCTGCCGTGGGCACAGATGATGAACGATCGGGCCCTGGAGATGACGGCCCTGATACCCGATCGCCTCAAGGTGCTGGCCCAGGTACCCCTGCAAGATATCGAGGCGGCCTGCCTTGAGGCCAGCCGGGCAAAGGCCTGTGGCCATGTCGGCGTGCAAATCGGCAATCACGTGGGCCACCACGATCTGGACGAAGCGGGCCTGATCACCTTCCTGCACCACTGTGCGGTGGAAAATATCCCGTTGCTGGTGCACCCGTGGGACATGATGGGCGGCGAGCGCATGAAGAAATGGATGTTGCCTTGGCTGGTCGCGATGCCGGCGGAAACACAGCTGGGTATCCTGTCGCTGATCCTGTCTGGCGCTTTCGAACGCTTGCCGGCGTCCCTGCGCATCTGTTTCGCCCATGGCGGCGGCGGCTTCGCCTTCCTCCTGGGACGGGTAGATAACGCCTGGCGCCATAGAGATATTGTCCGAGAGGATTGCCCGGAACTGCCGTCTAGCTATGTCAAACGTTTCTTCGTCGACTCGGCGGTCTTCGACCCTCGTGCGCTGCGTTTGCTGGTGGACGTGATGGGGGCAGACCGCGTCATGCTCGGCTCCGACTCTCCCTTCCCGCTAGGCGAACAGGCAATTGGCGCTGGTGTACTGGAGCATCCGCAGTTGAGCAAGCAGGACAAGTCGCGTATCTGCGCCGAGAACGCCCGGGGATTCTTCGGCATCTGATTGGCCATCGCGAACGAGCGGCAACCTGATCGGAAAAAAGTCGTGGTTGCCGAGGAGCGTCATGAAATCAAGCGTACTCACGGTTTCGCGCAAGCTGAAGTTCTACCAACTGGTGGTATTTGACCAGGTCGTGCAGAGCGGCTCACTACTACGTGCCGCTCAGATATTGAACATGACTCAACCTGCCGTCACCAAAGTTATCCATGAGATAGAGTCGTACTTCACCGCGCCGTTGCTGGTACGTAGCAATCGCGGCGTGCGCCTGACGGAGCTGGGCGAGGTAGTGCTGCGCAGAGCCCGTGCAATGCTGGCAGAGCTTAGGGCGCTAACTGATGAAGTGCAGGCTCATCACGAGGGGGGGGCAGGCCATGTGGTTGTAGGCACGCTAATTTCAGCTTCGGCATCGTTGTTGCCGCTCGCGCTACGGCTGCTCAAGGAGCGCGCCCCGCAGGTGCTGGTGTCGGTGCGGATCGGGCAATTCGATCAACTCTTCCCCGCCTTGATAGTGGGTGAGGTGGACCTGGTGATCGGGAGGATCCCTGACGACTGGCGGGGGCGGGAGGAGAGCCGGACGTTGGGCGTTGACTCGCTTTACGTGGAGTCTTTGTCGATCGTTGCCGGAAGCCGACACCCGCTACACGATCAGGCCGTGTCGAGCTTGGCCGATTTGCAGGCCTATCCGTGGATTTTGCCGCCACCCGGCTCGTCACTACGTCGTACCGTCAATGGGCTTTTTGCCGAGGCTGATTTACCGCTGCCAGCCAATGTAATCGAGTCGCTGTCGGTGCTTACCAACGTAGCGTTGATGCAGGACCAGAAGACTGTGGGTTTGCTGCCGATGGAGACGGCTCGGCAATTGTCTGGTCAGGGCGGGATTCGAAGCTTCACCTTCGGCACGCCCTTACGTTTCGGCGGGATCGGCTGTTTTTATCCCCATAACCGTGACCCCGGGCCTGCCGCCAAGCTTTTTAGGGAATGCACCCGACTTGCCTGCGAGCGGCATGTCATCAGCGACTGACAGTCGCCCCCCGGTAGAACCAGTGATGGTTATTCCGCCAAAAGGCGAGAGCGGCCAGTCAGGGCTGACCGCTATCGGTTCAACGCCCGCGCGGGATATTCAAACGCATCAAGACGTGGGCCGCGAGCCGGATCCAGCTTTAGCTCGTTCGTCGCTGGCGCCTCGGGCCATGCTGGAGAAAACACCGTCTCTTAGTACCCAGGCATGCATCAATGCGGCGCCCAGATGTCCCAGGATGATCGCGAACAGCAGCCACGCCAGAGCGCCATGTGCCAGCCGAAGCCATGCGTAGAGCACCGGATTTTCCGGAACCAGCGCAGGCAAGCTCCAGTCGCCCAGAAGGATGACGGGCCAGTTGCCTGCCGAACGCACCGCCCAGCCGAGCACTGGCAACCCCACCATCAATAGGTAGAGCAAGCCGTGCAACAGGTGGGCGGCTACGGCTTGCCAGCGGGGAATACTTGCGGGCAGTGCCGGCACAGGCCGGCAGAAGCGATTGGCCAGGCGCACCAGTGCGAGGCAAAGGATGGCGATGCCCAACGGCTGATGCACGTCGATCAACACGGGACGGAGGGCTAATGAGCTCATCATGGCTACCCCGATGAACAGCATGGCCATGATGGCGATCGCCATTGCCCAGTGCAGTAGCCTGGCGGTCAGGTTGAAGTGCCGGGGACTGCGCGTACGGGTAGTTGGTACGTCTTGCATCACTTGTGCTCCTGCTGGCCAATGGCGTCGGTTGCCCTGCCGAACGCGATTTCGCGCAGACGTGCATTGTAAGAGTGCGAGTAAATACCCGCGCGCGCTGCTAGCACAGGATCGTTCGACAGCGCGATACCGGATGGCACCAAGGTGGGGTCGAAGTTGATATCGCGACAGCCCCCTTCGCGCTGATCGCGAACGCTGGTCACTTCCAGCGTGCCGGCGACCACTTGCTGTCGCTCGGCGGGCCAGGGTTGTGACGGATCATCGACCGGATCTCCCGCCTGCGCCAATTGCAGTACCAGATCCCAGCGAACGGGCGCTTGTGCCACCCGCTTCTTGATATCGTCGAACAGGAAATCACGGCTGGATCGCGCCCGCTCTTCTGGGGAGAGGCCATGGAAGGGAGCGTGGGGCCGCATGAACCAGCGCACGGGCTGGCGTGTGCCATCTGCCGCAAGCAGGATAAATGCGTTGATGACGTTGTACTGGGCCTGCGCAAAGCTGCTCGGCCAAGGCGCAGTCGCCTTGTACTCCACCGCCTTGCGAGCCTCCGGGTACTTTTCGAAGAACGCCGCGACTCGCGTGGGGTCAGGCTGTCCGGTGGTCGGGTCGGGCTCGAATGCGTGCCTTTGTGCCAGGAACCCCTCGGCATCACGCGTAGGGAAGTAGGGGGCATTGTTCAGCTTCATCCGCCATTGAGATCTGTCGTCTGCACTCAACAACAAGGCCATGCTCACGGTGGCGGTAGAGGCGTCCGGCGCATGGGGGTCGGCGGACCCGATCGAGAAACGTCCGATTGCCGGGACTTCATCCTGGGCGAACACTCGAGCGGTCGAGAGCGACGCCGCTGCATTGCTGCTGCGAAAAACTCCTGCGAAACAGATGCCCTTACCATGCGCTCGACGATAGCCCGGTTCGAAGTGCTGCAGCGAGTCACCGAGAAACGTTCGAGTGGTCGTTCGGCCCCCGACCAGCCCGGCGGCCCAGGCGAATGACAGTGCCAGTGCGCCGACGATGGCTGTGATGGCCAGCACGGGCATCCAGCGTTTGTTGAATGTGGGACGTTGCAAAGCGCTCACCCTGACCTTGACCGATGATCCGCACGCACTATAAGTTCGCTACCCCACCCTAAGGAAGTACGCACCTTTTGGTTAGTAGCATGACTGACTCTCGCTTAGACACCGGCAACCCCCAGCGCTCATCCGCGCTTGACGAGCACACGCTGACCGCCAAGCTCAGGCGCGGCGACCTATTCACGGGCAAATGCAAGGCCAGGGAAGTGCTGTCTCACGTTACGAGTCTGTGGGGAATGCTATGCCTGATTGCGTTAATTGACGGCACGCTGCGTTACAGTGAGCTGCGTCGCAAAGTGAACGGCGTCAGCGAAAAGATGTTGTCGCAGACCCTTCAGCGGCTGGAAAGCGATGGTTTCGTGCGCCGGACTTCATATCCCGTTGTCCCTCCGTGGGTCGAATATGATCTGACCCCTTTTGGTCAGGAAGCCGCCGCGCATGTTGCGGCACTCGGCGACTGGTTGGAGATGAATCTTCATAAAGTCCCTAAAGCCTAGCGGGGTCTTGACGACTCATAGCTTCCATTACCTGATTTAAACAACGGCCATTGTGTAAACACTAGTTTTTGATAGCTTCGGCCCCTCGGATTCGCCAGCAGAGTGTTAGCGCAAAGAAGAGAAGTACTGGGTAGGTGACTTACCTAAGGCTTTCTTGAACATCGTAATGAAGGCATTAACGGAGTCATATCCAAGAATGCCCGCCACACGTTGCACGGATACCCCCTCTGCCAAATGGCTGAGTGCGATCATCAAATGCAGCTGCTGGCGCCACCGCCCGAAGCTGAGCCCGGTCTTGCTTTCAATTAGCCTGGCCAGCGTTCGTTCACTAGTCGCAAGCCGAGTGGCCCATTCGCGCAGGGTGGTGCGGTCGCCGGGAGTAGCAAAGAGCGTATCCGCGATGTGTTTGATCTTCGGATGGTCTGATATTGGCAAGTGCAGCTCTGTCACCGACGCATCGGAAAGCTGCTCGAGTAGGACTGCAACCAACCGCGCGGCCTTGCCCTCTGAAAGACAAGAGCGGTCTTGCTCAACAAGGTGCAGGATCAACTCCCGGACAAGCGGCGTAATAGCAAGTGTACAGCATCCATCAGGCATGACAGCTGCGCTGGGCTCGACGAACAGAAAGCAGGTACTGGCATTCGCGGTTACACGACAACTGTGCGGCGTGCCGCCGGGGATCCATACCGCGTGCTGGGGGGGCACAAGCCAGATTGCGTTCTGCACCTCACAGCTCACCGCCCCCCGCAAAGACAAGATCAGTTGGCCTTTACGATGATCATGTGTGCCGGTGCCGGAATGATTAGGTTCCGGCACAACCTTGAGTGCAATCGCTGCCTGGAAAAAAAGGTCTGAATCGAAATCTTCTGGTGAGGAAATGACATTTTTTGAGAATGGCATGATTTAGGTATCATGTGGCTTGATATCTATATTTTATAACTCTCAAGCTCTCTACAGTTGCCTTTTTTTCAGAGGACTGCTTGAGAATATGTCAGATCCAAAAAACAAGTGGCAGGCCACCATGCTCGTCGCGGGCATCCTGCTTATTGCCGTTAATCTGCGCGCTCCCTTCACGGGCATCGCGCCCATTCTGCCGCTAATCCAGAATCATTTTGGCTTGAGTGCATCAGCACTGGGCCTGCTCACTTCACTGCCACTCCTTACTTTTGCGGGGTTCTCCCCGCTCAGCGCTGCGGTCGCCCGAAGGTCCGGTACTGAGCGCACCCTTTTCGGTGCTCTGTTGGTGATTTCAGTGGGCATCCTGCTCCGCTCCGCAGGTAGCGCGTGGGCGTTGTACGCTGGTTCGATACTGATAGGCACCGGAATCGCCCTTGGCAATGTGCTTCTTCCCAGCCTGATTAAACGCGATTTCTCATCGAAAATGGCGTCTATGATCGGCGCTTACTCCATCACGATGGGCGCAGCAGGTGCTGTTGCGTCAGCCGCTATCGTTCCTCTGACCCAATCATGGGGATGGTCGATAGCCCTGAGTTTGGTGGTGGCAGCCCCGCTGTTGGCGATGTTGGTGTGGCTACCGCAGTTGAAAGTTAAAGAACACATGAGCCTGCCCAGCCCGAACCAAGCGGCATCTGTGGCTGTATGGCGTTCGACGCTTGCCTGGCAGGTCACCCTGTTCATGGGGCTCAACGCGATGCCTTTTTATGTCACAGTGAGCTGGCTTCCTACTATTCTGATGAACCATGGGATATCCCCCGAACAAGCAGGAGCAATACACGGCACGCTTCAACTGACTACAGCGATTCCCGGCTTGATCCTGGCGGCCACGCTTCGCCGTCTCACAGACCAAAGACTGGCGGCCGCTACCGTCAGTCTGCTAACAGCCTTATCACTTATCGGACTTATTTATGCGCCAGGCCACGCTATGTGGTGGGCCGCATTCCTAGGCTTTGGCTCTGGCGCCAGCATGATGCTCGGCCTGACGTTCATCGGTTTGCGCACAAAGAACTCCGTTGACGCGGCTGCACTTTCAGGAATGGCGCAATGTGTGGGCTATTTGATGGCAGCGGCAGGCCCGATATTGCTGGGGCATCTGCATGACTTAACCGGTGGTTGGACTGCACCGCTGCTGACCACCGCCGCCATCTCTATCGCAGGTGCATTCACCGGCATTTTGGCAGGACGCAACGTCCAACTCGAACCCTCTTATCGCTGCGCAGAATTTACTGGTTCTGAGTGAGGGGAGGCAGTGCTTGTCGGATCGGCTTGCGGCTGAGTTGACGTCCCGAAGCCCGCTGCCATCCGATCGACAGCATTGGTAGCTTACGCGAATGTCGGCTGTGGGTCGTTAGCGGCCAATCGTCAATTACTTATTTCGCTCCTCCGTCAATAAGCGACAGGTGTTATCGAATTAAATCGACTGGTCACGTCGAGCGCAAACGGCTGGTCAGCATGCATGATAGTTACTAGTCAGTGCAGGAGGATTTCCACCTATTTGCTGAGGTTGGGCCGCAAAGCAGAGGCTCTAAGTGGCCCCTTCTTCACGAAAATCACATCAGCTAAAAAGCAAAGAACGAGCAGCCCTCCGCACCCCATCGGCTGACCCACAACTCATCGGTATTAATGCGATCCATTTATGTGTAAAACTATGCTGGTGGACCCTGCTGTATGAGTACACCTTCACCGAGGCAACCGACATGCCCCTTACTAACCAAGAGCAAGCTGATTTTTCACGGTTATTAACACGAACTGCAGAGAATGCTGCGATGTATGCAGCTCTTACCAGGTCTGAGGAGATGAGTAATATTGGTGGCGAGACAGGTTACTGTGCTGAGCCTGGGTACCGCCTGATCCGCGTTGACCATCGGCTTGATCCGACCAGTGACAATGAATTCGAGATCGCCCTCGTGGACGACGCTCAATTATGCGTGGCCTATTACATGAGAATAACTCTGTCGCATATTCCCCAATTGAGTTTCAGACTTGTTGCGCGGCATGACTTGTGGAGATCGGCGGGAAGTCGCCACGCTTTAGTGCTTCGCGATATTTCGCGAAAGGTGCTATTCAGTTACGTCATCCGCGATTACGATCTCCTATTAACGGAGGAAAAGTACACACGGGGTGGCAAATTTTATTGGTTCAAGCAGGTGTCTTTGGCGATAGAGCTAGGCCTTTCAGTTCACGCATACGATCCATCAACGCAGACGCTTAGGGCCATTCCAACTCAGCGCATGCTCAGAACAGTGCAAGATCATGCCTGGTCGGGCGCATACTCAGTGTCTTTGCTAGCGATTATATCAAATAGGGGTAGATGAAGAGTTAAGAAGGCTTGGTTTTTTATCACTCGATACCCGAGTTGCTCGCTTATGATTCTCGCTGTAAAGTTCAGCAGTGATCGTTACATGGCCCTCACTATAGATGAGAAAATTCCAAGTATTAAATTTAGACCACTAGGTTCGAGGGGCGCTCGGAAAGGCTCTTGATCGAGTATGCCTGCCGAGCTTGAATATATGTCGCTGCAGGTCATAGAGGCAAGCGCAGTTGATTAATTCGCTTATAAGTTTCATGGAGAGAGTTAAAATCACCTCGAGACATTATTTCAAGAGGCGATCGACCTTCAAAAAATGGGTTGTTATTTTTTAGACCCGGAAATGCGACGACGTTCTCTGGATTGCTAAAAACAGCCCGAAGCGCAGTATGGATGTTTAGTATTAAACTAATACGTTGTTGTTGGTCAGTGTTCAGCATGAATTTGTCCTTTTTCCCTGATGTAGCGAGCTCATATGCAGCGGGTGAAATTCTAAGAATCTGGCACGCCTGGCTAGGTGATGCATTCCAGCTATCAATGATCCGAAGCGCTACCTTCAAGCCAACTGTTGAAAACGCTGGGCTAAGGCTTTCTACATCTGACATATGGATTTTCCCTACTCTGATAAATAAATGTACACACTGCTACCGAAAGTATGGGTAGGTTTTCACAGCTTTGAAAGCTCTAGCGTTACAGTCCTCCGACCCGGGCCGAATGGCTGGTCCGGGTCAGAACCATCGCGTCGCTTTCACAGGATCCATGACCTACCTTTATTCGAAAATTGCTGGACCTGTGAGGCACTAGCCTAGGCTACGCTATACGTCGACCTCTGGACAGCGATCGGATGTGTCGAACGTTTAGGGCATAGGTTCACCCAGGATCTGCTGAGTTAAAGGATGTTCCAGGTCGGCTCGCCAGGGTCGAAATAGTTCCACGATGGAACTCTGCAGGAAACCTGAGTTAGGGATATTTAGCTAGCCAATGGCCATCGGAGTCCTACGGTAACTGAATTTCTAAAGGGTGGGTCGGGCAAAATTTCACTGGTTAAGCCTAGTAACCCCTAAATCCCGTCTCACCTTGGAAAAGAGCGCTTCCACATCGGATTCGTTATCCGCTAACAGAAATATTTCTGTCAGTAAGCTCAGCGGGTGCACATCCATTGTGGAAGCTAGCTCAACCAGCTTCTCTAGGGTGGGGCTCTTCAAGCCTCTCTCTAATGTGCTTATGTAGGTTCGACTGCTCACGTCACTGAAATCTTCCTGGGTGAGGCCCCGACCTGTCCTGACCCTACGTAGCGTTTGACCGATAGCTAGCTTGAGCTCCATTTGCGTTTCAGATCCACAAAAGGAATTATCAAGCCTGTTTGAATACTATAGCGCTACAATCTATAGTGTTCATTTTTGAGGAGGTCCTATGACGAGATTGCGAGTAACGCTGGAAACGTTGGCTGAAGCCATTGATTTATCGAGAGAGTCAACGATTCTGATTGCCTGTCTCATCAATCTTCACAGCATCGACGAGGTAATCGAAATACAGGCATTCAAAAACGGTCAAGCCGTACTTGACCTGCTTAACAGGCTGGACCGCCCGAACGCCGACCTGGTAGTAGTAGGGCTTCATATAGCTCTTCCGCCCTGTTTATTTGATGAAGGAAAATGGCATGTTAAACCAATATTGGACTTCATGAGGGTCGTTGTACGAGAGGAAGGGTATCTAAAAGATGTCTACGCCTATAGAACTCCTTCGGGCAGGATTTTCGCAGATGGGGAAGAACTACTTAAAGAAAAAATAACTAGTATGCGAAGCATCTATCAAGCATCTAATGCAAATGCTCAAGGTGATAAAGAGCTAGAGGATTATCAGGTTGCAACGGCAGGGTTTTTGACAAGGTTCATTGCCGAAATATATGGATCTAAACATTAGCTTTTGTAGATGTTTGTGAGTATATCATCTATCTATTTTTTTGTATTTGGCTGGGAAGGTACAAATTGATGTAGCTTCTCTTTCAGGTTTGTGAGTTCATCGCTCAATTCAATAATTAATTCTTGCGCCGTAACAAGTTGACAATGAGCATGATCCCGCTGAAGAGTGAGCGCTTCAATTTTCGACTTTAGCCGCGAGATTATATTTCTTTTTTTCTCTGCGAGCTTGCGCTTTGATATCGCCTGATTAGTTTGAATGTCGACGTACGCTTGGATTTCTCGCACTAAGGATGGATAACGGCTTTTTCGCAGTGCACTGGGATCACAGCCGGCCTCCTTCGCGACATTATTTTGAGAAACCAACGCTGAAGGTTTTAACACATTGGGTCTTCCCAGCTTTAGACGGTTAAAAGCTTCTCTAAAGCGTTCCTCTGCAGTAGTATTTAGATTATTTGAGGGCATTTAAAATATACTCCAAGCCAAGAGCTTCGCTTACAAGGGATTGGTGGCGAGGTTGATCTGAAGGGATTTTATCAGCTTCTAATTTTAAATATTCTAGCTGTTGGGAAAGTTTGTGGATTTTTTCGCGGTCATAAAGTGCATCCGGGCAAGGTCCATTTCCATCGCTGCCGGCGCAGCGCGAAATCGATTCGATTCCTCCATATTCGCAAACCCCTCGATGGGTGCAAGCTCCAGCGAGAGTCTCTCGGAAAAAGATTGTTCCTCGCTCTGCCGCTTTCGTTAGCTGCTTTATATCCTTGGAGCCGATCAAATTTATTAAAGTAATATCTTTATTGTCCTTTCCAAGTGGAGATATGAATCGATCACCCATCGCCGTTTCGATACGAAGAGCCATGGTTTCATACATTGTTTTGACTACAAGCGAAGAGGTTTCTTCGTTGAGTAATAGCTTGGTGTAGCCTCGGCCATAGTACAGTGGCATCAAACGTGAGACATGTTTCATCAGGAACTGTAATGTGGAATCAGAGATAACGCCACTTGCAAACATATTGACCGCGCCAGTACGCCGTAATTGATGCCAGGTGAAGGGCCAAATATTGCCTACGACGAATTTTGAGCTATTTTTTAAATTTGGCGTGAGTTTTAAAGCTACTGTATGGTCTTCAGATGTGATAAGCATTTGACATTTGTCAAATAATTTACTGTATCGCCGAGTTAGCGCAGCGCCACATTGTAACCTTACACGAGAAGCAGATATTCCCGACTTCTTTGTAGACCACGGAATTTGGGTGGCGGTAAATAAATACGGATTCTTTCTGTCATGCTGGCTAGCAGTCGTGTTGCACAGCATGCGAAGCTTACAGATGGACTTCAAAGCTCTAACTGCTTTTTCAACGTTTGGGGTTGTGATCCACCGCGCGTCTGAGTCTTGGTCAGTCTTGGTCGTAGATCCAACTATTGTTAAGATGCGACCTAGGTAACCATCTTCTTCCCAGAGCAAGCATTCATAGCGAAGCGAACCAACCTCATCAATACGCTGCAGTGTAAAACTAGCGATATATCCTGCACACACTGTCTGAACCAGACCCATGTAAGAGGTTAGATGTAATATTGACATACCAGATTGCCGGATCTCTACCCATTTCTCTAATAAAGAATCTATTCTGAATTTTTCAGCGGTTTTGCCGAAATGTCCATGAAAATCGCTTCCATTTTCTAAGTTGGTGCCAGGTTTTTTTCTTCTGTTAAATGGCCCAGCACTTTGCTTTCGTCTATTTCCTGCAAGAGCATTTGTGTTTTTTTGGTATGATCGTAGGCAGTGTTCAAAGCAATTCTCTATATCGTCTAAGTTCGCTAAATAATCCTCAATGCAAGCGCTGAACCGAAGAACAATGTAGGTCCAAATCCGTGCTGGAATGTAGGCTGTCTGCTGATGATCTTCATATCTGTCTAGTTGAGATAATCTTTGGATTCCTTTGCTGTCGATCAGAATGAAGCCTAGATATTGTGAAGCGTCTAGCAGGCGATGAAGTTCAAGTATCAGTTTAGACCGACTGCTCGGAGTGATTTGTTGAGCGATTTTATCTATCAAGTTTGGGAAGTTTGATAGGTTGCTCGCAGTAATATTGTTAATGCTACATGTCGTGATTATTTGTTTTAAAATGAAGAAAATTGAACGAAACCCATTTGCACTGTTGCAAGATTTTATGCCCCAAATGCGCCAGGTGCAGATTAGCCTCAAAATATCTGCATTTGCCCTATCTATTAAAGTTTCATTTTTCTTAAGGTTATTAGGGTTGTCACTAAAACTAATGCTGAAAGTTTTTCCTGCCCAAGGTGAAAGATTCCAAACCGAATCTGCCCAATATGAAAAAACTTTCCCCTCTCTGTCTTCGCTCACCACCCAGTCTGATGGAGGCGGCCAGTGGGGAGGTCGGTAGGATTTTCTTGAATCGTCTAACCAATCATTATGATGACGTAGTCCGAAAATATTTAAAGATGAAATCATGGCTGACCCTCCATCGCATGGATGAGCATTCTCCAATCTGGATGATAATTCCCTTCTTCCACTCGAGCCAAAGCTTCACCTAACCACTGACTTCTTTCATTGCTCGACTCGCCAAACCATTTAAGCTTATCTGAAATCCTTACAATCACAATTTTCGCTGGGTGTGTTATTTCGTTATTGCTAGGCGGCACCCATTTTGATAGCTCAATTATTTTTAAGTGTCGGAAACTTGTGAGCGCCCAAAGATAATCCATTCGGTCTATATCACGGTGATGGGCGCACCAAAAGCAGCCTGACGGGCGTAGACAATCTGGCTTTAATGTTGCTACATCTAAGTCAACGCGTGCAGGTACGCCGTTGCAATGTCCTGGGGCTACCGCGACTTTTTTCAATATGGTTGGATCAAAGCTACTCCAGAAACTAACAATCTCAGTGATAGCTTGTTGTTGATTAGGTTTCTCATAAACGCGCAGTAATGTCTCCTTAGTATGTTGCCCCATCTCTGCAGTTACACTAGGGTTTCCTGTGCGCCGTAATAACCAATTCACTCGAGTGTGCCTTAAGGTCTGCGGGGGGATAAACTTAAGTCCAATTGATTTACAGACGGTGCGTATAGTGAATTGAGGCTTTGTTTGGAAGTTTCGACCGTGTTTGCGTACTAGAGGGAACAGCTCTTTGCGCTCAGGGAAAAGAGTTTTGCGCCACGCTAAATATCGCTCGAAATGAGGCTTGTATTCAGAGTAAATGTCGAATAAAACTTCACCTCCCCGGCGAGCTTTCCTGTCACGAATTTGGTAGCCGTCCAAATGGCTTGAGTAATAAAAGTTTTTAAGTTGTAACTTATGAGCTTGCGATAAATTCATTCCGGTTTGGCTAATGAAGATAAGAAGTTCAGCCTCTATCCTTCTGTTTAATAATGGGTGGCGGGTTTTCTGAGTCGATTCACTTTGCCAGGCTTGGAGATTACGGATTGATTTATTTCGTGCTTTTAACGCAATTTTATCCAGTTTGGCTGGGTCTAATGATAAATAATAAGTTGCTTCTTTAGGGTGTGGGTAGCCAGACCATTCTAAGAGTTTTCCTCCACGTCGCAGCGGTATGCTGATAGGCAGATTGCCCTTCAGTACGATGTCTGCACTTAAAGCGTCGCAAATATCTTGAAGGAAGAAACCAAACTCGAATGTATTCTCTAAACTCTGTTTTTCTGACGCAGCACTGGTGGCTTTCGGCCTAAGGGATGGCATCCGTAATCGAGTTATAGAAATCAGTGGTGTGGTTCTTTCCAGGACGCTATCAAGTATATAGGCGGCGGCAGATACATTGCAGTATGCTGACCTTTGGCTAATGGATTTAGCAATTTGCCAACGGTATAGTACAAAGTCAGACCAAGCGAGAAACTCGCTTTGAAGATTCTCTAAGGATAGTATTCTTGCTTCTTCATCAGCCCATTGAAAAAGTTTCCTTATTTGAGTGATTGCCGACTCGGCCGTCCATTTACTTCCGCCACCCACCAGTCGATCGTTAATTGCTTGGTGTATTTTGGTAACGAGGCTAAGCCTTTGCTTCACTGGTTGTCCTAACTTGCCGCTTGAAATTAGCGTCTGAACTTCTCTAGCAGGTGCGCCAGCACCGCCGATGTACAAAAGGGCTGTGAGGTCCCAGGGAGTTTCTCTCTCACCAAATGCTACGGTCGGAAAGTTCAAGCTTGGGGTAACCGTATTACTAAGTGATGAACTCCTTCCATTTTCTTTCATGCAATCCGCTGAATGCTTCATGGAATGCTTTGGCAGCCTCTTGTTTACCTTTCGTAGACTCAATAAATTTTACATATCTAAAAGTAGTAGACTCGTGTTTGTGAAACATTGCGTTTCTTACGAATTCAATCGCGGCTCCTGTGGGCGCGACCTTGAGTGCAAGCTTCATTAACCATGTTCCGTAAGTTGCTCGGGTTTGATGAAACTTAAATTTTGACATAAATTTTAGCCCATGCTTTACTCCCTTTCGCCTCAGTGATGACATCAAAACTCCCATAGCTGTTTTGCTGTAGCCATTGCCCCGGCTAGTCAAGAAAATAAGCGACCGAACATTAGGCGAAGCTCTAGATTCGCGCTTCAGGCGTCTTATCGAATAAGCATATGCCTTCAAAGCCTCAAATAGCGCTTTCGGTATCAGTAGCTCTCCTGATACATTGAACTTTGTAGCTACTCCGGTTCCAGGGCCGATTCGTACTAAGTAGATGTTTTCGATATATGCATCCGGGCGTGCCTGTTCGAGACATTCAATTGTAAGGCTTGAAACTGTGCCAAGGCGTGCTCCGGTAAAGAATCCCAATGAGAGCATCAAATGCATTTCTTCGGTTTCTACCGCAAGTGTTAACTCCAGTAACTCGGTCATATTTGAATCACTGAGGGGTAGGAGACCATCTTCAAGCCGAACAACTGGTGCTACTCGATTAGGGATCGCTAAATCGGTAGACATTCTCTGCAAGGCTCTGGGAAATCCCGCAGTGTCGAAATATCGCACAGTAATGATGCGGTCGCGCCAAATGTTGCGAGACTCTACGAAGCGCTGATCTGATGCGTATTTGTAGAATTGGATAACAGCGCTGATTCGGGAGCGCGCTGTGCTAGGGGCCAGGTCGCCACCTTCTATTTTGCCTATCAGGTAACCTCGAAAACGAACTGTAGCACGCTCAGACAGCTTTATAGGAAAATGACGCCAATCTAGCAATTGATCTTCGAGGAAGTTTGCATACGCGTGTAGGTGTTTAACCAAGCTGAGAACAGTTGCAACGCTAGCATGATCGTTATAAATCTTTTCAAGAACCCACAGGTTAACTTCGCGCCAGCTTTCACCGGTGGTCCAAAAGATTTGAGGAAGGGATGGGATTGGGCTGCGTATGACATCAGGCACCCATGAGAGCTTGTCATGGGTAATACATGCATGAGTGGGGATAAAATTCACAGACTCGAGAAAAGCCATGCGCCCCCCAGCTAGGGAGTGGGGAGTAAGGCGGATGCACATCCATCACACCTTACTCCAGTTGATCAGTCACTATGTCCATAGCATGGCACAGGTGGGGTGACTGTCAATGACCGCAAACTATACGTTGAAGCGGAAGTGCATCACGTCGCCGTCTTTGACGATGTAATCCTTGCCTTCCAAACGCCATTTACCGGCTTCCTTGGCACCGCTCTCACCCTTGAACTGGATGAAGTCGTCATAGGCCACCACTTCAGCGCGGATGAAGCCTTTTTCGAAGTCGGTGTGGATCACGCCAGCGGCTTGTGGTGCGGTGGCACCCACGCGTACGGTCCAGGCACGTACTTCCTGCACGCCGGCAGTGAAGTAGGTTTGCAGGTTCAGCAGCTCGTAACCGGCGCGGATCACACGGTTCAGGCCAGGCTCTTCCAGGCCCAGGGCCTCGAGGAACATGTCCTTCTCTTCACCGTCGTCCAGCTCGGCGATTTCCGCTTCGATCTTGTTGCACACCGGCACCACCACCGCGCCTTCTTCCTCGGCAATGGCCTTGACCACGTCCAGGTGCGGGTTGTTGTCGAAACCGTCTTCCGCCACGTTGGCGATGTACATCACCGGCTTGCTGGTCAGCAGGTGGAAGCCGCGGATGACCGCCTTGTCTTCGGCGCTCATGTTCTTCATCAGGCTGCGCGCTGGCTTGCCTTCGGTGAAGTGCGGGATCAACTGCTCCAGGATAGCCTTCTGCGCCAGGGCTTCCTTGTCGCCGCCCTTGGCGTTGCGGGCAACCTTCTGCAGTTGCTTCTCGCAGCTGTCGAGGTCGGCGAAGATCAGTTCGAGGTCGATGATCTCGATGTCACGCTTGGGGTCGACGCTGTTGGAAACGTGGATCACGTTTTCGTCTTCGAAGCAGCGCACCACGTGGGCAATGGCGTCGGTCTCGCGGATGTTGGCGAGGAACTTGTTGCCCAGGCCTTCGCCTTTCGACGCACCCGCCACCAGGCCGGCGATGTCGACGAATTCCATGGTGGTGGGCAGGATGCGGTTTGGCTTGACGATTTCAGCCAGCGCATTCAGGCGCGCATCGGGCATCGGCACGATGCCGCTGTTTGGCTCGATGGTGCAGAAAGGGAAGTTCTCCGCCGCGATGCCAGACTTGGTCAGGGCGTTGAACAGGGTGGACTTGCCGACGTTGGGCAGGCCGACGATGCCGCAATTGAAACCCATGGGTATTCCCCTCTCTAAAGGAAATCAGGCCTTCTGGCTGTGCAGCTCGCGCATCGCCTTGGCGAAGTCGCCGGCAAGCACGTCCGGCAGCACGCCGAGGGCAAAATCGATGCTGGCGTCGAGCTTCTCCTGCTCGGCGCGCGGCGCGCGGCCCAGGACGAAGTTGGAGACCAGTTTGGCGTCGCCCGGGTGGCCGATGCCAAGCCGCAGGCGGTGGAAGTCGTTCTGGTTGCCGAGCTGCGCGATGATGTCGCGCAGGCCGTTATGCCCACCATGGCCGCCGCCGCGCTTGAGCTTGGCAACGCCCGGAGGCAGGTCGAGTTCGTCGTGTGCCACCAGGATCGCTTCCGGCTTGATGCGGAAGAAATTGGCCAAGGCCGCCACGGACTGGCCGCTACGGTTCATGTAGGTGGTGGGGATCAACAAACGAACGTCGTTGCCCTGATGGCTGAACTTAGCCGTCAGGCCGAAATATTTCTTGTCAGCGGTCAGCGAAACACGCTGTGCGCTGGCAATGCGTTCAACGAAAAGAGCCCCTGCGTTATGCCGGGTCTGTTCGTATTCGGGGCCGGGGTTACCCAGGCCGACGATCAACTGGATGGCGGTCACGTCAGGGGCTCTTCCTTGGAGTTGGTGGGTTACAGGGCGCGCGGCACTGTAACCCGATCAACGCCGGCGTGCGAGTAGATTACTCGGCAGCGCCTTCTGCTTCTGGAGCAACGCGTGGAGCGTGAACGTTGGCAACAGCTTTGTCATCACCGTGGGCCAGAGCAACGAACTCTACGCCTTTCGGAGCTTTCAGATCCGACAGGTGGATGATGGTGCCGACTTCGGCGTTGGCCAGGTCAACTTCGATGAACTCAGGCAGGTCTTTGGCTTCGCAGGAAACTTCGATCTCGGAAACAACGTGGGAGATCTCGCCGCCTTTCTTGACCGGTGCTTCTTCGTTGATGAAGTGCACTGGAACAACAGCGGTCAGTTTCTGGCCAGCAACAACGCGAACGAAGTCGGCGTGCATGATGAACTGCTTGGCTGGGTGGCGCTGCATGGCCTTGATGATGACGTTTTGCTTAACGCCGTCAACGTTCAGCTCGATAACGTGGCTGAAGGCAGCTTCGTTTTCGAACAGCTTGGTGATTTCCTTGGCCAGGATGGTCAGGGATTGAGCTTCTTTATCGCCACCGTAGACAACGGCTGGGATGCTCAGCGAGTGACGCAGGCGGCGGCTCGCACCTTTCCCCAGGTCAGTACGCGCTTGGGCGTTCAGGATGAAATCAGTCATTTTACTTCTCCAAAATAGCCCCCCGAGGGCGTTTGCGACCAGCGCCAACGGGGATGGCAAAAAAGCCCCGCCCCAACACATGTTGGGGCGGGGCGCTTCATATCAACACGCGTTCCGCTTAGCGGAACATCGCGCTGATCGATTCTTCGTTGCTGATGCGGCGTACCGCTTCAGCGACAACCGGTGCGATATCCAGCTGGCGGATACGGTCACAGGCTTGAGCAGCGGCGGACAGCGGAACGGTGTTGGTCACCACCAGCTCGTCCAGTACCGACTTCTCGATGTTCTCGATCGCGCGGCCCGACAGGACAGGGTGCGTGCAGTAGGCGTAAACCTTGGCAGCGCCGTGTTCTTTCAGGGCTTTGGCCGCGTGGCACAGGGTGCCGGCGGTGTCGACCATGTCGTCTACCAGGATGCAGGTGCGCCCTTCGACGTCGCCGATGATGTGCATAACCTCGGAGTGGTTAGCCTTTTCACGGCGTTTGTCGATGATACCCAGGTCGACACCCAGGGACTTGGCGACTGCACGTGCACGCACGACACCACCGATGTCCGGGGAGACGATCATCAGGTTCTCGAAACGCTGGTCTTCGATGTCGTCGACCAGTACGGGCGAGCCGTAGATGTTGTCGACCGGGATATCGAAGAAGCCTTGGATCTGGTCAGCGTGCAGGTCGACGGTGAGAACACGGTCGATACCCACGACAGTGAGCATGTCAGCGACGACTTTGGCGCTGATGGCTACACGTGCCGAACGCGGACGGCGGTCCTGGCGGGCATATCCGAAGTAAGGAATCACGGCGGTGATTCGGGATGCTGAGGAGCGGCGGAAGGCATCGGCCATCACTACCAGTTCCATCAGGTTATCGTTGGTCGGGGCACAGGTCGGCTGAATAATGAAAACGTCTTTACCGCGAACATTTTCATTGATCTCAGTGCTGATCTCACCGTCGGAGAATTTACCGACAGAGACGTCACCGAGAGGGATATGCAGCTGACGTACGACACGCCGAGCCAGATCGGGGTTAGCGTTCCCCGTAAAGACCATCATCTTGGACACGCGCAGTACCTGAAGGCTGAGGGTATACCTGGATGAGTATAAGGAAAATGGCAGGGGCGGCTGGATTCGAACCAACGCATGGCAGGATCAAAACCTGCTGCCTTACCGCTTGGCGACGCCCCTGTATCTGTTGCTGCGAACGCTTATGCGCTCGGCTTCTTGACCAGACTTTGCAGCTTGCGATGCAACATCGAAACATTGCTTCCTTTCGCCACAAACCCTGTTTGGGTCGCTGAAAGAAGGGCCAGAACTTTATCAGCTTCGGCTTTGCTTGGGAAGGCCCCAAACACACAACTTCCAGTGCCGGTTAGTCGAGCCTCAGTGAATTTTCCCAGTGAATTCAATGCGTTGCGAACTTCTGGGTAATTCTGCTCTACCACCGGTTGGCAGTCATTTCGACTGTTTCCCTTGGGAACGGGGCGCATCTTAAGGGGGAGTGAATCACGTGTCAACTGTGGATGCGAAAAAATTTCTACTGTGCTGACAGACACTTGCGGCACCAGCACGACATACCAAGGTTCTTCCGGGTCTACCGGGGTGAGTTGTTCGCCCACGCCCTGGGCGAACGCCGCATGGCCGCGCACGAATACCGGTACGTCGGCGCCCAGGCTCAGGCCCAGTGCGGCCAGGCGGTCTTCGTCCCAGTCCAGCTGCCAGAGGTGGGCCAGGGCCAGCAGGGTGGTGGCGGCATCCGAGCTGCCACCACCGATGCCGCCACCCATGGGCAGCACTTTGGTCAGCCAGATGTCGGCGCCGAGCGTGGTGCCGGATTGCTCCTGCAACTTGCGGGCGGCGCGCACGATCAGGTTGCTGTCGTGCGGTACGGCTTCAATCTCGGTGTGCAGGCGGATCACGCCATCGTCACGCAGGGCGAAACTCAGTTCGTCGCCATGGTCGAGAAACTGGAACACGGTTTCCAGCTCGTGGTAACCATCTGGGCGGCGGCCGATGATGTGCAGCCACAAGTTGAGCTTGGCCGGGGCGGGCAGGGTGAGTTGCATGTGATCAGTGCCCCAGCTGGCGTGGCTGCCAGTCCTTGACCACCAGGGTCACGTCCAGGTCCTTGCCGTGCAGTTTCAGGCGCTCGGGCAGCCAGTAACCGTTCTGCTCGGTGTAGCTCAGGTACTGCACCTGCCAGCCGTCCTGGTCGAGGCTGGCCAGACGGCTGTCACCGTCCAGGGTCAGCTTGCTCTTGCTGTCGGGGGCGGGCAGGCCGCGTACCCACCAGACCAGGTGGGACACCGGCAGTTGCCAGCCAAGCTGCTCTTCCAGCAAAGCTTCGGGACTCGTGGCCTCGTAACGGCCCTGGTTGGCCACTTCCAGTACCACACCACCCGGGCGGCCGGTCAGGCGTGCGGCACCACGGCCCAGCGGGCCGGCAAGGCGAATGTCGTAGTAGTCCTGGCGCTGCAGCCAGAACAGCGTGCCGCTGCCGGAGTCGCGCGGGGCGCGGATGCCGACCTTGCCGTTGATCTGCCAGCCATCGAGGCTGCTCAGTTGTTCTTTATGGGCGCGCCACTGTTGTGGGTTGCCGTGGCCCTGCAGGGCCTCGCGGCTACCGAAACCGGCACAACCGGCCAGCAGGGCGATCAGGGTGAAGGAGATGCAATGGCGCAGGAACATGGCGTTAAAGGGTCTCGGATCCGGTCAGGCGCAGGAGGGTCTTGCGCAGGATGGGGCTGTCGGCCTGGGCTTCGAAGCCTTTGGCCCACACCTGGCGGGCTTCGCGGCGCTTGCCGTTGGCCCACAGCACTTCACCCAGGTGGGCGGCCACTTCATGGTCGGGGAAGTTGGCAAAGGCCTGACGCAGGTAGGTTTCGGCCTCGTCGAGGTTGCCCAGGCGATAGTTGACCCAACCCAGGCTGTCGAGCACTGCCGGGTCGTCCGGGGTCAACTGGTGGGCTTTGTCGATCAGCGCCTTGGCTTCGCTGTAGCGGGTAGTGCGGTCGGCCAGGGTGTAACCCAGGGCGTTCAGGGCCATGGCATTTTCTGGCTCGCGGGTGATGATGGCGCGCAGGTCTTTTTCCATCTGTGCCAGATCGTCGCTTTTTTCGGCCAGCATGGCGCGGGTGTACAGCAGGTTGAGGTCGTCTGGGTACCGTTGGATGGCTTGTTGAAGCACCTGGTTGGCCTGGGCGTCCTTGTTGTTGTTGCTGTAGCTTTCCGACTCGATCAGGTACAGCTGGATGGCGAGGTCCGGCTGGGCTTCGCGGGCTTCGGCGAGCAGGCGCGAAGCGTCGGTGCCTCGGCCGTTGGCAATCAGGATATCGGCCTGGCGCAGTTGCGCGGGCAGGTAATCGGGGCCAGGGCCGACCAGCGCGTATTCGCGCAGAGCGCCTGCGGGATCGTGGCGCTCTTCCCGGATGCGGCCCAGGTTCAGGTGCGCGGCGTCGACATTGCTGTCACGCTCGATCAGTTTCTGCAGGTAGCCTTCGGCTTCATCCCAGTCTTTGTTCTCCAGGCACACCAGCGCCAGGGAGTAACGAAGTTCGTCATCGTCAGGGTACTGCTGGACCAGGCTGAGGAACTCGCCCTTGGCATCGGCGATGCGGTCTTGCTCGACCAGGGTGCGGGCGTAGGTCAGGCGCAGGCGCTTGTCATCCGGGTTGTCGCGGATAGCGCTGCGCAGCAGTGGCAGGGCTTCCGGGCCACGGTCCAGAGTCTGCAGCAATCGGGCGCGCAGTAGGATCGGGGCGATTTCGCCGTTCTGCGCCGGGTGCGACTCAAGCAGCTCCAGTGCCTCTTCGGCCTTGCCGTCCTGATTCAGCAGTAGCGCTTTGCCGAACACCAGCTGGCCGTTGTTCGGGTATTTCACCAGCAGGCGCTCGAAGCTTTGCAGCAGGCCATCGCGGGTGCTCTGGTCGGTTTCGGCGGCAGACAGGGCGAGGAAGTCGAAGTGGGTGTCGCCTTGGCCCTGCAGCACCTTTTCCATATAGGCCATGGCGTCGTCATAGCGGCCGGCGCGGGCCAGCTGGATGGCGGCGGCGCGTTGGGCGTCGAGGTTTTGCGGGTCGTTGCGGGCCCAGACCAGGGCGTTTTCCAGCGATGGCTCGTCGGCGCCGAGGTACTCGGCGATGCGATAGGCACGTTCGGAAACCCCAGGGTCCTGGGTTTTGGCGGCCTGGTCGGTGTAATTGGCCAGGGCGATGTCGAAGCGGTTGCGCTGGCCGGCCAGCTCTGCGACCAGCAGGCTATAGAGTGTGTCCTGCTTGAACGAGCCATACACCACGGGCTTTTGGGCCTCGCTCTTTGCGGCCTCGGCGACGGGAGGCTCGGCCTTTTGCGGGGCCAGGCTCTGGCAGCCCTGAAGCAGGGCGAAGGCAAGCAGCAATGCGTATGGTTTGTTCATAGAAGGCTTTAGAAGGACTCACCGGCGGTCGGAGCATGATGACACAAGCGCGGTGGCAAACCCACCTGCGAAGGTATGAAGCTGCGCTTCGCTTATGCAGACCGCGCAGCGCCTGCGTGGTTCGCCGCAGAGCCTGCCAACACGATCCAGTGCTCTTGCTCTTGCTTCAGCTTTTGCTTCTAAGCGCGCGATAGTTCAGGCGCTGTAGATTGCGACTTCAGGAGGCCGAGCGGAGGGATTGCGGAGGGAGGTGACGGGCATGGATGCCCGTCAAGCGCTGAGGCCCCATGGATGGGGCCTGCAGCGCGTACTCCCGGGAGCAAGCCCGTAGCGAGGGAACCCCGGAGCGCAGCGTAGGGGCCGGATGATGGGAGCGGACGGTTTTTGGTTCCTTTTTGCCACGACAAAAAGGGCCCCGCCGTAAGGGCGGAAAGGTGACTGAGCGCCACCTTCGAGAATGAATGTTTACTGTGTTGTTGATGCCCACGCCTAAAAGCGAAAAGCGAAAAGCGAAAAGCTTAAGCGATGGTTTTTATATAGCGATAAGTTCGTATGCGGTGGCGACGCATACTCACCTTTTCGCCCTTACGGCGAGTCACTTTTTGCCAAACGCGGCAAAAAGTAACCAAAAAACGCTGCGCTCCCATCATCCGGCCCCTACGCTGCGCTCCGGGGTTCCCTCACTCCGGCCTTGCTCCCGGGAGGACCGCGCTGCAGGCCCCATCCTGGGGCCCAGCGCTTGACGGGCATCCATGCCCGTCACCTCCCTCCGCAAGGCCTGCGTTCGG